>Ga0075430_100000024_pt1 | contig 80210 bp, 82 predicted proteins | sample RhiMetdeltSRZDD4_FD_75294 | JGI IMG/M metagenome (GOLD analysis project Ga0075430, IMG submission 75294) | Populus rhizosphere microbial communities from Tennessee, USA - Rhizosphere MetaG P. deltoides SRZDD4 | ecosystem: Host-associated > Plants > Roots > Rhizosphere > Soil | place: USA... | reverse complement strand
CGGCCCGCGCGACGGCTTCCTCGTGACCGAGGCGGTGCGCGGCGAGGGCGCCACGCTGCTGGACGAGCGCGGCGAGCGCTTCGTCGACGAGCTCGCCCCGCGCGACGAGGTGGCGCTTGCGATCGAGGCGGAGCTCGAGCGGAGCGGGGCGCCCGCCGTCAGGCTCGACATGCGCGGCGTGGACGCGGAGCGCTTTCCGAACATCGTCGCGGCGCTGGCGGAGGTCGGCATCGACCCGCGCCGCGACCTCCTGCCGGTCGCGCCCGCCGCGCACTACACGATGGGCGGGATCGCCGCGGACCTCGACGGGCGCGCGTCGCTGCCAGGGCTCTACGCGGTGGGCGAGTGCGCCTGCACCGGCCTGCACGGAGCAAACCGGCTCGCCTCGAACTCGCTCGCCGAGTGCTTCGTGTTCGGCCGCCGGGCGGCGCTTGCGGCCTGCGCCGAGCCGGCCGGGCCGGCGAGCGTTCCGTTCGCCGACAGCGAGGTGGCGATGCGCCCCGGCGAGGCCACCCGGGCGGCGCTCTGGCGTCACGCCGGGCTGCGCCGCGAGCCCGCCGGCCTCCGCGAGCTGGCTTGCGACCCGTTCCCGCTCGCGCGGATGATCGGCGCCGCCTGCCTGGCCCGCGAGGAGAGCCGCGGCGCCCACTGGCGAAGCGACCACCCCGCCACCGATCCCGGTCTCGACGGGATGCACTCGGTGGTGGCACCGGGGGCGGAGCCCCGCTTCGAGCGCTGGGACTAGCCTCGGCGGCGATGCCATCGTTTCTCGATCTCCACGACCCCGGTGAGCCGCTGCTCGCGCCGAACCCGTGGGACATCGGCTCCGCCAAGGTGCTCGCCCAGCTCGGGTTCCGCGCCCTCGCGACCACGAGCAGCGGGTTCGCGGCGACGGTCGGGCTAAGGGACGGCGCCGTCGGCCGCGAGCGGACGCTCCAGCACGCCCGCGAGATCGCCGCCGCCACCCCGCTGCCGGTCACCGCGGACCTCGAGGATTGCTACGCGGCCGACGCGGACGGCGTGGCCGAGACGATCGCCGCGGTCCGCGACCATGGGCTCGCCGGCGCCTCGATCGAGGACTGGGACGGCGATCGCTTCTACCCGATCGACGAGGCCGGCGCGCGAGTGGCCGCGGCCGCCGAGGCGGCGGGCGAACGTCTCGTGCTGACCGCCCGCGCCGACAACTTCTTCCACGGCGTCACCGACCTCGCCGACACGGTGGCGCGCCTCCAGGCCTTCGAGGAGGCGGGCGCCCACGTGCTCTACGCGCCCGGACTGACGAGGATCGAGGACGTCCGCACCGTGGTCGAGTCCACCGGTGCCCCGGTCAATGCGCTTCTGCGGCCCAGCGGGCCGACCGTCGCTGAGCTCGCCGACGCAGGCGTGGCGCGCATCACCGTGGGCGGCAGCTTCGCGTTCGCCACGATCGGCGCGCTGGCCGACCTGGCGCGCGGGCTGCTCGTCGACGGGGCGCCCGCGGACGGCCGCCTCAGCGCCGAGGGGATGCGGATCGCAAAGGCGGCCTTCTCCTCGGGGGGCTAGGCGCGCGGCTCCGTCGGCGTGGTCGCCGGTGCCTCGGGCTGCGCGACCGGCTGCTCCGCCGCCGCCTCGAGCGACCCGGCCGGCTGCCCGTCCGCTTCCCAGACCTGGTTCAGGTTGCTCTGCATGAGCGGGGCGACGATCAGGTTCACGAGCGGAATCAGGCCGAGGATGAACACCAGGAGCACGGCAAGGTTGTTCGAGCCGAGCACCAGGTTCTGCGAGGTCTCGATCCGCTTGAGCGTCCGGTAGAAGCTCACGAACACCGGCACGATGATGAACGCGCCGAGCGTGATCGCGACCACCGAGAGGATCGGGTTGTCGCCCAGCTCGGGCCGGCGGTTGGCGCGACCGAGGTCCGCCATCTCCCGGTTGATGAAGTACCACCAGAAGACGTGGTAGATGCCGAGCGTGATCAGGCCGAGCGCCAGCACGCCGAGCGGATTGCGGATCTTGGCGGTCGTACCCGCCCCGGGGATTGCGACTTCTTGGGCCATGGGCTCCTATTCTCGGGCCGTTAGGCCCGGCCCGCAAGCCCCATGGGCCGGCTCATGCAGCCGATGGGGTGGCGAGCGGCACGCCGATCACCTTCAGCCGCCGCGACAGCGCGCTGTAGGCGAACGCCGCCTGCTCCTCGCTCGTGTAGCCGAAGAACTCGTACTCGTCGCCGAACGCGTAGCCCTTGGGCACCAGCACGCCGGCGGCCAGCGGCAGCAGCTCGTTGAGCGTCCCCTGCACGCGCCTGATGTAGCGCGGGTCCTCCGCGCACTTCTGCTGGAGGAACCAGGTGCCGTAGGCCACGTGGCGGTGCTCGTCGCGCGCGATGTTGGCGAAGCCCTCCTGGAAGCCCGGCAGCAGCTCCTCCTTCTCGTAGTAGTCGAGCATGAAGTGCTGGCCGGTGAGCGCGAGCGTGCCCTCGATGACCATGTGGTAGGTGGTCACGAAGTCGACCTTGGCGTCCAGATTCGAGGGGTCGGCGATCAGCCGCTCGCCCATCTTCACGAGCCGTTCGTCGAAGAGCTCGACGAACGCGTCCGTGACGTGCACGCGCACGGCGGCGAGCCGCTCCTGGATGAACTCGTGGTCGACGCCGAGGACCTCGCGGTAGTAGCGGTCGAAGAACTGCATGTGGCGCGCCTCGTCGACCTGCTGGGTGGTGAGGAAGGCCTCCTCCTGCTCGTCCTCATAGGCCATCACCAGCCCGGAGAACTGCGTCGTCACGCGCTCCTCGCCCACGAAGAACGACGACAGCCCCCAGAGGTGCTCGTCCTTCTGCTCCTCGGGCAGCGCCGCCCACTGCTCCTTGTCGCGCTCGAGGTCGATGCCCTGCGACCGCCACGCCTGGCGCTCCCAGAGCTCGTAGAGCTGCTGAGGGTTCATGAGCGTGAGCGAGCGGTTGAGGTAGGCGTCGTCGGTGATCGTCGCGACGTCGCCCTGGGCGGTGAGATCGAGCAGGGTGGCCATCGGAGCATCGTAACCCCGGACGTCTTAACGCTAACTCAACATTCGGCTCGTTGGCGCATGCAAGAGCGCGGCACGTTCGCCGTACTCAAGGGCAAAGGGAGGCCCGATGTACCAATTCAGTCGATCGCTGTACAGGGAGCTGGCAAACGACGTCGTCTCGACCAGGGGCGAGGACGTCGTGGTTGCCCGTCAGTGGTTCCTGCAGAGGTGCGAGTACTCGATGGAGCGGCTCGCGCTCGACCGGCACTACTTCGCGAAGCCGGTCAAGACCCTCTTCCGGGACGTCCGTCACTTCTTTCCGATAACGGAGCAGATGCGCGTGTACCGAGCGTGCGATCGTCACATGACGGAGGCAACCGAGTACGTGGACAGCCAGCTGCGCACCGGGGTCACGTTCGACGGCAGCCCGGTCTGCTGCCACGCCAGCACGCGCAGGGGTACGGCGTGCCAGCGCATGCCGCTGCCCGGGACCCGTTACTGCCCGTCGCACAAGCACCTCGACGACGAGTTCGACGTGGCCGCGGCCTAGGAACGCGTGAATCCGTAGCGTCCACCCCGAGATGATCCTCGGGGTGGACGTGGGCGGCACCTTCACCGATGCCGTGCTGCTCACGGGTGACCGGCTCGTGACCGGCAAGGCGCCAACCACCCCCACCGACCAGTCCGACGGCGTGCTGGACGCGGTCGAGCAGGCGCTGTCCGCGGCGGGCGCCGAGGCGAGCGAGGTGGAGCGCTTCGTGCACGGCATGACGGTGGGCACGAACGCGCTGCTCGAGGGGCGCGTGGCGCGCACCGCGCTGCTCGCCACGGAGGGCTTCACCGACCTCGAGGAGCTGGGTCGCCAGGCGCGCCCCGAGCTGTATCGGCTCTGCGCCGGCCATCCACCCCCGATCGTGCCCGCGGAGCTGCGGCTGGCGGTGCCGGAGCGCAGCGGGCCCGACGGCGTGCTGCGCCCGCTCGACGAGCGGCAGCTCGAGACCGTTGTCGGCTCGCTGTCCGAGGTCGATGCCGTGGCGGTCTGCCTGCTGTGGGGCTTCCGCCACCCGGGCCACGAGCGGCGGGTGGCGGAGGTCGTGGCGGAGGCGCGCCCCGGGCTGCACTTGTCGACCTCGCACGAGACCGCGGGCGTGTTCCGCGAGTACGAGCGCTGCGCGACGACGATCGTGGACGCCGCCCTCTCCCCTCTGCTGCGCGGCTACCTCGAGCGGCTGGCCGAGCGCGCCGCCGAGGCCGGCCTGCCGGAGCCCGAGGTGATGCTCTCGAGCGGGGGCACGGCGAATGCCGCAACCGCCGCCCGTCACGGCTCATGGACGGTGCTCTCCGGTCCGGCGGGCGGCGCGGTGGGCGCCGCACGGGTGGCCGGCGCGGACGCCGTGGGCCTCGACATGGGCGGCACCTCTTGCGACGTGTCGGTGGTGCTGGGCGGCGCGGCGGCGGTCGGCCATGGGCGCACGGTGGGCGGGCGGGCGCTCGCGCTGCCGATGGTCGACGTGCACACCGTCGGTGCCGGCGGCGGCTCGATCGCCTGGCGCGACGCGGGCGGCGCCCTGCGGGTCGGGCCGCGCTCGGCGGGAGCCGACCCGGGTCCCGCCTGCTACGGCCGCGGCGGCGAGGAGCCCACGGTCACCGACGCGAACCTGCTGCTCGGCTACCTCGATGCCGACTCGCCCCTGGCCGGAGGCGTGCGGCTCGACCGCGGCGCCGCCGAGCACGCGGTCAGGCGGCTCGCCGGCGAGCTTGGCCTCGACACCGAGGATGCCGCCGCCGGGATCGCGCGGGTGGCGAGCAGCGAGATGGCGAGCGCGGTGCGGGTGATGACCGTCGAGCGGGGGATCGATCCGCGCGAGCTGGCGCTGGTCGCGTTCGGCGGCGCGGGGCCGCTGCACGCCGCCGGCATTGCCGAGGAGCTCGGCATGCGGCGGGTGATAGCCCCGCTGGCGGCGGGCGTGCTGTCGGCGCTCGGCCTCGTGGTCTCCGAGCGGCGCCGCGACGTGCTGCGCAGCGTGCTCCTCACGGGCGACGAGCTGACCCGCGAGGCGGTGGCCGCCGCGGTGCGCGAGCTCGGCAACGAGGGGCGCCGCGACCTCGGCGCCCCGGACGCCGAGCTGCGGGCGACCTACGACCTGCGCTACGAGGGCCAGGCCTTCGAGCTGCCGGTGGACGGCGAGCTCGAGCCCGACCCGGCCGAGCTGCGCGCCCTCTTCGACCGCGCGCACGAGGACCGCTACGGCTACGCCGACTCCGGCGCCGGGCTCGAGCTGGTCACGATCCGGGTGGCGGCCGCTCTCCCCGGGGTCACGCCGCCCGAGCCCGAGCCGCTCGAGCCGGCCGAGTCGCGCACGCGCCGGGCGCTGTTCCGAGGCGAGTCGCTCGACGCGACGGTGCTGGGCGGGGGATCGGCCCGGATCGAGGGCCCCGCGATCGTGGACCTGCCGGGCTCGACGCTCGTGGTGCCGCCGGGCTGGCGCGCGAGCGCGGACGCCGAGGGCGTGGCGATGGAGCGATGAGCGAGATCGACCCCGTCGCGCTCCAGGTGATGCTCGGCGCCCTCCGCGCCGCCTGCGACGAGATGGGCGCCGTGCTGGTGCGCTCGGCTCAGTCGGCCAACATCAAGGAGCGGCGCGACGCGTCTACCGCGCTGTTCGACGAGCGCGGCCGCATGGTCATGGAGGCCGAGCACATCCCCGTGCACCTCGGGGCGATGCCCTCCGCCCTCGCCGCCGTGATCGACGAGGAGCAGCGCCCAGGTGTGAGCTTCGTGCTGAACGACCCCTACCGCGGCGGCACCCACCTGCCCGACATCACCGTGATCACGCCGCTCCACCACGAGCGCGAGCTGGTGGGCTTCGCGGCCAGCAGGGCCCACCACGCGGACGTGGGCGCCGCCGAGCCCGGCAGCATGCCGGCGGACTCGCGCACGCTCGAGGATGAGGGCGTGGTGATCCCGCCCACCCGGTTGAGTGACGAGGTGATCGCCGAGCTCGCCGCACGGATGCGCAACCCGGGCCAGCGCGAGGCCGACCTGCGCGCGCAGCTCGCCGCCGGGCGCGCGGGCGCCGGGCGTGTGGCCGCGCTCGTCGAGCGCTTCGGGCTGCCCACGCTGCGCGCCGGTCTCGAGGAGACGCTCGACTACGCCGAGCGGCGCACGCGAGCGCGCATCGCGGAGCTCGAGGACGGCGTCCGCACGGCCGAGGACGTGCTCGAGGGCGCGGACGGCGACATTCCGTTGCGGCTGAGCGCCACGGTCCGCGGCGAGGACATGGAGCTCGACTTCTCGGGTTCCGCGCCTCAGCACGAGGGCAACCTCAACTGCACGCTCGCGGTCACGCTCTCGGCCTGCTACTTCGCGCTGCGGGTGCTCACCGATCCGGACGTGCCGGCCTGCGAGGGCGCGTACCGGCCGCTGCGCGTGATCGCGCCGGAGGGATCGCTGCTGAACGCGCGCGCCCCGGCCGCGGTGGCCGCCGGCAACGTGGAGACCTCCTCGCGCGTGGCGGACCTCGTGCTGGGCGCCTTCGGTCACGCGCTCGGGCAGGGGACCATGAACAACCTCACGCTCGGCAACGACGACTTCACCTACTACGAGACGCTCGGCGGCGGGCAGGGCGCCTGCCCCGACGCCGACGGGCCGAGCGCCGTGCACGTGGCGATGTCCAACACGCTCAACACCCCGATCGAGGCGCTCGAGCTCGAGTTTCCGCTGCGTGCCGTCGAATACGCGCTGCGCCGCGGCTCGGGCGGCGCGGGCGAGCGGAGCGGCGGCGACGGCGTGGTTCGCGAGCTGGAGGCGCTCGCCGAGATGCGCTACTCGCTGATCACCGAGCGCCGCCGAAACGCGCCGCCCGGGGCCGCTGGGGGTGCGGACGGCGCACCGGGTAGGAACCTGCTGAACGAGCGCGAGTTGACGGCGAAGGCTTCGGGCACCCTGCGTCCAGGCGACAGGCTGCGAATCGAGACCCCGGGAGGTGGTGCGTATGGCCAGCAACAAGAGCGATGACATCGCTCCGGTCCGGGCCGAGCTCGGCCCCTCGCGCACGGCGGTCGCCTTCTTCGGGCTCGGCATCATGGGCGGGCCGATGGCCGCGAACCTGGCGCGGGCGGGCTTCGACCTCTCGGTGTGGACGCGCAGCGACGGAAAGGCGGAGCGCTTCGCGTCGGAGTACGGGGGGCGCGCCGCCGCGAGCCCGGCGAAGGCCGCCGAGGGAGCGGAGGTGACCATCACCATGGTCCCGGACGCGCCGGAGGTCGAGGCCGTGCTCGCGGAGGCCGACCTCGCCGAGGGCACGCTCGTGATCGACATGTCCACGATCGCGCCCAGCGCCGCCCGCTCGCTCGGCGAGCGCCTGGCGGAGCGCGGCGTGGAGTTCCTCGAGGCCCCGGTCTCCGGCTCGCGGCCCAAGGCGGAGGACGGCACCCTCACGATCATGGTGGGCGGCGAGCGCGCCGCGTTCGAGCGGGCGCGGCCGGTGTTCGACGCGCTGGGCGAGCGGATCGTCTACGTGGGCCCGCAGGGGCACGCGCAGCTCGCCAAGCTGCTCACGAACACGATGGGAGCGGTGAACGCCGCCGCCCTGGCCGAGGTGGTGATCGCCGTCCAGCGAGCGGGGCTCGACGCGGACGCGTTCCTCGAGGTGGCCGCCGGCAGCGCCGGCAACTCGACGGTCCTCGCCCTCAAGGGCCGCCCGATGCTCGATCGCAGCTTCGAGCCGCTCTTCAAGCTCGAGCACATGCTCAAGGACGTGCGGCACTGCATCGCCGAGGCCGAGACGCTCGGGGTCGAGCTGCGGCTCGGCTCGTTCGCCGAGGGCTTCTACGCCGAGGCCGATCGCCGGGGCCACGGCGAGGAGGACTTCGCGGCGGTGATCACGGCGCTCGAGTGAGCCTATGCACGTGGCATTCGGCACGAAATTTCGCTTGCAAGCAGGGCTTCCGTTCGCAACAATGACCGCCGCGTCCATGCCGGGATGAACGCTGGGGCGCGCTTGCTTGGAGGTTTCTCTCATCTATGCCAGTTGCATTGAAGGAATGGGCGGTGACTGTCCGTGCGCTTGCCGAGGGCGAGCAGCTTCTGACCCTGCGCAAGGGCGGAATTCGTGAGGAGAACAAGCACTTCGAGATCGAGCACGACCGCTTCTTCCTCTACCCCACGTTCGATCACCAGCGCAACGACCTGATCCGTCAGTCGCACCTGCCGGAGCTCGACCGGGCGCTCGAGGAGGGTGTCTGGCCCGAAAACGAGCCGCCGGCCGCCGCGCTGATCCAGGACGGCGGGATCCCGCAACCGGACCGCGTGCGGATCCGGGCCTGGGCCGAGGTGTCCGCCTCCTACCTGATCACCGACCCCCGCGCGATCGACGCGCTCTCGCCCTACTACATCTGGACGCCCGACTACGCGGAGAAGCGCCTGCACTGGAAGCGGCGCCATCCGCTGCACGTGATGGTGCTGCGCACCTACCGCATCCCGCGTCCGGTCACGGTCAAGGTGCGGCCCGAGTACCACGGCTGCCGCTCATGGCTCGAGCTCTACCGCGAGCTCCCCTTCGAGGGCACGCCAGTGCTTTCGGACGGCGAGTTCGAGCGCGCCTCGGAGGAGATCGAGGCGATAGCGTCGGACGCGGTGCCAATCCTGGCCTAGGGGCGATTTCACTTCTTGGGGTCGTCCTGCTTGGGGCACCAAATACGTGCCCAGAACAGGACGATCGGACTGTCGGAGAGCCCGGTCTCCCAGCGGGAGCGGGCGATCCGACCTAATGCGTCACGCAGCACCACCCGGCCAGGCGCGGGAATCCACTCCCGGCGCCGAGCTCGCGGCTCACCTGGGCGAGCGTGCGCACACGGCCATCGGGGCCGATCAGGAGCCACTGGTCGGCGTCGCGCCAGGCCACCAGCAGCCGGCTGCCGTCTGGGGACCACTCGAGGCCCTGGACCGCTCCCGGGCCCTCGAAGAGGGTGCGCGCGGCGCTCGCCGTCGCGGTGGAGCCGGCCAGCCCGACCTCGACCACGCGCGCGCCTCGGCGCTGCTGGAGCAGCACCGCCGCGCGCCTTCCCGAGCGGTGGAGCGCGAGCGCCCGCGCCCCGGGGGGAAGCGGGACACGCCGCAGGAGCCGTCCCCGACGGTCGAGCACCCGCAGCCGGCGCGGCTCGAGCACCGCAAGGCGCGCGCCGTCCCGGCCCCAGGCCAGCTCCACGACCCGCCGGGCGGGGCGTGACCACAGCCGCGCTCCGGTCACTGCGTCGACGCTTTCGATGCCGCGCGGCCGAGCATAGGTGAGCGCGTAGCCCGCCCCCGGGCGCCAGGCGGGCGTGACCGCGGCCACGCCGCGGCGGAGCAGCCTGTCACCCGCCCCGTTGCCACCCACCACGCGCAGCGACGCGCCCTCGAGATAGGCCACGAAGAAGCCGTCGCCGGCGGACCAGGCGGGGTGCGACACGCGGCCGGGCCGGGCCACCGTCCACTTCGGCGTGCCGAGCGGATCGACCGCCACCACCCGGTCGCCGCTCACGCCCACCACGTGCAGCCCGCGCGGCGACCAGCCGGCCTCGCTGAAGGCGCCGACCCGGCGCAGCGAGCCGTCGGGACGGACCACGAAGGCGCCCGTGCTCGACAGCGCCAGCGCCCTGCCGCCCTCCGGCAGCGCCGCGAACGCGGGCGTGGCCGGCACCGGCTCGGCGCGGAAGCGCGACTCGATCCAGTCGCCCAGTGCCGGACCGGCCGGCGTGAGCACGAGCACCAGTGCCGCAACGGCGGCCGCCAGGGCGGGCGCCAGGCTGAGCGCGAGCCGGCGGCGCCTTGCGGCCGGTTCGCGCCCGGCGAGCGCGGCGGCGACCAGCGGCCAGGCACGGGCGCCGGCGGCCACCTCGCCCGGCAGCGGCTGCTCGCCGAGCCGCCGCCGGAGCTCGCGCTCGCGGGCCCTCACGGCCGCTCCTCCAACAGCGGCGCCAGGCGGTCGAGCGCGCGTCGCAACCGAGAGTTGACGGTGCCGCGCGGCAGCTCGAGCGCCCGCGCGATCTCGCCCGGCGTGTAGTCGAGCAGGTAGCGCAGCGCCACGACCGCGCGGTGCTCGGGGCTCAGCTCACGGAGCGCCGCCACCAGCTCGTCGGAGAAGGGCGCCGCCGGCGGCTCGGGGCCGGTCGTGGTCTCCGCCGCTCCGGCGGCGCGCGTCTCGAGCTCGCGCCGCAGGGAGCGGGCCCGGGCGGCGTCGATCGCGCGGTTGACCACGATCCGGTGCATCCAGGGCCCGAACGGCCGTCGGCGGTCGAAGCGGTCGAGCGCCCGCACCGCGGCGAGGAACGCCTCCTGCGCGATGTCCTCGGCCGCGGCGGCGTCGTGCACCACGAGGTACGCCGCGCGGTAGGCGCGCGGCCACTCGCGCCGGAACAGGGCCTCGAGCGCCTCCGCCGAGCCGCGCTGGGCCTGGCGCACCAAGCGGGCCTCGCGGCCGCCGGCGCGCGCCAGCAGGCTTCCCGGCCCGGCCGGGACCAGCGCCGGCGCGTTCATGTCGTCGTTCACGCTCGTGGCGGAGCCTTGCACGCGCTTCACCCGAAGTCACTACGACTGCCGGCGCGGCAGAGGTCCCTGCGAGAGTTGGGCGCGGTGCCCTGGGTCGAGTCCCACTCCCTCTCGTTCTCGGCGCGGCACGACTCGGCCGACGCCGAGCCGGCCGCCGCCGTGCTCCGTTCGCTCGAGGCGTTCAGGGAGCGGCTGGCGCGCCTGTTCGAGCGGATCCCCGACGAGGTGGCGGTGGTCCTGCATCCGCGGGGCGCCGCTCTCACGCTCGCCCATCCCTGGCTGCCGGTGGCGCGGGCGGTGTCCGCGCCCGCCGGGCGGCGCTACTTCGCCGGCTGGTTCTCGGAGCGCGACATTCACGTGCTCGTAGCGCGGGCGCTCGAGCGGCGGGCGTCGAACGTGCCCGGGTCGCGCGAGGCGCTGCTGCTCTCGCCGCGCCACGAGTACGCGCATGTGGTGCTCGGCGTCAACAACCCCGACCTGCCGCCGCCGTTCTCGCCGGCCGCCTTTCGCCGCTACGTGAACTGGGCCTGGCTCTGCGAGGGCGCGGCCACCTGGCTCGCCGGGCAGACGCCGCACCTGCGGGCGGCGATCGTGCGGCGCCTGCGCGAGGGCGGACGGCCGCAGTTCCCGCCGCCGCCCCGCGACGCCATGCTGCTCGGCGGCACGATCTTCACCATGCTCGAGCGCGAGGCCGGCGCGGCCGCCGCCGCGGCACTCGCCGCGCACCCGCTCGAGCGCGGCGCCCGCTCGCTGATCGTTGACGCCTTCGGCCGCCCCACGGCCGCGGTCGAACGCGACTGGCGCGACGAGCTCGAGTCGCTGTCGGCGTCCTAGCCGGAGGCCGCCCGGAGCGCCAGGCCGACCTGGTCCGCAACCGTCTGCATCAGCCTCACGTCGTCCTCGTCGAACGCGTCGGCGCGCACCTCCTCGAGGTCGATCGCGCCCCAGAGCCGCCCGCCCGAGCGGATCGGCACCACGAGCTCGGAGCTCACGTCCACGAGGCCCGGCACGAGTCGGTAGTCGGCCTCGGCGCGCACGTCGCCGGCCAGCACCGGGACGCCGTCGCGCAGGGCGCGGCCAACGAGGCCGGCCCCGAGCGGTTGCACCCAGCGCTCGCCGTCGAGCCGGGCGAGCGCGAGGCCGCGCGCGGCCAGGCTCTCGAGCCGGCCGTCGTCGCGGATCCGCAGGATGGCCGTGAGGAAGTACTCGAAAGCGGCGTGGATCTCGGCGGCGGCCGCCTCGGCGATCTGGCGCGGGTCGTCGAGCTCGGCCGCGCAAGCGGCGACCCGTCCGGCCAGCGCCAGCTGGCGGGCGCGCCGGCGTAGCAGCTCGGCCTGCTCGCGGGCGAGCTCGCCCGCCGGCCCTTCCTCGGCGTCGCCGGCCGGTGGCGCCGAGCGGCCGCGCCCCTCCGGCTCGAACTCCTCGGGCAGCTCGGACTCGCGCACGGCCACCCCACGGGCCCCGCGCTGCTTTCCGAACAGGAGCGCGCGATCCGACCGTGCGATCAGCGACGCGGCGCTCTCGTCTTGCCGCCACTCCGCCACGCCCGCGGTGGCGGCGCCGGCGCCGGCCGGGTAGTCGAGCTCGTCGACCGCGCGCCGCACTCCCTCGATGGCGCGCCCGGCCACCTCGCTCGCCTCCCGTTCGCCGGCGTCGACCGCCACGATCGCGAACTCGTCGCCGCCATAGCGGGCCACCAGGTCGTACGGGCGAACGCTCTGGCGGAGCGCATGGCCCACGCGGCGCAGCACCTCGTCCCCGGCCTGGTGCCCGTGGCGCTCGTTCACCTGCTTGAAGTCGTCCAGGTCGATGATCGCGAGCGAAAGGCTCTGGCCACCGCGCCGGCTGCGCTCGAGCTCGCGGCGAAGCGTGTCGTGCATAGCCGAGTGGTTCAGGCAGCCCGTGAGCCCGTCCGTTCGGGCGGCGAGCGCGAGGCCGGCGTGAGCGCTCGCGTTGCGGCACGCCGCGGCGGCCAGGTCGGCGAACGCCTCGAGCAGGTAAAGGTCCTCGCGCGACACGAGGCGCTGGCGGAAGTAGCCCACGGCCACGGCGCCGCGCAGCTCGCCGTCCCAGTGCATCGGCACCGCGAGCGAGCTCTTCACGCGCTCGAAGGGCGGCAGCGGCACGGGCTTGGACAGCGCCTGGTAGTCGTTGGTGAGCATCGACTCCTCGCGCTCGACGCTCTTGCCCACGAGGCCCTGGCCGATCTCCACGCGCTCGCCGATCAGATCGGCGGACAGGCCCCAGGTGGCCTCGAAGCGCAGCCCCGTGTCGGCGTTGCCGAGGAAGACGTTGGCGTAGTCGGAGCCGAGGATGCTGGCCGCCTCCTCGCAGATCCGGACGAGCACGCGGTTCAGGTCGAGGCTCTCGCTGAGCGCCCGCGCCGCCCGTGCCAGCGCTGCCTGGCGCCTGCCGCGAGCGGCGCTCTCCGCCGCCAGCTCGAGCTGCACGATGCCGGCCGCCGCGGCCGCGGCGAAGGCCTGGGCGACCTCGAGCTCGTGCGGCTCGAGCGCCAGCAGCCCGTCGGCCTCGAAGTCCTCGCTCGACTGGGCAAGCACCAGCACGTGCGGCACCGCCTGACCCACCCGCAGGGGGAGCAGCAGCGCGGCGTCCGCGAACTCGTCGGCGCCGGTGGCCACGACCAGCGCCGAGGCGTCCTCGCCCGACACCATCGCCAGCTCCTGGCGGTGCGCCAAGAGCGCGGCGAGCGGCGGCAGCGCCGCCAGCGGAACCAGCTCGGGCGGCGCGCCCGGCGGATCGGCAGCCGTGACCTCGACCTGGCCCTCGCGCTCGGAGACGGTGAGCAGGATCGCGTGGTCGACGCGAAAGAAGGAGCGCGCCTCGCTCACGAGCGTCCGCGCCACGGACGCCGGAGCCTCGGCCTCGCTGGCGGTCCCGAGCAGGCGGGACACGGCGCGCATCGCCTCGCCGGCGCCACCGAAGTGGCGCCCGGGGTGACGGCTCTTGCCGTCGGGCCAGCGGGGGGCTCGCACGGCCATCCCGCCCTGTATCGGCGAAACGGCGTGCGGACTTGAGAGGTTCCGCCGCGTTATCCCGCGAGAAAGCTACAGGCCGAGCGTCTTGGCGATGATGTTCTTCTGGATCTCCGAGGTGCCGCCGTAGACCGTGGTCACCACCGCGGTCCTCAGGTGCCTCTCCATGGGGTACTCGGTGGCGTAACCGTAGCCGCCCATGATCTGCATACCCGCGAGGGCGCAGCGCTTGGCGAGCTCCGTGGCGGCGAGCTTCGCCATCGACGCCTCTTGGGGCAGCATCCTGGCGGGGTCCTCGTCGGTGAGCGCGGCCACGTGGCGCACCAGGAGCCGCACCTGGGTGAGCTCCGTGGCCAGCTCGGCGAAGGTGTGCGCAAGCGCCTGGAACGACCCCACCGGCCGCCCGAACTGCTTGCGCTCCTTCGCATACGCGAGCGCGTCGTCGAAGGCGCGCTGGGCGAGCCCCAGCGCCGTGGCGGCGAGGATCGTGCGCTCGTAGTTGAGCCCGGCCATCAGCTGGGTCCAGCCGCCCCCCTCCTGGCCGACCAGCGCGCCCTCGGGCACGCGCACGCCGTCCAGGTGGATCTCGTTGGTCTCCGACCCGCCGAGCGTGTCGATCGGCGTGAGCGTCATGCCCTCTGCCTCGCGGGGCACGAGGATCATCGACATGTCGTCGTGACGCTCGCCGGGACCGGTGCGGCACACGATCAGGATGTGGCTCGCCTTGTGCGCGTACGAGCACCACATCTTGGCCCCGTCGAGCACCCACTCGCCGTTGTCGCGCCGCGCGCGCGTCTTGAGCGCGGCCACGTCGGAGCCCGCCTCCGGCTCGGACATCGCGATCGCGAGCGTGCCCCCTCCAACCACGTGCGCGAAGTGCTCGCGCTTCTGCTCCTCGGTGCCGAAGCGGTTGAGCGCCCCGACCACGATCAGCGTGACCCCGTAGCCGCCCACGGGGATCCCACCGCGCGTGAACTCCTCGAGGAACAGCGTTGCGTCCAGGAAGGAGCCGCCGGCGCCGCCGTACTCCTCGGGGATCTGGAGGCCGTACCAGCCGAGCTCGCCCATGCGCGCGGCCACGGCGTCGTCGTGGGGGTCGGCGCCGTCCGCCCGGTCGAAGCGCTCGCGCGCCGCGAAGTCGCGGATCGCCTCGACGAAGGCCTGCTGCTCGTCGGTCAGCCCCGTCAAACCGCGGCGGACTCCAACGGCTTGAAGCGGTTCAGCTCGCGCACCGCGATCACCATCTTGTGCACCTCGTCGGGCCCATCGGCGATGCGCAGCCAGCGACCCTGGCGCCACATCGCCGCCAGCGGCGTGTCGTCCGACATGCCGAGCGCGCCGTGTACCTGCATGGCGCGGTCGAGCACGCGCTGGTGCATCTGCGCGGCGATCACCTTGATCATCGAGATGTCCTGGCGCGCCGCCCGCTTGCCCGCGGTGTCCATCTTCCAGGCGGCGTGGAGCACCATCAGCCGCGCCTGGTCGATCTCCATGCGCGAGCTGGCGATGAAGTCCTGCACGAACTGCTTGTCGGCCAGCGGGCCGCCGAACGCCTCGCGGCCGTGGGCGCGCTCGCACATCAGCTCGAAGGCGCGCTCGGCCGAGCCGATCGCGCGCATGCAGTGGTGGATGCGGCCCGGTCCGAGCCGATCCTGCGCGACCTGAAAGCCGGCGCCGCGCTCGCCGAGCAGGTTGCCGGCGGGCACGCGGCAGTCCTCGTAGAGCACCTCCCAGTGGCCGGGGCCCTCGTCGTGCCCCATCACGGGCACCGGGCGCACGCCGGTGAAGCCTGGCGTGTCCACGGGCACGAGGATCATGCTGGCGCGCCGGTGCGGCTGGGCGTCGGGGTCTGTCACGACCATCGCGATCGCCAGCGCCGCGCCGTTGTAGCCGGAGGTGAACCACTTGTGGCCGTTGATCACCCACTCGTCGCCGTCGAGCTCGGCGCGCGAGATCAGACCGGTGGGGTCCGAGCCGGCGCTCTCCGGCTCGGTCATCGAGAAGCACGAGCGGATCTCTCCCTCCAGCAGCGGCGTGAGCCAGCGCTCGCGCTGCTCCGCGCTCCCGTGCTCGGCGAGGATCTCCATGTTGCCCGTGTCCGGCGCGGCGCAGTTGAAGACCATGGGAGCCACGCCGCTGCGACCCATCAGCTCGCAGAGCATCCCGTACTCCCAGTTGGTGAGCCCGGGCCCGAGCCGCTCGTCCGGCAGGAACAGGTTCCAGAGCCCCTCGCCGCGCGCGCGCTCGCGCAGCTCGACGAGGATCTCCGGGTAGGGCACGCCGGGCGCGACCTCGCGGTCGAGCGCGGCGAGCGCCTCTCGCTCGACCGGGTCGACGTGCTCCTCCATGAAGGCGCGAATGCGCTCGAGCAGGCTCTCGACGCGATCTGAGGGCGCGAAATCCATCAGCCGCCGGAGCCTACCGGCCTCCTCATGCGCCCTGCAGGAGCCAGGCCAGGAGCGCGGCGGCGAGCCCGCCGCCGAGGATCGCGCCCGCCAGCACGAGCGGCCTGGGACCGCGGGAAGCCTGGCCTCCCTGCGGACCGAGCTCCGCCTGCATCAGTACCTCGCGGGCGGTCTCGGCCCCGGCCTGCGGCACGAGCACGTCGCGCGGGCCGGCGGCGAGGAAGTCGGGCACGTCGAAGCCCGCGGTGCGGCGGAGCATGCTCGGCACCCCCTCCTCCAGCAGCAGCCCCTGGATGAACTCCGCCTCCGCCTGGTTGCGACCGCCCGCCACACGCACAAGCTCGCCCTCGGTGAAGGCCGGGTTGATCTTGCGGGCCTTCTCGTGAGCGGCGCTCAGCGGCGTGTCGATCGGCTCGGCGCCCGGCACCACCAGCGGCATGCCGCAGTCCGGGCAGAAGCTCGCCTCCGCCCCCTGGTCGGTGCGTCCGCACGAGGGGCACTGGAGGTCAGCTGACGACGATCTCCTCCTCCTTCACCCGGCCGTCGGCGATGCGCCAGGCCCGCACCACAGGGGCGTGCGGATCCTCGAGGGACACGATCAGGTAGCGCCAGTGGGGGTAGCTCGCGAGGTTGATGTCGGTCTGCGACGGCTCGGCCGGGCTGCGCGGGTGGGAGTGGTAGATGCTCACTTCGAGCCCCTGGTCGTCGAGCTCGTTCGCCGCGAACAGGCTCTGGTGGTCGAGCGAGTAGCCGTACGGCGAGCGCCGCTCGTTCTCCGCCCGCACCACCTGCTCGACCGTGCCGTCCGTGCCGCTCAGGTAGCCGCAGCACTCGTTGGGCGCCTCGTCGCGCGCGTGCAGCACGAGCTCGTCCCAGTGGGCCTGCGAGATCCTCACGGGGCGAAGGCTAGATGGTCGATCCTGGACCCCCGTATTGACCATCTAGTGTGCCCTGGGTGGCCGCTTCCCTCACTCGGCGCGCCGCCCTCGGCGGCGGGGCAGCCGCCCTCACGCTCGCTGCATGCGGTGGCGGGGATCCGCCCCCGAGCGGGGGTGCGGGGCCCGGCTCGGGCGCCGGCCTGCTCGGCTCGCTGCTCGCGTTCGAGCGCGCCACGATCGTGGCCTACGACGCCTGCTTCGAGGTGCTGCGCGGCGAGGCGCTCCGCCAGGCGCAGCTGATCCAGGCCGAGGAGCGCGAGCATGCGCGCCTGCTCGAGGAGCTGATCCGCGGGCTCGGCGGGACGCCGCCGCCCGGGCGGCGGGCCGAGGACTACGAGCGCACGTTCCCCGATCTTCGCTCGCAGGCGGACGCCCTGCGCTTCGCCCAGGATCTCGAGGAGCGCCAGATCCGCGGCTACCTCGAGGGCCTGACCGACCTGCCCGATCCCGGGCTCCGGGCCGGCGTGGCGGACATCCTCGCCGCCGAGGGCCCCCACCTCGGCACGCTCCACGTGCTGCGCCGCGAGCCGGCGGCGCAGGACCCGTTCGTCACGGGAGCGCTGTGAGCTCCACGCGCCGTGCGCTGCTGCTGGCCGGGGCCGCCATCGCGCTCCCCGCAGCCTCGGCCCGCGCGGCCGAGCGCCCGGACGTGGAGGTCCTCGAGGAGCTGCTCGCGCATGAGCAGCGGCTGGCCGCCGCCTACGAGGCGGCGCTCCGGCGCAGGGCGATCGCGCCGGCGCTCGGGGAGACGCTCCTCGCCCACGAGCGCGAGCACGTGCGCGGTCTCGAGCAGACGCTGTCCCGCGGGGGCGCGCGCGAGCCGCGCGCCGGCGTGCCCTCCCCCGAGCTCACCGCCGCGCTCGGCGACCTGCGGCGCTTCGCTCGCTTCGCGCTCGAGCTCGAGACCGGCGCGATCGCCGCCTACGTGAGGGCGCTCCCCGAGCTGCGCGACGCGGGCCTGCGCCAGCCGCTCGGCTCCATCATGGCCTGCGGCGGCACCCATCAGGTGGCGCTCCGTGACGCGCTCGGCGAGCCGCCGCTCAGAACGCGGACCGAACCCTGAGCGCGTTGCCTGCGTATAGCGTGGTCGCCATGGCCCGCAGCGACGCGAGCCTGCTTCACCAGCTGCCGCACGACCGCAGCGGCGAAGCGTTGCGTGAGCTCTACCGACGCTTCGGTGGGGAGCTCTTCGGATTCGCCTGCAACGCGCTCGGCGACCGCGAGGCGGCGGAGGAAGTGGTGCAGGACGTGTTCGCGCGGGCCTGGCGTCAAGCCGAGCGCTACGACGAGGACCGGGCGAGCGTCCGCACCTGGCTGTTCGCGATCGCGCGCAACCGGATCGTGGACATGCGGCGGCGCGCCTCAGCGCGTCCCGCGGTCGCGGCCTGGCCGCAGGAGCCCGAGGAGCAGGCGCAGGTGCTCGAGCAGGCCGTGCTGCGCTGGCAGGTGGCCGCGGCGCTGGCGCGGCTGACCCCCGACCATCGCGAGGTGATCCGCCTCGCGCACTACGCCGGGCTGTCGCTGCGCGAGATCTCGGAGCACCAGGGCATCCCGCTCGGGACCGTGAAGAGCCGCCTCTCCTATGCGCTGCGGAGCCTGCGGCTGATCCTCGACGAGATGGGGGTCGAGGCGTGAGGGAATGTCCCACCCACGGCGACCTGCTCGCCGCGTACGCGCTCGGCGCGCTCGAGCCGGACGAGGCGGCGGCGATGCGCCGCCACATCGAGACCTGCGCGATCTGCAGCGAGCAGCTCCCCTCCATGCGCTCGCTGCCCGGCCTGCTGGACACGGTGGACATGGCCGACGTGCCGCCGCCGGAGCCGCCGGCGTGGCTCGAGGAGAGCCTGCTCGACCAGATCGCGCGTGAGACCCCCCGAGACGGCGGCCGCCGTGAGAGGACGCGCCGCCGGGTGCTGGCGGGCGCGCTCGCGGCGGCCGCCGCAATCGCCGTCGCCGCGCTGGTCATCGTGCTGTCCGGCGAGGACGAGCAGGCGTACGCGCGCGCGAGCCTGGGCGGGCCGTCGGGCGCGCGGGCGTACGCGCGGCTCGAGTCCGTGCCCGCCGGGACGCGGGTCTCGCTCAAGGCTCACGAGCTCGCCGGTGCGCCCGGCAACCGCTACGAGCTCTGGTGCATCGCGGTCGACGGCCGCTGGGTCAGCGGCGGCAGCTTCCGGGCTCCCGGCGGGGAGGCGGAGGTCGTGCTCACCGCGGCCGTCGGGGCCGGCGAGTACCACCGCATCGTCGTGACTCCCGAGGGCACCCGGGCACCCGCGCTGATGCGCGGCAAGCTCCAGTACTGACGATCGAACCGTCGCCTCCCGCCCTGCGTACACCGCTCTGACCGACCCGGAGGTGTGCAGATGAAGAGGCTCGTGACCGGTATCGCCCTGGCCCTGATCCTGGTGGCGTTCGCCGCCGCGGGGTGCGGTGATGACGACGATGACGGCGGCGGTGGCGGGAGCTCCGGAGGCGGGGGCGGCGGCGCCTACGGCGGAGGAGGCGGCGGCTCGGACGACGCGCAGGCCAAGGGAGGCCAGACGCTCAAGCTCGTTGCCGATCCGAATGGGGCCCTGAAGTTCGACAAGACCTCGCTCAGCGCCAAGCCGGGGAAGGTCTCGATCGTGCTCGACAACCCGTCCTCGGTCCCGCACGCGATCGAGGTCGAGGGCAACGGCGTCGAGGAGGAGGGCGAGACGGTCACCGACGGCGGCGTGTCGAAGGTGAGCGCCGATCTCAAGGCGGGGACATACGAGTACTACTGCCCGGTGGGAAACCACGAGGCGGAGGGGATGAAGGGCACCCTGACCGTGAAGTGAGTGGGCCGCGTGGGAGCCGGGGTGTAGCCTGAAGGCAATGGGCTTCATCTCGGCACCCGGTCCACTCGAGCTCATGGTGATCCTCGTGGTTGCGCTGATCGTGCTCGGACCCAAGCGCCTCCCCGACGCGGCGCGCTCGGTGGGCCGCGGAATGCGCGAGCTCAAGCAGTCGCTGGCCGGCGAGGACGACGACGAGCGCGACTACCGCGACCGAAACCGCGACTACGAGTACGAGGAAGAGCGAGCGTAGTGCGCAAGCGCCCGGCTCGGCCGGGCGCGCAGCGTTTCCGGATCTGAACCAGCTACCAGAAGGACGCGCGCTCGAGCACGCCCTCGTCCTCGAGCTGCTCGACCGTCTTGTTGTAGACGCCCGAGCTGAGGTACTTCCAGCCGTCGTCGGGCACGACGAAGACGACGTTCCCCTCGTCGAGCTCGCTCGCCACCCGCACGCAGATCGAGGCGATCGCGCCGGCGGACACGCCGACGAACATCCCCTCCTCCGCGAGCAGCCGCTTGGTCCAGACAACCGCGTCCCGGTTGGAGACGAAGATCTTCCGGTCGAGCAGCTCGAGATCGAGGATCGGCGGGATGTAGCCGTCCTCGAGCGAGCGGAGGCCCTGCACGAGCTCGCCCTGGAGCGGCTCGGCGGCCACGATCAGCGTGTCCGGGTCCTCCTCCTTGAAGCGCCGGGCGTTGCCCATCAGCGTGCCGCCGGTGCCGAGACCGGCCACGAACGCGGTCACCTCGTCGAGCTCCTCCAGGATCTCCAGCGCGGTGCCGTTGTAGTGCGCGTTCGGGTTGGCCTGGTTGCCGTACTGGTAGGGCATGTAGTAGCTCGCGTCCGCGGCGGCCATCTCGAGCGCGAGCGCCACCGCCCCGTTCGAGCCCTCCTCGCCGGGCGAGGACACGATCTCCGCGCCGTACATCGTGAGCAGCTGCGTGCGCTCCGTGGTCACGTTGTCGGGCATCACGACCTTGAGCGGGTAGCCCTTGCGCCGACAGATCATCGCCAGCGAGATGCCGGTGTTGCCTGAGGTCGGCTCGAGGATCGTCTGGCCGGGCCGGATCAGCCCCTCGACCTCGGCGTGCTCGATCATCGAACGCGCCACACGGTCCTTGACAGAGCCCGTGGGGTTGTAGCTCTCGAGCTTCGCGTAGATGCGGACTCCGGGCTTGGGGCTCAGCCGCTTGAGCTCCACCAGCGGCGTGTTGCCGATCGCCTCGACGATGTCGCCGTAGCGGCCGCCACAGGGCTTGTTGTCCAGGCGCGGCTCCAGCACTTCAGAAAGTGTAGTTCCTGATCACAGGTTCGTGGAGGGGGTGCCGCGCCACGCTCGCGCTACTCGGTGATGACCGTGTCCTCGTGCGAGTAGGCGGGCGCGCAGCAGCACAGGAGCCGCAGCGGCTCGTCGCCTGTGTTCCAGAGCTTGTGGGTGAGGCCGGGGGCGATCACCACGGCGTCGCCCGGCGCGACCTCGCGCTCCTCGGCGCCCACGCGAAGCCGCCCGCGTCCGTGGGTGAGGTAGTAGATCTCCTCGGACTCGCGGTGGTAGTGCTCCTGCGTCGCCCCGCCCGGCGGGAGCGTGGCCTCGGCGAGCGACTGGTTCAGCGCGTTCCCGGTGGGCACACCGGCCAGCTCGCGGATCTCCGAGCCGTCCAGCGTGATGAACGCCCGAGTGCCCTGGAGGGTCGTGACCTTCACGACCCGCCGGCCATCGCCGGCAGGATCACGATCGTGTCGGACTCGGCGACGCCTGTTTCGAGACCCTCGAGCACGCGCACGTCCTCGTCGTTCAGATAGACGTTGACGTAGCGGTTGAGCTCGCCGCTCTCGGAGAAGAGCTGGGACTCGGTGGCCGGGTGCTCGGCGGCGAGCGCGCGCAGTACCTCGCCCACGTCGGCGCCCGAGGCCTCGACCTCCTTGGCGCCGCCGGTCGAGCCGCGCAGGACCGGGGGGATCTTCACGGTGCTCATCGAGGTGGGGAGCCTAGATGGTTGATTCCGAATTCGCGTGCCACGGGGGGCGCGTCAGACCGAGCTGGATAGCCAAAGCGCTATCGGCGAGGAGGATCAGCGATCTAGCCCGCGCCGGCGCAGAAGGCCTCGTAGTCCGGAAAGACGCCGAGCTCCTCGTCGGCGATCTCACCCGGCTCGCGCGAGCAGATCGGGCAGTCGGGGTCGCGGCGAACCTTGAGCTCCGTGAACGTCGTGCCCAGCGCGTCGTAGAGCAGGAGGCGACCCGCCATCGTGTCGCCCTTGCCCGTGACCAGCTTGATCACCTCGACCGACTGCAGCAGGCCCATCACGCCGGGCAGCACGCCGAGCACGCCCGCGGCGCCGCACGAGGGCGCGAGCTCGGCGGGCGGCGGGGTGGGATAGAGGCAGCGATAGCAGGGGCCCTCGTAGGGGTGGAACACGGACAGCTGCCCCTCGAAGCCGAGGATCGAGGCGGACACCACCGGGATCTGGAGCCGCACGCTCGCGTCGTTCAGCAGGTAGCGCGTGGGGAAGTTGTCGAGGCCGTCGACCACCACGTCGTAGCCCTCGATGATCTCCACGATGTTGGAGGCATCGAGCCGGACCTGGTGCTTCTGCACCTTCACGTCCGGGTTGATCTCGTGGATCGAGATCTCGGCCGAGTCGACCTTGGGCATCCCGATGCGGTCGTTCGCGTGCGCGACCTGGCGCTGGAGGTTCGAGAGGTCGACCACGTCGTTGTCCACGAGCCCGAGCGTGCCCACGCCCGCGGCCGCGAGGTAGAGGGCGGCGGGCGAGCCGAGGCCGCCGGCCCCGAGCAGCAGCACCTTGGCGTCGAGCAGCTTGAGTTGGCCCTCGAGCCCGACCTCGGGCACGAGCAGGTGGCGCGAGTAGCGCTCGCGCTGCTCCGCGCTGAGCGCGCGCGGGACCTCGACCTCGTAGCCGCGGTCCTTCCAGAGCGTGATCCCGCCGCGCATCGAGGCCACGTCGTGGTAGCCGAGCAGGTCCTCCATCGTCTTGGCGGCGAGCGCCGACCGTTGACCCGACGCGCAGTAGAGGATCACGCGCCGGTCGCGGTCGGACACGGCCGCCTCGATGCGCGACTCGAGGTGCCCGCGCGGCACGTGCACGGCGCCGGGGAGGTGGGCCTCCTCGAACTCGTGCTGCTCGCGAACGTCGACGATCACCGCGCCGTTGCCGTTCTGGGCGAGCGCGTGCACGTCCTTCGGATCGATCTCCTCGATCTGCTCCTTGACCTTGCGGATGAGTTCTGCGCCGGACGCCATGTGATGGAAAGGCCGTATTCCTGGTCGGGAATCGCTACTTCAGAAAATATAGCGACGCATGAGGGCTCCTGAAAGGTACCGGGGCGCCCCTTTCGGGGCGCCCCGGTGGAAGACCCAGACCTAGATTTTGCGGAAGCCCCGGCAGCTGTTCCGTCTGCCGTCGTTCAAGCCTCACCAAGAGTTTCGTCTTTCGCTCCCGCTGCCGATATGGGGTGGAGACCCCATTTGTCGCGGATGACCCCGATCCGATCCACAGGAAGACACAGCATGATTCGGCGCGAGGACTCTCTCATCGGCCAGATCGTGGCCGCCAACGTGATGCTGGTCGCGCTCACGCTGTTCGCGGCCAGCCTCGCCGCCGGCCTCGATCTCACGATCGGCGACCAGCGCTGGTCGTTCCTGATCCTCGGCCTGTCGATCATGCTCACGCTGTGCGTGAACCTCTGGATGCTGCAGCGGCGCTTCCGCCCGCTCGAGCGGCTGATCGACCGGATCGAGCTCATCGACCCTTCGGAGCCGGCCAGCTTCGGCCTCGACCAGCCCGAGCCGGTGGAGGAGATCGACCGGCTCACGCACTCCTTCCGGCGCCTGCTCGACCGCATCGAGGAGGAGCGGCGCCGCTCCGGCGCGCTCGCCATGCGGGCCCAGGAGGAGGAGCGCCGGCGCCTCGCACGCGATCTCCACGACGAGGTGAACCAGGCGCTCACCGCGATCCTGCTGCGCCTGGAGGCGCTCTCGCACGACGCGCCCGCTGAGCGCATGGCCGAGGTCGCCGAGCTCAAGCTGCTCGTGAACCAAGCGATGGACGAGCTGCTCACGCTGGCCCGCCAGCTGCGCCCGAGCGCGCTCGACGACCACGGGCTCGTGCCGGCCCTCGAGGCCCAGCTCAAGCGCTTCGGTGCGCGCACGGGCGTGGAGGTCCGCCTGCGCACCAGCGGCGACCCCAACGAACTTGCCGAGGACGTGCAGACGGCGCTCTACCGGGTCACCCAGGAGGCGCTCGCGAACGCGGGCCGCCACGCGGGGGCGACCGCGGTCGAGATCGACCTGAACGCCGACGAGGGGCGGGTGGAGCTGCGGGTGCGCGACGACGGTGCCGGCTTCGACCCGGGCGCGGTCGGGCGCGCCGGTCCCGACCGCCCAGGAGCGGGCCTCGGTCTCGGGGGCATGGCCGAGCGGGCGCGACTGGTGGGGGGAGAGCTCGACGTGCGCTCGGCGCCCGGCGGCGGAACGACGGTCACGCTGCGGATCGACGCCCGATGATCTCGATCGTGATCGCCGACGATCACGGGATCGTGCGCTCGGGCCTACGGATGCTGATCGAGCGCCAGGGAGACATGGAGGTGGTGGCCGAGGCGGACGACGGCGTGGCGGCGCTCGAGACCACCCAGGCGCTGCGGCCCGACGTGGCGGTGCTCGACGTGTCGATGCCGCGCATGACGGGCCTCCAGGCGGCGCGCGAGATCCGCGCGCACGTGCCCGACACCCGGGTGCTGCTGCTCTCGATGCACGACGACGAGCGCTACTTCCTGGAGGGGCTCGAGGCGGGGGCGGCCGGATACGTGCTGAAACGGGCCGCGGACACCGACCTGATCGACGCCGTGCGCACCGTCGCGTGCGGTCGCAGCTTCCTCTCGGACGACGCCCAGCGCGCCCTCATGGACGCCTGGCTCGAGGGCGGGCTCGCCGAGCCCGACGACCCGCTCACGCCGCGCGAGCTCGAGGTGGTCAAGCTGATCGCCGAGGCCTACACCAACCGCCAGATCGCCGAGACGCTGAAGCTCGCCGAGAAGACGGTCGAGTCGCACCGCGCGAACGTGCTCTCGAAGCTGGGCATGCGCGACCGCGTGGAGATCGTGCGCTACGCGATCCGGCGCGGCCTCGTCGAGCCGTAGGAGGGGTAGCTCCGTCCAGCCTCAGGGTGGCTGTTCGCAGCGGCCGCCCGGGGCGATTCTCACTGGGCAACCCAACCCCCAGCCCAGGAGGAACCATGATTCGCACCACATCCACAGCGCTCGCCGTCGGCATGGCGCTGCTCGCGCTGCCGTCGGTCGGTGAGGCCTCGACCAGCTTCGGCAGCCGCCTCGACCACGATCCGGCGAGCTCGGGCGAGTGCAAGGAGCTGCTCACGCCCTGCACGCTGGCGTCCTACATTCACCCGAGCGATCCCAACGGCGATCCGTACGCCGGCGGCGCGCCCGTCGACGGGGTGATCACCAAGTTCCGGATTCGCGCCTTCGCCGAGGGCGGCCCGGCGCCGGTCACCTTCCGGCTCGTGAACATCTCGCGGCCCGATCCCCAGAACGCCGAGACCGCGCTGGCGAGCGGCGCCGGAACGGGACCGACCGTGACCATCCCGCCGAGCATGGGCGGCGGCGACGTGCCGATCCTCGAGTTCCCCGGCAGCCTGCCCGTGAAGAGGGGGCAGCACCTGGCGATCGACGGCACGAACGTGTGGGCGACCTACGACTCGAGCGGCGACAAGTTCTCGTACCGCTTCGATCCGCCGCTCGTGGACGGTCAGGCTCCGCGCACCTCGAACCAGGCGACCGGCCAGCTGCTCGTGGCGGCCGACATCGAGCCCGACGTGGACGGTGACGGCCTCGGCGACGAGACCCAGGACCCGGCGGTGCGCAGGGCCGACACCAAGAAGCCGCGCATCAGCGGGCTGAAGCTCGACGGCTCGAAGCTCCGCTACCGGCTCTCGGAGGAGGCGCGCGTGAGCGTGCGCGTGAAGAAGGGCGGCCGCACCGTCAAGACGATCAGCCGCAAGGGCCGCGCCGGCCGCAACCGGCTCGCGATCGGCTCCGGCAAGCTGGCCGACGGCCGTTACACGCTGGTCGTCAAGGCGACCGACGCGGCCGGCAACGCCTCCGCCGCGAAGCGCGTGGCGCTGCGCGTGCGCTAGGGACTCCACGAGCCCGGGGGGAACGTTGGCCGCGCATATCGCGGCTAACGTTCCCCTCGGCGTTCGGCGGCGGGAGCTCGGAATCGATCATCTAGCCTGCGGCACGGTGAGCCCGCGGCTCCTCATCGCGCTCTTCCTCACCGCCGTCTTCGCCCTCGGGGCGATCGCACTCGCCGCGACCGGGCGGGACGAGGGCGGTGACCAGGCCGCCGGCGCCCAGACCGGCTTCGAGGGGGCCGTCATGCCCAAGAACCTGCGGGCGCCGAACTTCGAGCTGCGCAATCAGGACGGCGAGCCGATCTCGATGCGAGCGCTGCGCGGCAGCCCGGTGGTCGTGACCTTCCTCTACACGAACTGCGAGGACACCTGCCCGATCCAGGCGCAGACGGTGCGCGGCGCGCTCGACGAGCTCGGCCACGACGTTCCGGCGCTGGCGATCGCGGTCGACCCGCCGCGGGACACGCCCGAGAGCGCCCAGGCGTTCCTGGCCGAGCAGCGCGCCAGCGGGCGGATCGACTTCGTGCTCGGGTCGCGCCGCCAGCTGCGGCCGCTCTGGGAGGGCTACTTCATCCGCCCCCAGTCGGTCACCGAGGAGCACCAGGCGCGCTTCACGCTCGTCGACTCGCGCGGCTTCCAGCGCGTGGGCTACCCAGGCGAGCAGGCCACCCCCGAGCGGCTCGCGCACGACCTGCGGCTGCTCGAGGACGAAGGCTGAGGGCTTCTCCGACTCGCCCGGTAGGATTTACCCCACGATGATGTTCTCGACGAAGGCGGAGTACGGCGTTCGCGTGATGGCGCACCTTGCGAAGGCCGACGGCGAGCGGCCGATCAGCCTCGGCGTGATCGCCGACGCGGAGGGCCTGCCGCTCGCGTACCTCGAGCACCTCGTGCAGCGCCTGCGGCGCGCCGAGCTCGTCGAGTCGCGGCGCGGCGCGCGCGGCGGCTACACGCTCGCCCGCCCCGCGGGGGAGATCTCGATGGCCGACGTGGTGCGCTCGCTCGAGGGCGAGATCGCGCCGATCGAGTGCATCAGCTCCGATCCCGACGGCCAGCTCGTATGCACCCGCGAGGGCAGCGAGCCGTGCCCCACCAAGTTCCTCTGGACCCGAGTCCAGGGGTCGATCGTCCGCACCCTGAACGAGATGACGCTGGCCGACCTTATCCGGCCGCCGCGAACCCGAAAGAACTCGGAGAAGACCGCAGCATGACCCTGGAGATCCAGAACCTGCACGTGCGCACCGAGGAGCGCGAGATCCTCCACGGCGTCGACCTCGTGGTGAGGCGCGGCGAGACGCACGCGCTGATGGGCCCGAACGGATCGGGCAAGTCCACGCTCGCCAACACCCTGATGGGCAATCCCAACTACGAGGTGACCGAGGGCCGCGTGCTCCTGAACGGCGAGGACCTGACCGAGGCCGACCCCGACGAGCGCGCCCGCGCCGGGCTGTTCATGGCCTTCCAGTACCCGGCCACGATCCCGGGGGTCTCGGTCGCGAACTTCCTGCGCATGGCGATGAACGCCGGCCGCGAGGAGCCGATCAAGGTGAAGGAGTTCGGCGCCCTCCTCAAGGAGAACATGGACCTGCTCCGGATCGACCGCGCGTTCACGAGCCGCTACCTGAACGAGGGCTTCTCCGGCGGCGAGAAGAAGCGCGCGGAGATCCTCCAGCTCGCGATGCTCCAGCCCGAGTTCGCCGTGCTGGACGAGACCGACTCGGGGCTCGACATCGACGCGCTCCGGATCGTGGCCGACGGCGTGAACGCGATGCTTGGCGAGGAGCGCGGCTTCCTGATCATCACCCACTACACGCGCATCCTCAATTACGTGAAGCCGGACTTCGTGCACGTCCTGATCGACGGGCGGATCGTCCAGGAGGGCGGCTCCGAGCTGGCGGACGAGCTCGAGGAGAAGGGCTACGAGTGGGTCCGCGAGGAGGTGGCCGCCCGTGCCGGCTGACTTCGTCGAGGAGCGCCGCAAGGCCGCCCTCGAGGTATTCGAGAGCCAGGACACCCCCAGCTGGCGCCGCTCGGGCTTCTGGACCACGAGCCTGCGTGGGCTCGACCTCGCCACGCTCGAGCCCAAGCGCTACGAGCCCGGCCTACCCGAGCTCGACCTCGGTGACGACGAGCATTCCGCGCTGATCGTCCAGCGCGGGGCGAGCATCGTGCACACGGACATCCAGGACGAGCGCATCGTGGTGATGCCGCTCGAGCAGGCCGTGGAGGAGTACGAGGAGCTCGTTTGCGAGCACTTCGCCAAGCGGCTCCCCTACGACGAGGGCAAGTTTCCCGCCGGCACGGCGGCCTTCTGGACCGGCGGCGTGTTCGTGCACGTGCCGAAGAACGTGCAGGTCGAGAAGCCGATCCAGATCGTCTGGCTGATCGACGAGGCCGGCACCGCCCAGTGGGCGCACACGCTGGCGGTCGTCGGCCAGCACGCCGAGTGCCGCATCCGCGAGTTCTTCCTCGGCGGCGACTTCGAGGGCCAGGCCCTCCACTCGGGCGCCTTCGAGCTGTACGCCCACCCGGGCGCGCAGGTCGATCTCGCTCACTACCAGGACTGGGGCCGCGGCGAGGTGTACGACCTCTCGACCCGCCGCGTGGAGGTGCGTCGTGACGCGCGGGTGAAGTGGGTGCCGATCCACCTCGGTGGCCGGCTCACCAAGCAGACGCTCGACATCATCACCGCCGAGCCGGGCTCGGACATGAAGCACACCGGGCTCTACTTCACCGAGCGTGACGAGCACCTCGACCTGTTCACGAGCGACAAGCACGAGGCCGGTCACACCACCGGCGACACGGTCTGGAAGGGAGCGCTGACCGGCGAGTCGCGCGCCTCCTACGAGGGCCTGATCCACATCGTGCCCAAGGCGCCCGAGGTGGACACCTACCTGCAGACCCACTCGATGCTGCTCTCGCCGAAGGCGAAGGGCGACGCGATTCCGTCGCTCATCGTGGAGGTCGACAACGTGAAGGCCTCGCACGGCGGGACCGTCGGCGAGCTCGATCCCGAGCAGATCTTCTACATGATGACCCGCGGCGTCTCGCGCGCCGAGGCCGTGCGGGTGCTGGTCGAAGGCTACTTCGAGGAGGTCGTGCAGCGGCTCGACGACCCCGGCCTGGAGGAGCTGGTGCGCAGGCGCGTGGCCGAGAAGCTCCACGGCGCCGAGGACCAGGTGCGCGAGTTCATCGGCGAGCGGGCGGAGGCCACCTGATGGCCGTGGCAGAGCGCCCCCTGGTCGACGTCGCCACCGACTTCCCGGTGCTCGCCCGTGAGTTCGGCGGGCGGCGGGTGGCCTACCTCGACTCGGCGGCCACCTCACAGCGGCCGCGACAGGTGGTCGAGGCCATGGACCTCTTCCAGCGCCACTCCTATGCGCCGATCCACCGCGGGGTGTACGAGCTGGCGCGCGAGTCGACCGACGCGTTCGAGTCGGCGCGCGACCGGATCGCCGAGTTCGTGGGCTGGGAGCCCGCCTGCTCGATCTTCACGCGCAACGCCACCGAGGCGATCAACCTCGTGGCGTTCTCCTGGGGCCGCCGGAACGTGGGCGAGGGCGACGAGGTGCTCATCACCGAGATGGAGCACCACTCGAACATCGTCCCGTGGCAGGTCCTGTGCGAGGAGACGGGCGCCACACTCCGCTACCTCGAGGTCAGCGAGGGGTTCGAGCTCTCGCTCGACGAGCTCGACGCCGTGCTCGGTGAGGGCCGCGTGAAGCTCGCGGCGTTCGCGCACGTGTCGAACGTGCTCGGCACGATCAACCCGGTCGCGGAGATTGTGCGCAGGGTGCGCGCCGCCGGCGCGGTGAGTCTCGTGGACGGCTCGCAGGGCGTGCCGCAGCTGCCGGTCGACCTGCGCGAGATCGACGCGGACTTCTACGCCTGGACGGGCCACAAGGCGCTCGGGCCCACCGTCGGCCTGCTGCACGGCCGGCGCGAGCTGCTCGAGGCGATGCCCCCCTTCCTCACGGGCGGTCACATGATCTCGCGCGTCGAGCGCGAGCAGTCGACCTTCAGGGAGCTGCCCTACAAGTTCGAGGCCGGCACCTCGGCCGCGACCGAGGCGGTCGGGCTCGCGGCGGCGGTCGAGTACCTCGACGAGCTCGGCATGGAGAGCGTGCGCGCACACGAGCGCGAGCTGACGGCGTACGCGCTCGAGCGGCTCCCGGAAGTCGAGGGCATCTCGCTTTACGGGCCCGTCGACCCCGATCGGCGCGGTGGCGTTGTCCCGTTCTCGATCGACGGCATGCACCCCCACGACGTGGCCGAGCTCTGCGATCGCGATGCGATCTGCGTTCGCGCCGGCCACCACTGCGCTCAGCCGCTGATGCGGGCGCTCGGCGTCGGCGCCACGGCGCGCGCGTCGTTCGGCGTCTACAACTCGCGCGACGAGGTGGACCGGCTCGTCGACGCGCTCGGGCGGGCGCGCGAAGTGTTCGGCCTCTGATGGACGCCCTCTACCGCGACTACATCCTCGAGCACTACAAGAACCCCCGCAACCATGGGGAGCTCGAGCCGCACGACCTCGCCTTCCACGACCACAACCCGCTCTGCGGCGACGAGCTGGGCGTGCACGTGCGCGTGGAGGACGGGAAGGTGGCCGAGCTGCGCTTCCACGGCCAGGGCTGCGCGATCTCGCAGGCGGCGGCGTCGATCACCTCGGAGGAGCTGATCGGGATGCCGCTCGACGAGGTCGCGAAGCTCGACGCCGACTGGGTGATCGAGCAGCTCGGCATCGAGATCTCCCCCACGCGCCGCAAGTGCGCGCTGTTGATGCAGAAGGTCATGCGGGGCGCCACCACGGGCGACCCGTCCTGGCCCGAGTAGGGCTCAGGCCGCGGCGTCGGCCCCGGCCGCGGGGTTGTCCCTCGCCCATTCGACGATGCGCTTCGAGTCCTGGATCACATCGCCGTCATCTGTGACCAGGACCGGAACCGAGCTCTGCCCGGTGAGCTCGCGGATCTTCCCGCGAGTCGGGTTCAGCGTGTCGCCGAGGATCCCCCAGCCGTAGACCCTCTCGAACTCCGGGTCCCAGCCGGCGTCCTTCAGCGCGTGGTAGGCGTTCCCGCACGGATGCCCGCCTGGCCGCGGGGCCGCCTTGAACGTTCCCCAGCAGACGTAGAGCTTCATGACGGCCGCAATCTAATCGACCAGGGAGGTGACGGCCGCCGGCGCCGGGCGCACGAACACCTTCGCCCCGACGTCGTGCAGCTCGAGCGAGGGCAGCTGCACGAGCACGGTGCGACCGCCTTCGTGACGCAGGCGGTAGAGCACGTCGTGGCCGCGGAACTCGCGCGCCACCACCTCGGCGTTGCCGTCGTGGTGCGCGCTCAGCTCGAGCTGCTCGGGGCGTACCGCCACGTGCACCGAGCCGCTGGCGGGCTCGCCGAGGTCGAACACGCCCAGCTCGGTCTCAACGCCGCTTCCGTGGGCCACGCCGGAGAGCACGTTGACCTCGCCCACGAACTGCGCCGCCCAGCGCGTTGCGGGCCGGCCATAGACGTCCACCGGCGCCCCTACCTGCACGATCTGGCCGTCGCGCATGACGGCGAGGCGATCGGCGAGCGAGAGCGCCTCCTCCTGGTCGTGTGTCACGAGCAGGGCGGTGGCCTCCGCGTCGCGGAGGATCAGCTCGACCTCGCGGCGCAGCCCGGCGCGGAGCGAGGCGTCGAGGCTCGAGAAGGGCTCGTCGAGCAGCACCAGGGCGGGCTCGGGTGCCAGCGCGCGCGCCAGCGCCACGCGCTGGCGCTCGCCGCCCGACAGCTCGTGAGGCGGGCGGCCCGCCTTGTGCTGGAGGCCCACCAGCTCGAGCGTCCGGCGCGTGAGCGCGTCGCGCTCCTCGCGCGGGCGGGTGGCGAGCCCGAAGGCCACGTTGCCCTCCACGCTCAGGTGGGGAAAGAGCGCGTAGTCCTGGAAGACCATCCCGATCCGGCGCTTGTCGGGCGGCACGAGCCGCCCGGGGCCGGCCACCATCTCCTCGTCGACCACCACGCAACCCACGTCCGGTGCTTCGAAGCCCGCGATCAAGCGAAGCAGCGTCGTCTTGCCGCAGCCGGAGGGGCCGAGCACGGCCATCAGCTCGCCGCGCTCGATGTCGAGGCTCACCTCGCGCACGGCGCGCACGGTGCCGAACGTCTTCGAGATGCCGCGCAGCCGGACCTCGCTCACGCGCGCGCCACCTCGAGGTCCTCGGCCCAGGCGACGGCGCTGCCGCCGGCCTCAAGCTCCGCGCCGCGGCGGCCGGACAGGCGGATCATGAGCGCCACCGGCAGCAATCCCACCAGCACGATCAGGAGCGCCGGCAGGGCGGCCGTGCGGAAGAGCGACTCCGTGGTGGCCTGCCAGACGGCGATCGCGAGCGTGTCGCCGCCGAGCGGCCGCAAGAGCAGCGTGGCCGGCAGCTCCTTCATCACCTCGACGAATACGAGCAGCGCCGCGGTGGCGAGTCCTGTGCGCATCAGCGGCACGTGCACGCGGGCGAGCACGTCGAGGCGATCGGCGCCCAGGCCACGGGCCGCCTCGTCGAGCTGCCGCGGCACCCGCAGCAGGCTGGTCTCGACGGCTCCCCAGGCGAGCGCCAGGAAGCGCACGATGTAGGCGTAGAAGAGCGCGATCACGGTGCCGGTGAGGAGCAGTCCGGTGCCGGCGAAGCCGTCGATGCGGCGCTCGAGCCACCCGAGCGGCGCGATCACCGCCACCGCGACGACCGAACCCGGCAATCCGTAGCCGATCGTAGCGGTGCGGGCCGCCACGCCGGCGACCCGCGAGCCGCTGGCGCGCACGCCGTAGGCGAGCAGCAGGGCGCCCGCGGGCACGAGCAGCGCGCTCATCGCCGCGAGCAGGAAGCTGTTGCGCGCGGCGGTGGCGAACTCGGGCGCCAGCAGGCCGTCGCTCACGGACTGCACCGACCAGACGGCGAGCTGGGCGAGCGGCGCGAGCACCACGAGCCCGACGAGCGCAAGCGGTCCCACCACCGCCAGCGCCGCCGCGGGGCCGCGCAGGCGCACGGGGCGCACGGCGTCGCCGCGCGCGGCGAGCTGGGCGTGCCGCGCCCTCCCGCGCGCGAGCCGCTCGAGCACCAGCAGCGTGAGCGTGACCGACACCAGCAGCATCGCGAGCTGCATGGCGGCGTCGCGGTCGAAGGCGTTGAACCAGACCCGGTAGATCGCGTCCGTGAAGGTGCGCACCCCGAGCAGGTTCACCGTGCCGAAGTCGGCGAGCGTCTCCATCAGCGCCAGCGCCACCCCGCCGAGGATCGCCGGCCGAGCGAGCGGGATCCCCACGCGCGCGATCGCCCGCGAGCGCGACATTCCGAGCCCGCGTGCGGCCTCCAGCAGGGTGCGCGACTGGGCCAGGAAGGCCGCCCTGGCCAGCAGGTAGACGTACGGGTAGAGCACGAGCGTGAACACGCAGATCGCGCCGCCCGTTGAGCGGATGCCGGGCACGTCGAGGCCGAGGGCGAAGAGCGTGAACACGTAGCCGGGCATCGCGAGCGGGAGCACCAGCGCCCACTCGATCCAGCCCCGCCCCGCGAACTCGCAGAACGAGACCAGCATCGCGAGCGCGGTGCCGAGCAGCACCGTGCCGGTGCCCACGCCGACCACGAGCAGCGCGGTGGCCACCACGGCCTCCGGCACGAAGCCCGAGAACTCGGAGAGGCCGCCGGGCGCGGCCACGAACGACAGCGGCAGGCCCACGAGCGGGCCGGCCACCAGCAGCGCGCACAGGACCGTGGCGACCGCGAACCCGTCGAGCCCCGCGCCCGGGCTGCGACGCCTCAGTCCCACCCCACTTCGTCCATCAGGTTGAGGGCATCGTCCAGCCGGGCACCGGCTGCCGCGACGTCGATCGGGTCGCGCTTGAAGTCGCAGCAGTCGTCGACCCCGAACTCGTGGTTGTTCTCCTCGAAGATGCGCTGCTCGCGCGGCTGGACGAGCGACTCGATCAGATCCGTGGCCTCCTCGACCTTGTCCGATCCCCTCACCATGCCGAGACCCGACAGGTTCACGTGCGTGCCGCGCCCGTCCTGGTCGGCCCAGACAACCGCCACCGGGAAGTCCGGGTCGTCCTCGAGCTCGCGCTCGAGGTAGTAGTGGTTCGCGAGGCCGACGTCGCAATCGCCGTCGGCGATCGCCTCGAGCACGTCCGTGTCGGAGCCGAGGATCTGCGGGTCATTGGACATCCAGCGACGCAGCATCCGCTCGCTGGCCTCGGGCCCGTCCTTCGCAAGCCGGTCCGCGACGAAGGAGACGTTGTACTCGCTCGTGCCGGAGCGCAGGCAGAGGCGCCCCTTCCACTTCGGGTCGCCGAGCTGCTCGTACGTGGTCACTTCGTCGGCCCCAACCCGCTCGGTTGATCGCATGATCGTGCGCGCGCGCAGGGTCAGGCCGTACCAGGTGCCATCGGGGTCGCGCAGGTCCTCGGGCACCGCCTTCTCGAGCGCCGCCGACCGGATCGGCTGTAGCAGCCCGGCCTCCTTCGCCCGCCAGAGGTTGGCGGCGTCGACGGTGATCAGCACGTCTGCCGGGGTGTCCTTGCCCTCGCTCCGGAGCCGCTCGTAGAGCTCCGAGGCGGAGCCTCCGCGCAGGGTCAGGTCGGTGCCGGTGCGCTTGGCATAACGCTCGAACGGCTCCTCCTCCCCGTAGTGGGAGCGGGCGGAGTAGAGCACGAGCCTGTCGCCAGACGAGGAGCCCGCCGTGGCGATCACCACCGCCACGAGCGCCGAGGCCACGAGCGCGGCCCCGGCGATCAGCGCGGCGAGCAGCTTCGTGCGGGCGCTCATTTACGGCGTGGTCTCGGTCTCGGCCTCTGTCTCGGTCTCGGTCTCGCTGGGGCTCGTGGCCGTGCCGGTGGTTCCGGCCCCGGTGGTTCCGGTGGTCCCGGTCGTGCCCGTGCCGCCCTCGAACTCGACGTCGCCCTCGCGGTCCTCGCCGCAGGCGGAGGCGCCCAGCGCGGCCCCCGTTCCGAGGCCGGCGACCACCAGGAGGATGGCTGCCTTTCGAAGCATGGGCGTTAGGGTAGCCTAACTCCGACTGCGGGGGTCTGGAAAGCCGTCGTTCTCGCTACCATCAGTGGGGTATGGCAGCCACCGACAAGACCCGCATCGCCAAGCCCAGCCCGATCAAGGAAAACGAGCAGGGACAGCTCGTAGCCAAGAAGGGCGTTTCCCGAGAGGTCATCGACGAGCTCTCGCGGATCAAGGGCGAGCCGGACTGGATGCGTGAGAAGCGCCTCAAGTCGTTCGAGATCTTCGAGCGCAAGCCGATCCCCACCTGGGGGGTCGACCTCTCCGATCTCGATCTCTCCCAGCTCGTGCTCTACTCGCCGCCCGAGGCGGGCCGCTACGACAGCTGGGACGACGTTCCGCAGGAGCAGAAGGACACCTTCGAGAAGCTCGGCATCCCGCAGGCGGAGCGCGAGCACCTCGCCGGCGTGGTGGGCGTGTGGCGTCAGGAGCCCTTCTACGAGGGTCTCAAGAAGGAGTACGCGGACCTCGGGATCATCTTCTGCGCGATGGACACGGCGGTCACCGAGCACGAGGACCTCGTGCGCGAGCACTTCATGAACAAGTGCGTGCCGCCGCAGGACAACAAGTTCTCCGCGCTCCACGGCGCGGTGTGGTCAGGCGGCTCGTTCCTCTACGTGCCGAAGGACGTCAAGGTCGACCTCCCGCTCCAGGCCTACTTCCGCATGGAGGGCTCAGGCGAGGGCACCTTCGAGCACACGCTGATCATCGCCGACGAGGGCTCGGACGTGAACTACATCGAGGGCTGCACGGCCCAGACCTACTCGGTCAACTCGATGCACTCCGCCGTGGTCGAGATCTTCGTCAAGGAGGGCGCGAAGGCGCGCTACACGACCGTCCAGAACTGGTCGAAGGATGTCTTCAACCTCAACACCAAGCGCGCGATCGTCGAGGCGCACGGCACCGTCGAGTGGGTGGGCGGCTCGATGGGCGCCAAGAAGGTGATGCTCTACCCCGGCTCGTTCCTGATCGGGGAGGGCGCGAGGGCCGACCACCTGAACGTGGGCGTGGCCTCGGGCGACGTGTGGAAGGACACCGGCGCGAAGGTCGTGCACCTGGCGCCCAACACGAACTCCAACATCCTCGCCAAGTCGATCTCCAAGGACGGCGGGATCATGGGCTACCGCGGCCTCGTCCGCATGGGCCACAACTCCCAGGGCTCGAAGGCGAGGGTGCAGTGCGACGGCCTGATGATGGACGACCGCTCGCGCTCGGACACCTGGCCCGACATCCAGATCCAGAACCCGCACGTCACCGTGGCCCACGAGGCCGTGGTCGGCAAGATCTCCGACGAGCAGCTCTTCTACCTGCAGTCGCGCGGCCTCTCCGAGGAGGAGGCGGCGGCGATGATCGTGAACGGCTTCATCGAGCCGGTAACGAAGGAGCTACCGATGGAGTACGCCGTCGAGCTGAACCGTCTCATCCAACTCGAGATGGTTGACTCGATCGGCTGACGTCGAGCGCTTCCCGAACGACACCTGCCAGACGCTCGACCGCGGTGTCGAGCTCGGGCTCGGTGAGATGGCTGAACGACAGTCGCAGCGTGTTGTGACCGTCGCCGCCCACGTGGAACGGTGGGCCGGGAACGTAGGTCACGCCGGCTTCGATGGCCGCGGGGCGCAGCGCGAGGGTGTCCAGCTCCTCCGGCAGCGTTAGCCAGGTCAGGAAGCCACCCGTCGGCCTGGTCCAGCTGACCTCGCTGGGCATGTGACGGGTCAACGCCCCCGACAGTGCCGCCCAGTGCGAGGCGTACAGGGCGCGGGCGCCTGGAAGGTGGCGCTCGAAGCCCCCGGCGCGGCCGTACTCCTCGAGCAGGCGCTGGCCGAGGCCGCCCGCGCACTGGTCGGTGTTCTGCTTGGCGGCTGCGAGCTGGGCGACCAGCTCGGGCGGGCCGGTGGCCCAGCCGAGCCGCACGCCCGGAAAGAAGCTCTTGGAGAACGTGCCGGCCTGCAGCACGATCTCCGGCGCCAGCGACCACAGGGTCGGCAGCGCCGTTCCGTCGAAGGACAGCTCGCGGTAGGCCACGTCCTCGAGGATCAGGAGGTCGTGCCGGCGGCAGAGCTCGACCAGCTCCCGGCGCCGCTCGAGCGAGAGCGTGCGCCCAGTCGGATTCTGGTACTCCGGGATCGTGTAGACGAACTTCGGCTTGAGGCCGCCCGACAGGAGCGCGGCGAGCTCATCGACTCGCAGCCCGTCATCGTCGATCGGGATCGTGACCGGGTCGGCTTCGGCACGCCCGAATGCCATCAACGCGGCCAGATAGGTCGGCGCCTCGACCACGACCGTGTCGCCGGGATCGATCAGTGCCTGGCACATCAGCGTGATGCATTCCATCCCGCCGCTGGTCACGATCAGCCCACCGGGCTGCGGGCGCCGGCCCTGCAGCTGCTCCTGGCGCTCGACCAGATACTCGCGGACGCTCGGGATGCCCTCGCAGGGCGTGTACTGCAGGGCGACGGCGGTGTCGTCGCGCACGAGTCGCCGGGCGATCTCGTCGAGCTCGTCCGTCGGAAACGTGGCCGGGTTCGGGAAGCCGCCGGTCATCGACAGCACCCCGGGCGGACTTCCGGCGAGGATCGTGGCCAGCTCGTCGCCGCCGGCCAGGCGGGTTCTGCGCGCGAAGGCGCGTGCGAATTCAGGCATCGACCCGGAAGCTCAGCGCACTGGTCTCGCCGCGGTCGAGCGCCGCGATGTGCTCGTCGTGGTTGGTCAGGGCGTGCAGGCTCTCACCGCGTGCCTGCGCCGCGAGGATCGCGCCCTCGCTGCGCCCGATCGTCTCCGCGGTCTCCAGCGCGGGCGCGATCCGTTCAGGCGAAGCGATCAGCACGCCGTCGTCGTCGCCGAACACGATGTCGCCCGGGGACACCGTGAGCTCGCCGCAGGTGATCGTCGCCTCGAGCGGGGCCCGAGACGTGGTCGTACCCGATCGCGGCGTCGTGCCGCACGCGAAGACGGGCAGCCCGATGCTGCGCAGGCCCCGCAGGTCGCGGCAGTAGCCGTCGGTCACGATCCCCGCGAGCCCGCGCCGGCGCGCCTCGGTCGCGAAGAGCTCGCCGAAGACGGCGCGTGAGCCTCCGTTAGCCGCGATCACGATCACCTCGCCGGGCGCGGCCAGGGCGAGCGCGCTCATCACCGGCAGGTGGTCATCCTCGGCGACGACCGTGAACGCGGGCCCCGCCATGCACACGTCGGGGACCATCGCCCGAACCGCGGCGTCCATCACCGGCAGCGTCTTGTCGGCGTCCGACAGCGCGGACACGTCGATCTGCAGCAGTCGCTCGGTCAGCTCCACGCACTGAGCGTGTCATACGGAAGGGCCCCGGGAGCCCCGGGGCCCTTCCGTGAGCGGCCGGATCTAGTTGAACGCGTACTCCTGGTAGTCGCCCACGTTCTCCTTCGTGACCGTCGCCGCGGGCACGACCACCTGGCGCGGCACCTCCGGCGGCACGAGCTCCTCGAAGCCCTCGCCGAGGGCGATCAGCCGGGCCATGTTCACCGCCGAGGCCGCCATGCTCGGGTTGTAGAGGAAGGTCGCGCGGTAGAGGCCGCCCTCCTCGATCTGCGCCATGGCGTCCTCGGAGCCGCCCACGCCGGTGAGGAACATCTCGTCCTCGCGGCCGGCGTTTCGGATCGCCTGCACCACGCCCTGGGCCATGTCGTCGTCATGCGTGTAGACGGCGTCGATTTGGTCCTGGGCCTGGAGGATGTTCTCCATCACCTTCAGCCCGGTGTCCGGGTTGAAGTCGCCCGGCTGCCTGGCCACGATTTCGACCCCGCCGTCCGGGCAGACCTTCTTCAGTTCCTCGGTGAAGCCCTTCGAGCGCTCCTCGGTCACCGAGATCCCGGCCAGGCCCTGGATCTCCACGACCTTGCCCTCGCAGTTCAGCTCCTCGCCGATGTAGTCCGCCGCGCTCACGCCGATCTGGTAGTTGTCGCCGAGGATCGTGGCGGTGGCCGCGTCGGGCGCCGAGAAGAGGCGGTCGACATTGATCACCGGGATGCCGGCGTTCTCCGCCTTCTGGGCGACAGGCGTGAGAGCCTCGCCGTCCTGGGGCAGCACGACGAGCGCGTCGGGCTTGTCCGAGATCACCTGCTCGATCTGCTGCGCCTGCGAGTCCGAGTCGGCGGCCTCGAGCAGCCGGAAGTCCACGTCGTCGTACTGGTCCGCCGCCTCCTCGGCGTTCTTCGAGATGGCGCCGAGCCAGCCGTGGTCCGTCGGCGGCACGCTGGCGACGATCGTGACCGGCCCCTTGTCGCCGCCGGAGGCGGGCGTGCCGCTCTCCTTCGTCGTCGTCTCGCCGGCGTCCGCGCCGCCGTCGTCGTCGTCGTCACCGCCGCAGGCCGCTGCCCCAAGAGCCAGCAGGACGGCCGCCACCATCGCAATCAACAGTCGCTGTAGCGACATGAGTTCCTCCTTCTGTGGTGTTTGCCTTCTCACAGCCGCGCCTCCGGGCGCTGGAGCAGGACCGCCCCGAGGACGATCGCTCCCTTCACGACCTGCTGGACCTCCGTCGAGAGGTCGAGCTGGGTCATCAAGCTGAAGATGAGTGCGAACGTGAGCACCCCGAGGAAGGTGCCCACGATGCTCGCGCGGCCTCCGGCCAGGCTCGTGCCGCCGATCACGACCGCGCCGATCGCGTCGAGCTCGTAGAGGTTGCCGCTCACCGGCGACGCACTGCCGAGGCGCGCGCAGAGCAGCACCGCGGCGATGCCCACCAGCACCCCCATCAGCACGTAGACCGTGAAGATCGTGCGCCGCACGGGCACGCCGGCGATCTTGGCCGCCTGGCGGTTGCCGCCAACGGCCACGACGAAGCGCCCGTAGCGGGTGCGGTTGAGCAGGAGCCAGGCGCCGGCGGTGATGCCGAGGAAGACGAAGACCGAGATCGGGATCCCGAGGATCCGCCCGGTGCCGAACCAGAGCAACGAGAACACGGCCGGGTCGCCGAACGAGCCGCCGTTCAGGTCGAGCAGGCTCACGGGCAGCTTGTCGTTGAGTAACAGGGCAATGCCTCTAGCTATCGAGAACATCGCCAGGGTGGCGATGAACGGCACCACCCGCCCGTACGAGATCGATATGGCGTTGACCGTCCCGAGCAGCGTGGCGAAGCCGACCGCGCCGAGCACGAACACGAGCGTCGAGCCCTCGGGATCGACCAGGATGCCGCCGAACATCCCCGCGGCGGCGAGCACCGAGCCCACCGACAGGTCGATGCCGGACGTGGCGATCACGAACGTCATGCCCATGGCGAGCACCCCCACGACGCTCGCCTGGGTGAGCATGTTGCGGACGTTGTCCCAGGTCGGGAAGCTGTCCGGCTTCAAGATCGCGCCGACCACGAACAGGAGGACGACGACGATCACGAGGGCGTACTCCTGCAGCGCGAAGCCACCGAAGCGCCTCTGAGCGCCGGTCCCCTCCGGTGCCGCAGCCGGGGTCTCGCTTTCCACGGCAGTCATCTGACCTCCTCCACGAAGTCCTCTGAATCCCTCGGTGCCACGGCATGCCGCAGCAGCTCCCGCTCGCTTGCCTTGGAGCCCTCGACCTCGAACACCAGCTCGCCGTCGCGCATCACGAGGATGCGGCTGCAGATGCCGGCGAGCTCCTCGAGCTCGGACGACACCACGAGCACCGCCAACCCCTCCTTGGCCAGTCCCGTGATCACTCGGTAGAGCTCCGCCTTCGTCGCCACGTCGACGCCGCGGGTGGGCTCGTCGAGCAGGAGCACGCGACAGTGACGCAAGAGCCAGCGGGCGAGCACCACCTTCTGCTGGTTTCCGCCGGAGAGGTCGCCGACCCTGCGGTCGGGATCGTCGGGCACGGTCTTCAGCGAGCGCAGGTGCTCCGCCGCCGCCGAGCGCTCGGCGCGCACGTTCAGGAGCCCCCGCTGGAAGCGCCCGAGGTCGGCGAGGCTCACGTTCTTCACGAGGCTCCAGTCGAGCAGCAGGCCCTGGGACTTCCGATCCTCCGGGGCGAAGCCGAGGCCCGCCGCGATCGCGCGATCGGGCCGGCCCTGGGGCAGGCGCTCGCCGTCGACGTACACCTCCCCCTCGTCGGGCAGGTCGAGCCCGTAGATCAGGCGCAGCAGCTCGGTGCGCCCGGAGCCCACGAGCCCGCCGAGGCCCACCACCTCGCCGGCGCGCAGCTCGAGGCTCGCCGAGCGAACCTCCGGGAGCCGCCGCAGCCCGCGCACCTCCAGGACCACGTCCTCGTGGCCGCTGGGCCGCTCGGGATACAGGCGCTCCACCGCCCGCCCGACCATGAGCTCCACCAGCTTGTCGGTGGGCGTAGAGGCGGGCAGCCCCGTGGCGGCGGTGCGGCCGTCGCTGAGCACGGTCACGCGATCGCCGATGCGCCGGATCTCGTCGAGGCGATGGGAGATGTAGACCACCGCCACACCATCCGCGGTCAGTCGCCTGACCACCTCGAACAGCGTCTCCACCTCGCCGTCGTCGAGGATCGCCGAGGGCTCGTCCATGATGAGGAGCCGCAGGTCTCGCGAGAGCGCACGGGCGATCGACACGACCTGCTGGGCGGCCGGGCGCAGCGAGTGGATCTTCGCCCGCGGGGCGATGCCCGCGTGGCCGAGGCGCTCGAGCAGCGCGGTGGTCTCCTCGGCCATGCGATCAAGGTCGAGGAAGGGCCCTCGCCGGGGCTCGTGGGCGAGGAAGACGCTCTGCGCGACCGTGAGCTCGTCGACCAGGTCGAGCTCCTGGTAGATCGTGGCCACGCCGCGGTCGAGCGAGGCGGCGGGATCGCCCACCGGCAGCGGCTCGCCGCCGAGGAAGATCTCGCCGTCCGTGGGCTCGACCACGCCCGAGACGCACTTGATGAGGGTCGACTTGCCGGCGCCGTTGGGCCCGAGCAGGCAGTGCACCTCCCCGGCGCGCACGTCGAAGTCGACCCCCTGGAGGGCCGTGACCCCCGGGAACTCCTTGCGGAGGCCGCGCACGTCGAGGGTCGTGGTGGCGGTCGCGGCCTCCATCAACCCACCAGCAGGGGACGAAGGTTCCGCTGCGCGATCTCGAGGCCCTGCTCGACCTTCTCGGGGCTGCCGCCCCACACCGGGTCCTCGTGCTCGATCGACAGCACGCCGTCGAAGCCGCCCTCGTAGAGCGCGTCCACGTAGTGCGGGAAGTCCACCTGGCCGAGCCCCGGGATCCGGTAGCGCCACCAGCCCATGTCCCAGGGGTCCTGGTCGCGCGTGGAGGTGCGCCCGAAGAAGCCGAAGCGGTTTCGCTGCTCGGCGAACACCTCGGCGTCCTTGGCGTGCGCGTGGACCACCTTGTCGACGTAGGGCCTGAGCGCCCCCAGCGGGTCGATGCCCAGCCACAGCAGGTGGGAGGGATCGAAGTTGAGCCAGAGCCCGAGCTCGAACATCCACTCCCAGAGCTCGGGGGAGTAGGCGAGGTTCCCCGGGTAGCCGTCCGGGTGCCAACCCTCCATCACGCAGTTCTCGACCATCAGCCGGACGCCGCGCTCACCCGCGTAGTCGACGAGCGGCGGGAACACGCGCTCGGCCTCGCGGAGGTTCTCGCTCACGCTCCTCCCGGGGTCGCGCCCGATGAAGGTGCCCACTGGCACGCCGCCCAGGGCAGCCGCCGCGTCGATGCACGCGCGAAGGTGCGCGTGGTAGGCGTCGCGCTCGGCCGGATCGGGGTGCAGGTTGTTGTCGTAGTAGGCGAGCGCCGACAGGCTGAGCCCGTTCCCATCGAGCGCGCCCCGTACCCGGTCCGCCTCGGCCGCGTCGAAGGCGTCGGCCGCCACGTGTGCGGCCGTGAACGGCCGGTCGCCGATCGACGGCCACGCCGCCAGCTCGAGCGCGGCGAAGCCGTGGGCGCCGGCCCAGGCGGCGATCTCCTCGAGCGGGCGCTCCGGCATGCAGGCGGTGAGGAAGCCGAGCTTCACGGGCCGGCCTCGGTCAGCTCCGGGGTTGCGACCTCGGTCCAGCCGCCGTCGCGGGCGGACGCCAGCACCGCCTCGGTGATCTGCACGGCGCGGCGGCCGTCGGCGAAGCGCGGCAGCCCCTCCGGCGCCTCTCCGCCGCGGATCGTGGTGTAGGCGTCGGCGACGAAGGCGGCGAAGCAGTCGGCGTAGCCCTGGGGATGGCCGGCGGGCAGTGTCGCGAGGCGCGCGGCGTCGGGGGACAGGGACGCGCTGTCGCGCGCCCTCAGGCCGATCCCGTCGCGGCGCCCGACCCACAGCAGCTCCGGCGCCTCCTGGTCGAAGGCGAGGGCCTCCTCGGAGGCGTCGAACTCGATCCAGAGGCGGTTCTTGCGGCCGGGCGAGACCTGGCTCACCACCAAGGATCCGAGCGCGCCACGGTCGGTCTCGAAGTGGACCAGGGCGGCATCCTCCGTCTCCACGCCCCGTCGTGTGCCGTCGCCGTCGCCCTGCTCGAACGCCAGACGGCCGGCGGCGCGCTCGCGCTCGGGAACCACCGTCGCGATCCGCGCCGAGAGGCGCGCGATTCGATGCCCCGAGACGAACTCGGCCAGGTCGCACCAGTGCGAGCCGATGTCGGCGAACGCTCGTGAGGCGCCACCCAGCGCGTGCTCCACGCGCCAGTTGTCGTCAGCCGGCCTGGAGAGCCAATCTTGGAGGTAGGTGCCGTGCAGCAGGCGCAGCTCGCCGCAGCGGCCGCTGCGGAGGCGGTCGCGAGCCTCGCGCACCATCGGGTAGTAGCGGTAGACGAACGGCACCGCGTTCCCCAGGCCGGTGGAGGCCACGAGCTCCACGAGCTCGCCCGCGCCGGCGTGGTCGAGCGCGAGCGGCTTCTCGCAGATCACGTGCTTGCCGCCCTGGAGGGCGGCGAGAGCCAGCGGCACGTGCAGGTGGTTCGGCGTGCAGACGTGGACCACGTCGACGTCCGGGGAGTCCACGAGCGCCTCGGCGCTGTCAAACGCGCGCTCTGCTCTCAGGCGGGAGGCGGCTGCCCGCGCGCTCTCGGGCGAGGAGGCCGCCACGCCGGTCACGCGAGCGCCGGCCAGAAGCGCCGAGCGGGCGTGGACCGCTCCAATGAAGCCCGTTCCGATGATCCCCGCGCGGAGGACGTCGTGCATGGGCCGGGACTCTTCCATGCTTTTGCCGATTGTCAAGCAAAAGCTACCCAATACCACATGCTCTTAGCATTGCTTGAGGCTTACCCAATGCAAAAGGGCGGTTGCCAATCGTGCTTTACTCCTGTCGTTGGCTGCTACGGACAGTGACCCAACGATGCGCTCGCCCGCCGGCGACGCTGTCACGGCGGGTGCGGTCCTCCGAGAGATCCGCGACGCGGGCACGCTGACGCGCGCCGAGCTGGCTCGCCGAACCGGCCTCTCCCGCTCAACCGTCGCTCAGCGGATCGACGCGCTCCTCAAGCACGAGCTGATTCTCGAGGCCGGAGGCCAGGACTCGACCGGCGGCCGGCCGCCCACGTCGCTGGCCTTCAACGACGGCTCGGGAGTCGTGCTCTGCGCGGACCTCGGCGCGACCCACTCCCGCCTCGCGGTCAGCGACCTCGGCAGTGCGCCGCTCTCAGAGGTCGTGATCGACCTCGACATCGGGACGGGCCCGGACGCCGTGCTCGGCATCGTGCACGAGACCTTCGGCCGGCTGCTCGCCGACGGCGGCCGCCGCGTCGAGCAAGTACGCGGCATCGGCGTCGGGGTGCCGGGCCCGGTGGCGTTCGACCGGGGCGAGCCCACGAACCCGCCGATCATGCCGGGCTGGGACGGCTACTCGATCCCGGACTGGTTCGCCGGCCGCTACGACGCGCCCGTGCTCGTGGACAACGACGTGAACATCATGGCGCTCGGGGAGCACTGGACCCACTGGCGCGACCGCGCCCACCTCCTCTTCATCAAGGTGGGGACGGGCATCGGCTGCGGCATCGTCGTGGAGGGACACATCCACCGCGGCGCCAAGGGCGCGGCCGGCGACATCGGCCACATCCGCCTCGCCGGGCACGACGTGGTGTGCCGCTGCGGCAACGTCGGCTGCCTCGAGGCGGTGTCGGGCGGCGGCGCGCTCGCCCGCCGGCTCTCAGACGAGGGCGTCGAAGCGAGCACGAGCCGCGACGTGGCGCGTCTCGTGAAGGCCGGCGACGGCGCCGCCACCCGACTCGTCCGCGAGGCCGGCCGCAACCTCGGCGAGGTCCTGGCGGGTTGCGTGAACTTCTTCAACCCCGAGGTGATCGTGATCGGCGGCGACGTGGGCCAGGCCTCGCAGCAGCTGCTGGCCGGTGTGCGCGAGGTGACCTTTCAGCGCTCGCTGCCGCTGGCCACCGAGGAGCTGCGGGTCGTTCCCAGCCAGCTGGGAGACAGGGCGGGCGTGATCGGCGCGGCGATCATGGTCATCGAGCACGTGCTGTCCCCCGACGCCATCGACCGGGCGATCCGGCGCGGCGTGGCCGCCTAGGCCGACGTATCAGCAGTCCCGTGGCCGCGAGCGCCGCCAGTCCGACGATCAGCCACGCGATCCATCCCCACGCGCCCTGCTCGTCCGGCGAGACGGCCGGGGCCGGCGGCTCCACCACCTCGTCCACGCGGGCCTCGGGGAGCGCGGCATCCGAGCCCACGCCGGGCAGGGTCCGCGCCGGTCGCGGCCGGAGCCCCGCGGTGAGCTTCGCGTAGGCCGCGGCGGCCTCGGGCGACATGCTGATCCAGGTCCCGTCGTCGGCGCGCAGCATGCGTGCGCGCGGCACCACCGCGAGCGTGGAGTACTCGGCGCGCGCGTTCGGGTCCGGCACGGTGAAGGTGAGGGTGGAGCGGTACCAGGGCAGGCCGCGCTCGGGGCCCGAGGTCGGCGGGCCGCCGGAGGCGATGGCCATCCGGACCTCCTCGTCGCCGACCCTCACACAGTCCTTCACGCCGCAGACGTTGGCGGCTGACACCTCCTTGGCGATCGCGCCGGCCGGCAGCACCAGCAGCCCGGCGAGGATTGCGAGGAGAGAAGCATGCCGGTGTCGCCCCATGACCACGAGTACAAGCCCGCCGGCCGTGTGGTTCCCTACCGAGACGATGGCCCTCCTCCATTTCGACGAGAAGCTGGCGGAGCAGATGGAGGTCGTCTACCGGTCGCGGGACATCCTGCGCCGGCGCCGGCTGGTCTACGAGGTCCTCGACGTCGGCGAGGGCCAGCGCGTGCTCGACGGCGGCTGCGGGCCCGGCTTCTACGTGGCCGAGCTGCTCGACCGCGTGGGCGCCCGCGGCTCGGTCGTGGGCGTCGACCTCAGCGAGCAGATGCTCGCCGTGGCGGCGCACCGGTGCGGTGACGCGCCGAACGTGACGCTCGTGCGCTCCGACGCGACCTCGCTCCCCGTGGAGGACGCGAGCTTCGACCGCGCGCTCTCCGTGCAGGTGCTCGAGTACGTGCCCGAGGTGGACGCCGCCATCGCCGAGCTCCACCGGGCCCTGCGCCCAGGTGGACGCGTGGTGATCTGGGACGTGGACTGGCAGACGCTGTCCTGGCACTCGGAGGACCCGGAGCGCATGCGGCTCGTGCTCGACGCCTGGGACGAGCACCTCAGGCACCCCTCGCTCCCGCGCACGCTTGCGCCGCGCATGCGCGCGGCCGGCTTCGAGGACGTGCGGATGGAGGCCCACGCGTTCGCCAGCACCGAGCTGAGCAGCGACGCCTACGGCAGCGCGCTGTTGCCGCTCATGCAGGACTACGTGGCCGGCGTGGAGCGGATCGGCGCGGACACGGCGCGGGCCTGGGTCGCCGAGCAGCACGAGCTGCAGGAGCGGGGACGGTTCTTCTTCGCCTGCACCCAGTTCCTGTTCACGGGCGTGCGCGCGTCCTAGCGTCTCCCCGGTACCCGCCCGCGACGGTGCGACCGCCGCGGGCGGGCCCTTCGGAGAGGTCCTACTTGCGGCAGCTGGCCGACGCGACGTCGGTCAGGCTGCCATCCGTCAGCACGTTCGTGACCTTCATCTTCCAGCTCTTCTTGCAGCCGGTGGAGGCCACCACGCCCATGCTGCGGCCCTTCACCTTCGTCTTGCCCTCGAGGGTGAAGGTGAGCGTCTTGATCGAACTCCGCACGCCGAGGGCGGGCTGCTGGATGTTGGCGGGGATCGCGACGTCGATGAGGCCCGTCTTCGAGACCTTGCCCTCGAGCATGGTCTGGATCGGCACGGGCACCGTGGCGTCGAGGTAGAGGCCGAGATTGCCGGCGCTCGTCACGGCCGCGGTCACGTCGATCTCCTCGACGAGGGAACCGTCGCCCGCGAGGGCGGTCACGTGGCCCTTGCCGACGATCGCGCCCTTCGGGCACGACTTAAGCGTGCGCTCCCGGTTCACCCGGTTCACGTCACAGCGCTGCTTCTTCGGCCACGCCTTGCCGTTCCACACGATGCCGGAGGGAAGCTGGACCTTCAGGCGAGTGGTGGTTGAGGGCATACCGGTGCCGGTCTTGGTGCCACCCTCCATTCGAAGGGTCAGCTCGAGCGGCTTCGGCTTCTTCGGTGTGCCGGCCTTCGCCGGCGTGACCTTGAGGGTCGTGTCGAGCGTCGAGTTCGCGATGTCGGCCATCGCCGGGCCGGCGATGGACAGCGTGAGTACGCCTGCGAGGGCGCACCCGGTCAGGGTCTTCTTCAGCATCAGGCTCTCCAAAGGGGTAGGGACTGCTCTCAGGTAACTGCTGGCGTAAAGGTCTATCGAGCAGACCTAAGGGCCGGTTAAGGGTTAAGGGGTGCGCGCACGGATGCCGATCTCCACCTGCATGAGCGTCAACGAGCTCGCCTTCGTCCAGGGCATGAACGACACGAAGCTGGCGCTGCGACGCTGGAACCGCGATCCACTGTCGGCGCTGGGCCCGTGGCTGGCGCTCAGCGCGCTGATCGCGCTCACCCTGCTGGTCGCGGTCTACGCGGTGGCCAAGCTCTCCACGCCCGATCTCTCGCCGTACACGATCCCGGGGTACACGGAGCGCGCCGACCTGGCCGACTACCTCCACGTCCTGTACCGGAACTCGCTCGTGCTGGCGCTTCATGCGATGGCCTGCGTGGCCGGCTTCATGGCCGGCAGCTCCCTTCCGCTGCTGGCCGAGCACCGCACCGGACTGTCGCGCTGGGTGCACGAGAAGGCAGGGCCGCTCGCGATCGGCTTCGTGGTCTGCGCCACCCTCTTCTCGCTCGGCACGCAGGCGTACATCATCGGCGGCACGGCGGGCTCGATCGCCGCACAGCTCGGAACGACGCCCGGCCTCCTGCTCCTCGCGCTCTCGCCCCACGCGCTGCCCGAGCTGGTGGCGCTGTTCCTGCCGCTCGCCGCCTGGATCGTGGCGAGCCGCGCCGAGGACTGGCAGGACCTGCTGGCGGCCACGTTCGTGACCGTGGCCGTGGCGGTGCCGGTGCTGCTGGCCGCGGCGGCGGTCGAGATCTGGGTCTCGCCGCATCTGCTCGCGCTCGTGGCGACGTAGCGGCCCGAACGCAGAGCGGGGCGACCCGAAGGCCGCCCCGCCTGGTGCCTACAAGCGTGCTAGCGAGCTAGCAGCGGCCGGTCTTGGTGGCGGTGAACTTCTGAGCCGCCTGAGTCGCGGTCGCCTCGGTCGTGAACAGCACGCGCGTGGTCCGCGTGTTGCCCTTGCAGCCGACGGCCTCGTAGAAGCCGACCTTGCGCCGCTTGCCGTTGATCGTGGCCGTCTTCGAGAGCTTCTTGACGGTGCTGAGCGTGGTGCGGACAGAGTTGTCCACGCCGAGCGCCGGGTGCTTCAGGTTCTGCGGAACGGTGAACACCAGGTCGCTCGTCGGCTTTCCGCCGACAGTGGTCCGCTTGAAGCGGGCGTCGATGGCCGTGCCGACCGGGAGCGGGCAGCCGATCACGTCCGAGTCGAAGCTCGGGGGCGGCGGCTTACCGTCGCTGTCGAGACGGATCGCGAGGCCCTTGCCCGTGTTGTACAGGCGCAGCCGCAGGTTGCACGGCAGGCTCGACGCGAGCGCCTGGTTGTTCGACGGACCCGCCGCGTTCTTCACGAGGCCCGAGCCCACGATGGCGTTGTTGCACCGGGCGGGCGTGCCGGTCTGCTTGTTGAGATCGCTGAAGGCGCACTTCGGGAAGTACTTCGGGTTCGCGACCAGGCCCTCCGGCGCGATCTGGTACTTCTCGATGACGGTCCCGCGCTTGGTCGGGTCGGTCTCGGCCACGGTGTAGCCGAACTTGAATCCCATCGGGACCGGCTTGGCCGGGCTGCCCTTTGCCACCGAGGTCGTCGTCGCGACATCCACCGTGTAGGTGTTGGCCGCGATCGCGACGCCGCCGGCTGCCGCGACGACTCCCGTAAGAGCCAGCACGGCGATCAAAAGCTTTCGCATTCCTCCTCCTAGAGGGTCAAACGGGTACGGGAAACTTGAGCTTCCTCCCGCGGAGTCCCTTCGAAGCAGGCAAGACCACAGGCCCCCGGCGGGCGAATCCACCCTACAACACGATTCCGGGGCAGATGTTGCGGCATCCTTCGAGCGGTGCGGCCGCCGGCCCAAGCCGAGATCTACGCTCCCGAGTTCCCCAGGGGCGGGGAGTGGCTGAACGTCGCCTTCCTGCGCATGAACACATTGATGGGGCGCGGCCCGGTGCTGGTCGAGTTCTGGGACTTCGCGCGCGTGAACTCGCTGCGGACGCTCCCCTACCTGAAGCGCTGGCACGAGCGCTATTCCGCGGCCGGACTGCAGGTGATCGGCGTGCACTCGCCGGGCTACTCGTTCGGGCGCGACCGCGAGGCCGTGGCGCGCGCGGTCGAGCGGCTGGCGATCCCCTACGCCGTGCTGCTCGACCCGGAGCTCGAGACCTGGCGCCTCTACGGGAACAAGGGCTGGCCGGGGCGCTACCTGTTCGACCGCACGGGAAAGCTGGCGCTGATCCACTACGGCGAGGGCGAGTACGAGGACACCGAGCGGGCGATCGGCGAGTGCCTCGAGCTGGACGTCGAGCCGCTGCCGCCCCTGCGAGCCGAGGACGCCTCCGGGCTCCTGCTCGAGCCGCAGACGGCCGACATCGCGCTGCCGGCAGATCGCGATCGGCTCGAGCTGGTGCGCGACTGGACCGCCGGCGAGGACTGGCTCGAGGCGGCCGACGCCGGCGCCGCCGCGAGCTTCAGCTACCGCGCGGGCGGCGCCTACGCCGTGCTGTCGGGCGACGATGTCGAGACGGGCCTGCATGAGTGCGACGGCCGCGTGACCGCGCAGTCCCCCGGCCTGCGGCTGCACGGCGTCCAGTTCACGCCTATCCCACCGTCGGGAGCGAGCGTTCCGCCAGCGCCTTCCTGATCTCCTTGGGGAGCATGAAGCGCACGTCCTCCTGCACGACCTCGAACTCCGAGACCTCGCTGGTGCCGCGTTCGCGGAAGAACTCGACCAGGCGCTGCACGAGCTCCTCGGGAGCGCTGGCGCCGGACGAGATCCCCACCACGCGCTTGCCGTCGAGCCACTCCTCCTCGACCTGCCGCTCGTTGTCGATCAGGTAGGAGTCGGCCCCGTGGTCGCGGGCCACCTCGACGAGCCGGTTGGAGTTCGACGAGTTGCGTGAGCCGATCACGAGCACGAGGTCGCACTCGCGCGCCATCTGGCGGACCGCCATCTGGCGGTTGGTCGTGGCGTAGCAGATGTCGTCGGACTTGGGCCCGGTGATGTTCGGGAAGCGCTCGCGCAGGCGGCGGATGATGCGATCGGTCTCATCGACGCTCAGGGTGGTCTGGGTGAGGTAGGCCACGCGGTCCGGGTCGTCGAGCTCGAGGGCGTCCACGTCGTCCTCGGTCTCCACGAGCACGAAGGAGTCCGGGGCCTCGCCCATCGTGCCCTCGACCTCCTCGTGCCCCTCGTGTCCGATCAGGACGATCGTGTAGCCCGCGGCGGCGAACTTCTTGGCCTCCACGTGGACCTTCGTGACGAGCGGGCAGGTGGCGTCGATGGTCACGAGCCGGCGCTCCTCGGCGTTAGCGTGCACCGTCGGCGACACCCCGTGCGCGGAGAAGATCACGGTCTGCCCCTCGGGCACCTCGGTCTCCTCCTCGACGAAGATCGCGCCGCGCTCGCGCAGCTGCTCGACCACGTGCTTGTTGTGGACGATCTCCTTGCGGACGTACACCGGCGGGCCGTAGAGCTCGAGCGCGCGCTCGACCGTCTGCACGGCGCGGTCCACGCCCGCGCAGTAACCGCGCGGCGCGGCGAGGAGCAACCTGTCGGGGGCGGCGGCCATCGAGGGCAAGGCTAGCGGGGCCGCCGCCCGCGGCCGTGTCTCAGTACAGCGCGCGGATCGCGTCCTGGTCCAGCGAGCCGAGCGCGCAGCGCGCCCCCTGGTAGCTCGGATACATCACCGACGCGGTGCTCGAGGCGTGCCCGAGCCCGGCCACGTGGCCGTTCTCGTGCAGCAGCACCGTCTGGACGTCGACGCTGCCCGGCACGTCCACGCAGCCCGTGTTCCAGGGCACGCGGGCGCTCAGCGCCATGTCGGCCTCGTCCTGGGCGCCCGCGGTCGACCAGGTGACGCCGAGGACGTTGCGCCCCAGGCGCGCCCAGCCAACGTCGTTGAAGCCGTCGAGCAACTGCGGGCCGACGCATTCGCGCACGAGCGACGGGCAGCGGCTGGTGATGCCGCCGAAGCTCATCGCGAAGCGCGAGCCGGGGACGCTGCTCCACGTCGCCTGGGTGGCGGTGAGAGCGGACTGCGCCGCCACACCCTCACCCGCGGGGTTGTAGCTCTGCACCACCGGCAGCACGTCCCAGAAGAGCCCCGTGAACGTCGGACCGCCCGTACCGCCGCCGGGCGGCGGCTTCTTGGGGCGCGCGCCCTGCTCGGCCAGGGCCTGGTCGGTGGCCTCGCCGGCCGACTGGCCGGGCGGCACCTGGACGTAGACCTCGACCTGCACGTCCTTGCCGTTCACGTTGGCCGTGCCGATCGCCGACGCCGTTCGTGGGGCGGCGTTCGCCGGCGCGGCCGCGAGGCCGGCCAGCGACAGGACTGCGAGCGCTGCGATGACGACTCTTCGAGACATGCGCGGGCAGTACCCAGAGCACGCGCGCCCTATGCCCGGCGTCAGAGCCCCTGCACGAGCTCGAGCACCGCCTCGCCCACCGCGTCGACGCTCTCCTCGGACACCGCCGAGAGGTCGTCGCAGGTGCGGTGCCAGCAGTCGAACTCGAAGTCGATCAGGTCGATCGACGGCACGCCCTGCTGGATGAACGGCACGTGGTCGTCCAGGATGTAGCCGGCAGTCTCGGGCGGGAACAGCCTGCGGACGCCCACCCGCGCCGCCGCCTCGCGCAACCGCCGCCACAGGCCGCGCCGCGAGTAGCCCTCGCGCGGGATCGAGAGATGCTTGTCCCCCACGAAGTCGAGCAGCACCATCGCGCGGGCGTCGCGGTAGCGGCGGGCCGCCACCCGGCTGCCTCGCAGTCCCCGCTCGAAGAAGTCCTCGCTGCCCCTGCCGGGCGCCTCCTCGCCGTCGAACAGGATGAAGTGGACCGTGTGGCGCGGGCGCTTGACCGTGCGGGCGAGCTCGGTGACCACGGCGGTGCCCGCTGCGCCGTCGTTGGCGCCAACGAAGCCGTCGATCTCCTTGGTGTCGTAATGGGCGCCCACCACGATGTAGCCGGGCTCGCGGCCGCGGACGGTGCCCACGACGTTGCGCAGGCCGCCGGGCACGCGCTCGAAGCGGCCGCGCGGCAGCAGGTCGCGGAGCCGCAGGGCGAGCTGTCGCGAGGTGGCCGAGCCGGCCGGACGGGGCCCCATCTCCACCTGCTCGCGGAGCAGCGCGAACGCGGCGGGGCCGTCGAAGCGGTCGACCATCGCGCGCGGCGGCGGGGCGCCGCCGGCGTCGTCGTCGCCGACGAACGGCAGGTTGTCCGTGGCCACGAGAGCCACGAGCGTCAGACCGAGCGCGACCTGGACCCCGAGCACGATGAGGAGCAGCTTCACACACGCGATTGTCGCGAGTAGGCTGCCGACGTGGCGCACCAGGCTCACAAAGACCGCCTGACGGCGGTCGACGCCGCCTTCCTCCACCAGGAGAAACAGGCCTCGCACATGCACGTGGGGGCGCTCGTGATCTTCGACGGGCCGGCGCCGGAGCGCGAGGACCTTGCGGCGCACATCGAGGCGCGCCTGCGCCTCGTGCCGCGCTACCGCCAGAAGCTCGCGTTCCCGCGGCTCGAGATGGGACGGCCGTTCTGGGTCGACGACCCGAGCTTCAACCTCGACTACCACGTGCGACACACCGCGCTGCCCAAGCCGGGCTCGGACGCCCAGTTGCGCCAGCTCGTCGGGCGCATCTTCTCCCAGCGCCTCGACCGCTCGAAGCCGCTCTGGGAGCTGTGGCTGGCCCAGGGGCTCGAGGGCGGCCGCTTCGCGGTCATCTCGAAGACCCACCACGCGCTGGTGGACGGCGTGTCCGGGGTGGACATCGCCACGGTGCTCTTCGACCTCCAGCCCACGCCCGCCGAGATCGAGGGCGAGGACCCATGGTCGCCCGCGCCTGAGCCGTCCGACGCCGACCTCGTGGCCGAGGGGATCAAGGGCCTCGTGCGCACGCCGCTCGACCTCGCGGGACGAGCCATCGGCGCCGCGGGCCGGCCCGGCCACACGCTCGGGCAGCTGCGTGAGGCGGCCGAGGGCGTGGGCGAGGTGGTGTGGGCCGGCATGAACCCGGCCCCGGACGTGCCCCTGAACGTGGAAATCGGGCCGCACCGGCGCATCTGGTGGGTGCAGAGCCGCCTGGCCGACTTCAAGGAGGTGAAGAACGCGCTCGGCGGCACGGTGAACGACGCCGTGCTGGCGGTCGTGGCCGGCGCGCTCGGGCGCTGGCTCGGCACGCGCGGCGTGCGCACCCAGGGCATGGAGCTGCGGGCGCTGGTGCCGGTCTCGATCCGCGCGCAGGACGAGCACGGGGCGCTCGGCAACCGGATCGCCGCCATGCGCGGGCCGCTCCCCGTGTACGCGGCCGATCCCGTCGAGCGGCTCGCGATCGTGCGCGACGGGATGGGCCACCTGAAGGAGTCGAAGCAGGCGCTCGGGGCCGAGGTGATCGCCGGCCTACAGGACTTCGCCCCGCCCACGCTGCTCGCCCAGGCCTCGCGGCTCAACTTCTCCACCCGCCTGTTCAACCTGATCGTGACCAACGTGCCGGGCCCGCAGTTCCCGCTCTACCTGCTCGGCCGCGAGATGGAGGAGATCGTGCCGATCGCCTTCCTCCCCGAGAACCACGCCCTCGCGATCGCGATCATGAGCTACAACGGCAAGGTCGACTTCGGGCTGCTCGGCGACTACGACGCCATGCCCGACCTCGAGGACGTGGGCGGCTACCTCGAGGATTCGCTCGAGGAGCTGCTCGCCGCCGCCCGCGAGCAGAGCGCGTCCGAGGCGCGCTCGAACGGCAGCAACAGGTCCGGCACGCCGGGCTCGGCGAAGAAGAAGAGTCCGACCGGCTAGCGTCCGAGCGGTGACCGAGGAACGAGCCCAGGCGAACGGGATCGAGGTCGTCTACGAGACGATTGGCGATCCCGACGACCCGCCGCTCCTGCTGGTCATGGGCCTCGGGATGCAGCTGATCCACTGGGACAGGGAGCTCTGCGACGCGATCGCGGAGCGCGGCTTCCGGGTGATCCGCTTCGACAACCGCGACACCGGCCTGTCGACGAAGATCGACGCCCCCGTGCCGCCGCTCCTGCGCATGATGACGGGGGTCCGCGTGCGCGCGCCCTACCTCCTCGACGACATGGCCGACGACGCCTTCGGCCTCCTCGACCAGCTGGGGATCGAGAGCGCCCACGTGCTGGGCGCCTCGATGGGCGGCATGATCGCCCAGACGATGGCGATCCGCCGGCCCGAGCGCGTGCGCTCGCTCACCTCGGTGATGTCCACCACCGGCGACCGCCGCAAGGGCCTGCCGAAGCTGCGCGCCTGGAGCGTGCTCATGCGCCGCGCCCCCACCACGCGCGACGCGTACGTGGAGTCATTCGTGCGCGCGTTCCGGCTGGTCGGCTCGCCCGGCTTCCCTGTTGACGAGCCGCGCCTGCGGGAGCTCGCCGGCGTGACCTTCGACCGCGGCCACCACCCCGCCGGCACCGGGCGCCAGCTGGCGGCGATCGTTGCATCCGGCGACCGCACCGCGAAGCTGCGCGAGTTGCGCCTGCCGGCCGCCGTGATCCACGGCACCGACGACCCGCTCGTCCCCTTCCGGGGCGGGGTCGCCACGGCCCGCGCGATCCCGGACGCCGACTTCCTGGCGATCCCGGGCATGGGCCACGACCTGCCGCGACAGGTCTGGCCGAAGCTGATCGACGCGCTGGTGGCCGCCACGGAGCGGGAGCGCAGCCCGCAGCCGGCGTAGGCCGGCCTAGGCCTCGAGCACCGCGGGCTTGTGCTCGCCGGCCAGCCGCCCGGCCAGCTCGAGCGTCTCCGCGTCGAGCTCGGACGGCTCGAGCTCGTAGGAGCGCGCGTACTCGTCGGCGAGCGCGTCGCGGAGCGCGCTCCAGGGGTCGCCCGGCGGCGTGGCGATCTCGTCGGCCACGGCCCCCACGGTGGCCGGGTCCCAGTCGATGCCGAGCGCCTCGTAGACCGGGATGAGCGCAGCGCGCACCTGGTCCGCGCCGTCGACCACGATCACGGCGCCCGTGTGCGACCCGCCCGCCACCACGCGCTGGCCGAGGCCCGCGAGCTTGCGGGCGCCGGCGGCGTTCACGCTGTAGCGGCCGGGGCAGTACTCGCCCGGCACCTCGCCCACCCGGGCGTCCGCGCCGAGGCCGTCGATCGCCCTGGCGATCAGCACCGCCGTGGACAGGAAGCGCGCGTGGATGCCGTCGCGCGGCTCGTGCTCCGCCCGCGCGTGGGCGAGCTCGAGCGTGTCTTCGTGAAACACCGCCGCGCGCCCGCCCGCGAGCCGCACCGCCGGCTCGAAGCCGGCCGTCCGGGCAGCGCGCACGGCATCCGCGTAGCCGGGCGCCACCACGTCGCGCTTGGAGAAGGCGAGCATGCGGCCCGGCCGCGCCAGCCGCAGCGTCGACGGCAGCTCGCCGGCCGCCACGCGCAGCATGAGCGCGCGCGACACCGCGGTGTCGAGCGCCGGGTCGTCCGGGAAGGAGTGCGTGAAGAGGCGGAGGGGCGGGCTCAATACCCGAGCGCGAACTTCGCGTCCTCGCTCATCAGCTCCGGCGTCCATGGCGGCGAGAACGTCATCGTCGAATGGACGGACGTCACGCCGTCGAGCTCGCCGACGAACTCCTCGATCTGCTCGGCCACCTGGGGCCCGATCGGGCAGCCGGGCGAAGTGAGCGTGAACGACACGAACACGTCCCCGCCCTCGATCTCAACGCCGTAGATCAGGCCGAGCTCCACGAAGTCGAGCCCCAGCTCGGGGTCGATCACGTTGGTGAGGGCCTCCTGCACGTCGTCCGCGGTCAAGGTCGCCATAGCACGAGGATAGTAGTGTCGAGCCATGCCCCTGGCGGTGCTCATCGCCCTCTTCATCGTCGTGCCGCTGGCCGAGCTGTACGTGATCCTGAAGGTGGGCGACGCGATCGGCGCCGTCTGGACGATCCTGCTCCTGGCGGCCGACTCCGTGCTCGGCTCGGTGCTGCTTCGCACGCAGGGGCGCAGCGTCTGGGCCCGCTTCAACGCCACCCTCGCGGAGGGCCGGATGCCGCACCGCGAGGTGATGGACGGGGTGCTCGTGATCTTCGGCGGCGCGTTCCTGATCACGCCCGGCTTCCTCACCGACATCGTCGGGATCATCCTCCTGATCCCGCCCACGCGCGCCGTGGTCCGGCGGCTCGTGGCGCGGCGGCTCGGCCGGCGCGTGGTGGTCGGGAGCACCAGCCGCCGCAGCCCGCGCGGGCGCTTCGACGTGGAGGGCACGGCGTCGGAGTACGACGACACGACCCGGGGCCTCGAGCGGTGAGCGCCCCCGCGCTCGCGCTCTCGTTCTTCGACCCCGACCACGAGATCTACGGGACGGCGCGGTCGGGAGCCACGATCCTCTTCGAGGGGCGAAAGCCGACCGCCCTGGTCGAAGGGCCGGTGTTCACGCAGAACGGCTCGAGCTGGCGGGCCGAGCTGGCCGAGCGCCTGTCGCTCGAGATCGAGCCGCTCAGCGAGGAGGCCGACCTCAGCGGGGTGACCGCCCGCATCTGCCGCGTGCGCGGCACCGCGGCCGGACGCACGGTCGACTGCCTCGGCACCCTCTCGGAGACCGCCACGCCGCCGCGCTGGGAGGAGCTCGACGCCCTGCGGAGCGTGTCCGCCCTCGTCGACGAGAGCCACGCGCTGCTCGCGATCGCTCGCCGCCCGCGCGGCGCAGTCGGGCACGGGAAGGAGCTCGTGAGCGCGCGGCTGCTCGAGGACGGGACGATGCGCGAGGTGAGCGAGGCGCGCATCTCCACCGTCTACGACGGCGACGGCCGCCAGCGCAGCGCCGGCCTCGAGCTCTGGCTGGGCGACGAGGAGTTCCCGCACCGCGGCTCGGGGCTCGTGTTGGCGGGCTCGTCGCTCGAGCTCGAGGAGATCGAGGTGCACGCCGCGATCTTCCGCTGGCGCCTCGACGGCCGCGAGGGGATCGGGGCCTACGAGCTGATGGTTCGCAGGGAGCCGCCCGCCGCCGCATGAGCCGCGTCCTGATCAGCGATTTCGGCGGCGTGCTCAGCTCGCCGCTCGAGGCCGGCTTCCTCGCCTACCAGGAGGAGTCCGGCGTCACGCTCGCGGAGCTCGGCAGGGCGATGGCGGGCGCGGCCGAGGAGCATGGCGACCAGCCGCTGTTCCAGCTCGAGCGCGGCGAGATCACCGAGGCCGAGTTCCGCGCGCGGATCGAAGCCCATCTCGAGCGGGACTTCGACCTCGCGCGCTTGATCGAGCTCTCGATCAAGCGCGTGGAGTCGAACACCCCCATGGTCGAGTTCGTCCGCGAGCTGCGCGCTGACGGAGTCCGCGCCGCGCTCCTCACAAACAACGTCCGCGAGTGGGAGTCGCTCTGGCGCTCGCCCCTGGTCGACGACCTTTTCGAGGTCGTGGTCGTGTCCGCCGAGGTCGGCCTGCGCAAGCCCGATCCGGCGATATACACGCTCACGCTCGAGCGCCTCGGCGACTCCGTCTCGGCCGAGGACTGCGTGTTCGTGGACGACCTCGAGATCAACTGCGAGGCCGCCCGCGCGCTCGGCATTCAGGCCGTGCACTTCGTGGACGCCGAGCAGGCGATCCCGGAGATCCGCTCAGCGCTCTCCGAGTAGCGCGGCCACGGTCGCACGCATCGCCGCCCGCGCGCGCTCCGTCCCCAGCCCCTGATGGGCGCGGTAGCCCTCCCAGGCGGGCCACGCGCTGGCGGACACGAGCGCCGCGAGCAGCACGGTGCGCTCGCCCCGCTCGAGCGGCTCCAGCTCGCGCCGGAACACGCGCTCTACCTCGGTGGCCGCGCCGCGCCGAGCGGTGGTGAGCCAGCCGGCCACCACGTCGGACTCGTGCTCGATCAGCACCGCCGCGCGGCGCACGGGCGTGACCTGCTCGAGCATGCGCGTGCGCTCGGCCACGAAGGCGTCGATCCGCTCCCGCAGCGGTAACGACGCGTCCACCGGAGCGAGCTCGCGCACGATTTGCTCGTACTGCTCGCGCGCCACCGCCTCGAGGAGCACCTCGCGGTCCGGGAAGTGCTGGAAGACCGATCGCTCCGACACCCCGGCCCGCGCCGCGATTCGCTCGGCGGTGGGCCTCAGCTCGCCCTCGCGGAGCAGGCCGTGGAGTGCCTCCACCAGCGCTTGGCGGGTCCGCTCGGCGCGGACCGTGCGGCCGTCCCTCGAGCCCTTCGCGCCGGTCTGCACGCGGCCCAGCTTACGCTCCGGCCCCGGCCGTAGGGGCTTTTCCCCGCAAATAGCGGGCTCGCTTGCGCGACGGCTCTTGACCGCACCCGGGGCCGCTGATTCACTCAGCCTCGAGACGCAAGCCGAGCGCAAAGAGCGAAGCCACGAGGATGTGAGGCTCGCCGCGCGAACCGGAGGCTTCGGCCACCGGGGAACGCTCCTCAAGCGCGACGTTTGCGTCTCATTTTTTTGCCCCGACGCCGCGATCCGACCGTTTCCCGGAAAGAGCGGGGTGGTTACAGGCGGGGCCCTTGACGGGGTACGGGGCCGCTGCTGTAGTGCACCGCAGAGACGCAAGCCGAGCGCAAAGAGCGAAGCCACGAGGATGTGAGGCTCGCCGCGCGAACCGGAGGCTTCGGCCACCGGGGAACGCTCCTCAAGCGCGACGTTTGCGTCTCTACTTCTTTCTGCGGGCGAGCTCGCGCTTTGCCACCGAGCGGTAGCGAAGGAATTTCCTCGCGTTCAGCCGCAGCCGCGACACGAGCGACCCGGGCGGGAGCTCGAGGCCGCCCACCAGCTTGTGCGGGATCACGGCCCAGCCGCCGTCCTCCTCCACGAGGTCGCCGCGAACCTGGAAGTTGCGCTGCCAGTTGAACTCGGGGTCGTGCGCGTGCGCCGTCACGCACGCGAGCCCCGGCTGGATGGGTACGCCTATCGCGCCGGACCCGATGCGGATGCGGCGGGCCTCGCGGTCGACCGAGATCGGCACCCGCACGGAGAAGGGGAAGCCGTCCGGCGCCGCAAGCGAGAGAGCAGCCGTGGGGCAGCGCCCGCCCAGCTCGTCGATCCGCTCGTCCCAGACCTCGCGGCCACCCTCGGTGCCGGCGTGGCGGCCCGCCGGCTCCTCGTCGTGCCCAGAGCGCACCTCCTCCATGTGCGCGTCGTAGAGCTTGGGCTCGGCCGTCACGTCGCTGCCCGGCCAGACGTAGACGCGCTCCGGCCGGACGTGCAGGTAGATGCGCGTGTAGTACCAGTTGAAGGCGCGCTGCAACGCCTTCGGCGGCTGCTGCTTCGCCGTCGCCGGGAGCTTCTCCAGCAGCTCGCGCGCGTAGCGTTCTCGGTTGGCGTCGAGGTCCCGATCGTCCACGTCCGCGGTGCCCTGTACCAGCACCTGGGGAGGGTCGTCGAGGCCGCTGCCGGTCTCGTCCGAGAAGAGCAGCGCGACCTTGGGGTTCCCGCGGGCATCGTTGGCCTTCTTCGGATAGCCGAGGCCTGTGGTCACGTCGATGCAGGGAGCGCCAGGGCTGTAGTACGGCGTGAGCGGCCACGAGATCGGCTGACCGCGCCCGTCGATCGTCGTGAACTCCGTGGTCACGAAGCGGTGGAAGACGTCCTGGATCTCGGGCGGAAGCGAGGCGGTCATCGCTGCCGCGATTCAATCAGAGGAGAAAGCCCGCGATCTCATCCGCGAGCAACTCGGGCGCGCTGAGGGCCGCGCCGTGGCCCTGACCCTCGAGCGTACGCACCGTGACCGCGGGGATCGCCTCCGCGTAAGCGTCGGTCGACCGCTTCGCCCACGCCGGGCTCTCCGTGCCGACCAGCAGGAGCACCGGGGCGCCGAGACGGCCGAGTGCGTCGCGGTCGAGCTCGTACCCGAGCTCGGCGCGCAGCTCGCGCGGCACGGTGTGCGCCACCTCCTTGCGCAGCCCCCAGACGGGCGTGCGGCGGAGCGTCTCGATATCGCTCTCGCCGTAGCCGCCGATCTCGGCGAGGAACTCACTCACCATGCGGTCGCGATCGCCATCTCGAACGAGCGCCTCCCAGCGGTCCACGCGCTCGGGGCCGCCGAGCACGCCGCCCATCGGCGGCTCGTAGAGCACCAGCCCGGGCAGCTCGGGCAGTCGCGAGGCGGCGGCGCCGGCGAGCAGCCCGCCGTAGGAGTGGCCGAACAGCAGCGCACCCTTCCCGGCCTCGCGCACCACCGCCGCCACGTCCTCCACCTCGCGCTCGAGGGCGTAGCCGTCGCCGTCGGCCGAGGGTCCGCGGCCGCGGCGGTCGACCGTCCAGACCTCGAAGCGTCGCTCGAGGTGCGGCCGCAGCAGCGCGAACCCCCAGCTCGCCGAGCCGGCGCCGTGCACGGCGACCAGCCCCGGCCCCTCCCCCGCCACCTCGCAGGCGATCTCGATCCCGTCAGGAGCCCTCACCCGGCGTGTCACGAGCGCGCGAGAATACCTACGCGCAGCCCGGGCGGCCCCAGAGCCCCCGCCCCGCCGCGCGGGCGCGGTCGGACACGCGCGCGAACTCCACCTCGTACTCGTCGTTCGGCGCGATCGTGAGCGGCTCGGCCAGGCCGCGGGCCAGCAGGAGGCGATTGAGGAACCGCCCGTCGGTCAGCCAGACGTAGGCGAGCGCGCGCCCGTAGCGGTCGCGCTCCTCGACGCCGAGGCTGTAGCGCACGTGCGACCCGAGCGGGACGGTGCGCTCGACGAAGGCCGACGCCCGCGGGCCGTAACACTCCACCTCGCCGTACACCTCGGGCGTGTCGACGCCGATCAGCCGCACCTTGCCGATCCCGGACAGCCACAGCGTGTCGCCGTCCGTGTGCTTCGTGACGCGCGCGGAGTGCGGCTCCGGGCCGCCCGTGGCCTCGGTCGCGAGCTCCGAGCAGCCGCTCAGCCCGAGCGCGAGCCCGGCGAGCGCGACGGAGGCCGCGAGCGTCAGTTGTCGCAGCCCAGACGGTCCCAGCAGTAGAGCTCCACCGCCTCCGCGGCGAGCTCCATCAGGCGCTCGTCCGACAACCATGGGAGCACCGTGTCGAGCGCCTGCTCCTCGCTCACGCCCGCCTCGAACGCGTCGTCGCCCTTGAATCCGGCGGCTATGCGCAGCGCCTCGCGGCGGTGCTCGCCCAGGCCGGCGAAAGCGCCCAGGAGGAACTCCTTGTTCGCGACCGGATGCCCAACCTCGAGCGAGGCGTGCCAGGCGGCGAGCATCGACAGGTCGTCCTCGTCCAGCTCCTCGACGGCCTTCGCGTAGTGGCCGTGGAGCTCGTCCTCGGGGATCTCGTCGACCCAGGCGCGCACGACCTCTCCGAGCAGCTGGCGGCGCGCCTCGCGGCCGACACTCTCGGCAACGACTCTGATCGCTTCCTGTGGCTCGATGAAGCAGAGCGGCATCTGCCTTCGATCTCCTCCGGTTCGCACGACTACCTTGGTCGCAGAGTAGGCCCGGCACCTGACGGAAAGACCGTCAGCTTGCGGGCACGGGCCGCAGCGTGAGCTCGGGCCCGTGGACGCAGAGCGCCGCGCGGCCGGGGCAGTCCGCGCAGAGGCCGTGATGCGGCTCATCCGAGGGCTCGAAGCGCGCCTCCACGACCCCGCGAGCGAGCTCGAGGAGCTCCGCCTCGAGGCGCCCGGCGTCGGCCGCCTCGAACACGGCGCGAGCGGGCTCGTCGGGGCGCTCGAGGAAGCAGTGGAGAACCTCCACACGCTCGGCGCCGGCGCGCAGCGCCGCGAGCGCGTACACGAGCCGCTGCGTGGAGTACGACCGCGCGCAGACCTCCTCCGGCTCGCGGCCATCGAGGGCGTCGCTCTTCCAGTCGACCACGAGCGTCGAGTTGTTCTCCGGCACGTGCACGTCGACCACTCCGTTCACGAGCAGGCTGCGCCCGCCGGCCCCCGGCGGGGTCAGCGTGAACGCGAACGGCAGCTCGGCGCGCGCGGCGCGAGCGTTCCCGATCCGCTCACACAACGCGGAGCCGGCCACGCGCTCGACCATCGCGCGCAGGTCGGCCACCTGCTCGGGACGCGCTTCCAGCCCGTGACGCTCGATCGCGGCCGCCAGCTCCTCGTCGGAGGGCAGCTGCGGGCGGCGGAAGTCGAGCCGCTCGAGCAGCTCGTGGACGATTGAGCCGCGCAGGAGCGCCGTCATGCCCGGCTCGCGGGGAGCCGCCTCCTCGCCCGCCGCGGGCGCGGGCTCGACCGGCGCGAGGCCGAGCGCCCGCTGGAGGTAGAAGCGGTAGCCGCAGCTGCGGTACGCCTCGAGGCCCGTGTAGCTCAGGCGGCTCACGGGCAGAGCGCGTGGCGCCGGCGGCAGGCCCAGCTCGAGCTCCGGCTGCTGGTGCGCCGCCTCCTCCTCCCCCGCCGGCGCGAGCGGCGCGCGGTCGGAGGCGGGCAGCACCTGGTCGATGCTCTCGGGGCTGCAGAGGCTGAAGCGCACGCGCACCTCCCGGCCCTCGCGCTCGTCGACCTCCACACCCTCGGGCCGCTCGGCGGCCGCCGGCAACCCGGGGCAGAGGCCGCGCCAGATCCAGCGCATCGGCTCGCTCAGCGGGCTGGGCTCTTGCCGGCGCTCGAGGTCGGTGGCCCCGCTCAGGATCAGGTGCTGCTGCGCGCGGGTGGCGGCCACGTAGAAGATCCGCCGCTCCTCCTCCTCCGCCAGGAGCTTCGACTCCTCCTTGATGCGCTCGAGTGTCTCGCTGCTCACCGACCCCCCCAGCCCGGCGAGGCGCAGCCCGACCCTGCCGTCCTCGGAGATGCGCAGCGAGCCCTCGTCGTCGCGGCCCTCCTTGCCGAGGTCGCACACGCAGACCACCGGGAACTCGAGGCCCTTCGCCCTGTGCACGGTCATCATCCGCACGGGCAGGCGGCCGGCCTCGCCCTCGAGCGGCGCCTCGCCCTCCCGGCGCTCGAGCGCGTCCTGCTCGACGATACGGTCCACGAAGCCGCGCAGGTCGCGCCCCTCGTCGGCCTCGTACTCGCGCGCCATCCGCATCAGCTTGCGCACGTTGGCCATCCGCCTCGCGCCACCACGGAGCGCGAGCAGGTGGCGGTCGTAGCCCGTGCGGGTCACGGCGCGGTCGATGAGCGTCTCGAGCGACACCTGCGTGGCCACCCCGCGCTCCCCCTCGAGTCGCTCGACGAGCGTCAAGAGCCGCCGCCGGTCGACGGCCGGGAGCACCTCGAGCAGCTCCTCGCCGGGCTCGCGAACCGTCCACCACACGTCGCGGTGCAGGCGCCGGGCCGCCAGCCCGATGAGCGCCACCGCGTCGAGGGAGAGCCCGGCCAGCGGCGAGGCGAGCACGGAGTAGACCGCGATCTCGTCCAGCGGGTTGGCGAGCGCGGAGAGCCAGTTGCGCAGATCGGCCACCTGCTGCTGGCCCCAGTAGCCGCGCCCCCCCACGACGTGCACGGGGATGCCGCGCTCCTCGAGCGCTTGCTCGAACCAGCCCATCGCGGTGGTGGCCCTGAACAGGAGCACCACGTCGCCGTGGTCGAAGGGCCCGTCGCGCGTGAGCTCGTCGATCCGCTTGGCGAGCAGGCGCGCCTCGGCTGCGCGCCAGGCCTGGGCGCCGTGGAGGGCTTCGCCGAACGGGTGCTCCACGTCCGCGAAACGCTCGTCCCAGCGCGCCTTCGGTCTGTCGACCACGAGCAGCTCCACGCACGGCTCGACCTTCGGCGGCAGCGAGCGAACGCGGGGCGCCTCGCGGAGCGGCTCGAAGCGCTCGCCCCAGGTGCGCTCGAAGCACATGTCGATCGCGTCGAGCACCTCTCCCCGCGCGCGGAAGTTGATCGTGACGCTCTCCGCCCTGCCGGCCTCGAGGGCGGCGTTCCAGTGGCCCCGGAAGACCGAGATGTCGGCGTTGCGGAAGCGGTAGATCGACTGGTTCTCGTCCCCGACACGGAAGAGGTTGTCGCGCGCGAGCAGCTCGAGCAGCTCGTTCTGGAGCGGGTTCGTGTCTTGGAACTCGTCGACGAGCAGCTGCTCGAAGCGCTCCGAGTAGGCGAGCTTGAGGCCCTCGTCGCCCGCGAACAGGTCGCGCGTGGCCAGCTCGAGGTCCTCGAAGTCGAGCCCGGAGCGATCGACCTTCGCGCCCTCGTAGCGCTCGTCGTACAGAGCGAGCAGTGCGCGCAGCATCGTGTGGTCGCGCTGCTCGCGCTCGGCCACGACGAGCGAGCGCAGGGCCGCCAGGGCGTCGCGGTAGGCCCGGCAGGAGTCACCCGAGAGCGCCCTGGCGTTGCCGCCCCTGAGCTCCACCCGGTCGAGCTCCGCGGGCTCGGGGAGCTCGCCGGCCTCGAGCCGGCCGATCATTGCGAGCGCGCGCTCGAGCCGCTCGATCGCGCCGTCGACGGCCTTCGAGGACCCCGCCCGGCCGAGCTCGGCGAGCGCGGCGCGGGCAGCGGGCTCGAAGCGCTCGAGCTCGCCGGCGCGGGCGGGCGGGAGGGTCTCCTCGAGCCGCGGGCTGCGCTGCCCGCGGCTGCGCAGGTGGGAGTAGGCGGTGCGCACCATGTCGCGCAGCCGGTCGGGCGTGTAGGCGGCCACCATCTCGATCCGCGCCGGGTCGGCGGCGTCGGCCATGAACTCCTCGAGCGCGCCGTCGAACGCGTCGAGCGCGAGCCGCTCGGACTCGAGCTCGTCGAGCACGCGGAAGTCAGGGTCGATGCCGGCGCTCAGGGCGTGCGCCCGCAGCACGCTCGCGCAGAAGCCGTGGATGGTGGAGATCCAGGCGCTCTCCGCCGCCCGGGCGAGGTCGCGCCGGCCCTCCTCGAGCAGCCGCCGGCGCACGCGGGTCTTCATCTCGGCGGCCGCCTTCTCGGTGAAGGTGATCGCGAGGATCGCCTCGACCGGCACCTCGTCCCGGATCGCCGCGCGCACGAAGCGCTCCACGAGGACAGTCGTCTTGCCCGTGCCGGCGCCCGCCCGCACCGTGAGCGAGCCGTCGCGGCGCTCGACCGCCCGCTCTTGCTCGGCGGTGAGCCCGCTCATCGAACGCTCCGGCAGAACGAGGGATGTGAGCAGCCGCCGTTCCAGGCGCAGCGGTCCGGCAGCGAGCAGAGCCGCCCGGCGCGCATGCGTCCCGCGGTGTCGGCTATGCGCTCGAGCGCCCAGTCGAGCTTCTCCTGGAAGCGCTCGGCGTCGAGCCGGTCGTGCGTGACCCAGCCACTGCCGAGCTCGTCGACCTCCGCCGCGACCATCCCGCGCGGGCGCGGGTCGGGGCTCCCGAGCGCGACGTACACGCCGCCCGCCGCGCGCAGGCCGAGGAGGCGCTCGACCACCAGCATGTAGAGCGCCGCCTGGAAGCGGTTCTCGCGCTCCCAGCTGGCCACCTTGTAGCGGTCCACTCGCTTACCGCTCTTGTAGTCGAGCACGAGCGCCATGCCGTCGTTCGTGTCCACGCGGTCGATGCGCCCGCGCACCCGCAGCCCGCCGGCGATCTCGACCGGCTCCTCCCCCTCGCCGTAGCCGAAGCGGAGCTCGAGGTGCTCGGGCACGAAGCGGCTGTCCGAGTCCGCCTCGGCGCGCAGGTAGCGCAGCAGGTCGAACTCGAGCCGCCGGGCGGCCGCCTTCACGCGCGTCTCCTTGGGGGAGAGCTTGAAGGCGGAGCGGCGCTCGCGCAGCTCCTCGAGCAGAATGCGCTCCGCCTGGGCGAGGTTCGCGTGGCTCACGCGCCGCTCGCCCGTCTCCTCGCGCAGCCGGCGGTAGGTGTGCTCGAGCACCGCGTGGGCGTAGTCGCCCCGCACCATCGCCTCGGGGTCCGGGGCCAGCTCGGACGGGCGCAGCACGTCGTCCACGAGCCACTTGACCGGGCAGTCCGCGAAGCGCTCGAGCGCACCCGCCGACACCACGTCGCGGGCGGCCAGCTCGGCCAGCAGCGGCTCCGCGCTGAGCGGCGCGGTCTCGCGCTCCTCGACGCGCGGCCCGGCCGCGGCGAGCGCGCGGTCCCACTCGGCGGCGGTGGGCGCCGCGTCAGGAGTCCAGGTCACGTCGGCCAGCGAGCGCTCGCGCGCGCGCGGCCGCGGTTCGAGCAGGTCGAGCAGGTCGTCGACGAAGAACGAGCGCGCCTGCGGGGCCCCCTCCTCATCGCTCGAGCGCGAGGAGAGCACGAGCAGGCGCTCCGCGCGCGAGGCGCACACGTAGAAGAGGTAGCGCTCCCGCTCGAGGCGGTCCGCCCTCACGGGCAGGACGAGGCCCGCGGCGCTTGCGATCGCGCGCCGGTCATCGTCGGACAGGAACGGCTCGGGCGCCGCGCTTCGCGGAAACTCGCCCTCCTGCAGGCCGCACACGACCACCACCTCGAAACGGCGCGCGCGGATCGCCTCCGGCGTGGCCACCTGCACGCGGTCGGGCTGGGGCGTCTCCCCGACGCGCACCTCGAGCTCGTCGAGCACGCGCGCGATGCGGGCGGCGTCGAGCCGCCGGCCGGGCGTGGCGCGCACCACCTCGCGGAGCTCCGCCAGCGCCGCAGCGCCGGCCTTGAGGGCCCGCGCCTCGGCGAGCTCCGGCCCCGCGAGAACCGGGGCCTCGCGCCGGTGGGGGGCGGCGAACAGCCGCTCGAGCCGGCGCTCGAGCTCCTCCAGCAGGGCGCCCGCGTCGCGAGCGTCCGCCAGGCGGTCGAGCTCGTCGAGCTTCCAGTGCTCGCGCTCCCAGAGCGCACGCGCCTCCCGCGCCGTGTGGGCGCCCTCGGTGCGCACCGCGGCCTCGAGGCGGTCGGCGAGACCCGGCACCCGCAGCAGCCCCGGGGTGCGCAGGTAGGCGAGCAGGTCATGCGAGCTGCCTCCGAGCAGCGCGGCACGCACGAGCGCAAGGAGCCCGCGGCCGATCGCGGTGTGGCCGAAGGGCACCGAGCGGTCGATCGAGTACGGGATCCCGTAGGCGCCGAGCACCTGCTCGAGCAGCGAGGAGTAGCGGCCGGGCGAGCGCAGCACGAGCGCCACGTCGCCCGGCGCGACGCCCGCGCGGAGCAGCTCGAGGACCCGCGCGGCGGCCAGCTCGACCTCGGCCCGCTCCCCGCCCGCGCTGTGGAGCTCGATCGCGCCGCCGGGGTCGACGCGCCCGGCGTCGTCGGCGAACAGGTTGCGCTCCACATGATGGAGCGCGCGCCGCGACTCGTCCGCATAGTGCTCGTCGACCGGGGAGAGAGCGAGCTCGGCCGCGCCGCGGGCGAGCAGCTCCTGCCGGACGGTTGCCACGGTGCGGAACGCCTCCCGGCCGGGCTCGAAGGGCAGCGACACCGTGACGTCGGCGCCGCAGCGGCCTGCGATCGCGTCGAGGGCGTCCAGCTCGAGCGTCGTGAAGTCGTCGAAGCCGTAGACGAACAGCGGGGTGGCACCCCAGGCCTCGGGGTCGCGCCTCAGGGCGTCCAGCGCGCGCCAGCGCGACAGCTCCACGTCCACGAGGCCCGTCTCCTCGAGCCCGGCGCGGTAGCCGCGGTAGATGGCGGCCACCTCCTCCGCGTAGGCCCGCCGCGGGCCGTCGCCCGCCCAGTCCCTTAGCGCGCGGGTGAGCCGGGCGGGATCGACCATCGAGCGCCCGAGCTCGGCGACGAAGCGCTCGGCCGCGCGCACGAACCCGGGCCGCTCGGCGGAGCGGGCGAGCACCACGAGGCGGGCGCGCTCGACCGCGTCCTCCACGATCAGCTCGCACTGAAGCGGCGAGGCCACGCGCTCGCCGTAGCCGGCGCGCGCGGCGATCTCCCGGAACAGCCACTCGAAGCGCAGCACCCGCGCGCCGAACACCGCGCCGCGCTCGGCCAGCTCGCGCTGGGCGTGCTCCACGTCGCCGAAGGTGGGAACGAGCAGGATCGGCTCGTCGTCGAGCCGGGCGCGCAAGCCGCCCAGCACCTCGCCCGCCTTGGCTGCGTTCGCGGGGCCCGTTACAAGAGTGAGCGGCACCCGTGAATAGTCGCTAGGCCGTCGGACCGCCTGACAGCACGCCGCTCGCAGCCGCGGCGGCGAGCGCCTGCGCGTAGCGCGCGGCCGGCAGCATCACCGGCGCCGCCTGCAGCTCCCAGCCGCGGTTCGGGCGCATGAGCCAGCGGGCGATCCGCACCCGCCGGTCGTCGAGCCGCTCCACGCGCAGCTCGTCCCGCAGCTCGCCCGAGCGCCCCGCGCTCGAGCCGAAGGCGCCGGGCTCGCCCTGGCCCTCGCCAAGCGGGATCGCCGCCTGATCGGCGCTCAGCAGCTCCTTCTCGACGGCGCCGCTGAGCAGGGCGCCGAGATCGTCCAGCTCGATCACGGGCGCGTCGCGAACCAGCTGGCCGGCGTGCCAGGACGCGAGGCGCAGGCCGCCCGGCACCCGCTCGAGGCGCACCTCGCGACCGTCCTCGTAGGGCCCGGCGGCGGCGAACTCGCCACGCGACACGCGGGCGCCCCCGGCCGCGCTCCGCGACCCCGCCTTGCGGCCGGTGCCCCCGGAGCTCTGCCGCGGGCGCCGCTCCGCCCTGCGGGCCGGGTCGAGCACCGTGCCCTTCGAGCAGATCGGGCAGTCGGAGACGAAGCGGTTGTGACGGCAGAAGGTGGGCAGGACTCTCAGAGTAGTGCGCCGGCGCGCGCGCCTGCGACCATCCGGACGATGCGCACGGCGGCGATCTCCGACCTCCACCTCGGCGTGCTCTCGCGCCGCGATCTGGCGCGCGACGGCCACGCCCGCGACCGCCTGCTGGGCACGCTCGTGGAGGCCGACCGGCTGGTGCTGCTCGGCGACACGATCGAGCTGCGCGAGCGCCCGCTGCACGCTGTGCTCGACGAGGTCCGGCCCTTTTTCGAGGCCCTCGGCGAGGCGTTCGCCGGGCGCCCGATCCTGGTGGTGCCGGGCAACCACGACCACGCGCTCGCCTCCCCCTGGCTCACCCGCCTGCGGCTGGAGGGGCGCGAGGTCTCTTCCGAACAGGAGTGGCCCGTCGAGGCCGGGGACGCTGCGCTCGGGCGGATCGCGTCGTGGATGCCGGAGGTCGAGCTCAGCGTGGCCTACGCCGGCGTGTGGCTGCGGCCCGACGTCTATGCCACGCACGGCCACTACCTCGATCTCAACCTCACCGTGCCGCGGATCGAGTCCATCGCCGCCTCGCTGATGGGGCGGCTCACCGGCGGCGGCCGCGACTGCAACTCGGCGCGCGAGTACGAGGCCGTCCTCGCTCCCATGTACGTCTTCCACCTCGAGCTCGCGCAGGGGTCGTCGCGCCGGGCGTTCGCCCGCGGCGGGCACGTGTCGCGCGACGTCTGGCGCCGGCTGAACGGCAAGCCCGGCAGTATCGCCGGCGGCGCGGGTCGCTTCCTGATCGGCAGCGTGACGATCCCGACCGCGGTGCTCGCGCTCAACCGACTCGGCTTCGGCCCCTTCAGCGCCGAGCTGACCGGCGAGGAGCTACGCCGCTCGGGCCTGCTCGCGATGGGCCGGGTGGCTGACGCGCTCGCACTCGGCGCCGACCACGTGGTCTTCGGCCACACGCACCGGCCCGGCCCGCTGCCGGGCGACGAGCTGGCCGAGTGGACCACGCTGGCCGGCGCCCGGCTCTGGAACACCGGTAGCTGGTTCTTCGAGTCGGTGCTCACGAGCGGGGCCCGCGACAGCCCCTACTGGCCGGGCACGGTGCTCTGGCTGGACGACGACGACGGCCCGCCCCGGCTCGAGAACGAGCTGCGCGACGTGGCGCTGGCGCTCTGAGCCGCGAGCTCCGCGAGGTCCTGGAGCGGGCACAGGTCCAATGGGCCGACGGCGTCCCGCTGCGCGTGGCGGGGATGGTGCTACCCGTCTGCCTGGAGCGGCTGTACTTCGTCGGCCTCGCCGCACCGCGCGGCCCCCAGCCTCCCGTGTACTCGGCTCAGGCGCGACTCATCGCAAGTTCCTGACCGCCGAGAAGCGCGCCGACGTCGGGCTGTCGGCCCTCTACACGCGCTCCTCGCGACCCGAAGCGCGGATCGACATCCCACGCCACGAGGCATCGACCGCATGCTCCGCCGCAAGCCGACGCGCGCCGACGCATCCGCAGGCCACACCTCCCGGGGTCGGCGCGACCACCTGATGATCCACGGATGACCGCGCGGCTTGCCGGCAAGACGGCGCTCATCTCGGGCGGCGCACGGGGACAGGGCGCGGCACACGGCCGCCGCCTCGCCGAGGAGGGCGCCGGCGTCGTCCTCGGCGACGTCCTCGAGGACGCGGGCGAGGCGCGCGCCCGCGAACTCCGGGCCGCCGGCCCCCGAGAACTGGGAGGCGGCAGTCCAGACCGCTGAAGAGCGCTTCGGTCGGCTCGACATCCTCGTCAACAACGCGGGAGTCGTGCGCGTGGCACCGGTCGTCGACGAGACCGACGACGGCTGGCACGGCACAATGGCCGTCAACGCGACCGGTCGGCGCGCCGCGCTCGAACACGCGCCCCACCGCATCCGGATCAACGCCATCTGCCCCGTCACCCCCCTGCGCCGCCGCGCCGAACCAGAGGAGATCTCCTCAGCGGTCGCGTTCCTCGCCTCGGACGAGGCCATCCACATCACGGGGGCCGAGCTCGCTGTCGACGGCGGGTACCTCGCCCGCTGACTACTCGCCGCGGCTCACGCTGCGGCGCCCTTGGCCCGCGCGTCGGTCTCGGCGCGCTCCTCCTCGGTCTCGCCCTTGGGCGGCTCCTTGGCCCACTCCTCGTCGAACTCGACCCGCCACTTGGCCTCGTCGTTCTGCTCGAGCCGGAGCTTGGCCCGGAACGTCCGCCCCGAGCGCCCGCGGAAGCCGGTGACCGCCTTCGCGGTGCGCCCCACCCCGGGCTCCTCGCCGGCCTCGCGCGAGGAGCGCAGCGACTCGATCAGCTCCTTGGCCACGCTCACCGGCAGCGACTTGCCGGCCTTGCGCTTCCAGATCACGAAGCCGCAGCCGGGGTCCTCGCGCGACCAGCACGAGTAGCCCTTGCGGTTCTCGGAGATCTCACGCCCGCAGACCGGGCAGGGACCGAGCTTGGCGCGCTCGATCTGCACGCCCTTCAGCTTGTCGAGCTCCTGCACCGTCTCGGTCGTGAACTTCGCGATGTCCTGCATGAAGGCCGGGCGCGTGTCCTCGCCGCGCTCGATCAGGCCGAGCCGGCGCTCCCAGCTGCCGGTGAGCTCGGGCGAGGTGAGCTCGTGGCCGCCGAGCAGCCGGATCACCTGGATGCCCTTCTCGGTGGCCACGAGAGCACGCCCCTCGCGCTCCACGTACTCGCGGTTGATGAGCAGCTCGATGATCCCGGCGCGCGTGGCCGGCGTGCCGATGCCCGAGTCCTTCATCGCCTCGCGCAGCTCGGCATCCTCGACCTCCTTGCCGGCGGTCTCCATCGCGGCCAGCAGGGACGCGTCCGAGAAGCGCCGCGGCGGCTGGGTCTCCTTGCGGATCGACTCCACCGAGCGCGTGTCGACCGACTCGCCGCGCTCGAGCTTCGGCAGGAGCTGATCGCCGCCCGAGTCCTCCTCCGGGCGCTCGGGCTCGGCCTCCTCGCCGTACACGGCCTTCCAGCCGGGCTCGACGAGGCGACGGCCGGAGGTCCTGAACACCTTGTCCTCGACGGTCGTCTCCACGCGCGTGCGCTCGAACTCGGCGTCCGGATGGAAGATCGCCAGGTAGCGCTTGGCCACCAGGTCGTAGACCTTGAGCTCGTCCTGGCCCATCTTGCCCAGGTTGTGGTCCGAGCGGGTGGGGATGATCGCGTGGTGGTCGGCGACCTTCTTGTCGTTGACCACGCGCTCGAGCGGCAGCCGCTCGAGCCCGGTCACGTACTCGGCCGCGCGCCGGTAGGCGCCGTTGTGGCCGACGAGCTCGGCGATCGGCTTGATCTCGGCCACCATGTCGCCGGTCAGGAAGCGCGAGTTGGTGCGCGGGTAGGTGAGCGCCTTGTGCTCCTCGTAGAGCCGCTGCGCGGCCGACAGCGTGCGCCGGGCCGAGAAGCCGTAGAGCGTGTTGGCGTGGCGCTGGAGCGAGGTGAGGTCGTACAGGAGCTGCGGCCGCTCGCGCTCCTCCTTGCGCTCGAGCTTCGTGATCTCGCCGGGCTTGCCGGTGACCGCCGTGACGATCGCCTTGGCCTCGTCCTCGCTCGGCAGCCGCTTGCCGCCCAGGTAGCGGCCGGTGTACGCCCGCTCGCCGCTCGCGGCAAAGCGCGCCTCCACGAGCCAGTAGGGCTCGGGCTTGAAGGCGCGGATCTCCTCCTCGCGGCGCACGATCAGCGCCAGCGTGGGCGTCTGCACGCGGCCCAGCGAGACGGCGCCGTCGAAGGCGGCGCGCAGCCGGATCGACGCCGCGCGGGTGGCGTTCATGCCCACCACCCAGTCGGCCTCTGAGCGCGCGCGGGCGGCGTCCTCGAGCGTCTTCATCTCGTCGCCCGGGCGCAGCCGCTCGAAGGCCTCCGAGATCGCGCCCTTCGTCATCGACGAGAGCCACAGCCTGCGCACCGGCTTCTGCACCGGGGCGACGTCGTAGAGGTAGGCGAAGATCAGCTCGCCCTCGCGCCCGGCGTCGCAAGCGTTGACCACGTCGTCGATCTCGTCGTCCGCCATCAGGCGGTGAATCGCCTTCAGCTGCTTGGCCGCGCGGTCGTCGTTCGGGACGAGCTTGAACTCGTCCGGGATGATCGGCAGGTCGGCGTAGCGCCACTTCTTGAGCTTCGGGTCATACGCGTCCGGCTCGGCCAGCCCGACCAGGTGGCCGACCGCCCAGGTGATCGTGAAATCGTCGCCCTCGAGCGAGGTCTTGTCCTTCGACTGCTTGAAGGATCCGGGCAGCGCCGCGGCCAGGTCCCGGGCCACGGAGGGCTTCTCGGCGATGACTAGGGTCTTGCCCATCTCGGCAGCTCACGATACGCACATCGCCATCGATACCGCCACCCATACCGCCACCGGTTGGTGGCTCGAGGAGGCCGGCGGGGCGCGGCCGCTGCCTTCGCTCGACGGCTCGACCGATGCGGACGTGGTGATCGTGGGGGGTGGCTACACGGGCATGTGGAGCGCCTGGCACCTGCTCGAAGCGGAGCCCTCGCTCGACGTCGTGCTGCTCGAAGGCGGCACCTGCGGCCACGGGCCGAGCGGCCGGAACGGAGGCTTCTGCGAGTCGCTCTGGTTCAGCGCGGGCGCGATCCGGGAGCGCTTCGGCGACGGCCCCGCGCGCGAGCTCCTTCGCAGTTCCAGCGAGAGCGTCTCGGCGATCGGCGCGTGGTGCCGGGACAACGAGGTGGACGCCTGGTTCAACCAGGCCGGTTACCTATGCGTCTCCACCGGCGAGCGCTTCGACGGCGTGGGCCGCGCGTCCGTCGAGGCCGCGGCCGCGCTCGGCTCGCCCGACGCCGTGCAGGACCTCGCGCCCGACGCCGTGCGGGCGCGCTGCCGTTCGCCCGAGTTCCGCCGCGGCGTGCTGGTGCCCGACTTCGCGACCCTCCAGCCCGCCCGGCTGGGGCTCGGCCTGCGCCGGCGGCTGATCGAGCGCGGCGTGCGGGTGTTCGAGCGCTCGCGCGTGCGCCGCCTGGGCCCGGAGGTGGTCGCCGAGACGGACGGCGGCTGCGTGCGGGCCGGGGCAGCCGTGCTCGCGGTGGGGCCCGCGGCGCGCTCGCTCGCGCCGCTGCGCTCGCGCCTGACGGTGACCTCCTCCCACATCGTGCTCACGGAGCCCGTGCCGGACGTGCTCGAGGAGCTCGGCTGGACCGGCGGCGAGTGCATCACGGACGGCCGCACCCTCCTGCACTACTTCCGCACGACGCCCGACGGGCGCATCGTGTTCGGCTGGGGCGGCGGGCGGGTGGCGTACGGCGCGCGCGTGAACGGGCGCATCGAGGTCGACCCGGACGTGGCGACCGAGCTGCGCGACCACCTCGAGCGGCTGTTCCCGGACGTTCGCGGGCGCCGCATCACGCACGCCTGGGGCGGCCCGATCGACGTCTCCCCCAGCCACATCCCGCAGATGGGGAGCCTGCCCGGCGCCCCGATCCACTTCGCGTTCGGCTACACGGGCAACGGCGTCGGACCCTCCCACCTCGCCGGGCGCACGCTCGCGTCGCTCGCGCTCGACCGGCGCGACGCGCTCACGCGGCTGCCGATCGTGGACTCGGGCGCCGGGGCCTGGGTGCCGCCCGAGCCGCTCGCGTGGCTGGGCGGCACGGCGGTCCGCTCCGCCCTCCTGCGCGTGGAGCGGGCCAACGAGCGCGGCGAGCGGGCCGACCCGCTCACGCGGGCCGTCTGCGCCGCCCCGCATGCGCTCGGGATGCACCTGGGCCGCTGAGGCCCGCGATTGTGCGCATTCGCACACAGCGCCCTCCTCGAGCGCGGGACGCTGTGCCCGTGCGTAATTCCCGGCCCGGGACGCGGTTGGAGGATCGATGGCAAGCGTCGTCCACGAGCTCCCGGGCCCCTGTCCCCGACGGCTGGGGCGCGCCGCCGTGATCGCAACGCCCGCCCCCCGCGATCTCGCCGCCGAGGAGGCCCGCCTCGCGCAGCGCGCGGTGGCCGGCGACGGGGACGCGTTCGCCGACCTCTACGGTCGCTACGAGCAGCGCGCCTACAACCTCTGCCTGCGCATCCTCGGCTCCGAGGACGACGCCGCGGACGCCACCCAAGAGGCCTTCGTCAGCGTCCTGCGCCGGCTGCCGAAGCTCGAGGGACGCGACCTCGCCTTCGGCTCCTACCTGTTCACCTCCGCGCGCCATGCCTGCTACGACCTGATCGACCGGCGCAAGCGGGCCGAACCGAGCGACGAGATCCCCGAGTCGTCGATCCCGGTCGGCGGGGGCGTGGGCGGCGGCGGCTTCGGTTTCGACCCCGGCGACCCCGAGGACGACCCCGAGCGCAACGTGCTCCAGCAGGCCCGCTCGGAGGAGATCCGGGCCGCGAACGCCGCGCTGCCGGAGCGCCAGCGCGAGGTGCTGGCCCTGCGCGAGCTCGAGGACCTCTCCTACGACGAGATCGCGGAGATCATGGAGATGAACCGCAACTCGGTCGCGCAGCTGATCTCCCGCGCCCGCATCAACCTGCGGGACGCGCTGCGCGGCACCGCGCTGGCGTCGATCGCCACCTCCTCGCCGGAGTGCGAGCGCGCGATCGCCCTGATCGCCGCCGGCCAGGACGGCGAGGGCGAGGCGCCCTGGCTCGACGAGCACGTGCGCGGCTGCGAGACCTGCCGGCTGAGCCGCGAGGCGATGGACGAGGCCGGACTCTCCTACCGCGCCTGGCTGCCGGTGGCCGCGGCGCCCTTCCTGATGCGCGAGACGATGGCGCGCGCGGCCGAGGCCGTGGACGCCGACTGGTCCGAGCAGATCGCGCGCCTCCCAGGCTCGCGCGTCTCGCGGCTCCGCCACCGCGGCCTGGGCCTGGCCCTGACGGGCGCGCTCGCCGCGCTGCTCCTGCTGGTGGTGCTCACCGCCCGCACGCACGACGGAGCGCCGACCATCGCCCAGGAGCCCGCGGCGGAGGAGATCGCCGTGGCCGAGGAGCCGAACGCCGAGCCCGCCGAGGCCGGCAAGGCCGCCAAGACCGCGAAGAAGAGGGGCGCGGAGGGCTCGAGGCAGCAGGCCGGCCTCGGGGCGGTCACGCCTGAGGACGAGACGGCGAAGAGCGGCGGCGGCGAGCCCGCCGCGGCTGATTCGCCGCGCACGCTCCGCGGGGGCTCGAACCCCGAGCGCCAGTCAGGGGGCAACAGCGGCAGCGTCGGCCGCCAGCGCCGCGGCGGCGGCGAGGGCCTGGCCGGCGATCCGCCGGCGTCAACCGAGCAGCCGCAGAGCGAGCAGCCGCCGGTGGTGGTAACGCCGCCGGAGCCGCCCGTGGTGGTCGACCCGCCCTCCGCCGGACAGTGCCGGGACGCTCAGGGCGTCCCGATTCCCTGCCCGCCCCAGCAGCCGCCGCAGGTCCGCTGCACGACGTGCGGCATCACCGTGCCCCCGCCTACCCGGCCGCCGCGGTAGAGGCCCGCTCGCGCAGCCAGTCACTCACGTCGGCGGCGGGCTGGGGGCGCAGCAGGAAGTAGCCCTGGGCGGCGTCGCAGCCGAGTCGGCGCAGCTCCCGTAGCGTGGTCTCGCTCTCCACTCCCTCCGCCACCACCTCGAGGTCGAGATGGTGGCCCAGGTCGATCGTCGAGCGCACGATCGCGGTGCCCGAGGCGCCGCTCTCCATGTCGCGCACAATCGAGCGGTCGATCTTGAGCTCCTGGATTGGCAGCTCGAGCAGGCGCGCCAGCGACGAGTAGCCGGTGCCGAAGTCGTCGATCGAGAGGCGTACGCCGAGAGCGTGGAGTCGATCGATCACGTCCATCGCGGTGGGCAGGTCGGCGATCAGGCCGCGCTCGGTGAGCTCCAGGTGCAGGCGGCTGCCCTCCACGCCGGAGCGCTCGAGCAGCTCGCCGACCTCGCGCGGGAAGTGGCGATCGTGCAGGCTGCGCTCGCTCACGTTCACGGCCACCGGCACGTCGATGCCCATCGCGCGCCACTCGGCGCATTGCGCGAGCGCCGCATCGAGCACCCAGGCGGTAAGCGGGCCCACGAGCGCCGTGCGCTCCGCAAGCGGGAGGAACTGCATCGGAGCGAGCAGGCCCTCCCTCGGGTGCTGCCAGCGCACGAGGGCCTCCACCCCGGTGACCTCGCCCGTCTGGAGGTCCACCTTGGGCTGGTAGTGCAGCACCAGCTCGTCGTCCGCGATCGCCCGCCGGAGCTCCGCCAGCCGGGCGACGCTGCCGGACTCGCGGCGGTCGCGCTCGGGCCGGAAGACCTCCACCGAGGTGCCGCCCCGCTTGGCGGCGTACATGGCCATGTCGGCGGCCTGGAGCAGGCCCTCGCCGTCCTCGGCGTGATCCGGGAACAGCGCGATGCCGATGCTCGCCTCCACCACGAGCGGCACGTCGCCGAGCACGAACTCCTCCGCGAGCGTGGCGCTCACGCGGTCGGCTATCTCGATCGCGGCGGAGGCCCGGTCGACCTCGTCGAGCAGCAGGGCGAACTCGTCGCCGCCCAGGCGCGCGAGCAGGTCCCCTGCACGCACGCTGGTCTGCAGCCGGGTGGCCACCTCGCGAAGCAGCAGGTCCCCGTGCCCGTGGCCGAGGGCGTCGTTCACCTCCTTGAAGCGGTCGAGGTCGAACATGAGGAGCGCGAAGCGGCCGTCGCCGGACCCGGCCCGCTCGACCGCCCTTCCCAGGGCGGCCACCAGCTGACGACGGTTCGCGATTCCGGTCAGATCGTCGTGGAGCGCTTGGTGGCGGCTCTCCTCCGCGTGCCGGCGGAGCGTGCGCGAGGCGCGCCCGACGATCGGGAACAGGAGCAGCTCGAGCAGCGCCAGCCCGGCGACCAGCACGAGGTAGAGGTTGCGGGTGTCCTCGTCGATGCGGGCTTGGATCGGGCGGTAGGGCAGGTAGAGCTCGAACACCCCCGCGGGTCGCTTGTCGCCCAGGTGCTGCAGCGGCACATAGATCTCGTAGAGCGGCTTGTCGTTCCCGTCCGCCTCCTCGAAGGTCGCGAGCACCTCTCCCCTGAGCGCCGGGCGAACGTGCTCCCGGTCCTTCTGACCGATCTGGCTGCGGTCGAGCGAGTAGATGAGGTGGCCGCGGCCGTTGTAGAGCTTCGCGTTCCGGATCGTGCCGCGAAGCACCAGCGCGTCGATGCGCTGTTCGAGGCTCACCAAGTGCTCGTCGCTGAGCCCGTAGCGGAGGTCGTTGCGGGTGACGTGCTGGTCGACCAAATCGTGGGCAATCCGGGTGGCCATCCGCGTGGCGTCCATGGCCGCGCGGTCGCGGATCTGGTTCTTCAGGACGTACGCCAGCGCACCCCCCATCAGTCCGACCGCCACGAGGCTCAGCAGGCTGAATTTCACGAGCAGGCTGAGCTGGGGAATCCGCTGCAGCATCCCACGGTGATAGTCGGCCCCCGGAGGGGGCCCCTTTAGCTTGCGCTCAGTACTCGCGGGGGTCGAAGCCGCGACCTACATCGCGCCCGCGGCAGCCGGTGCGCCGCCGCTTGGTGTCGAACGGCAGGCGCACGATCACCTGTGCCTCGTTGTTGTCCTCGTCGGACTCGTAGACGCCGTTCTTCGGGTCTGCGATGTGCACATAGGCGAAGCATCCGCGCAGGCCGGTCACGTCGATCCACTGCTCCGGATACGCGGGCGGGTAGATGTCGGCCCAGCCAGGCGAGGTGCCCAGGGTCACGCCCGTGGCGCGGCTGTTGTTGCTGCAGGCCGGGTACACGGCTCGGCGCGGGGAGCGCGGCGTGTCGGGCCGGGTGTGGGTGAGGTCGCGCAGGCAGTACGCCACCTTGGGGCCGGTGCGCACCAGCCGCGTGCGCCTCCCCCGCGCGTCCACGCGCCAGAGCTCGAAGCGGGCGGCATCGTGGAACTTCCACCAGTAGCGCTGCTGATGCGCGAACTTGAACTCGAGGCGGGCGCCGGTGCGCACCGCGATGCGGTCTCCGAACCTCGTGTAGATGCGCTGGCGGGCGTTCATGAAGCGCCGCGATGCGCGCGTGCCGTGCAGCTCGGCCGGGCCCGCGCCGACGCTGTCGATCACGTTCCCCGCCCGCAGCACGGTGTGCCCGGCCTTGGTCAGGCGGTCGGTGTAGAGGCCGTATGGACGGCGCATCACGAGGTCGGGGCAGCGCAGCTCCTCGGCGAACTCGCCGATGCACGGGTTCTCGTCGACCTGGGCGCGCTCGGGGGCGCTGCCCGCCGGCGGCTCGACCGCGAGCGCCGTGCCGCCGAGGGTCGCGGCGGCGGCGAGCATGGCTGTGAGAACGGCACGCACCCGTTCCATCTATAGCGGTTAGCGTGGCGGCCGTGAGAGTTCTTGCAGTCGACGGCGGCGGGATCCGGGGCCTGATTCCCGCGCTGGTGCTCGCCGAGATCGAGGAGCGGGCGGAGCGGCCGGTGTTCGAGCTGTTCGACCTGCTCGCCGGCACCTCGACCGGTGGGATCATCGCCTGCGCGCTGTGCGCCCCCGATCCTCTGCCCGCCGAGCGGGTCGTGGCGCTGTACGAGGAGGAGGGGCCGAAGATTTTCGACCGCAGCCTGTTCCAGCGGATCCGCAGCGCGGACGGGCTGCTCGACGAGAAGTACGACTCGGCCGCGCTCGACGACGCCCTGCGGCGCTTCCTGGGGGACAAGCGGCTGAGCGAGGCCCGCCCCGAGCTGATCGTGCCCACCTACGACACCGCCGAGCCCGGGCCCTACTTCTTCAAGAGCCGCGCGGCGCGGGAGAGCGCCGACGAGGACTTCGCGCTGTCCGTGGTGGCGCGCGCCACCTCGGTGGCCCCCACCTACTTCGAGGCATCCGAGGTGGGGGCGCGCTCGCTGATCGACGGCGGCGTTTTCGCCGTGAACCCGGCGATGTCGGCGTTCGCCGAGGTGCTCCGCTTCGAGCCGAGCGCGGAGGTCCGGCTCGTGTCGCTCGGCACGGGCCAGCGCACGCGCAAGCGCCGGTTCAGCGAGATCGAGGACTGGGGCCTCGCCGAGTGGGCCAAGCCAATCCTCGACGTGGTCTTCGACGGGATCTCGGACGCCGTGGACTACCAGCTCCGCCACGCGCTCACGGACGGCAGCTACTGGCGCCTGCAGACCGAGCTCACCGAGGCGAGCGACGAGCTCGACGACGCCAGCGAGGAGAACCTCGCCGCGCTGCGCCGCCAGGCGGAGCAGCTGATCCGCGAGCGGAGCGCGGACATCGACGCGATCGTTGCCGCGCTCTGATCCGACGGTCGATTTCGTCCAAGACGCGGGGCGGGCGCGGCGCTAGCGTGACCGCACGAGCGAGACGAAGGAGATCGAGATGTCCGGTGAGCTGTCGTTCTTCGAGCTGGGGGTCGAGGACCCCGCGCGCGGGCGAGCCTTCTACGAGGCGGCGTTCG
>Ga0075430_100000021_pt1 | contig 83951 bp, 71 predicted proteins | sample RhiMetdeltSRZDD4_FD_75294 | JGI IMG/M metagenome (GOLD analysis project Ga0075430, IMG submission 75294) | Populus rhizosphere microbial communities from Tennessee, USA - Rhizosphere MetaG P. deltoides SRZDD4 | ecosystem: Host-associated > Plants > Roots > Rhizosphere > Soil | place: USA... | reverse complement strand
CGGCGACAGGCTACGTGCGGGTCATCGACGAGTCCGGCGAGGACTACCTATATCCAACAAGCTTCTTCGTGCCCGTCGACGTGCCACCCAAGGCTAGGCGCGCGTGGGCTCGGCCACCACGACCGGCCAAGCGGCGGAGCTCGTCGAACAGGCCGCTCCAGCGGTCCGGAGCTCGCGTTGCTCGCTCCGGCCGCTGAGCGCCGGCATTGGGCCTCAGTCGAGTGACGTGAGGCGCAGAGGCTAAGCTGGCATGGGAAGGTCGCGCACCGACGCAGCGCACATCACGGACGAGATCGCGGGGAAGTCGGTGACGCACGTCACCCGGCCCGACGCTGGCCGACTCGACATCCACTTCACGGACGACTCCGTGCTCGCCATCGAGGTGCTTCACAGTCGCCTTGCCGTAGCAGTGAGGTCCGGCATCGACGACGCGGCTGGCGGAGGTCTTCATGCCGGTCCTGAGCCCACCCTCCGTCAACGGGAGTACCTTGAGTTCATTGCCAAATACATCCTCCGGTATGGTGTCTCCCCAGCCGAGTCCGACATCGGGCGGCACTTCCTCTTGTCCGCTCCGTCGGTGAACCGAATGGTCCAGACCTTGGAGCGGCGGGGCTTCATCACCAGGAAGCGAGGCGTCCCTCGCTCAATCGCCATCGTCAACCGTCTGCACCGGCTTGTTCCTTCGGACCACCCGCCGGCCGCTGGCGATCTGAGGCCCAACAAGCCGTTTCACCTGACGCCGGGCCTCGCTCCCTTCGGTCGCTCGGGCCGCCGCAGGTGAACGGCGGCGTTAGCCGCATGAGGCTACAGTGAAGCACCAAGTGTTCATCAGCTACCCGAGCCCAAACGAAGACATCGTCGAGAATCTAGCCAGCCGCCTCCAGGAACTCGGGATCGCTGCGTGGGTGTACTCCGTCGATAAGACCTTGGCAGAGGAGATCGAGGCCGCGATCGCGGGTGGGGCAGGTGGCCTGCTCGTCAGCGGGACCCCTTGATATACCGTCTTCGCCGATAGATCTCCGATCTCGCAGCAAAGGTCCGGCTCCCGACCATGTACCCGGGCAGAGACTATGTCGAGGACGGCGGATTGGTGTCCTACGGCGTCAATCGACGGCAAATCTATCGTCGAGCTGCCGAGTACGTGGACAGGATCATGAAGGGCGCCAAGCCGGGTGATCTTCCCGTCGAGCAGCCCACGAAGCTCGAGCTGATCATCAACCTGAGAGCCGCCAAGGCGCTTGGCCTCACGATCCCTCGATCACTGCTGGGCGGGGCAGATGAAGTCATCGAGTAGCTCGTGAGCATCGCGCCGGTTGCCCGCTCTGGCCGTCGATCGCGCGCGTTCCGCATATGAGCGCGAGGATCGACACCGTCGGCGGCGGCGGCGGGCGGGCGGGGCTCGCCATGCTCCCGCGTGGCGTCTCCCTCCAAGGCCTGGCCGGCCTCCTTTGACCGACGACCTTGATGTCACCGCAGATGAGCAGGTCAGCCCGTGTCCTCTTCGCGATGTTTCAGGGTGGCGGCAACATTCCTCTCATCCTGCCCGTCGCGGCGCGCCTGGTTGCGCGTGGCCACCAGGTCCGGATCGTGGCGGGGCCGGGTGTCCGCGCGAGCCGACTCCCTGTGAGCTCGGCATTCCTTGGACGGATTCGTGCCACCGGCGCCACGGCCGTCCCGTTCCCGGATCTCGACACGCACCCTCTCGACCATGGGACGCCGGTCCGCGGCTTGATCGGCTCGTGGGTGCCGCAGGCGTTCCGCGTCGTTCAGCGCGAGGCGCAGACCGTCTTGTGGGCGCCGGCCTGGGCCCAGCACTTCTCGGCGGAGCTGCGGAAAGCGCCACCGGACGTGGTCGTCATCGACTTCGTTCTCCTCGGCGCCATCGCGGCAGCGGAAGCGGCCGACATCCCTGCGGCCGTGCTCATGCACACCGTGCCTTCGCGGCCCCTGCCGGGCGTTCCACCATATGGCCCCGGGTTGCTCCCGGCTCGCGGTCCCCTTGGCCTTCTCCGAGATGTCCTCGGACGGGCCATCGTCGAGCGAGTCCTGGTTCGCAACGGCCGGCCGCCGCTCAATCGCGCGAGGGGGTTGCTTGGTCTGCCGCCTCTGCGGTCACCGGTGGAGCAGTACGACAGGGCAGCTCGAGTGCTGGTCTTGACCAGTCGGGCCTTCGACTACCAGGCCCATCGCCTGCCGCCCAATGTTCGCCACGTGGGTACGCCGTTCGACGACGCGGGTGTGCCGCCGTGGACTCTGCCCTGGCCCACGGAAGATCCACGCCCGCTCGTGCTCGTCAGCCTCAGCACGCTCGAGCAGGGGCAAGCCGCTGTCATGCAGCGGGTGATGCACGCCCTCGCGCCGTTGCCCGTCCGCGGTCTCGTCACGCTCGGCCCGGCGCTCGATCCGGCGCAGTTCGAGACTCCGCCGAACGTCCGGCTGGAGGTGTTCGTGCCCCACTCGGCTGTGCTTCCCCACGCAACCGCCATGGTGACCCAGTGCGGCCTCGGCACGGTGATGAAGGCCCTGGCGCATGGCGTACCGCTGGTCTGCATTCCCCTGGTCGGCGATCAACCCGACAATGCGGCTCGTGTCGTCGCGCGCGGTGCCGGCGTGCGCCTGGAACGTGACGGCACACCGGAGGAGATCCGGGCCGCCATCGAGTGCGTGCTCGCGCGACCCGGGTTCGCAGACAGCGCGCGGCGAATGGCACAGATCCTGGCGAAAGAGGACGGTGCACAGACCGCGGCGGACGAGATCGAGTCCGTCCTTCGCCCGGCTTGAGCTGACAACAGGATGCCCCGGCAACGCCTTGCGGAGACGCCCAGGGTCCCATGAAGGCGGCCAGGTCCATCGCCGCGGCTTCATCTCCTTTGCGTTGCTCGTGCCTTCGGGCTGTGTCTCGGCGGCGCCCGACACGCGCGGCCCGCGTATGAGACAGGCCGAGCTGATCCGGCCCCGACGGTCGCTCCGAGATATGCGCCCCACCTGACCCTCGTTCGTGACAAGATCACGTCGAACTGGCGGTACCCGTGCATCAAGGCTGCCTCAACCGGCGATTGCGAAAACAAGAGCGCACGCCTTGTCGTAGAACTCGGCTGTCGTCGCCGTTTCCCGAAAATCCCAGCCGCCGCCAGCACGATGACTCCCCAACGAGGCGCTCGAGCAGCCCCGCTTCGCCGGCCGACTCTCGGCCCCGGAGCGGCGGGAGCCGATGAATGACGACACCGTCCGTGGTGTGGCAAAGGGGGCGCAGGCTCCATGCTTCCTGCGATCCGGCCTGAGGCTCGAGGCGAGCAGGGTGTCTGTCAGTCGATGTGGACGCCGCCCCGCCACCTACGTAGACAAGATCCTGAAGGGCGCCAGGCCGGGCAATTCACCGGTGGAGTGACCGGTGACGTTCGAGCTGGTCGTCAACATGAGCACCGCGAGGACGCTCCGCGGGGGGGGAACGCCAAGTGAACGCAGAGGCGCGCGCGCAGGACACCTGGGAGCGCGGGAACCCTTATGAACAGTATGTCGGCCGCTGGAGCCGGCGGGTCGCGCCGCTGTTCCTCGCCTGGCTGAGAATCCCTGCCGGTCGGAGGTGGCTCGACGTCGGATGCGGGACGGGAGCGCTCTGCGCGGCGATCGTGGACCATTGCGCGCCCTCCGCGGTCGCCGCCGTCGAGCCCTCGGAGGGGTTTCTCGAGACCGCGAAACAGAACCTCGCGGGCCGGGCGGCGTTTCACCACGGTAGTGCGACGGCGATTCCCCTGGGTGACGCGTCGGTCGACGTGGTGGTGTCCGGACTGGTCCTGAACTTCGTCCCCGATCAGCGCGCCGCACTCGCCGAGATGGCGCGCGTGACCGGCAAAGGCGGCACCATCGCGGCCTACGTGTGGGACTACGCCGGCAAGATGGAGCTCATGCGGTTCTTCTGGGACGCGGCGGTCGAGATCGACCCGGACGCCTCGAAGCTGGACGAAGGCATCCGGTTCCCGCTCTGCCGCCCCGCGGCTCTGGACAAGCTCTTCGTCGACGCCGGCCTCGGAGGTGTCGAGGTGCAGCCCATCGACATCCCGACACGGTTCACGACGTTCGATGACTACTGGCAGCCCTTCCTCGGCGGCCAGGGGCCAGCGCCCGCCTATGTCATGTCGCTCGACGAGGCAGCGCGGGCGCGCCTGCGGGACCGCATCCGCGCACGCCTGCCGATTCAGGCCGACGGGTCGATCTCGTTGACCGCCCGGGCGTGGGCGGCTCGCGCGACCGTCGCCGCGTAGGATGAGCCTGAGCCAGATCCGTCATTCCACTGTATCTTCTCGCCGCCGGGCTGTTATCGCGTCGACATTGGGTGCGCAGTGTCCTGGCGTTCGTTGCCGGAGGTGGCGTCATCGACGTGATGATCTCGTTCACTTCGGCCCATACGCCCGAGGGGAGGCCCGGCCATGGCGCGCCAATGTCCGCGCCGTCGAGCAGGAGGAACGCTTACCATGGCAGCGTGGGCGACGCGCTCGTTGCCGTCGACGAGGGGACAGTCACCTTCGAGTTCGTGATCAATCAGAAGACCGCCAGAGCGCTTGGTCTCCAGATCCAGCAGTCGCTCCTGCTGAGAGCCGATCGAGTGGTCGAATGACCGGCGGCCGATCAGACGACAGACAACGGGTGTCCGAGACGTCGGCGTGCCGGTATGGCGCACGGCGCACGGCCACCGATCGCTTGCGTGGAGGATGACATGCAGTCATCGGACATTCGCACACAGTGGGAGGGTGCGGCTCCCGGTTGGGCACGCTGGGAGGCGACCATCGCCACCTGGATGGAGCCGGCCACGGAGGCCATGCTCGCCATGGCGGGGGTGGACGCCGGGGCCCGCGTGCTGGACCTTGCCAGTGGCGCCGGGAGCCAGACGTTACGTGCTGCCGAGGCGGTCGGCGCTCAGGGCCAGGTCGTCGCGAGCGACATTGCCGATACGATGTTGCGTCATGTGCAGGAGAACGCTCGCGCCGCCGGTCGTCGCAATGTCACGACACTCGCCGGCGCTGCCGAAGACCTCGACGTGGAGCCGGAGAGCTTCGACGCCGTCATCTGTCGTCTCGGCCTGATGCTCTTCCGTGACCCCCCGAAGGCGCTTCGGGCCGTGCGGCGCGCGCTGCGGCCTCGCGGCAGGCTCGCGGTCGTCGTGTTCACCACGCCTGCCGCGAATCCGTTCATGGCCAGGCCCATGCAGACCCTGCTGCGTCACGCTGGGAAGACCCCTCCGGCGCCCGGACAGCCGGGCATCTTCGCGCTCGGAGCCCCCGGCGTGCTCGAACGCCTGTTCGCCGACAGCGGCTTCGCCACCGTCGAGCAGCGGACCATGGGTTTGGCGCTGCGAATGCCTTCTGCCGCTCACGCTCTGGCGATGATGCAGGAGGCCTTCGGCGCCTACCGGGCCGTCGTCAGTGACCGCCCCGAGGCCGTGCAAGTGGCCGCGTGGGCAGAGGTCGCCGAGACGCTCGAGACCTTCGAGACCGCCACCGGATTCGTCGCGCCGGCCGAGGTGCTGGTGGCGGCAGGCGCCAAGGCCGCGGCATCGTGATGTGGCTCGCCATCGCGGTCGCCCTCCTCTCGCTCGCCGTGCAGCCTGCCGAAGGGCAGGCGCCCGAGAGGGTCGCCCGCATCGGAATGCTGCGCTCCGAGACTCGGCCGCTCGATGACCGGATCAGGCAGAACATCGCGGACGTCCGCGCTGGCCTCCTGGACGAAGGTTTCGCGGAGGGCCAGCACTATCGCATCGATTACCATGCGCCGACGAGCGCGACCGACGTCGTCACGCTCGCCCGCAGGCTGGCGCGCGACAGGGTCGACGCGATTCACGCGATCGCCCGCGTCGCCGTCGAGGCGGCCCGGAGCGCGACCACGACCATTCCGATCGTGGCGCACGACTACGAGACCGACCCGGTGGCCGCCGGATTCGTCGCGACCCTGGCCAGACCCGGCGGCAACATTACCGGGATGTTCCTCGACCTCCCGGACATGGCGGGGAAGCTGCTGGAGCTCCTGAAGGCGACGCTGCCCGGACTCCGCCGGATCGGGGTTCTCTGGGATCCCCTCACCGGCAACGCGCAAGTGATTGCCGTCGAGCAGGCGGCCAAGGCGCTCGGCATCGAGATCGACATCCTGGAGGCCCGGGCCGGGAGCCTCGAGCACACGGTCCGCGCCGCGGTGGACCGCAAGGAAAACGCGCTGCTTCTTCTGGGATCGCCGGTGGTCTCGGCCGAGTTCCCCAAGATCGCCGAGGCCACCACGGCCGCCCGATTGCCGACCATCGCGATCTTTCCCGCCTTCGCCCGGCTCGGTGGCCTCATGGCCTACGGCCCCGACGCGCCGGATCAGTATCGACAGGAGGGACGGATGATCGCGAAGATCTTGAAGGGGACGAAGCCTGCCGATCTGCCCGTGGAGCGCCCGACCAGGTTCTACTTCCTGCTCAACCTCAAGACCGCGCGGGCGCTCAATCTCGCGATCCCCCCGCCGCTCCTGCTGCGAGCGGACCAGACCATTCAGTGAAGATCTCCCCGTGACCTCGGTCCCGCTCGGTGACGCCGACGACCACGATCCCTTGCCGATCTGCCGCCGGCAGCGTGAATGGCTGATCGACTACTACAAGAGTCCGGAGATGATCGTCCTGCGCTTCTTCTCCGATGCGGTGCCAGTCCGTCGGCAAGACAAGTCGGAAGAAGATCATTCGATCAAGCACGTGCGCGAGTGTCCGAGATGTCGGGCATGGGTATCCACCATCGTCCCCGAGGCGCACTACCGCCGGCAGGCGCGGCTGGCGCGCTATTGCTGCGCGGGGATGTTCTGCGCCGTCGAAGAGCACGAGATGCGCCAGACCCCGCGCTTCAGCTTCTCGATGTTTCGCGGGGAGGACCCGTGCTGGCAGATCGACGGTGTGAACGCTTTCGCGGTCTATTGCCCGTGGTGCGGGACGAAGCTGCCGGACCGTCCCTTCATCCCGGATGAATAGATCAGACCACAGCACGAGCACGCAGGAGGGGACTCATGCCGCCACACTCCGTGCAGACGTTGCTCAGGGGCCTGTCCCGGCAGCCGACGAAGCCGCTGTCCGCAGCCCTGAAAGGCAACGCGTCGTTCGCCAGCACGCCGTTCAGCAAGCTCGAATCCTTCAATCACGCCAGCAGGCCCGGACCGAGGTCACACTGCTGTCGGCCACGCCCACGCCGACGATGCTGCCGCCGTGACCACCACCCTCAGGGGGTGACGAGGATCTTGGCGTGGCGCTCGGGCGAGCCGAGGGCCGTGAACGCGTCGGCCACGCCGTCGAGGCCGACCGTGCCGGTGATCAGCGGGGCGGTCGGGATGGCGCCGTCGGCGATGTGGCGCAGGGTAGCGGCGAACTCGTCGGGGGTGTAGCCCAGCACGAACTGGAGATTCAGCTCCTTGCCGATGCCGAGCAGCGGATGGATCGTGTCCGGCTCCATGCAGACGCCGACCACGACGATGCGCGTGCCGCGCGGGGCCGCGGCCATGATCTGGTCGAGCACGCCGGGCACGCCGACGCACTCGAACACGACGGCCGGCCGGACGGCCGGGCCCGCGATCCACGGCGGCAGCGCCGGCGTCCGGCTGCTGTCCCGATAGACGGCGGCCTCGCGCCAGCTGGACCAGGGCGTGCGCTCGGCCGGATCGACGACGACGTCCGCGCCCAGCGTCACCGCCAGCTCGCGACGCCGGGGGGCGAAGTCGGCCGCGACGATCGGCCGCACGCCGGCCAGCCGCAGGGCGGCGATCACCGCCAGGCCCACCGGGCCGCAGCCGATGACCAGCGGCGCGTCGTCGGTGTCCAGTCGCGCCTTGGCCACGGCGTGGACGCCCACGGCCATCGGCTCGGTCAGCGCGGCGTGCTCGGTGGCCAGCCCGCTCGGCACGGGGAGCAGCAACGCCTCGCTGAGCCGCATGTACTCGCCGTAGCCGCCGGGATTGTCGTTGGAGTACCCGATGCTCTGCGGCCCCGTCGGCCGCATGAGCGTCGGGCGCGAGCAGACGCGCGTGCCCACCGGGAGCCGCCGCGCCGTCTCGGGCCCGTGCTCCACGATCTCCGCGCAGAACTCGTGGCCCATGACCACGTCGCGCCCGAGGTCCATCACGAAGGCGTTGCCGCCACGGCGGGCCGTCTCCACGAAGCGCTCGGCGTGCCGGAGCGCGTGCAGGTCCGAGCCGCAGATGCCGCAGGCCAGCGTGCGCACGAGCACGTCGCCGGGTCCCGGCTCGGGCGCCGGGACGTCGGCGACGACCAGCGCGCGCTTCCGCATGACCGCGGCCCGCACGGTCAGCGCCCCGCCTGGAACGTCTTGACGTAGACCCCGGGCGAACCCGGCGCGTGGCGCATGTGGGCGCGCATGCGGGCCGAGGCGGGCACCGCGTCGCGCTGGGCCATCCAGGCGGCGCTCTCCGACACCGTGGGGTGCTCGAACTCGTAGAAGGTCAGGTACTGCGGGGCGCCGACGGTGGCCCGGAAGCGGCGGCCGCGGATCACGCCGGGGACCTTCTCGTAGTTCGGCACGTAGACCGTGTTGTACCACTCGTTGAACTCGGCATCGACCTCGGGCGGCACGTCCATGCGGCCCAGCTGCAGAGCCGGCGCCATGTCGCTGGCGGCGGCCGCCGGGCCGAGCGCGCGCGGATGGATCAGCGAGTACACGTTGCGGATGAACGTGGTCCCGATGACGTCGGTGAGCACCGCTTCGTCCACGGGGTGGGGTTGGCCAGGACCTGCTTGTAGGCCGGGCTGTCGAGCACCGCGGGACTCTCCAGCTCGTAGACGGCCAGGTGCTTGGGACCGCCCTTGACCGCCTCGTACCGCGCGGCGTTCAGGAAGCCGGGCACGGCGAGCCGCTCGGCCACGTGCTCCTCGTTGTACCAGCGATTGAACTCCGGCTCCTTGTCGGCCGGCACCTCCGCCCACACCATCAGCAGTCCACTCCCCTTCTTCGTCGCCATCCCGGACCTCCTCTCGAGGTCCCCGAGCGTAGATCAGTCCGGGCCCGAGTGCTATAGTCCACGACGTTGCCGACCCCGTTCGCCGGAAGGAGCCACCGATGCCCGCTCCGTATCGTGCGCTGTCCCTGTTCCTCGCTCTCGTCCTCCTCGCCGCCGTCTCCCCGGCTCCACTGCCGGCGGCCGACGACGTCAAGATCGCGCTGGTGGCGCCGCTGTCCGGGCGCTGGGCGCGCCAGGGGCAGCTCAAGAAGATGGGCGCCGACATGGCGATCGAGGAGATCAACGGTCAGGGCGGGATCAAGGCGCTGGGCGGCGCGAAGCTGGTGCTGCGCGAGGCCGACGCCGGCGACAGCGTGGAGAAGGCGGTGAGCGCCGCTCAGCGCGTGCTCACCCGCGACAAGATCAGCGCCGGGATCGGCTCCTGGCTGTCGTCGTTCACGCTGGGCGTGACGGAAGTGGCCGAGCGACTGCAGGTGCCGTGGCTCTCGCTGTCCTACGCCGACAGCATCACCGAGCGCGGCTTCAAGTACACGTTCCAGACCTCACCGGTGTCGTCGGTGCAGGCCGAGCAGGCGCTCGACCTCGTGGTCGACCTCGGCAAGAAGCACGGCCGTCCGATCAAGCGAGCCGCCATCGTGGGCGACAACACGGCCGCCACCGTGTTCTTCTTCAAGCCCCTGCGCGAGAAGCTGCTGGCCGCCAAGGGCATCGAGCTGGTCGTCGACGAGGTGTGGACGCCGCCGCTGGCCGACGCCACCGCGATCGTGCAGAAGCTGCGGGCCACCCAGCCGGACATCATGTTCTACGGCGGCACCAACTTCCCCGACTCCATCCAGGTGCTGCAGAAGATCAAGGAGTTCGGGGTGAAGACGCCCATCCAGGGGGTGGGCGCCTGGCTGGTGACGCCGGAGTACGTCAAGGCGGTCGGCAAGGAGCTGCTCGACAACATCCAGTCCGTCGTGGCCGCCCACCCGATGAAGGGCCAGGACGAGCTGGTCAAGAAGTTCGTGCAGCGCACCGGCGAGCCGTTCATGACCCAGGACCCGCTGTGCACCTACGCCCACGTCTGGCTCATCAAGGAAGCCATCGAGCAGGCGAAGTCGGCCGACCCCAAGGCGATCCGCGACGCCCTCGCGAAGATCGACGTGTCGGCGGGACCGGCGACGAGCGCGTTCTATCCGCCCCGGGTCAAGTTCGACGAGCGAGGTCGCCGCATCGGGGCGGCGCCGCTCATCGTGCAGTGGCAGGGCGGCGAGCCGTTCACGGTGGTCCCCGCGGCCGTCGCCACGAGGGCCATCGCGTTCCACAAGTAGCCGCGTTCAGCCGGAGGCGGATACCGCCCGATGCCCTGGGCCGAGCTCGTCCAGTACGTCGCCACCGGGCTGCTCGTCGGCGGCGTCTACGCGCTGATGAGCATCGGTCTGGCGCTGATCTTCGGCGTCATGCGCGTCGTCAACTTCGCCCAGGGCGACTTCATGATGCTGGGGATGTACCTCACCTACTTCTACGCCGTCGCCGGCGCCATCGATCCCCTGCTCGGTGCGGTGCTCACCATCCCGCCCTTCTTCGTCCTGGGCTGGCTCGTGCACCGCGGCCTGCTCGCCCGGGTCACGGGCGGCGGCGACCCGCAGCGCCAGATGGACGCCCAGCTCATCCTCACCCTGGGCCTCTCCCTGGTCATCACCAACGCGGCCACGATGATCCTCACGCCCACGCCGCGCGGGATCCGTACCGCCTACGCGACGCGGGCGTTCGCGCTGGGCCCCGTCCTGCTCAACCAGGCGCGCTCCTACGCGTTCGCGATGGCGCTGGTCCTGGCGGTGGCCGTCTACGTCTTCCTGACCCGCACCGACGCCGGCAAGGCGCTGCGCGCCGCCGCCGACGATCCCGAGGCCGCCGCCTACCAGGCGATCGACGTGCGGGCGATGCACGGGCTGGCGTTCGGGACCGGCATCGCGCTGGTCGCCGCCGCCGGTGGACTGCTGGCCGCCTACTACCCCATCGAGCCGAACGTGGCCGGGAACTTCATCGTGCTGATGTTCGTGGCCGTCGTCCTGGGCGGCCTGGGCAGCATCCCCGGCGCCTTCGTCGGCGGTCTCGTCATCGGCCTCGTGCAGTCCCTCACGCTGCTCGTCCTGCCCTTCCAGCTGCAGAACACCGGGGTCTTCATCGCCTTCCTGCTCGTGCTCTACCTCCGGCCCCAGGGCCTCTTCGGCCGCCGCGCCCGCACCGTGTGATGGCCCGCGACGGGGCACGCTGAGCGTGCGGTCGCGCGGATGGCTGGCCATCGCGGGCGTCGTCGTCCTGGGTGTCGCGCTGTCCCTGCTGCTGCAGGAGCGCTACCACCACCGGGTGCTCACGCTGGTGTTCCTGTGGGCCGCGATGGGCCTGTCGTGGAACATCATCAGCGGTTACGCGGGCCAGATCTCGTTCGGGCACCAGGTGTTCTTCGGCATCGGCGCCTACGTGACCGTCCTGCTGGTCGTGAAGGCCGGGCTCACGCCCTGGATCGGCATGGCGGTGGCGATGGCCGCGGCGGTGCTGGCCGCCGTGCTGATCGGGCTGCCGACCTTCCGCCTGGCCGGCATCTACTTCGGCCTCGCCACGCTCGCTTACCCGCTGATCTTCCGCATCGTGATGGACTGGCTCGGCTACCAGGAAGTTGCCGTGCCGATGGTGCGCGACCGGCCGGGCTGGTTCATGCAGTTCACCGATCCGCGCAGCTTCGACCTGCTGGCGCTGGCCGTGCTGGCGGCCACGCTGGTCCTCTCGCGGGCGATCGAGACCTCGCGGCTCGGCTACCGGCTGCGCGCGGTCAAGGAGAACGAGCAGGCCGCCGAGGCGATGGGCGTGGACGCGTTCCGCAGCAAGATGGCCGCCCACATGCTGAGCGCGGCGCCGGCCGCCGTGGTGGGCGCCGTGTACGTGCACGCGATCCTGTTCATCGTCACGCCCGAGGCCGTCTTCGGGCTGCTGGTGATCTCCCAGACGCTGGTGGTGTCCCTGGTCGGCGGCACCGGCACGCTGTGGGGACCGCTCATCGGCGCCGCCGTCATGGTGCCGGTGAGCGAGGTCCTCGACTCCACCGTCGGGGACCGGCTCCCCGGCATCCAGGGTGTCGTGTACGGCGCCGCCCTGATGCTCATCACGCTCTACGCGCCTGAAGGGCTCTACTGGCGCGTGCGCCAGGCCTGGCAGGCGCGGGCCGCGCGGGGCGCGCTGCTCTCGCGTGGCGAGATCGCGGCGCCGGCCGAAGCTGCCGCGGCGGCGGGGCCCGGCGCGACCGTCCTGCTCGACGTGCGCGGCGTGTCGAAGTCGTTCCTGGGGCTGCAGGCGCTGGCCGACGTGTCGTTCGAGGTCCGCGAGCGCGAGATCCTCGGCGTGATCGGTCCCAACGGCGCCGGCAAGACGACGCTCTTCAACGTCCTCAACGGCTTCCTGATCCCGGACGCCGGCGACGTCCGCCTCGGCGGCGAGATCGTCACCGGGCTGCGGCCGAGCGCGCTCTGTCGCCGGGGCGTGGGCCGCACGTTCCAGGTCGTGCGCACCTTCCCGCGCCTCACCGTGCTGGAGAACGTGATGGTCGGCGCCTTCGTGCGCACCGGCGGCGTGGAGCCCGCGCGCGGGATCGCCCGCGCCGCGCTGGTCCAGGTCGGGCTGGCCGATCGGGCCGGGGCGCTGCCGGCCGGCCTCACGACGCTGGATCTGCGGCTGATGGAGCTGGCCCGCTGCCTGGCCACCTCGCCGCGGCTCGTGCTGCTCGACGAGCCGCTGGCCGGGCTCTCGGGCGACGGCGTCGCGGTGATGATCGCGGTCATCCGAGGCGTGCGCGCCCGCGGCGCCACGGTCGTGATCATCGAGCACACGCTGCAGGCGCTGCTGCGCCTGGCCGACCGTCTCGTGGTGCTCGACCAGGGCCGGCGGCTCGCCGACGGCGCGCCGGAGGCGGTCACCCGGGAGCCGGCGGTGATCGAGGCCTACCTCGGCCAGCGGTGGCTGGCGCGCATGGGATCGCCGGCGTGCTGACCATCGACACGCTCACGGTGTCCTACGGAGGGCTGCGGGCGCTGGCCCAGGTGTCGCTCGAGGTCGGCGAGGGCGAGTTCGTGACGATCGTGGGCCCCAACGGCAGCGGCAAGACCACCTTGCTCAAGGCCGTGTCCGGCACCGTCCCCGCCGAGGGCGGCCGGGTGCGCTACCGCGGTCGTGACCTCGGCAGCCTGCGCGCCAGCGAGCGCGCCGCGCTCGGCATCGCCCACGTGCCCGAAGGGCGCCGCGTGTTCCCCTCGCTGACCGTCCGCGAGAACCTCGACCTCGGCTCCTATCGCCGGGCCGCCCGGGCCGGACGCGCCGAGGCGCTGGAGACCGTGCTCGCGCTGTTTCCGATCCTGAAATCGCGCCGGGCCCAGCTGGCCGGCTCGCTGTCGGGCGGCGAGCAGCAGATGCTCGCCCTGGGCCGGGGTCTCATGGCGCAGCCCGAGCTGCTGCTGCTCGACGAGCCTTCCCAGGGCCTGGGGCCGCGCATCGTCGAGCAGATCTTCGAAACCATCGACCGGATCCGTCGCCAGCGCCGGCTGACGATCCTGCTCGTCGAGCAGCGCGTCGTCGAGGCTCTGGAGCTGTGCGACCGCGGCTACGTGCTCGAGACGGGCCGGGTGGTGCTCGACGGCCCGCGCCAGGCGCTGCTGGCCGACGCCCGCGTGCAGCGCGCGTACCTGGGCGCCTGAGGCCGAGACGCCGCGGGCGCGGTAGAATCCGGCGCGGGCGGCCGCTCGGTCGATCAGCCCGACATCCGGAGGACGACATGGCGAAGAACCTGATCCGCGTGGGCGACGTCGAGATCCTGGCGCTGTCGGACGGGATGCTCGAGTTCGACCTCTGCAACTTCTTCCCGACCATCCCCGGCGAGGACTGGCAGCCGCACGGCGGCCACCTGACCGAGGAGCACAAGGTCCGGTTCAACCTCGGCTCGTACCTGATCCGCTCCTCGGGCCGGACGATCCTCGTCGACACCGGGCTGGGTCCGCGGCCGGCCGACACGCCCGACGTGCCGTGGGGCGAGCTGCTGCGCGACTTCCAGGCCAACGGCGTCCGCCCCGACGAGGTCGACATGGTCGTGATGACCCACCTGCACCGCGACCACGTCGGCTGGAACGTGCTCCGCGAGGGGCAGCGCTACGTGCCGACCTTCCCGAACGCGCGCTACTGGATGAGCCGCAAGGACTGGGACACCTCGCACGAGCCCGAGGTCCAGCCCCAGCGCTACCCCAACGCGCCGACGTGCGTGTGGCCGCTGGAGGAGCTGGGGCTGATCGAGTTCATGCAGGGCGAGCACAGCCTCACTCGCGAGCTCACCGCCGTGCCCACGCCCGGCCACACGCCGGGGCACATGAGCATCCTCGTCACCTCGCAGGGCCAGCGGGCGCTGGTGCTCGGCGACGCCGCCCACAACCCCGTGCAGTTCGAGGAGCCGGACTGGGTCTCGCGGGCCGACATGGATCCCGAGCTGACGCGACAGACGCGCAAGGCGCTGCTCGACCGGCTGGAGCGCGAGGAGATCCTGGTGATGGCGGGCCACTTCCAGGCGCCCGGGTTCGGCCGGGTGGTCCGCCTGAACGGCCGGCGGTACTGGCGCGGCCTCTGATCCGGGAGCCCTGGCGCCGCAACGTCTGGGCGCTGGCGCTCAGCGTCTTCGTCGCGTTCGTCGGCTTCCAGTTCTCGTCGCCGTTCATGCCGCTCTACGTGCGCGAGCTGGGCGTGACGGACCCCGGCCGCATCGCGCTCTGGTCGGGGCTGCTGGCCGCGGTGACACCGGCCGTCTCGGGCCTGCTCGGCCCGTTCTTCGGCCGCCTGGCCGACCGCTTCGGCCGCAAGCTGATGCTCATCCGCTCGCTGGCCGGCTTCGTCGTGATCATCGCGCTGATGGGCCTGGTGACCTCGGTCGAGCAGCTGTTCCTCACCCGGCTGGTCCAGGGGCTCTTCGCGGGCTTCACGCCGATGGCGATGGCCGTGGCGAGCGTGGCGGCGCCGCGCGACCGGGTGCCGGCCGCGATCGGTCTCGTACAGTCGGCGCAGCTGCTGAGCGTGGCGGTCGGTCCGGCCGCCGGCGGCTACGTCGCCTCGCACTTCGGGATCCGGGCTGCCTTCTTCGTCACCGCCGCCCTGTGCGCGGTCGCGCTTGTCGGCCTCATCGTGCTGTTCCAGGAGGTCGCGCCCGGCGGCGCGCGGATCGAGCGCGGCGCCGCGCCGCGCCTGCCGATGCGGCAGGCCCTGCGCTACCCGAACTTCCTGCTGGTGGCGAGCCTGCTGCTGATCGGCCAGTTCGTCGACCGGGGGCTGGCCCTGCTGATCCCGCTGCACGTGGCCCACATGCCCGACGTCGTGGCGATCGCCGCGACGTCGGGCGCGATCATCTCGATCGCGGCCGTGGCGGCCACGGGCTCGGCGAACGTGGTGGCCCGCCTGTCGGAGGGCGTGCCGTCGTCCCGGCTGCTGATGCTCGCGCTGCTGGCCGGCGCCCCGCTGTGCGCGGCCATGGCGCTGGCCCACGGCTGGGTGAGCCTCCTGCTCCTGCGCACGCTGGTGGCGCTGTGCCTCGGCGGCGCCATCACGCTGGCCTACGCGCTCGGCGCCGAGATCGTGCCGGCCGAGCACCGCGGCGCCGCGTTCGGCTGGCTCGCGCTCGGCGTGCAGGTGGGAACCGCCAGCAGCCCCCTGGCCATGGGCGCCCTGGCGTCGGTCAGCATTCCGCTCTCGTACGTCGTCAACGGCGCGCTCGCGGCGGTGGGCGCGGGCCTGCTGGCCTTCGGCTGGCGGGCCCAGCGGCCGCCGCTGGGCGACGCCAGGGCGTGACGGCCGGACGCGTTCGCGCCCGTCCCCGTCGGCGAGCCCGCGCCCGTCAGTCGTAGCGCGGCTGGCGCTTCTCGCGGAAGGCGGTCACGCCTTCCCTGAAGTCGGCGCTCGCCCGCACCCGATCGCCCAGCTCCTGCTCGAGCGCCTCGCGGGCGCGCCCGTGCTCGGCGATCGTGGCGCTGATCTGCTGCTTGACCGCCTGCACCGCCGCCGGGCTGTTGGCCGCGATGCGCTCGGCCGTCTCCAGCGCCCACGACATGAGCTGGTCGGCCGGCACGACGCGGTTGATCAGTCCCAGGCGAGCGGCCTCGGCGGCATCGATCAGCCGCGCCGTCAGGAGCAGCTCCATGGCGTGCACGTAGCCGATCTGCTGGACGAGCTTGATCGCCGCGCCACCGAACGGGTAGATCGACCACTTCACCTCGGGCAGCCCGAAGCGGGCGTGCGGCGCCGCGGCGCGGATGTCGGTGGACAGCAGCAGCTCGACGCCGCCGCCGGCGCAGTCGCCGTTCACGGCGGCGACGATCGGCTTGGTGTAGACGTCGTGCTTCAGCAGCGCGTGGCTCACGATCCGGGCGGTCTCGACGGAGGCCGAGAGGTCGCCGCTCATGTCGGCGCCCGCGGTGAACGCGCGCTCGCCCGCCCCGGTGAGCACGATGCAGCGGCACGGCCCCCGCTCCAGCTCGTCCCACAGCCGCCCCAGATCCGCCAGCATCGTCCGCGTCATCGCGTTGAGCCGCGGCTGGTTGTCGATCGTCACCACCACGACGTGCCCCCCGTGCTCCTGCGTGCTGATCTGCATCTAGAAGGTCCCGTGAGTCGCGGCGGCGCCCGGGGTGGCGTGGACGGGCGTTGGGCGGTCGATCGTGCGGCGCGGCCGCGCTTCATGGCGAGCCGTCGTCGCCGTTCGAGCGCAGGGCCCGGCGAGCGAGCCGCGCTCGCCTGTACTGGACGCCGACCGAGCCCCCTCTGGGGGATGGGGGGGTCGAGCGAGCCGGGCCCGGAGCGAGTTACGGCGACCGGCGAGCCATGCGCGCGGCCGCGCCGCACGATCGACCGCCCAACGCCCGTCCACGCCACCCCGGGCGCCGCCGCGACTCACGAGCGTTCCCTCGGCACAATCACGATCTTGCCGTGGGCTTTGCGATCGGTGAGCAGTCGGATAGCTTCGACCGTGCGCTCCAGGGGCAGTCGCCGGTAGATCAGCGGCCGCAGGCGGCCCTCGGCGTACCAGCGGAGGAGCTCGTCGACGGAGCGGCGGAGCTTGTCGGGCGCGTGCCAGCGAAAGTAGCGGAGCGAGGAGCCGAGGGCGGCGCGGTGCTTGACGAGCAGCCGGTTCGCCGGGATCTGCTGCACGCCGCCGACGAAGCCCACGAGCAGGATGCGACCGCCCCAGCCGAGCGCCGACAGGGCGGCGTCGAACAGGTCGCCGCCGATCGGGTCGAAGCAGACGTCGGCGCCCTTGCCGTCGGTCAGGGCCATCACCCGCTCCGTCAGGGTCTCGGTCGCGTAGTTCACGAGCGCGTCGGCGCCGCGCTCCCGGGCGACGGCGAGCTTCTCCGCGGTGCTGGCTCCCGCGATCACCCGCGCGTCCATGGCCTTGCCGATCTCCACGGCGGTCAGGCCGACGCCGCCGGCCGCGCCCAGCACGAGCAACGTCTCGCCGGGCTCGAGGCGCCCCTGCCACCGGATGGCCACGTGACTGGAGATGTACGCGATGGGAAACGCGCCGGCCTCCTCGAAGCTCATGCCGGCCGGGATCGCGAACGTCTCCGCTTCCGGCGCCACGGCCTGCTCGGCCAGCCCCCCGTAGGCCAGCACGGCCATCACGCGGTCGCCCGGTGAGAACCGCGTCACGCCCTCGCCGCAGGCGGCCACGACGCCGGCGGTCTCCAGCCCCGGGCTGAACGGCAGCGGCGGCTTCGTCTGGTAGCGACCGGCGACGAGCAGCGCGTCGGCGTAGTTCACGGCAGTCGCCCGCACGTCGATCAGCACCTCGCCGCGCCCGGGCCTCGGCGACGGCGCGTCCTCGAGCGTCAGGTCCTCCACGGCGCCCCAGGCGCGGCAGACCACGGCGCGCATCAGCGCGCGGCCTCGCCGGCGTGCAGCCGCTCCAGATCCTCGCGCAGCCGCGGCTTCTGCACCTTGCCCGTGGCCGTCCGCGGGAACTCGTCGGCAGCGCGGAAGACGATGCGCGCGGGCACCTTGTAGCTGGCCAGTCGCTCGCGGCAGAACGCGGTGAGCGACTCGGCGGTCGCGGTGGCGCCGTCCTCGAGCTCGATGGCGGCCACGCCCACCTCGCCGCGGTCGCGGTCGCGCACGCCGACCACGTATGCCTGCTTGACCGCGGGATGCGTGAGCAGCACGGCCTCCACTTCCAGGGGCGCCACGTTGGCGCCCGCCGTCTTGATGAGCTCCTTGAGCCGGCCGCGGAAGCGCACGCGGCCGTCGCGGCCCAGCAGTCCGAGATCGCCGGTGACGAAATAGCCCTCGGCGTCGAAGGCCGCGCGCGTCTGCTCGGGATCGCGATAGTAGCCGGGCGTGATGTGGCCCTTCACGCGCAGCTCGCCCACCGCGTCGGGCGGCAGCGTGCGTCCGCTGGCCGGGTCGACCACGCGGATCTGCATGCCGGGCAGCGGCAGCCCCTGGGTGGTGAGACGGAGGTCGAGCGGGTCGTGGGCGTCGGTGACGGCGCAGTTGCCGTAGGTCTCGGTGGCACCGTAGACGTTGCACAGCTGGCGAGCGTTGACCGCGTCCATGGTCATCTGGATGTCCTCGGGCAGCCCGATCGTCAGGCCCGTCCGCATGGCGGCCAGGGCGCGACGACCGCGGTCGGGATGCTCCAGCATCGCGCGCGCCATGTTGGCCATGCCGTAGTAGACGCTGCACCGTTCCTCGTCGAGCAGGGCCAGCGCCTCGCCCGCCCCAAAGCTCTCCTGCAGCACGATGGTCCCGCCGTGGGTCAGGATCGCCGGCAGCGCGTTGGCCGAGCCGAACGACCAGAAGAGCGGCACCGAGAGCCACAGACGGTCGGCCGGGGTCAGGTGCTGGCGCTCGCCGATGTCGAAGCCGTTGGCGATGACGCCGCCGTGGGCGAGCGTGACGCCCTTGGGCGTCGCGGTCGAGCCGGACGTGTAGAGGACCCAGGCGATGTCCTCGGGCCGCACCTCCTCCGCCGCCGCGGCCAGCGCCGACGCGCGCACCTCGCCGCCCCGCTGCAGCGCGTCGCTCCAGCGCTCGACGCCCTCGTGAGCCCGCCCATCGATCGCGATGACGGCCCGCAGGTCGGGCAGGCGCTCGCTGCGCAGCCGGCCCGGCGCCGACCCGGCCAGCTCCGGGCACAGCTCGTACAGCGGGCCCAGGTAGGCGCGGCCGCGAAAGGCCTCCATGGTGACGAGCACGCGCGGCCGCGCGTGCTCGAGCGTCCACGCGATCTCGCGCGGGGTGGACCACGTGCTGATCGCCACGGTCGCGGCGCCCAGCCGGGCCGCCGCGAAGGCCGTCACGAGCCACTCGGGCCGGTTGGGCAGGAGGACCGCGACCCGGTCGCCGCGGCGGACGCCGAGCGCGAGCAGCGCGCGCGCCAGGGCGGTGGACTGCGCGCGCCACTGCGCGTAGGAGAGCCGCTCGCCGCGAAAGACGATCGCCTCCGCGGCCGGGCGGGCGGTGGCGACCTCGTCGAGCAGGTCGCCGAGCGTGCGGGCACGCGGCGGCATCTTGCTCAGCGCCCCGTGAACCGCGGCCGGCGCCCATCGCGGTGGGCCGCCGCGCCCTCGTCCACGTCGTGGCTCCACTCGAAGGCGTGGCGAAGCGCGTCGGACAGCGCGCGGGCCTCGGTGAAGCCGCCCAGCAGCCGCGTGCTCACGATGCGCTTGGCCGCGCGGACGGCCAGCGGCCCGCTCGCGGCGATGCGGGCGGCCAGGGCCTGGGCCTCGGCCAGGAGGCGCTCGCCGGGATGGACGGCGAGCACGAGGCCCAGCCGCTCCATCTCGGCCGCGTCGAGCGCGCGCCCGGTGCACACGATCTCCAGCGCCCACGCGCGGCCGACCAGCATCGGAAGCCGCAGGGGGCCGCCGGCTCCGGGCGGGCCGCCCCACAGGGCTTCCGGCAGGGCGAACGTGGCGTGCGCGGCCGCCAGGCGGATGTCGCAGGCCAGCGAGAGCTCGGCGGCGCCGGCGCGGGCGGCGCCGTTCAGCGCCGCGATGACGATCTGCGGCAGCGTCTCCAGCGCGTCGTACAGCCGGTTGGCGATGCGGACCAGCTCGAGCACCTGCTCCTTGGTGTAGCCCGCCCGCACCGTCGGACTGAGGATGCCCATCGAGAAGAACTCGGTCCCGCTGCCCGTGATCACCACCGCCTGGGCCTCGGCGTCGCCGGCCAGCTCGTCGACGATCCGCTGCAGAGCGAGCAGCATCGAGCGTGTGAGCCGGTTCTGGTCGGCGGGACAGTCGAGCGTGAGGGTCACCACCCGGTCGTCGCGCCGCACGACGACCTCGGTCGTGTCGTTGGGCACGCTCCCTTCATAGGCGGAGGCTCGACCGTTGTCAACGCCGCCGCCGGCGCCTCCCGCCGCGCCGGCGCGGCTTGACAACGTGCACCTGAAGACCCACTGTCCGGGCCGGGAGGATCGCGGATGAGCGGTGGGCGGGACGTGCTGACGAGGCGGCCCACTGGCTGCTCTTGCCGCAGCCGCGGGCGAACACGCGGCTGGCGGCCTGGCTGTGCGCGTATCCGATCGGCGAAGACCTCGCGTCGTTCGGCCGGCGCCATCACCTGCACCACCGTCACACCCAGCAACCGGAAGATCCCGATCTCGCGCTCGGGTCGGGCTGGCCGATGACGCCCGGCGGCTGGTGGCTGGCGGTGCTGCGCGATCTCACGGGCGTGAGCGCCGCCGCCGCCGTGCTCGGATGGCGGCCGTGGCGGGATGACTCCGCGACCTGGCGACGGCGCCGCGGCCCTCTCGTCGTCAACGCGGTGATCCTGGGGCTGCTCGTCCTGGCCGGCCAGGGGCACCTGTACCTGCTGCTCTGGCTCCTGCCGCTGGCGACGTGGTACCGGCTCGCCGCCCGCGTGCGGACGCTGGCCGAGCACGCGCTGCTGCCCGACGATGGCGATCCGCTCCGCAACGCTCGCACGACCGGCGCGGGCTGGCTGGCGCGAGCGTTCCTGGCGCTCTACCGCGTGAACTTCCATCTCGCGCATCACCTCGCGGTGTTCGTTCCGTGCTGGAGGCTGCCCACCCTGCACGCGCTGCTGGTGGCCAGGGCTCGCGGGGCCGGCCTGGAGGTGGCGCCGAGCTACGCCGCGCTCGTCCGCCGGGCCACGTCGGGGCCCGTGTCGTGAGCGCGTCGGCGGCCACGTCGCGCGCCGAGCTGCTCGAGGCCCTGCGCGCGAGCCGCGACGAGGTGGTCGCGATCGTCAACGCGATGTCGCCGAACCGGCTCGAGGAAGGGCGCTACGAGAACGGCTGGAACGGGCGCCAGATCCTGGCCCACATCGCGTCGATCGAGTGGACGTACCCGCGTCTCATCGACATCGCCCGCGACGCGCCGATGCCGGCGGCGGCGGAGCCGCCGACCGGCGAGCCGCCCACCCGCGCCATGCGCGGCGGCAACGACGCCTACAACGAGCGCCAGGTGGCCAGGCGCGCGCACCTCTCGGTGGCCGAGCTGCTGTCGGAGTTCGAGCGCAACCGGGCGGCCACCATCGCGGCCGTGGAGGCCGCCGACGAGGCGCTGTTCGCGCGCCGGATCCGCTCCGCCGGCGGCGTGACCGGCCCGCTCGCCGCGGTGTTCTACCAGATCGCCGTCGCCCACGTCCTGGGCCACGCCCACGATCTGGCGGGGCCGCCTCCGTGACGGGGCGGCGCCTTCCGCCGGCCGGAGCAGGTCGCGACGGGCGTCAGGAGGGCGCCGTCTCGGCGAAGATCGCGACGAGCTGATCCACCAGCACACGCTGGCCGAACACGACGCTGAGCAGGCGGCCGCCCGGCGTGTCGAGATCGCGCACCACCGCGTAGGCGCCGCCGGCCTCCTCGATCAGCACCTGGCTCGGCGCCAGGTCCCAGATGTGGTTGTGCGCGTCCACCATGGCATCCGCTCCACCCACGATCACCGCGGTGTGCGCGTAGGCGGCCCGGTAGATCCGGTGATTGGGAAAGCGCCGGGTGACCGCCTCGAAGACGTGGCCCTCGTCGACGCCGCGGGCGAAGTTGAGGCGCGCGCTCAGGACCAGCCGCACCGTCTCCGGGCGCGCGCCCGGCGGCAGCTCCGGCACCCGGATCCGCTGCGCGTTGCGGTACGCTCCCAGCCCGATCCCGGCGCTCACCCGCAGGTCGAGCGGTGGATGGTCGATGAGGCCGACCACCGCCACGCCACGGTGGTGGAGGGCGATCATCGAGCCCCACGTCGGGACGCCGTGGACAAGCTCGTCGGTCCCGTCGATCGGGTCCAGGATCCACTGGAACGCGCGGTCGGGGCGCTCGGCGGGATACTCCTCGCCGATCACGCCGTGGTCGGGGAACCAGCGCCCGAGCAGCTCGCGCAGCCGCCGCTCGACCGCGCGGTCCACCTCGGTGACCGGCGAGGCGTCGGCCTTGATCTCGGTCGTGAAGCCCTGCTCGAGCAGCGGCGCCGCGATCCGCCGGGTCTCGTCGGCGAGCTCCACCACGGCCGCGTGGTAGCGCGCGACGTCGCCGTGCGGGAGGTCGGGCCTGGCCGCGGGGCCGGTCACGGAGGGGTCGCGCCGCGGGTGGCGCCCGAGGCGAGAAGCCCCTCGATCTCGGCGCCGCTGAAGCCCGTCTCGCGCAGGATCTCCGTGGTGTGCTCGCCCAGCCGCGGCGGCAGTCGCCGGATCGAGCCGGGCGTCTTGCTGTAGGCCGCCGCCAGGCCGGGCAGGCGCAGCATCCCCTCGCTCGGATGCTCGAGGGTCTGCCAGAACCCCGTGGCCTCCAGATGTGGATCGCGCAGCAGCGACTCCAGCGTGTTCACGACCATGCCGGGAATGTTGCGGCGGTCGAGCTCGTCGAGCCACTCGGCGTTGGTGCGCGTCGTGGCGATCTTCGCCAGCTCCTCGTAGAGCAGCTCGATGTGGCGCAGCCGGGAGGCGAGCGTCGAGAAGCGCGGGTCGCCGAGCAGGTCGGAGCGGCCGGCGAGCGCGAAGAAGTCGCGCCAGTTCTGATCCGTGTACGGCAGGATCGCCAGGTAACCGTCCTTCGTCCTGAAGGGACGGCGGTAGCGATTCAGCACGCGCTTGTAGCCGACGCTCTCCAGCGGCGGCACGAACGTCTCGCCGTAGAGGTGCTCGACCATGACCCAGGCGGCCATGCTCTCGAGCATCGGCACCTCGACCTCCTGGCCCTCCCCCGTCCGCGCCTTGTGGTAGAGCGCGGCCAGCACCGCCGCCAGCACGGTCATCGAGCTGGTCTTGTCGGCGACGATGGTCGGCACGTAGCGCGGCTCGCCGGCCAGGGCGGCCTGCAGCGAGGCAACGCCGGAGGCGGCCTGGATGACGTCGTCGTAGGCCGGCTTGTTGCCGTACGGACCGGCCGCCCGGAAGCCGTAGGTGCCGACGTACACGATGCCGGGGTTGATCGCCCGGAACCGGTCGTAGGACATGCCGAGCCGACGCGCCGCCTGCGGGCGGTAGTTGTGCAGCAGCACGTCGGCCTTCTCGGCCAGGCGATGCAGGACGTCGCGGGCCGTCTCCTGCTTGAGGTCGAGCACGATGGACCGCTTGTTGCGGTTGACCGCCAGGTAGAACGCGCCCATGCCGGGATTGCGCATGGGCCCGAGCTGGCGGGTCGTGTCGCCCTCCGGTGGCTCGACCTTGATCACGTCGGCGCCGAGATCGCCGAGCTGCTGCGCCGCCCACGGCCCCAGCACCACGGTGGTGCAGTCGACCACGCGTACACCCGTCAAGGGTCCGGACATGCGGACGATCCTAGACGGTCCCCGGCGCCGGGAAAAGGCCCTGGCGACAGCGCGGGCCGGCGCGGCCCGGGCCGTCGGGCGGAGGCAGAAAGCGCTTCGTTGCGTCCGCCGCGCCGTGGTACTCGTGAAAGTGGTTTCCCGGGCAACCCGCCCCTTCCCGCCCGGCGCACACGCACGAGGGTCACATGCAGACCACCCCGACCGCCGATCCCGCGACCGAGACCGTCCAGGCCCGGCTGGCGCTCCAGGCCCAGTTCCGCAACGGCGCGAACTGGTTCTTCTGGATCGCCGGCATGTCGCTCGTCAACACGCTCGTCGTGCTGTTCGGAGGCCACTGGGGCTTCGTGATCGGCCTCGGGGTCACCCAGGTGATCGACGCGGTGCTGCTGCAGGGTGACGGCAGCGCGGCCTCACGGCTGGCGGGCCCGCTGATCACGGCGGTGGTGGCGTCGATGTTCATCGCCTTCGGCTACTTCGCGCGGCAGGGTCGGCGCGCGGCCTTCATCGCCGGCATCACCCTCTACGTGCTCGACTCGCTGATCTTCCTGTTCGCCGTCGACGTGCTGGGCATCGCGCTGCACGCGTTCGCGCTCTACTGCCTGGTGAAGGGCCTGCGCGCGAAGGACCAGCTCGACCGGCTGCCGACATCCCGGCCGGCGCCGGTCGGTCTGCGCACCGCCTAGCCGCTGGGCGGTGGCGCCGCCGCCGGCCGGGCCCGTTCCTGATTCCGCTTGGCCCAGACGCGGGTCGCCTTCTATCATCTGGTCGTCCCGGCTCGCGCCGCGGCAACAGACGTGCTCGCTTCAGGAGGTTGATTTCGTGATGGACCGGACGTACGACGACGTCGCTCGCCGGGCTTACGACCTGTTCCTGTCGCGTGGTGGCCAGCACGGCCACGACATCGACGACTGGCTGGAGGCCGAGCGGCAGCTGAGAAGCACGCTCACGACGATCCCGATGCGCTCCACCCGCCGGCTCGCGTCGGCACCCCGCCCGACGAGGATAGCGGGCAAGCCCAGGAAGCGCCCGCAGACCTAGCGCGACTCGAGCTGCGCCCACCGGGACCCTCGCCGGCCCGATACGGCCGGCGCGGAAGTGGCCGCTCCCGAATCCCGGGCAAGACCACCCGCATCTCAAGGACTGTCCTGCGCGCCCGGCGCGCGTCCGTCCCTGCCGTCGCGGCCTCATCGGATCTTCCCGCTCGGCCTTCGATCCTCGCCCGCGGTCGTCCGCCGTCGGAACGGGCGGCCATGCAACCACGTTCCCTCCACGGTCATCTGAATCGCCAGAGGTGAGGGTCATGGCAGAGGACGTGATCGACATGGCCGCGGTGCGGGCCGGCGACTCGACCAGGAGCCGCCTGAGGGCGGAGCTCGACGATATCGCGATCCGGCTGCACGTCGAGGCCGGGGTGCCGACGGCGGACGTGCTGGGCGGTGATTTTCTCGACGTCGCGCAGGGCATCGAGCACCAGGAGCTGGCCCGTCTGACCGCCTCACGCCTGGCCGAGCGGGCCAGGCGGCTGCGCGAGGCGCTGACGCGGTACTCCGACGGCGAGTACGGCGTGTGCTCGGAGTGCGGCGGCAGCATCCCCGCGAAGCGGCTCCGGGCGCTTCCCGACGCGACGACGTGCGTCGCGTGCCAGGCGGTTCTCGAGCGGGCGCACACGGGCGGGAGCACTCTCGAGGACAGCCCAGCGCTCTAGCCGTCCGCGATCGCAATCTCGCCACCACCGGACCCGGCGCGAACGGCGTAACATCGCACCCCGGGGCGAACGCCCCGATCGTACGAGCTGCCCGTGCTGAATCGGCGCCGCATCGAAAGGGACAGGAGGCTCAATCATGAGCGGGATCTCACGCAGGGTCGCCCAGGTCGTGGCACCGGAGCCGGTCGTCGAGGGGGCGGGTGTTCACCTGCGCCGCAGCATCGGCACCCGGCGGCTCGATCACCTGGATCCGTTCCTGCTGCTCGACCACTTTCAGTCCGTCGAGCCGGCCGATTACGAGGCCGGCTTCCCCTATCATCCGCACCGGGGCATCGAGACCGTGACGCTGGTCCGGCAGGGCGAGGTGCGCCACGGAGATTCGCTGGGGCACCGGGGAACGATCGGCGCCGGCGACATCCAGTGGATGACCTCGGGCAGCGGCATCATGCACGAGGAGATGCCCCAGGTGCGTCCCGAGGGGATCGCCGGGCTCCAGCTCTGGCTCAACCTGCCGGCGCGGGAGAAGATGGGCCGCCCCAGGTACCGGGACCTGGCCGCCGATCGCCTGCCGACGGCCGAGACCGACACGGGCGCCATCATCCGGCCCATCGCCGGTGAAGCGGCCGGACGCCTGGTGGGCCCCGTCGAGGGGCTGGCCGTCCAGCCGAAGTTCCTGGACGTGACCTTGCCGGCCGGGACCACGTTCCGCGACACGGTCCCTCAGGGCCATACCGTCTTCGCGTACGTCGATCAGGGCGAGGTCCGTCTCGGTCCGGAGCAGACGCCCGCCCGGGCGCCGGCGCTCGTGATCTTCGAGGACGGCGACGTCGTCGAGGCGGCCGCCGGTCCGGCAGGTGGACGGTTCCTGCTGGCGGCCGCCCGGCCTCTGCAGGAGCCCATCGCCCGCTACGGGCCGTTCGTGATGAACACGCGCGCGGAGATCGAGGAGACCTTGCAGGAGCTCCGCACCGGCCGGTTCATCCGCAAGGAGCCGCGCGACGACTGATCCGGGCCCGGGGCCGAGCGGACCGTCGACGATGATCTCCCTGGACGCCCGCGGCCGCCGGCTCCGCGCCGCCCTGGCCGCGGTGCTCGTGCCCGCCGACGGCCCGGAGCTGCGGCTCGTGCGCGAGTGGCTGGACTCGTGGATGGGCATCGGTCTGATCGTGGCGGGCATGGCGCACCAGGGATGGGATCTGCAGCTGACCGCGTACGCGGGGCGGGACTGGCGCGCGAACTTCTTCCCGGCCGGCATCGCGCACTCGATCCTGGGCGGCAGCGGATGGGAGCCGACGCCGTGGCGCGCCGTGCAAACGGCCGCCTGGGAAGCGCTCCACGGGGGCGGGATGGGGCGGCGGACCGGCCGAAGATAGCCATCCCGCGGAGTCCGCCGCGGCGGAGCGGAAGTTGTTTCGGACGAGACCGGTGGTGCCTCTATGCTGGTTCGTGATGGTTCACATCTGGTTGCCGGCCGAGACGCACCGGTGTCTCCTGGAGGGACTGCCGGGCTGGGCGCGAACCCGCCAGCTGCTCGCCGAGGCGAGGGAGATGCACCACGCCGCTGGCATCCGCCGCGTGAGCTGTGAGGTGCCGGACGCGCTGGCGCTCCTGCAGGTCGCCGAGCGCGTTTACCCGGAATCTGCCCCCCTCATCCGCATCGCCATCCGGAAGGCCGGAGCGTCGGTCGCCGGTCCGAGATCAGCGCCGGCGTCCGTGGCCGACGCGATCGAGCAGACCCGGGAGCTCTATCCGGAGCCGGAGCCGCGTCCGCTCCGTCGTCTGGCGAGCGTCCACCTCCTGATGTTCGCCCTGCAGGCCTTCCAGCAGCTGGATCGCCTGCGGGACCTCGTGCGCCGCGCGCTCTAGCTCCGCGCGGCGCGGCGCGGCTGGGTCGAGCTCCGGGATCGCCGGAGGAAACGCGCCGGCGCCCCGCGTGTCGGCGCCGGGCGGTTCCCCGGGTCAGGCCTCGACGAACGTCCCGTCAGCGCACGGTGATCTGCAGGATCGCGGAGGGCACCGTTCCGGGATGGCGATGCGAGTGAGCGCGCCAGTTGTAGTCGGCGTCCCACGCCACGCCGTTGTAGAGCACGAACGCACCGGCCGGAACGACGATCTGCTGGCATGCCATCGGCCGCGGCTGATGTCCGGGGGGCCGTCCCGGATACCAGAGCCTGCAGTATCCCCGGGGCGGATAGTGGCCGGGCGGAACGTGAATGCGCCGGGGTTCCACGACGACGACCCGCGCCGGCGGGGGCGGCGGCGGCTGCACGACGACGAGAGCGGGAGGCGGCGGCGGCGCCTGCACGACCACCGGAGCCGGCGGCGGCGGGGGCGCCTGGACGACCACCGGCGCCGGCGCGGGCTCGGCCGCGGGCGGCGGTGCCGGCGAGTGGGCTCCGCTCACGTAACCGCGGCCGTTCATGCAGGCGGCATACGCCTGATCGTAGCCGTCCTTCGACTTCGAGTACTTGTAGACACCGCCGGTCACCCCGCCCGCGACGCCGCCGATGACGGCTCCCGTCGCGGCGCCGCGGCCGACGCTGCCGCCCGTCGCCGCCCCCACCGCGGCGCCGGTGCCCGCACCGAGGGCACCGCCGAGGAGCGTGCCGATCGCCGCACCCTTCGCGGTGTCGGCGACGGGATCGTAGCCCGTCTGCTGCTGCGCCCACGCCTGGCAATCGGCCACGTCGCGAGACATCCTCTCGGCGCTCTGTCCTCTCGCGGGATACGCGTGTACGCTCGGCCGGGGCGGTGCCGTCGCACACCCCGTCCCGAGCCCCGTCAAGATCACCACCCACGCCAGGAACCGCTTCATGCGATGCCTCCTCGGTTCGAACCTCGTGTTCGCCGAGTGTGGCAATTCCCTTGCCCGGCCCCGGCCGACCTCGCCGGGCAAGCCCGGAGGGTGCAATTCGGCCTGCGGCCGTGAAGTTACGCGGTCCACCCCGGAGAGGGATCAGCCGTGACGTGTCACTTGCGAGGGCGCCGCGTGCCACGATGTCCACGCCGCGCAGTCGCGGCGAGCCGGCGAGGCTAGGCTCGCAGCAGGATCGCCCGCGCGTCGCGCCCGGTGGCGCGCTGGACGAGCCAGGCGTACATCGCGACCTGCCGGCGATAACGCTCGAGCATGACGCCGGCCTGGGCAGTGGTCTTGAAGTCCAGGATCGTCCAGCCCCGCTCATCCTCGAACGCCAGATCGAGGACGCCCTCGACGAGCTGTCCCGCGGGGCCCACGCCGGCGACGGGTGTCTCGCGGCGGCAGCGCCCGCGGGCGTCGGCGTCCCGGGCGCGAGCGAGGAGCGGGTGTCGCAGCACGGCCGCGGCGACGTCGCGGGCCGCGGCCGCCTCCTCCGGACCGGCGCCGAGAATGCGCGAGTGCAGCTCGGCGCTCTCGGCGAGCGTGGCGAGGCCGGCGTCCAGCGCAACGGTGGACAGCACCGCGTGCACCAGGGTCCCGAAGCGCGGTCCGGCCGGACGGTCCGCGACGTCGTTCACGTCGACGACCTCGACGTCGATGGCGGCGAGCTCGGGCGGCTCTCCGGCGGGCGCGCTGGCCCATTCGGTGACCCGCTGCACGACGAGGCTCGGGCGCGAGCCCCGGTCGAGCGCCGCCCGGTGCGCCGCCTGCCACGCCTCGTGACGGGCCCGGTCCGCCTCGACGACACTGCCGCCGACGTCCTTCAGGAGATCGTCGCGGCGCAAGCCGAGCAGCGGCTCGACGTCGAGGGCGAGCCGCGACGGGTCCCACCAGACGACCGGATACGCTCCGTCGTTGTCCCCGAGCTGGTGCAGGCCCGGGCGCACCGTGGAGGCGTTCGGAGCCTCGTCGTCGGCGCGCAGCACGGTGTCGTCACCGAACGCGGGGCAGCCGGGCGCGGGCGCCGACGCGCGGCGCCGCTCGGCTCGAGGGTAGAGTGCCCGCTGGACGGGGGCGACCCAGCTGCTCGCCGCGAGCTCGGGATCGCCGGCGAACGGGTCGTCGCCCACGGCCGGCACGACGAGGAGATCGCGCGCGCGGGTGGCGGCCACGTAGGCCACCCGCACGCCCTCGGCGCGCTCGCGGGCGAGCTCCTCGTGCTCGTGATCGAGCAGGTCCAGCGGCAGCCAGCTTCCGAGCCCCAGCGCGCACAGTCCGCGGGCCGGGTCGGCGTGCCGGCTCGGACGCTGGGGCGTGAGGTTCGCGGTGACGTCGGCCAGGATCACCACGGGAAACTCCAGGCCCTTGGCCCGGTGGACGGTCATCAGCCGCACACCCTCGCTGGTCTCCTCGACGATCGGCGCCTCGGGCGCCTCGTCCTCGGCGTCCGCGCGCAGCTGCTCGACGAAGCCCCGGAACGAGATGCCGCCGTTCATCTCGTAGCGCCGGGCGATGTCGGCGATCCGGGTGACGTTGGCGAGCGCCTGCTCGCCCCAGGGCCGCAGCACGAAGCCCACGTGCGCGCGCGTGGCCTGGAGGAGCGCGCCGACCGTCTCCTCGGCCGGGCGCGCGTTGCGGCGCCGGTGCAGCTCACGCAGGCAGCCGAGCGCTTCGACGATCGGCGTCATCCGCCCGGGCACGGCGCCGTCCGCGGCATCCGGGATCCGGTACGGGTGCAGGCGCCGCCAGCGGCGGCGGTACTCGAGCAGCGCCTCGTCGTCGATGGCGAACAGCGGTCCGCGGAGCGTCGCGTAGACCGACAGCTCGTCGTCGGGCCACTCCACAGCCGTCAGCGCCGTGCGCAGACTCTCGACCTCCTCCCGGTTGTGGAAGGACCGGCCCCCCACCAGCAGGTGCGCGATGTCCCGCGCCTCCAGGGCTTCCACGAAGGGCCGCGTGACGTCCTCGTCGAAGCTGGAGAAGCGCCGGAAGAGCAGGCACACGTGACGGGCGGACACCGGCACCGTCTCGCCGGGACGGTCCCGCTCCGTCACGCGCCAGCCGCTCTCGTCGAGGAGCCAGCGCACGAACGCGCCGATCGCATGCGGCAGCGAGGCCGTCGTGGCGGTCTTCGTCAGGCCCATGGCGCCGTAGGGACGCGGCACCGGCAGGGCCACGACGGTGGGCTGGCCCGCGAGCGCGGGCCGGTAGGGGGCCAGCGCCACGTACGCCGCCTGCAGCGCCGCCCGATCGTCGCGCATGACGGGCGAGAACGCGGCGTTGACCAGAGCCTGCAGCGCGGGTACCGACCGGAAGCTCGTGCGCAGGTAGAGGCACGCGACCCCGCGCTGCCCCAGCCGCTCCTTCACGACCTGGTAAATGCCGACGTCGGCGCGCCGGAAGCGATAGATCGACTGCTTGGGATCGCCGACCACGAAGAGCTTGCCCGGGCTCGGCCTCACCTCGCGCCAGTCGCTGACCGCGGGGTCAGCCGAGGCCAGCAGCAGCAGGATCTCGGCCTGCAGCGGGTCGGTGTCCTGAAACTCGTCGACGAACACGTGGCTGAAGCGCGCCTGCAGGCCGGCGCGCACCTCGGCGTTGCCGCGGACCAGGTCGCGGGCCCGCAGCAGCAGATCGAAGAAGTCCACGCGTCCGGCCGCCTGCTTGAGCGCCTCGTAGCGGTCGACGGTGCCCCGCAGCTCGCCGTGCAGCAGCGCGGCGAGGTCCGCGTCGACGAGGGTGGCGAACTCGTCGGCGGCCGCGACCAGGTCGGCGTGGGCGGCGAGCAGCTCGTCGAGCGCGTCCTGGCCGCCGAAGGCGCGGGGGTTGCCCCGCCCGGGCGCCCGGAAGTCCCGGTCGCGAGCCAGCTCCACCAGCGCCGCCTCGACCAGGTCGTGGTCCCGCCCGCGGACGCGCTCGCTGATCAGCAGGTCGTCGCTGAGCCGGCGCAGGCGCCAGAGCTTGCCGTAGAGCCCGTCGCCCTTGTTCGAGCACGCTGCCAGCCGCGCGGCGAGCGCGTGAACGCGGCCAACCAGGTCCTCGATCCGCGCCTCGCGGTCCAGCGCGGGACGGCGCCAGGGCGCCGGCAAGTCGCGCCAGCCGGCCAGGGTCCAGCCGGCCGCGCGGAGGCGGTCGATGGGGCTCTCGTCCGACCGGCGCCGCGTGCTCCGGCGCAGCGCCCGGCGCACGCCTTCCGGCGGGCTCTCCAGCACTCCCTCGAGCCAGCGGTCGAAGGCCTGGCCGTACAGCGCCTCGGCCTCCGGCTCGTCCAGCACCTCGAAGCGCGGATCGACGCGAGCCTCGACGGGCCGCTCCTGCAGGAGGTCCTTGCAGAAGCCGTGGATCGTGCTGATCCGCGCCTCCTCCAGGCGCGCGATGGACCGCTCCAGGTTGCGGCGCCGCTCCGTGCGGTCGGCGGCGGCGGCCCGCTCCACTTCAAGCTCGGCGCGCAGCCTGAGCCTGAGCTCGCCGGCGGCCCGCTCCGTGAACGTGACGGCCACGACGCCGTCGACCGTCCCGCGACCCTCGGCCAGCACGTTGACCAGCCGCTTGACCAGCTCGGTCGTCTTGCCGGTGCCGGCGGCGGCCTCGACCACGAGCGACTCGTCGAGCGAGGTCCGGATACGCGCGCGCTCCGCGGCGTCGACCAGCCGGCCGGGGCTGTCCCCCGTCACGGCAAGCCCCGCAGCCGTCGGAGGCCGGCCAGCGCCTCGCGATCCTTGCGCTGCGTGCGCCGCTCCTCGTCGGGGCCGCACACCAGCAGGAAGTCGCAGATGTCGCAGGCTCCCGGCCGGGCGCCGGCGCGCGGGCGAGGCGCCGCGGGAAGGAAGCCCCGGGCGATCGCCTCGTCCACGGCGGTGAGGACCTGCAGGCCGGTGGCCCGCGTGTCCGCGTCCATGCGGACCACGCGCTCGGCGAAGCCGCCGTCGCGCGTGCAGAAGAAGAGCCGGCCCTCCACGACCCGCCCTCCCAGCACGGCCTCGACGGCGAGCGGGTAGAGCACCGGCTGCAGGGTCTCGCCGCCGCCGACGACCATGCGCCAGCGCGTGTAGTTGCCGCCGGTCTTGTAGTCGGTCACGCGCAGCTCGTCACCCGACGCCACCGCCGGCGCGGCCGATCCCTTCCGGCCGGCCTGCGCGGCCGGCGCGCGCCGGCGCTCGATGAGGTCGACGATGCCCCGCAGCCGAAATTCGTGGACCAGGGCCTCCGCGGTCACGCTGCGGGGATCGTGGTCGGCCTGGCGGGGCAGGCCGAAGGCCAGCTCGAAGGCCACCGGCTCCCACTCCCGCTGGATGAGGACCGAGCGCTCCAGCCACACGCGCAGGTCCACGCGCAGGCTCTCCATCTCGGTCTGCCACACGCGGGCGATGGGCGGCGCCAGCTCCTCCCGCATCCGCTCGGCGACCCGCGCGAACGTCTCGTCCAGCGTGGCCTGCGCGCGCCTCTCGCTCTCCGGCGAGAGCGGCAGCAGTCCCGCCCGCAGCAGCGCCCGCATCGTCTCGGCCTGGACCTCGTGGAAGAGCTTGCCGCGGGTGGCGGGGTCCAGGCGCTCCAGCGCGACGATCTCCTCGCGCGGCTCGAGGCGGCAGATCGCCGACAGGTAGAACTGATAGGGGCAGGCCGAGAACTTCTGCAGCGCCGAGACGGAGTAGGCGCGGCCGCGCAGGGTCGACGCCGCCAGCGCCTCGCGCGTGTCGCCGGTCACGTCCACCAGACCGTCCTGCCCGGTCCACCGCGGCGATCGCCAGCGCGCCCAGCGCGCGCGCAGCGAGCGCGCCAGGAACGCGTTGAGCTGGAGCAGATAGCGCGCGCGTCCGGCCGAGGCGCCGACCGGCGCGTGGAGCGCGTCGTCCAGGATGGCCAGGTCGTGCTCCTCGGCGTCCACCGCTCGCGCCGGATCCCGGGGCGCCGGCCAGGCCAGCCGCGCCCCCACCGCGGTGGCGGCCGCGTCCTCCAGCTCGCGGGGCGGCGGGATGCGACCGGTGAGCGCGCGCTGGACCTCGAGCGCGTAGAACGACGGCACCCGCACCCGGCCCACGGTGGCGTCGAGCCGCGAGTACGAGACGTACAGCCGCCGTGTGGCCGCGCCGGCCGCCAGCTGCAGCAGCCAGCGCTCGCGCCGGCCGCGCTCGGTTTGCCGGGCCAGCGCCGGGTCGATGCGGGTCCGGAGCACGTCGAGGAGAAGGGGGTCCTCGCGCAGCTTCTGCGGAAAGACCCGCTCGGCCAGTCCGGGCACGAACACGACATCGAAGCTGCGGCCGCGCGCCTGCTCGATCCCGCCGACGAAGACCCGGCCGTAGCGGGCGGCGGGTGGTCGCTGGTCGAGCAGCGCCAGCCGCTCGAGCAGCACGTCGCGGACCTCGTCGAGCGACACCGGGCCCACCGGCGCCAGCGGACGCAGCTCGGCGAGCACGGAGAGCACGCGCTCGGGGCGCCGGAGCACCAGCGGCGCCAGCCGCTCCAGCGCCGGCAGCCACACGCCCCAGGCGGCCGTCCCGGGCAGCGCGGCCAGCTGGTCGATGACGGGCAGCGCGAACCGCCGCAGGTGCTCGAGGTTCGCGAGGTCACGCGCGAGCGCGTCGAGGCGTGGCGATTCGGGATCGTCGCGCCGGGTCGCCTCGATGCGCGCTCGGTAGTCGGCCGCCAGACCGGCCAGCCGCCGTGCCCACCGGTCGCGGCCTCCGATGACGGTCGATTCCACGAGCAGCGCTTCCCACTTCCACGGGGCGCGCAGCGAGCCGTCCACGACCGGGGCCTCGTCGGAGTCCGGACGATCGAGGTCGGGTGTCGCCGCGCCCTCGGCGGCCTCCACGACGCCGGCGGTCTCGCCCAGCACCTCGTCGTCGGCGACCGTCCACTGGGGCGATCGCGCGGGCGGCCCGCCGCCGGCATCGAGCGACGGCACCTGTCCGAGCGAGAGGTACTCGGCGAAGCGGCGCGCGGAGAACCGCTCGCGCGCGCAGTCCAGCAGCGCCAGGAACGCTCGACCGGCCGGATCGGGCCGGCGGGCGCCGCGCGCGAAGAACCCCGGGATGCCCGCGCGCGCCAGCCCGGCCTCCAGCAGGCTCCCGTAGGCGCCCGGAGCGCGCAGGAGGATCGCCATGCGGTCGAACGGAATGCCGGCCCGGGCGTGCTCGAGCAGGAGCCGCGCGATCTCCACGACCTCGCGTCCCTCGCCGGGCGCGGAGAAGAACACCACGTCCGACGGAGAGGCCGCGCCGGGCGAGGCGTCTTCCGAGAAGAGATAGGCGCGCATGCGAGCCAGTCCGCTGTCGACCGTGGCGCCGGGCGCGGGAGGGCTGCCGATCGCGTGACCCGGGAACATCGTCTCGATCGAGACCCGCGTCGCCTCGTCGGCCGGGGCCATGGTGATGAGCGCGGCGGGGGGCCTCGCCGTGAGCGCGGCGACGAACCGGCGCTCGACCGGCGACTCGACGGGCACGTCCAGGAACACCATCGGGAGGCGACGCAGCCCCTCGACCTCGCCGGCCTCGGCGGCCGCAGCCGCCAGCTCGAACAGCAGCGCCCGGTCCGCGATACCGGCCGACTCGAGCTGCGCCTGGAAGCGCCGCAGCAAGCCGGCCACCTCGGCGCCCGTGCCTCCGGCATCGGCCACCCGGCCGGCATCGATCGACGCGCGCCGCAGCTCGGCCAGCGTTGCGGCCAGCGCGGGCGCGAAGCCGGGGAAACGCGAGACCTCGCCGAAGTACGGCAGCGCGCCGGCGTCCCTGGCCTCGAACGTCACGCGCGCCGCCAACGCCTCGAGCCCGAGCGGCGTGACCGGCGCGCGGCCGCGGCGAGCCAGCTCCGCGGACGCGCACCGCGCGGCGGCCTGCACGAGGCTCAGCCGGTGCAGGCCGAAGGTCGCGCGGCGGCCCACGCTGATCTCCCGCGCGAGATCGTCGGCCGCCTCGCGGGTGGCGCCGACGATCAGCACCTCGGCCGCGGGCCCGAGACCCTCGACGAAAGCGCGCGCGGCGGCCAGGCGCGCCTCGACCGAGACGGACGCGTCGATACGGATCCCGGGCGCGGTCACGTGTCTCGTCCGCAGGGTGCGCTGCTCACCGTTCTGCTCCTCCGCCCGCGCGGCCACGCCTGCGGGCTCGGCCCCGGGATGAAACCTCGATTGACGTGCGGTCCGAAAGCGCCTAAGGTCAGCGTCGAGTTTGCCACGGTGTACCCGGACCTGGCGCTTCGTCCTCGGATCTCGACCGACTCGCTCGATTGTACGGTCGAAGGCGGTCGGCGATCGTGTCGGCCCGGACCGCGCGGCCACGGGCGGCGGCGGTGACACTGGTGCTGGTCCCCCACCGGGCCGCGCGCGATCGCGTGTGGATCTGGGCGGCGGTCGCCGGCGCCACGACGCGTCCCGGGGACCTCCGTCTCACCACCGAGCGCGGCCAGACCGCGAGGGGCCCGGCCGGCGCCTGGACGGTCGTCGACGTCGGCGGCCAGCTGCCGGCGGAGTACCGGACGACGTGGACCCAGGTCGTGGAGATGGGCGGGCTGGCGCCGGGGCAACGCCACACGGTCCGTGCCGTCGTGGACGGGCTGGAGGCGGTCTGCCGGCCCGGGACACTGCCCGACGCACTGCCGCGCAAGCCGGATCCTCCCTACACCATCCTGCTCGCCTCGTGCTTCGCGTCCTTCAACGACAAGGTCGGCGCCGCCGGCGCCAACGTCGCCGGTCTCCCCGAGGAATTCCGGCCCCACGTGAAGCTGCTGTGCGGTGACCAGGTCTATCTCGACAATCCCTGGTACGAGGTCCTGCCGCGGTCGCCGTCGGGCCTGGCCCAGCGATTTCTCGACAAGTACCTGGCGACCTGGGTCCCCGGCGGCGGGCAGACCGGGCTCGTGCGGCTCCTGGCCGAGGGCAGCACGTACTTCCTCGCCGACGATCACGAGTTCTGGAACAACCACCCCAACTGGGGTCCGCTGGTCGCTTCCCGCCTGCAGGGCGCCCGCAAGGAGTGGGAGACGGTGGCCGGCTCGCTGTACCGAAGCTTCCAGGCCCTCCCCGACGAGGATCCGAAGAAGGCGCAGCGTTTCTTCGTGGGACCGCTCGAGTTCTATCTCGTCGACACCCGGTTCGGTCGCCGCGAGGGCGACACGGAATTCACGGACCCGGACGAGCTCGAGGCGTTGGTGGCGTGGCTGCAGAGCGGCAGCGCGCCCGGCGTGCTGGTGCTGGGGGCGCCGCTGTTCACGGAGCCGGCCAGCTGGTTCTCGTCCCGGTTCGCGGACCGCTCCCTCGCGAACTACGCGCAGTATGCCCGGCTGGCCGAGGCGCTGCTGGCGTCGCGGCGTCCGATCCTCGCCCTGACCGGCGACGTGCACTTCGGCCGCTACGCCACGGCCAAGGACGACTTCGCCAGCGCCGCGCGGCTCGTCGAGATCGCCGCCTCGCCGCTGGCGCTCGTCGACGCGGCCGTCGGGGGCAAGTTCCACCCGGCGCCCGATCGGTTCCCCGTGGTCCCCATTCGCGACGCGCACGGCGCCGAGGTCCGCAGCGCTGTCCGCACCGTGCAGTGGAACGACTGGCACGAGAGCCAGGCCGGCCTGGCGGTGAACCACTTCGTGACCCTGGGAATCCACGCGGTCGACCGCGGAGTGTCGGTCAGGGCGACGGCGTGGAAGATCCAGAACGGGCCGCCAACGCCAGCCGGCTGGCGAGAATTCACGCTCCAGGAGACTGTCTGATGGCTGGCTTCCGGCATTCCACGGCTCCCTCGGCCAACCCGCAGCTCACGAAGCCCTCCGCGCGGCCGCGGTCCATCGAGGCCGAGGCGCGCCGCCTGGCGAGCCCGGGCAGCGTCGACGGAACGCTGCTGCTCGTCGGCGGCTGCGACCTCACGCACTTCCGCCTGCGCGTGGCCCAGTCGCACGTGCGCAGCGACATGGCGCCGAGCTTCTGGTCGCACATCGGCATCCTCTGCGAGGAGCCCTCGGGCCTGGCGCTGTACGAGGCGGCGCTCGATCCGCCGACCGGCTTCCCGCAGATGCCGAAGACCAACGGCATCCAGCGCGCGAGCGTCCGCCGCTACGAGGACGGCGCGCTGTTCCCCAACATCGCGCTGCTGCGATTCCCGGTCCCGAGGCCGGACGATCCGCCGGCCGGTCGGAGCGCGCCGTCGGAGCCCGCCGCGTCGGCGATCGCCCGCGGCATCAAGAGCGTGCGTGACCAGCGCGGAGTCCTGGACATCCCCGCGCTCGTCCTGCCGTGGCTCGCCTTCGTCTGGGGCGCGGGAATGCCCACCAACCCGCTCATCGGCGGCACCGGGATTCCCGGCGCCGTGTTCGCCGAGGCGGCGTTCGCGGCGATCGGCGTGGAGCTGACCCCGGGCCTGTCGACCCGGTCGAGCTGCCCCGAGGCCATCTGGCAGGCGGCTCGCTGGTGGTATGCGTTCTACGCCGACCGTGGGCCCGCGCCGGCCGCGGCCGGCAGCCAGCCGTCCTCCACCACGGACCGCCATCCCACGGGGCTGTACTGGCTCGGCCAGCCCGAGGCCGCGTACGTCGAGCGCGCGTCCGCGGAGGAGACGTCGCCGCCCCGACCCGGATGAGCGGGGCCGTCGGCCAGCCCGCCGGCCGGCCGGCCGCGATCGTCGCTCACCAGAGCGGCGAGTAGTACATCCGGAAGGCGCGGATGACGCCGACCTCGTGGTCGTAGAGGCGCGTGGCCCAGAACTGCCGCGTCGCCACGTCGAACCGGATTTCGCCGGGCGACGCCGAGTCGTTCGGGTCGTAGATCGCGAAGTCGACGGCGTCTGGCGTCTCCGCGTGATAGGCGTACACCACGACCGTGTGGTTCAGGTCGATGGTGGGCAGGTTGGTGATGAGCCACTGTACCGGACGGCCCGCCCGCAGCTCGGCCACCGTCTCGCGGGCCACCGCCTCCTGCTGGGCGCCGGGCATCGGATACACGACGCGCCAGTTGGTCCAGTGCAGCCAGCTCAGGATACGGCCCGTGAGGCCCGCCTTGACCGCCCGCTCCTGGGCCCGCGACAGCTCGAACAAGGAGCCGTAACCCGGGATCAGGACTCGCTCGTCCGGGGGGAGCGCGTCGTGCCAGGGCGGGCGCGCGGTGACGCGCCGCACCCGCTCCGTGTACTCGTCCGGCAGCAACGGGGGGGCGACCACATCGAAGCGGGCGAACCGGTGGAACTGGGTGATGGCCCGGGCCATGACGAAGCACCAGTTGGCGTAGAGGTCGGGCTTGCCGCGGTACTTGAACCGGTTCTCGTTGGCGAAGGCGAAGGTGTCGACGCCGAAGCGCAGGGTGGGCCCGGCGGCCGGCGCGCGCAGCGCGACGTCCAGCGGCGGCGCGGACGCGCAGCCCGCGCCGGCCACGACGAGCAGGATGGACAGGCAGACCGCGTGCCGGATCACGAGTGGGCTCCCGCGTTGACCTGGTGTCAGCCGCCATTGTAGCTTCTAGTCAGAGATGGCGAAGGGGCCGCCGCTTCCCGCGCTCGACCACGAGGCCGTCGCCCACGCCCTCACCGCGTACGTGAACGCCGCCATCATGGCCCCCGGGCGCCCGGTCCGGCCCGACGACGAGTTCGAGACGTCGGGCATCGACTCGATGGCGCTCCTGAAGATCCTGCTCTTCGTCGAGACCGAGTTCGGCTTCTGGCCGCCCGACGAGGACCTGGTAGCGGAGAACCTCCGGTCCCCGCGCGCGCTGGCGCACTACATCTGTCGGCGAAGGAGCCTCCCTTAACGCGCCGGCTGCCGCTGCGAGGCGCCGATCTGGTCCTGATGGCGCTGGGCTCGATGGGTCAGGGAGGCGTGGCGAGCAACAACGCCCTGCTCGTCGTGCACTGCGACGGCCCGCTCGACCGGCAGCGAGTCCAGCGCAGCCTCGACCGGTTCCTCGACTTCTGTCCCTGGCCGGCCGCCCGGCTGCGCCGACCGGTCCCGTGGGGCAAGCTTCACTGGGCGGCCGGACACCGCGGCGCGCTGGCCTCGCCGCCGGTGCGGCAGGGCGCCGTCGCCACGCCGGAGGATCTCCACCAGGCCGTGGAGGCGGAGCTCAACACGCCCATCGATCCCGGCCGCGAGTCGCCGATGCGGCTGCTGATCCTCGACGGCCCGTCGGCCGACGGCGTCCTCGTCGTGACCTGGTTCCATCCGCTGATGGACCCCCGGGGTGCCCAGAACCTGCTCGGCCATCTCTGCCATCTCGACGACCACGCGGGCCGCGCGCCGTGGGGCCACGCCGTGCCGCCCTTCGCGCCGGCGCCGGACGAGCGGCCGTTCCGCGAGCGGGGGCGCCTGGCCCGCCGGAGCCTGGAGCACATGCGCGGCGTGTCGAGCGTGCCGTCGCGCTCGCCGCGAGACGGTCAGCCGGGACGGGTGCTGTTCCGCCAGGCGCGCTTCGTGGAGCCCGACCCCGCGGCCGGACGCGACCGCGGCACCCGGGAGATCTGGTGGCGCCTGGCGGTCGTCGGCAAGGCGATGCGGGAGACGTGGGCGCGCCGGGGTCTTCCCGAGGCGCCGTTCCTGCTGCCGATCGCGGTCGACCTGCGGCCCAAGGGCGAGCCGGGCCCGACCTTCGGCAACATGCTGGCGTTTCACTTCGCCCGTTTCCACCCGTCCGACACCGCCGACCTTCCCCGCCTGGCCAGCGCCCTGCGCGGCGAGATGGCCGAGGCCGTCCGTGAGGGACAGATCGAGGCCAACGACGCGGCCCTGGGCTTCCTGGCGTACCGCCCCCTGCCCATGGTCCGCCGTGCGGTCCGGTGGTTCTCGGGCGGCGACACGTTCTCGTTCAACTGCGCGGACGTGTCGGATTTCCCGGCCGCGCTCGCCCGCTGCTTTGGCCGTCGTGTCACGAACGCCTATCATGTCCCCGCCGTTCCGCCGCGGCCCGGGATCGGGGTATTCTTCAACCGCTGCGCGGGCCGGAACAACGTCGTGGTGGCCTGGATCGAGGGCGCGCTGGGGGAGGACGACGTGACGCGGATCGTGGAGACCGTCCGCCTGGAGATGGGGTGGCCGGACGCGCGGTGAGCTACGACGTGGTGGTCGTCGGCGGCGGCGCCGCCGGCCTCGCCGCCGCGGTGGCGGCGGGCAGCGCGGGGGCGCGGACCGCGCTCGTCGAGCGCTACGGGTTCCTGGGGGGCATGGCCACCGCCGGCATGGTGAGCACCATCTGCGGGCTGTACCACGGCGGACCGTCGGGAGCGCCGGAGCTGCTCAACGAGGGATTCGCCGAGGCTTTCGCGCGCCGCCTGAGCGCCATGCCCGGCTGCCAGAAGCCGGTCCGCCGCGGCCGCGGCTTCGTGCTGCCGTACACGCCCTTCGCGTTCGCGTGCCTCGCGGATGAGCTGGTGGCGGCGGTGGGCCCGCTCGACGTGTTCCTGCACGCGTACCTCGTCGGCGTGGACGGCGCGCCCGGGCGGATCGACGCGCTGCGAATCGCCACCTGGGAGCGCCCGCGGGAGCTGCGCGCCCGTGCCGTGGTCGACGCCACCGGCGACGCCGTCGTCGCCAGTCAGGCCGGCGCCTCGACGGAGACGGTGCCGCCCTCCGTTCGTCAGCTGCCGGCGCTCGTCTTCGTCCTTCAGCAGGTGGACACGGCGTCCCTCGGCGCCGGGCCGAGGCTGGCCGTGCTGCGCAGCCTGCACGCGGCCGAGCGGGACGGGCGGCTTCCGGCGGGCGCCTCGCAGGTCACGCTGGCGCCCACGCCCCAGCCCGGAGAGCTCGTCGGCAAGCTGGCCCTCGCCGGGGTCGCCGACGAGGGTGACGACCGCCTCGACTTCCTCACGCGCGCGGAGCAGGAAGGCCGTCGGCGCGTGCTCGCCGTCACCGAGTTCCTCAAGACCCTGCCGCCCTTCGCGCGCGCCTTCGTCTCCCACGTGGCCCCGCAGGTCGGCGTGCGCGAGAGCCGGCGGGTCGTCGGACGCTACCAGCTCACGCGCGAGGACGTCCTCGGCGCCCGCAAGTTCGGCGACGCCGTCGCCCGAGCGAGTTGGCCGATCGAGCTGTGGCAGGACGGCCAGCTCGGAGCGACCTACGAGTACCTGGAGGACGGGCAGATCTACGAGATCCCCCTGCGGAGCCTGCAGGCCCGCGACGTGGACAACCTCTACGTCGCCGGACGCTGTATGAGCGCCACCCACGAAGCGCTGGGCTCGACCCGCGTCATCGGGACCTGCCTGGCGACCGGCGAGGCGGTCGGCGTGGCCGCGGCCCGCCAGGCGTGCAGAGGCTGAGGCTTCGTGAACCTCGCCGACCTCGTCCACGTCGCGGGCCGCGCGCACGCCCGCCGCCCGGCCGTGACCGACGTGCGCTCCGGTCGCGGTCTCACCTACGCGGAGCTGGCCGGCGAGGCGGACCGTATCGCATCGTTCCTGGTCCGCCAGGGCGTCGGGCGGGGGCAGCGGATCGGACTGCTCGCGCCCAACGCGCCGGCTCACCTGCCGGCGGCGTTCGGGCTGCTGGCCAGCGGCGCGTGCCTGGTTCCCATCGCCGCCAACCACACGCCGGCCGAGATCGCGCACATCGTGCGGGACGTCCAGGTCAACGGCTGCCTGGCCTGGCCCCGGGCCGATGCGCTGCCGGAATCGGCGGAGCGGGCGACGCTCTCCGGCGGCGCTTGCAACGGGTTCACGTTCCACTGGATCGCCCGCGACGCGCGCGGCCCCGACGCGCTCGATCGGCTGAACCCGGCCTTCATCCGGTTCACGTCGGGGACCACGGCCAGCCGCAAGGGCGTCGTCCTCTCCCACGAGGCGACGCTCGCCCGCGTCGAGGCCGCCGACCGCGTGCTGCGCTTCGACCCGGACGATCGCATCCTCTGGGTGCTGCCGCTGGCCTACCATTTCGCGGTCACGATCGTCGCCTACGTCCGGGCCGGGGCCCACATCCTCCTCTGCCCCGACACGTTGCCGGTCACGGTCGTCGACTCGATTCGCCGGCTGCGCGCCTCCGTGCTCTACGCCTCCCCGCTGCACTTCGAGCGCCTGAGCCACCTCGCGCCGACGGGCCCGCTCGACAGCGTCAGGCTGGCCCTGTCGACCAGTGCCCCGATCGCGCCGGTGGTGATGGAGCGCTTCGCGTCGCGCTACGGTGTTCCCGTGGGCCAGGCGTACGGGATCATCGAGGCGGGCCTGCCGTGCATCAACCCGGGCACCGACGGTCTGTCGCCGCGCTCGGTCGGCCGGGTCGTCCCCGGCTACGAGGTCGCCGCCCTCTCCGACGACGGCCATCGCCTGCCCGCCGGGGTCGCCGGGGAGATCGGCGTGCGCGGCGACGGTCTGTTCTCCGCGTACTACGCGCCGTGGGTGCTGCGCGAGGAGATCTCCCGCGACGGCTGGTTCCGGACGGGCGACATCGGGTGGCTCGACGACGACGGCGCGCTGTTCCTGCAGGGCCGCAAGAAGGCCGTCATCTTCGTGGCCGGACTCAAGTTCTTCCCCGACGAGGTCGAGGCCTGCATCAACGAGTTCCCGGGGGTCCGGGAATCGCGGGTGTTCGGCCGCCCGCACCCGCGCCTCGGCCAGGTCCCGCTGGCCGAGGTCGTCCTGGAGACGCCCCAGCGCGATCTGGAGGCGCTCAAGGCGCACTGCGCGCGGGCGCTGTCGCCGTACAAGGTCCCCGTGGAGTTCGCCGTCGTCGAGGCGATCGCGAGGACGCCGGGCGGCAAGATCCTCCGCCGCGCGCCGAGCGCGGCCGAGGCTCCGGCGGAGCGGACGTGATGCGCGTGGCCATCATCGGGGCGGGCCCGGCTGGCTCCGCGCTGGCGATCCTGCTCACCCGCCTGGGAGCCGACGTGACGCTGTTCGACGACGGCCGCCGTCCCGAGCTGCTGGTCGGCGAATCGCTGGTGCCGGCCGTCGTGCCGATCCTCCAGCGCCTGGGGCTCGAGTCGCAGACGGCCGCCGTCGGACACGTGAAGCCGGGCGTCTCGTTCGTGTGGCCGCAGTCGACGCGCATCAGCTTCACCTTCGCCCGCTTCGCGCCGTCCGTGTTCCCGTATGCCTACAACATCGCGCGCCCCCAGTTCGACGACGCCATGGTCGCCGGGGCCGTCGCGGCCGGCGTCCACCGGGTCGTCGCGCGAGCGCAGCTGCAACCGGCCGCGTCCAGCGGCGACGGCGCCGAGCTGGCCCTCGCGCCGGCGACGCTGGCCGAGGCCCCCGGGCTCGGGGGACGACAGCCCGACCTGATCGTCGACGCCACCGGGCGCGCGCGACACGCTGCGCGCGTGCTCGGCATCCCGGCCCACCTCGGGCCTCGCAAGGACGTGGCGCACTTCGCCCACTTCGAGAACTTCGAGTGGGACGACGTGCCCGGGCAGGTGCTGATCGCGCGCGGTGAGGCGGGCTGGATCTGGTGCATCCCGCTCAAGGACCGTCTGTCGGTCGGTATCGTCCTCGGTCAGGACGACGCGGCCCGGCTCGGGCGCACGCCGGAGGACCGGCTGGAGGCCGCCATCGCCGGCCACCCGTGGCTCTCGGGAATCGCCGGGGCGGCCAAGCGGGTCACGGCTGTCGCCACCTACGCCAACTACCAGCTGATCTCCCGGCGCGGCGTCGGTCCGGGCTGGGTGATGATCGGAGACGCCTTCGGCTTCGTCGATCCGATGCTCTCGCCCGGCGTCTTCCTCTCGCTGCGCTCCGCGGAGCTGGTCGCCGAGGCCCTCGCGCCGCTCGTGCGGCGGCGGAGCCCGGCCTCGCCCGCGGAGCTGACGGCGGCGTTGCGCTCGTACGCGACCGTCCAGCACCGCATGCTGGCGGCCTGGTCGGACCTGATCGCCTATTTCTACGACGGGCGGATGGTCGCGCTGTTCCGCGCGGGGCGCGAGTGGCTCGGCCGGGATCCGGGCGCGCTCCGGGCCGCCGCCCAGAACCACATCGAGCGACACGTCGCGCTGCAGGCGACCGGGACGGCCACCACCGCGCGGTACAGCCGCGGCCTGCTCCGGTGGCTGAGCCGCCACGGCCTGCGCGGCGTCGATCCCCTCCCCCTGGCGATCAAGTAGCGCGAGCGGGGGTCAGGCGCGGGCGTCGCTCGAGCGCGGCTTCACCGCCACGTACTCGCTGAGGCAGCCCCCCAGCAGACGGTGCTCGACCTCGCCGAACCCCGCCTGCTCGAGGGCGGCCAGGATCATCCGGGGCGGGACACACTCGTCGATCGTGTCCCAGTAGTACTTCATGAGCAGCCGCGCGTCCTGGCTGCCGGTGGCGATCCTGATGATCAGGGGGAGCACCTGCTGGAAGTAGACGCGGATCGGCCACCGGATCAGCGCCGACGAGGGACGCGAGACCTCCAGCAGCAGCAGGCGCCCGCCCGGCTTCAGGACCCGACGATACTCCGCGAAGGCAGCCTCCAGGGTAGCCACGTGGCGCAGCGCGAAGCCCATGCTCAGCATGTCGAAGGCCTCGTCACGCAGCGGTATCGCCTCGGCCCGCCCCTGCACGAGCGGTCCGGCGTGAGCCCGGCGCGCCTCGCGCAGCATGCCGACGCTCGGATCCAGCCCCACGACGTTGCGGGGATCGCCGAGGATGCGCACGGCCGCCCGCGCGACCTGGCCGGTACCGGTCGCCACGTCGAGCAACTTCATGCCGCGGCGGAGCCCGGCGTGGGCCAGCGCGCGGCGCCGGTAATACGGCCCCGAGCCGAATGCGAGGAGGTGCCCCACCCAGTCGTAGTGCCGGGCCGCGCCGTCGAACAGCGTGGTGACGAACGTGGCCCGATCGCGCTCGGACCGGTAGTACCGGGCCAGCACCCGGTGAGGCGGTGTGGGCGTCGACATGGCGGTCAGTATAGTCCGGGTGTCGCGCCGCGGCGCGACCGCGTGCCGGTCGAGTCTCGGTGGCCGCGGGTGCTCGGGGCATTTACAACCCCCGCGCGGAGTGTCAGACTTCGATGTCGCTCGAACGGCGGGCGCCGGCCGCGAGGGCATGCGCCACGCCCGCGGGCATCCCGCGATCCGTTTGACGCCGCGAAGGTGGTGCGGGGCCTTGACCAACGACCCACGTGAGCCGCTGCACTCCCTGCTCGGCCTGCTGTACGTCGCCCACCCCTGGCACGGCATCGCGCCCGGTCCGCGCGTCCCCGAGGTCGTCACCGTCTACGTCGAGATGGTGCCGAGCGATACCGTCAAGTACGAGGTCGACAAGGGCAGCGGTCACCTCCGGCTCGACCGGCCGCAACGGTACTCGTCGATGTGCCCGGCGCCCTACGGCTTCGTGCCGCAGACCTTCTGCGGCGAGGCGGTGGCCGCCCTGGCCGCCAGCCGGACCCACCGGAGCGGGATCGCCGGCGACGGCGATCCCCTGGACGTCTGCGTGCTCACCGAGCGCTCCATCAACCACGGGGGGGTGCTGGTCACGGCCCGCCCCATCGGCGGGCTGCGGATGTTCGACGGCGAGGAGGCCGACGACAAGATCGTCGCGGTCCTGGAGGGTGACGCGACGTACGGCGCCCTCACCGACATCAGCGCCTGCCCGGCGAGCCTGATCGACCGGCTGCGTCACTACTTCCTGAGCTACAAGGACATGCCCGGCGAGGTCGCCCGCAAGACCGAGATCACCGACGTGTACGGCGCCGCCGAGGCCCACGAGGTGGTGCAGCGCTCGATCAGCGACTATCGGGGCCGCTTCGGCGCGCTGGCCGCGCTGGTGGCCGAGGCGATCGGCCGCTGAGACGGTCCGTCAGCGGACCCGGTACGGGTGGTGGGCGATCCAGTGCCGGGCGATGTCGAGACGGCGACAGATCCAGACCCGGTCGTGCCGCTGGACGTGGTCGAGGAAGCGCACCAGCGCCGCCGACCGGCCGGGGCGGCCCATGAGGCGCGCGTGGAGCCCGACCGACATCATCTTCGGATGCTGGGCGCCTTCGGCGTAGAGCACGTCGAAGGCGTCGCGCACGTACGCCAGCCACTCGTCGCCCGTGCTGAAGCCCTGGGGCGTGGCGAACTTCATGTCGTTGTTGTCGAGCGTGTAGGGCACCACGAGGTGCGGCCGGTCGGCCTCCGTGGTCCAGTACGGCAGGTCGTCGTTGTAGGCGTCGGCGTCGTACAGGAACCCGCCCTCCTCCACCACCAGTCGGCGGGTGTTGGGGCTCAGCCGTCCCGTGTACCATCCCAGCGGACGGCTGCCGGTGAGGCGGGTCAGCGTCTCCACGGCGCGCCGCAGGTGCGTGCGCTCCACGTCCTCGGGCACGAACTGGTAGTCGATCCAGCGCCAGCCGTGGCTCACGACCTCGTGTCCCGCCTGCACGATGGCGGCGGCCGCCTCCGGATGACGCTCGAGCGCCATGGCGACCGCGAACACGCTGACCCTGATGTCCCGCTCGGCGAAGATCCGCATGAGCCGCCAGAAGCCGACCCGGCTGCCGTACTCGTACATCGACTCCACCTGGAGGTTCCGCGCGTCCCGCAGCGGCGTCATGCCCACCACCTCCTGCAAGAACGCCTCGGACTCGGCGTCGCCGTGCAGGACCGAGCGCTCCCCGCCCTCCTCGTAGTTCACGACCAGCTGGAGCGCGAGCCGGGCGCCGCCGGGCCAGGCCGGATCCGGCGGCGTGCGGCCGTAGCCGACGAGGTCGCGCGGGTAGCCGGGCCGGCTCATATCCGGCCGATGCCGTGCGCGCCCAGGCTGTCCTCGGCCCCGACCGCGACGACGCCGCCGGCGGCCGCGTAGTGCGCGCGGGCCGCGTCCACGCCGGCGCCGGCCGGGGCGCGCCAGCCCTCCGCGCGCAGCGCGCTCTCCAGCGCGGCCAGGCAGAGCAGCACGTTGGGACGCGCCGCCGCATAGCCCATGGTGCCGATGCGCCAGACGCGGCCCTGCAGCTGGCCGAAGGCCGCACCGATCTCGATCCCGAATTCCTCGACGAGCTGCCGGCGGACCCGCAGCTCGTCGACGCCGTCGGGGACGACGACCGGGGTGAGGAACGGCAGCCGCCGCGCGGCGGGCTCGTCGCCGAAGAGCGCCAGGCCGAGGGCCTGCAGGCCGGCCCGTAGCGCGTCGCCGTGAAGGCGGTGCCGGGCGAAGCGCGCGTCGAGTCCCTCCTCGTGCACGGCGCGCAGGGCCTCGCGGAGCCCGTACACCATCGCGGTCGGCGCCGTGTGGTGGTTGAAGCGCGCCGGGCTCCAGTAGGCGGCGAGCTGGGTCAGGTCGAGGTAGTTGCTGCGCACCCGGCTCGCGCGCCGCTCGAGCACCGCGGCGGCGCGCGCGTTGTACGTGAGGGGCGCCAGACCGGAGGGACAGCTCAGGCACTTCTGGGTGCCGGCCACGGCCACGTCGACCCCCCACCGATCCACGGCGACCTCGCAGCCGCCGAGGGTGACCACGACGTCGGCCAGCAGCACGGCATCGTGCTCGCGCGCGAGCCGGGCGATGTCCTCGAGCGGCTGGAGCACGCCGGTCGACGTCTCGCCGTGGATCATCGCGACCAGCCGGGTGCGACCGCCGGCCAGCGCGGCCGCGATCCGCTCCGGCTCGATCACGCGACCCCATTCGCCGCGCACGGCGACGACCTCCGCGCCGCAGCGCTCGGCGATCTCGATCAGGAGCAGGCCGAAGCGCCCGCACTCACCCACGACCACGCGATCGCCGGGCTCCACCAGCGAGGTGATGGCCGCCTCGAGCCCGGCCCGGCCCGTGCCGGAGACCGGGAAGGTGAAGGCGTTGTCGGTCTGGAAGGCCAGGCGGCCCAGCGCCATGACCTCGCTCATGATCGCCGTGAACTCGGGGTCGAACTGGCCGAGCAGCGGCGTCGCCATCGCGCGCAGCACGCGGGGGTCGGCCATGGTAGGCCCGGGGCCCATCAGGATGCGAGGGCCGGGCACGAGGTCGCCGAATCGATCGCGCATGAGCACCTCCGCGGTGTGTCAGGACGACTCGCGGCTCGGACCCGGCGGGTCGCCCGCGATGCGCTTGGGCAGCGGGAACGCGTAGCCGCCGAGCTTCGACGTCGACAGGCCGAGGCGGACGAGCGTCTCGACGAGCAGGGTCGCGGCGGTGACGCCGTCGACGACCGGCAGCGCGTGCCGGACCGCCAGCTCGGCGGCGAGGTCCACCATTCCGGCGCAGCCGAGCACGATCGCCTCGGCCCGGTCCTCGCGCTTGGCCGCCTCGATCTCGGCGTCGATGCGCTTGCACGCGTCCGCCTCGCGGCGCTCCAGCGCCAGCACGGGCACCTCCGAGGCGCGCACGCGCGCGCAGCGCGTCGCCAGCCCGTATCGCGCGAGGTTGTGCTCGAGGGCGGGAACGGAGCGTCCCAGCGTCGTGACCACGCTGAAGCGGCCCGCCACGAGGCTCGCCAGGTGGAAGGCGGCCTCGCCGATGCCCACCACCGGCGCCTGGGCCAGCGCGCGCGCGGCGTCCAGGCCCGTGTCGTCGAAGCAGGCGATGACGTGGCCGGCGACGCCGCGCGCCTCGCCCCGGGCGATCTCCGCGAGGAGGCCCGGCATCGACAGGGCCTCGTCGTAGTAGCCCTCGATCGACGCCGGCCCCGTCTCGGGGTTCACGGCCACGATGCGGGTTCCCGGCCCGGCCACCCGCGCGGCGGCGCGACCGATGGCCGCCGTCATCGAGGGGGTCGTGTTCGGATTGACGACGAGGATCTCCACGCGGGCCTCAGCGCCCCCGGGCCTGGCGCCGTCGCAGCGTCCGGACCAGCAGGAGCGACGCCCCGATGACGGCCAGCGACACCGTCGTCGTCACGGTGCCGAGCGCGTAGATCTCGGGGTTGGTGACGGTCGTCGTGAGACCGGTCAGCTCCAGCGGCAGGGTGTTCTGGTCGCTGCCGAGCGCCTGGCTCGAGCGCGCCGCCTCGTCCCACGAGAGCGTGAAGCCGAAGAGCCCGATGCCTACCAGCGAAGGGGCGATGAGGGGCAGCACCACGTGGCGGAAGGTCTGCCACGGCGTGGCGCCGAGATCCCGCGCCGCCTCCTCGTAGCTGGGGTCGAAGCGGTTGAAGACCGCGAACATGATCAGCAGGCCGAAGGGCAGCGTCCACGTCAGGTGGGCGCCGAGCCCGGAGGTGAAGGTCCCGGCGCTCGTCGTGAAGGTCTCGGTGAGACCGGCGAGACCGAGCCTCTCGGCCGTCCACTGGATGGCGGCGTCGAGCAGGCGGAACTGCACGCCGATTCCGAGGGACACGATGATGGATGGCACGATCAGGCTGGCCACCGCAGTGTAGAAGACGACGCCGGCGCCCCGGAAGCCGCGGCGGAACGCATAGCCGGCCAGCAGCGAGATCACGACGGTGAGGCCCATGACCACCACGCCCAGCCGCAGCGACCGGCCGAAGGCCGCCCAGATGTCGACCACCCCCAGACCGTCCCACAGCCGCACGAACCAGTGGGTGGACACGCCGTGCAGCGGGAACGTGAGCCCCCCGGTCGGCCCCTGAAAGGACAGCACGATGATCGTGACCATGGGTCCGTAGAGGAAGAGCACGAACAGACCGAACACCGCGGCCAGCGCGTAGAACCCCGGCGGTCGTCCGTCGCGCACGGTCTACAGCTCCTTGCGCACGTCGACGAGCCGGGTCATGGCCGCGATGACCATGAGCACGGCCACGAGCAGGACCACCGCGTTGGCGGCGGCCAGCGGGAACTGCAGGTAGCTGAGCTGGACCTGGATGACCTTGCCGATCGAGGCGATCTGCTGGCCGCCCATGACTCCGATGGTGACGTAGTCGCCCATGACCACGGTGACGACGAAGATGGACCCGATGACGATCCCGGGCCTGGACAGGGGCACCACGACGTTCCAGAGCGCCTGCCATCCGGAGGCGCCGGCGTCGCGAGCGGCTTCCAGCAGCGCGTGGTCGATGCGGCTCATCGAGTTGAAGATGGGCACGATCATGAACATCGTGTACAGGTGCACGAAGGCCAGCACGACCGAGAAGTCGGAGAAGAGCAGCCAGGTCACGGGCTGGGGGACCGCGCCGGTGGCCAGCAGCACGCTGTTGACCAGCCCGTTGCGGCCCAGCAGCGGCACCCACGAGATCATCCGGATCACGTTGGAGGTCCAGAACGGGATGGTGCAGACGAGGAACAGCGCCATCTGGACGGTGACCGAGCGCACGTGGAAGGCCAGGAAGTACGCGACCGTGAACCCGAGGACGAGCGTGAGGAGCCAGGCCAGGGCGCAGAACTTCAGGGTCGACAGGTAGGTCTTGAACGTCAGGCACAGCCCGGGCAGCTCGCTCAGGCAGCCGGAGAACACGGCGGCGTAGTTGTCGCCCACCACCGCCGGCGTCATCGAGTACTCGTTGTAACGCCACCCGCTCACGACCACGGTGACCGCCAGGGGCAGCACGAAGAAGAAGGCGAACACCAGCGCCAGCGGCGCCACCTGCCAGTAGGGCGCCGCCGCCCCCGACGTCAGCCGTCGCCGCCAGGCGGCGACGGCCGTGACGGGGACGGACGCGGGCCGGGGCAGCACGGCCGTTCCGGCCCGGCCGCCGCTCACGCCGCGATGAACTCGTTCCACTTGCGGACCATGTAGTCGTTCTCGTCCATGACCGCGTTCCAGCAGGCGACCGCTCCCATGCGCGCCTCGTAGGAGCCGCCGTCGCGGACCGTGCCCGCCTTCTCGAGCAGCGTGCCGTCGGGAGCCTTGATGTCCTTCTCGGCCGGCTTGCCCTCCATCCAGTACGCCCACTCGTACGACTCCATCTGGGCCTTGGCCGTCTCCAGCACGGCGGAGTAGTAGCCCTGGCGGTTCAGGAACGCGCCGGCCCAGCCCGACAGGAACCAGTTGATGAAGTCGTAGGCGGCGTCGAGCTTCTTGCCGGCCAGCGTCTTGGGCAGCCCGAACCCGGCCGCCCAGGCCCGGTAACCCTCCTTGAGCGGCTGGTAGATGCACGGCACGCCCATGGACCGCACCTTGGTGACGGCCGGCGACCACATGGACTGGATGACGACCTCGCCCGAGGCCATGAGGTTGACGCTCTCGTTGAAGTCCTTCCAGAACGCCCGGAACTGGCCGGCCTTCTTGGCCTCGATCAGCGTCCGCGTCGTGAGGTCGATCTCGGCCCGGCTCATGTTGCCCTTGTCCTCGTACCGGTGCTTGCCCATTGCCTCCACGACCATCGCCGCGTCCATGATCCCGATCGACGGGATGTTCAGGATCGAGGCCTTGCCCTTGAATTCCGGGTTGAGCAGCTCGGCCCAGGAGCCGATGGGGCGCTTGATGAGGTCGGGCCGGATGCCGAGGGTGTCGGCGTTGTAGACGGTCGGGATGAGCGTGATCCACTGGGTCGGCGCGGCCGAGAACTTCGTCGAGGTCTTGCTCTCGAGATAGAAGACCTTCCTCGGCGCGGTGCCCTGGTCGCCGATCTTCTTGCCGGCGATCTCGCCACGGGTGAAGACCGGCGTGATCTTGTCGGCGTGCTTGATCCGCCGGGCGTCCATGCCGACGAGGTTGCCCGACGGCATCAGCTTGCGGAGCTGGAAGTACTCGACGTCGGCCACGTCGAAGGACGCCGGCTGGGTGATGATCCGCTTGCTCACGTCGTCGGTGGTGACCGGCACGTACTCGATGACGATGCCCAGGTCGGCCTTCACCTTCTGGGCGATCTCCTTCGACTGGTTCACCGCCGTGCCGAGGTAGCGGAGCGTCACCGGCTGCGCCGAGACGATCGCCGGGGCGCCGAGCAAGGCGCTACCGGTCAGGGCGGCGGCGCCCCGCAGCACGTCGCGCCGGCCGACCGTCGCGGGCTGTGTCCTCGTGTGTGTCATCTCTCTCCCTCCCTGGTGCCGTGAATGCCGCTCAGAGGAGCGCGTGGGCCGCGCCGGGCTCCCACGCCACGGCGACGCGGGTGCCGGGCGTGAGGGGCTCGCGGTCGAAGACCTGCTCGGGCGCGAGGGCGATCAGCTCGGTGCCGTCGTCGGCCGTCACCGACGTCTGCACGGCGGTGCCCTGGTACTCCACGTTCGTCACCACGCCCGTGGTGGCCGCGCCGCCGCCGTGCCCGTTGAGCCGCCGGACCTGCAGCCGGTCGGCTCGCACCGCCAGCCGGGTGCCGCCGGTGGTGACGACGTTGTGGCCGCCGATGAACCGGGCGACGAACTCGGTGCGGGGCCGGTTGAACACCTCGCGCGGGCTCCCCTGCTGCTCGATGCGGCCCTCGTTCATCACGACCACCAGGTCGGCGAGGGCCATCGCCTCCTCCTGCGAGTGGGTGACGTGCACGAAGGTGATGCCCAGCTCCCGCTGCAGCCGCTTGAGCTCGCCCCGCATGCGCACGCGCAGGAACGGATCGAGCGCGGACAGCGGCTCGTCGAGCAGCAGGATCTTGGGCTCGGTGATGAGCGCGCGGGCCAGCGCCACGCGCTGCTGCTGCCCCCCGAGAGCTGGGCGGGCCGGCGATCGGCGTGGGCGGCCATGTCGACCAGCCTCAGCGTGTCGCTGGCCCGGGCCCGGCGGGTGGCCCGGTCCATCCCCCGCATCTTGAGGGCGAAGGCGACGTTGTCGAGCGCGGTCAGGTGAGGGAACAGGGCGTAGCTCTGGAACATCATCGCGGTGCCCCGCCGGCCCGGGGGCAGCTCGGTGATCTCGTGGCCGCCGAAGACGATGACGCCCGCGCTGGCCGCCTCGTGGCCGGCGATCATCCGCAGCGTGGATGTCTTGCCGCAGCCGGACGGCCCCAGGAGGCAGCAGTACGTGCCTCCGGCGATCCGCAGGCTGATGCCGTCGACCGCGACGACCGCGCCATACCGCTTGGTCGTCTCGATCAGCTCCAGCGTGGCCGCCGGGCCGCGGAGCGGCTCGCTCACCGGCATGCGCCTGCGGGTGAGCAAGCCGCGTACCGCCTCCGCGCCCGGCGGCGCGCCCCGGCGCCGGGCGCCGCGATGTGGGCGAATCGACGGCGCGCGAGCACGCGGGGCGCGCGCCCGGATGCCGGCGGCCCGGACCTCGCGGTGCTCAGCGACCGGGCAGACGCGAGCCCGCCTGCCGCGATCTGCGGCGATCCGGGCAACGCGACGGCCGGGGCCGGCGACATGCGCCGAGTGTAGCTCAGGGCTCGGCGGCGCGGCACGGAGCCCTGTCCGCCTTGACAGCCCGACGGCCGCCGGCGCAGCATCGCGGCGGTGGCCGCGACGTCGCGCGCAGTCCGACACCTTCGCCGGTGAGGGAACCATCATGGCGACTGACGCCCAGGCCGAGCTCAGGGTCGACGCCCACAGCATCGAGCCCATCCCCGAGGCGGACAAGGACTCCACCGGCCCGCAGCAGATGTGGATCTGGGCCGGGGCCAACATCGCGCCGATCAACTGGGCGCTGGGGGCGCTGGGCATCGTGCTCAAGCTGGGGCTGTGGGAGACCATCGCGGTCATCGTGCTCGGCAACGTCGTGGGCTGCGCGATCTTCGCGGCCTTCACGGTGATGGGCCACCGGACCGGCGTCAATCAGATGGTCCTGTGTCGCTCCGCGTTCGGCCGACGGGGGGCGGCGCTGCCGAGCGCGCTGATGTTCCTCATGACCCTGGGCTGGATCGGCGTCAACACCTACTTCCCCGTGAAGATCGCCGTCGCGATCCTCGGGCAGTTCGGCGTCGCCGACACCTGGCTGACCAACCTGGTGGTCGTGACGGTCGTCATGATCGTCCAGGTGCTCATCGGCATCTACGGCTTCTACGCGATCCGGACCTTCGAGAAGTACACCGTGCCGGCCACCGCCGCCATCATGGTGCTGATGAGCATCCTGGCGTGGACGCGGCCGGGCGTGGTGAACTGGCACCTCGCCAGCACGCTGCCGCCGGCCGCCCACCTGGCGATGCTCACGCTGCTCACGACCGCGATCGGGGTGGGCTGGGGCATCTCGTGGGTCACCTGGGCCTCCGACTACTCCCGCTTCGTGCCGCGCACCGTCTCCTCGACCGCGGTCTTCTGCTACAGCTACCTCGGCATGTTCGTCCCCACGGTCTGGCTGGCCGTGCTCGGCGCCACCCTGGCCAGCGTCACCCAGGACACCGATCCGGCCAAGATGGTCAGTGCGGTCTTTGGCGGCGTGACGAGCGTCCTCGTGCTGCTGATGGTGCTCCACGGGCCCATCGCCACCAACATCCTGAACGTCTACTCGGCGGCCCTGGCCGCGCTCAGCATGGGCCTTCGCCTGTCGCGCACCGTCATGGCGCTGATCGCCGGGGTGGTGGGATACGCCGTGACCGTGTACTTCGTCTTCCAGCCGTCGTTCGCCAAGGCCTTCGACAACTGGATGATCAGCCTGCTGCTGTGGATGAGCCCGTGGGCCGGCATCGTGCTGACCGATTTCTTCATCGTCCGCCGCGGGCGCATCGACGTCGCCGAGCTCTATCGAGCGCCCGAGCAGAGCGCCTACGGCGACGTCAACCGGGCCGCGATCGTGGCCTTCGTCGTGGGGCTGATCGCCGGCTGGTCGGTGGAGGACGGCCTCGTCCCCGCGCTGCAGGGGCCGATCTCCATACGGCTGCTGAGCGGCGCCGACCTGAGCTGGCTGGTTGGCATCGTCGTGGCCGGCCTCACCTACCTGGCCTTCACCCGCCGGGCGGCGCCGGCGCCCCTCCCGCAGCCGACCGGGGCGAGACAGTAGGCCGATGGACGCGTTCCTGCGCGCGGCGATCGAGGAGGCCGAACGCGGGCTCGCCGAGGGCGGCATCCCCATCGGGTCGGTGCTCGTGCACGGCGAGCGCATCCTCGGCCGTGGCCACAACCGGCGGGTGCAGAAGGGCAGCGCCGTCTTGCACGGCGAGATGGACGCGCTGGAGAATGCGGGCCGCCAGCCCGCCCAGGTCTATCGCGAGTGCACCATCTACACCACGCTCTCGCCGTGCGCGATGTGCAGCGGCGCGATCCTGCTCTACGGCATCCCCCGCGTGGTGGTGGGCGAGAACCGGACGTTTCTCGGCGAGGAGGTCCTCCTGCGCAGCCGGGGAGTCACGGTCGACGTGCGGCAGGACGCCCGGTGCCGGGAGCTGATGGCCCGGTTCATCGACGCGCACCCGAGGCTGTGGGCGGAGGACATCGGGACCTGATCCCGGTCAGGAGGCCTGCGGCAGCGTCCCATCGGGCCGGGCGCCGGGCAGGCACGCGGCGAGCCAGGTCGGGTGCGCGACGGGCGACGTCCAGATCTCGAAGTGGAGCTGGGACAGCGCGAGGGCGTCCATCAGGAAGAACAGCTTCTGCGCATCGGTCAGCCCCCGCGGGCCGTCCTTCACGGCGACCGCGACGGCGCGCTGGCGCCGCGCCTGCGCCTCCGGCGACAGCTTCGCCCGCGAGCCCGACACGGCGCACGCGATGGCGTTGACCCGCGGGTGCACGACGGCGTCGACGAAGCCGGGCAAGACGCCGGAGCGGACGCGCAGCGCCTGCAGCTCGACGGCCGGCGCCGACTCCTCGGGGATGACCAGCAGCCGCGCGCGCCGGAGCCGACGACCGAGCGACACCCGGCTGGAGTACACCGAGATCGGCACCGAGAGCGCGAGCGCGCCGACGACCGGCAGCAGCAGCCACCAGGTGTACGAGGAATCCAGCCAGTAGACGGCCGCGGCCCAGGCGGTGCCCAGGACGGCGTGCACGCCGTGGCGGCGCAGGCCCTCGCCCCACGTGGTCTCGGCGTCCTCGCGCGGCGGGCTCTTCCAGCTCACGCCGAGGCCGGTGAGCGCGGCCAGCACGAACTGGGTGTGGAACAGCATGCGGATCGGCGCCAGCAGGGCCGAGAACACGATCTCGACGAGCACGCTCAGGCTGACGCCGAGGGCGCCGCCGAACCGCCGGGCGCCGCGCGCCAGCACCAGCAGGCCGCCCAGGATCTTCGGGGTGAACAGCACGACGGCCGTGCCGATGATGAAGCCGACGGCGGCCTTGACGTCCCACTCGGGCCACACCGGGAACAGCTGGCGCGGCTGCACGAAATACTGGGGGCCGACGACGGTCTGGACCACGATGAACGCGGTCGACAGCGTCAGGGACAGGAACCACAGCGGCGCCGAGACGTACGTCATCACGCCGGTCATGAACACCGCCCGGTGAGCCGGGTGCAACCCCTGCCACAGGAACAGTCGGGAGTTGATGAGGTTCCCCTGGCACCAGCGCCGGTCGCGCTTGAGCTCGTCGATGAGGTTGGGCGGCATCTCCTCGTAGCTGCCAGGCAGGTCGTAGGCCATCCAGACCTTCCAGCCGGCCCGCCGCATCAGCGCGGCCTCCACGAAGTCATGGGAGAGGATCTCGCCCGAGAGCGGGCCACGCCCCGGCAGCCGCCCGAGCGCGCAGTGGCGCATGAACGGCTCGATCCTGATGATCGCGTTGTGGCCCCAGTAATAGGACTCGCCGAGCTGCCAGAAATGCAGGCCGGCCGTGAACAGCGGCCCGTAGACGCGGGCGGCGAACTGCTGCACGCGCGCGTACAGCGTGTCCCGTCCGGCGGCGAAGGGCGCCGTCTGGATGATGCCGGTGGTCGGGTTGGCCTCCATCAGGCGCGCCAGCGTCGCCAGGCAGTCGCCGCTCATGACGCTGTCGGCGTCGAGGACCACCATGTAGCGGTACTGGCTTCCCCAGCGCCGGCAGAAGTCGGCGATGTTGCCGCTCTTGCGCTTCACGCGGTGACGCCGCCAGCGGTAGAAGATCCGGCCGAAGCCGCCGACGGCCATGCACAGGTCCAGCCAGGCCTGGCGTTCCGCGATCAGCGCGTCGGCGTCGTTGCTGTCGCTGAGGACGAAGAAGTCGAAGCGCTCCAGCGCGTCGGTCCGCGCGACCGACTCGTACGTGGCCCGCACCCCCGCGAACACGCGCGCCACGTCCTCGTTGCGGATCGGCATGACGACGGCCGTGCGCGCCTCCGGGGGGATCGGCGCGTCGGGCAACGCCGAGCGGGTGATCGCGTACCGATCGCGTCCCAGGACCAGGAGCACGAACCCGCTGACGGCGGTCCAGAAGCCGAGCGACACCCAGGCGAACAGGATCGTGAACAGGGTCAGGATCGCCAGCTCCAGCGGCTGCTGCCCGTGGTACGGGAGCACCTTCGTCGTCATGTAGTACGCGAACGCCGCCGTCTGGGCCAGCGCCAGCCCGGTGAAGACGACCCGCCGGACGGTCGCCGTCCGGGTGAGCGATCGGACGTTGGCGGACTCCGCCGTGGCGGCCGGCACGGCGTTGGCGCGCCGCCGTCGCCTACGCCGGAAGATCCGCGCCAGGAGCGACACCGGCCACCCGCTCGGCGCCATGGGCGTCCGCCGCACCGGTGGAGCGGTCGGCAGCGCCCACGCGCCGTCCTCACCGTTCGAACGCTCGTCGTGCGGGGCCAGCCCGGGGACGGCGAGCTCGAGGCGGCGACGGATCGAGCCGAAGGCGGCATCGGGGCCGACGCGGGAGGCGCCGGTCAACGCGTCGTGCAGCGTGGCCATCGCCCGGTCGGGCTCCGCCTCGCGCTGGGTCAGCTCAAGCACCGCACCCTCGCGCTCCCGCGGCAGGCGCAGCTGATCCATGTACCGCCGGCAGACCCGGGCGGCGTCCAGATCTAGTCGGGCGGGAGGATGTAGCTCCATGTCTCCGACAGGACCTCGTTGCCACGCTTCAGGTGCGCCCGGAGCTCCACCGGCTTGCCGGCATCCACGCGGCGAACACGGACCACGAACCGCCAGCCGCCGGTGGCGTCGTTGCGTCTGACGTGTCGCTCCAGGACCTCTCCGTTGTCGACCGACAGGACCGTTTCCGGGACCGTGCCGGCGGGCAGTCGTCCGAGCGGCGGGCCCTCGAAGTCGACGTGCAGCTCGACGCTGGCGTCGGGCGTCTTCGTGTAGCCGCGGCCCCGCCGGGTCTCGCGTACCCAGGCCACGGGGGGCCGGCTCTCGCGATCGCGCTGCCACAGCACGCGGTATCCGAACACCAGCGCCTCCTTCGGCCGCGGCTGGAAGTCGGGAACCCAGTAGGCCACGATGTTGTCGTTCGTCTCGTCCGGCACCGGGATCTGTACCAGCTCGACCCGGCCGGGCCCCCACGGGCCCTTCAGCTCGACCCACGCCGAGGGCCGCAGGTCGTAGCGTGCCTCGAGGTCCTCGTAGTCGGCGAACCCCCGCTCCCGCTGCATCAACCCGAACCCGCGGGGGTTCGTGAGCGCGAACGAGGTCACCAGGAGGCGCTTGGGATTCACCAGGGGGCGCCAGATCCACTCCGTCGCGGTGGCCTGGATCGACAGGCCATCGGAGTCGTGGACGCGCGGCCGATAGTCCTCGCGGTTCGGGCGCTGGTTGGCGCCGAAGAAGAACATGCTCGTCAGCGGCGCCAGGCCCAGCTTGGCCACGCTGCGGCGCAGGAAGACCCGGGCGTCGACCTCGAGCACCGTGGTGACGCCCGGCCGGAGGACGAACCGGTACGCGCCGGCCGCCCGCGGCGAATCGAGCAGCGCGTAGATGGTGAGCTCCTTGGCGGTGGGCTGCGGGCGCTCGATCCAGTACTCCACGAAGCGGGGAAACTCCTCGCCGCTGCTCTCCGCGGTATCGATGGCGAGCCCGCGCGCCGACAGCCCGAACCGCTGCCCCCGCCCGAGGCCCCGGAAGTAGCTGGCGCCGAGGAAGACCAGGACCTCGTCCTTGTAGTTCGGGGTATTGACCGGGAAGTGGGCGCGGAAGCCCGCGAAGCCGATCCCCTTCAGCTCGTCGCGATCGATCTTGTTCTTGCCGTAGTCGAAGGTGTCGGGATCGAAGCGAATGTCTCGTATCCCCTCGGCGGTGATCTCGTGGATCACGACCGTGTCCTCGTAGAACCAGCCGGGGTGGAAGAACATGATCTCGAAGGGCAGCCGGGCCTCCCGCCAGAGCGCCCGGTCGGGTCGGAAGCGGATGTCGCGGTGCTGGTCGTAGTCGAGGGCCTTGAGGCTCTTGGGCAAGGCGCCGCTCGGCTTCTGGTAGGTCGCGGAGGCGAGCTTGGACGCGCGGGCGGCCACGTCCTCGAGGCTGAAGGCCTGCGCGTCGGTGGCGATCAGGAGGAGCGCGGCCAGCACCGGCAGCGGGCGGCAGAGGAGAGACCAGCGGCGCCGCGGCGTGGCCCCCGCCGCGCCTCCCCGCCCGTCGCCACGCACGCTGCGGCGGTTCAGCAACCGCCGACGTCTTCTCGCTGAGCCTGCCAGGGACCGCAAGGCGCTCCGCTCCGCTTCATCTCGCCGACCACAGGGCTTCCCGCCTTGGACTCGTTTCGCCGACACCACCAGCCAGCGCCGACGGCGCCGTCGCGCTGTCGCCCGACACGTACGTCGTTGAAAGGATGGACTCGAAAGTACCCACGCCGGCCGAGGAAATCAAGCGACCGTCACCGCAAAGCCACACGCTTTCACCAGCTTCGATCGGTTTCGAGCTGTGCTCCCGCAAGATTCGCGCCGTCGGCCGCACCGGTCGTCAGCCGCGTGAGCCCCCGGACGGAGTCGGCGCCGTGGGATCGTGCAGCGCCTGGCCGCCGGACCCGATGATTCTGGCATAGAACAGGGCGCTGTCCTTGAGCGTGCGTTTCTGGGTCTCGAGGTCGACGTGCACGATCCCGAAGCGCTTGGAATACCCGTGCGACCACTCGAAGTTGTCGAGCAGGGACCAGACGAAGTACCCGCGCACGTCGGCGCCGCGCTCGATCGCGGCGTGCACGGCTCCGATGTGCCTGCGCAGGTAGTCGACGCGCAGGGGGTCGGCGAGATGCTCGCCGTCGAGGGCGGGCGGATCGAAGAACGCGGCGCCGTTCTCCGTGACGTACGTCGGCGGGTTGCCGTACCGGTCCTTGACCCAGAGCAAGGTATCGGTGAGCGCCGGCGCGAAGACCTCCCACCCGGTCTCGGTGTAGGTCGCACGCGGCTGGACCGTCGTCGCTGCCCGCAACAGGCCCCCCTGGGGATCGAAGCGCGTGACCCCGCGAGTGTAGTAGTTCACGCCGAGGAAGTCGATCGGCTGCCGGATGCTCTTCAGGTCGGCGGCGGGCCACCGCGGCCACGCCTCGCCGAACACCTCGGCCAGCTCGTCGGGGTATCGACCCAGGAAGATCGGGTCCAGATACTGACGGTTCATGTAGGCGTCGGCGCGCGCCGACGCTGCCCGATCGGCGGGATCGTCCGAGGCGGGGTACTTCGGCTCCAGGTTCACGACGATCCCGACCCGATGACGTCCCTCTGCCCGGTACGCCCTGACGGCCTCGGCGTGCGCCCGCAGCAGATGGTGCGACGCGATCGGCGCCTCGAAGCGGTTCCGGTGACCCGGGGCCAGGGTACCGTGCAGGTACCCGCCGTCGGTGACGACCCACGGCTCGTTCAGCGTCGTCCACAGCTTGACGCGACCGTCCAGCCTCCTGAACACGACCGCGGCATACTCGGCGAACCACGATGCGATGTCGGGATTGAGCCAGCCCCCGAGGTCGTCCAGGGTAGCCGGCAGGTCCCAGTGATACAGCGTCACCACGGGCTCGATGCCGGCCGCGACAAGCGCATCCACGAGCCGCTCGTAGAAGTCCAGGCCGGGGGGATTCGTCGGGCCCCGGCCGCTCGGCATGACCCGGCTCCACGACACGCTGAAGCGGTAGGCGTTCGTCCCGAGCCTCCGCATGATCGCGACGTCCTCGAGATAACGCCGGTAATGGTCGCAGGCGACGTCGCCGGTGGCGCCGTCGCGAACCAGCCCCGGCGAGTGGGTGAAGCGGTGCCAGATACTCGCCCCGGCGCCATCGCCGAGGGGCGAGCCCTCGACCTGGTAGGCCGAGGTGGCGGTTCCCCACAGGAACTGCGATGGAAACGCGATCGGTCGCTCACGGTCCGCCATGGATGCTCACCCTCGCCGGAACTTCGTGAATGCGCAGCTCGCCGTCTTGCCACCGCGCCGGCTTGCCGTTGACCCGGACCACGGCCGGTGGCGGCTGCCTGCCCGGCCACACGAGTACGAACCCGCCCGGCGGCACCCGCGCGCCGCCGGACAGCGTCAGGACGAGGTTCCCGCGCTCCCGCCTCAGCGAGTACCCCAGGAGCCCGTAGGGCGTGCGCAGGTCCTTCACCGCAACCCCCGTTCCGTCCAGCCACGCCGGGGGGACGCCGGCGGCCAGCACCAGGGCCTGGTCGCGCTCCCGCTCGTAGGCAACCAGATCGAGCACGGCCCGGATGAAGTCCGAGGCGACCCAGCCGTGCGGCATGTCGCCCACGAAGCGCGGTTGCCGGGGATCGCGGCCGATGACCTCCGGCCACTGGTTCCACGGCGCCGGACGACGGCCGGCCATGAAGAACGCGAGCAGCTCGTGCGCACGATCGCGCCAGCCCAGGCGGACGAAGGTGCCGACCGTGCGGATCTCGTAGGGCGTGTAGTCCTCCCACACGGTGCGACCGTCCCGCCGGTCGACGAATGCACGCCAGTACCGCTCGAACGTCGCGCGCACGAGCTCCGAAGGCAGCCGGTCGAGCTCCCCGGCCGGGGCGATCGCGATGGTCGACGAGGTCGGGTCGAAGTCCCCCAGCTCGGCGGACCCCGGGAGGTAATCGATCCCGTGGCTGCTCGTCGCCTCGCGAAGCGAGGCGACGAGGTCCCGCCGGAACTCGTCGCGCTGGGCCTCGAGCCGGGTGGCGGCATCGGCGCGGCCGAGCGCCCGGGCGATGGCCAGGGCGCTGTTGTACCCCTTCAGCGCCCAGAAGTCGTCCCAGTACGAATGCATCGGCTTGGCCGCGTATCCCTCGTGACTGATCGAGGCGGGTAGCAGCCCGTAGAAGACGCGGCTCGCAGGCGTCGAGCCAGCGTCGATCCGCTCGGACTGCCGCAGGTCCTCGAGATAGCGGGCGGCCGCCTCGACGCGCGGCCATAGCTCCTGCAGGAGCGGACGATCGCCCGTGTAGCGGTAGACCTCGTGGACGAGGAAGATGAACTCGCCGGCGCTGTCGTGCTCCGGCACCGGATCGGCGCCGCGAGCATCGACGCAGCAGGGCACCTTGCCGCTGGCGAACTGGTGCGGCGCGTACCAGCGAAGGTAGTCGGCCGCCACCCCGGGGTGCCCGAGGCGGAGCAGCGATTCCGCGATCATGGCGCCGTCGCGGATCCAGGAGCGCGCGTAGGATCTCGTTCCCGGCCGCAGCACGGGACCGTCCCGGGTGAGCAGCACGTGCGCCAGCGACGTGCGAAGCGTGTCGGTCAGGGGCCGACCCGCAGCGGGAAGATCGACGGCGACACGATTCAGTCGCCCGCGCCAGGCGGCGGCGACGGTGGCCTGCTCGCCACGCATCCAGCGCGCCGGGGTGGCTTCGCGAAGGTCGGGTCGACCCGCCGGTCCCGACAGCGGCACCACCACGCCGAGCGTGGCGCTCGCCCGGGGAGCCAGCGTGAGGCGGTAGCCGAGCGCCGCCGACGCGTAGCCGAACTCGTCGTGAACCACGGCCGGGCCCGACCAGTCGGGCGCGCCCACGAGCCCTGGGACCGGTCCCGCATCGAAGGGGAAGGCTCCCACGCGATCGGGCACGCGCAACGGGAACACCTTGCGATCGGTGTTGACCGAGAGGGTCGAGCCGTCCCAGCCGACGTCCCGGATCGCGCTGACGCCGCCGGCCGTGTTGAGGAACTGTGAGGGGGGATTGACCTGGAACGGCCGCACGGCCAGCACGAGGTGGAGCGGCAGGGTGTCTGCCGTGAGATTGCGAACCTCGTAGCGGGCGACCAGCCGGGACCGGTCGCGCGAGCCCGAGGCGAAGACGGAGATGCGCAGCTCCCACCGCGCGTGGCGCCAGGTGACACCCGGAACGGGCAGGTAGTCGTCGAGGAGGAACTGGCGGGTCTCGACGTCGGCCCAGCTCACGACGCGCGAGTCCTCCACGATGAACGGCTCGATCGAGAAGCCGCCCGTGCGGACCTCGAGGGCCCCGTCCTCCGACAGCAGCCCGCTGTCGGCGCCCCCGTCGACGCCCACGATCGTCCACGCCGTCTGCTCGCCGGACATCCCGCGCGGATACGTGCCGCGGGGCGACTCGCGCGCCACGGCCTGGAAGAACGCGTTGGGAGAGGCGCCGAAGGCGAGGTCCTTGACCTGCACCTCGGCAAGCCCGTAGGCGCCGGCGGGGCCGTCGTGGAGGGCCAGACGCAGGAAGCGCGTCTCCGCCTCGTGGAGGAGGATCGCGTCGGGTCCCCCGCGGCCGTCCACCACGCGGCGCACCGTTTGCCAGCGGACGCCGTCGTCGGAGAACTGCACGTCGTAGCGGCTGGCGTGCGCGCGGGGGAGCCAGCGGACCGCGAGGCCGCCGAACTCGCGCGGCCGCTGGAAGTCGATCGTCAGCGCCTGGGCGCGGCCCGCGCCGGGGTCGCTCATCCAGGCGGTGGTGACGTCGCCGTCGAGCGCGCGGAGCGGCTCGTGACCGGGCCGCGCGGACGACGCACCCACGACCGGGTCGGGGACGGGCGGCTCCTCGTCGGGCAGCTCGCGCAGCGCCAGCCGGCTCACGTACACCGAGCCCTGGCCGCCGTCGCGACCGGCGGCCACCACGAACTCGATCGAGGCGAACCGCCGCAGCGTCCGCTCCCGCGTGGGACCCCACGCGAAGTCGACGTGGCGCGTCTTGATCCGGATCAGCTGCCACTCGCGCCGGAACTGGTAATCGGCCCGGTTCATCCACCAGACGTTGTCGCCGGAGGCGTCGACCAGCTTGACCTGAAAGTTGTTCACCGGCGCCTCGGCGCGCAGGTAGAACACGATCTCGTAGCGGCGCGGCAGCTCGACCGCCAGGGCGCGCCGGGCCAGCGCGTACCCCGCCGTGCCGCCGAGGTCGAAGTCCAGTCGCAGGGCGGGACCGCCCGGGCCCTCGGCCGGCCGGATCGTGGCGCGGACGCCGTCGGAGCCCACGGCCTGCCACGGCGTCAGGTCGCCGAACGTATCGAGGGTCCGCTCCGCCGGTGGATCGGAGCGGGCGTTGCTCGAGGGGCCCCACGGCGCGAGCGCCAGGGCCACCAGCGCCAGGGCCGGCCGCCAGGCGCGGCGCGCACGTCGGGGCGCGGCCGGGGTCCGCCTCATTCCTTGATGCTGCCGAGCATCAGCCCGCGGATGTAGTAGCGCTGCAGGCCCAGGAACACCAGCAGCACGGGCGCAGTGGTGAGGACCGAGCCGGCCATCATCAGCTCGTTGTCCTGCACGTGCTCTCGCGACAGGCTCGCCAGGGCGACCGGCAGCGTGTACAGGTCGCTGTCGTTGAGCACGATGAGCGGCCACATGAACTCGTTCCAGGTGCCGAGCGAGGTGAAGACGGCCAGCGTCACGATGATCGGCCTCAGCACCGGCACGATGACCGAGCGAAAGATCCGCAGCTCGCTGGCGCCGTCGATGCGGGCCGCCTCGAGCAGGTCGTCGGGCACCGACAGGGCGTACTGCCGCACCACGAACATCCCGAAGATGCTGGCCAGGGCGGGCACGATCACACCGCCGTACGTGTTGACCAGCCCCAGCTGCTTGAGGAGCAGGAACAGCGGCACCATGGCCACCTGGGCCGGGATCACCAGCGCGCTCAGCAGCACCTTGAAGATGCGGTCGCGGCCGGCGAAGCGGAGCTTGGCGAAGGCGTAGCCTCCGGCCACGTTGAAGAGCAGCGAGCCCAGCGTCACCGCCGTCGTCAGCACGACGCTGTTGAGCAGGTACCGGCCCATGCCGGCGTGGGCGAACAGCTCCCGGTAATTCGCCAAGGTGGGCCGGGACGGCAGCAGCGGAGGAGGAAAGGCGCTGGCCTCACCGGGCGACATCAGGGAGACCGAGAGCATCCACACGAGCGGCAGCAGCGTGATCGCCGCGCTGCCCACCAGGAGCCCGTTCACGAGGGCCGCGGCCAGCCCGGGTATCACGGCGCGTACTCCCACCGGGCCAGCCGCAGCTGCAGGACCGTCACGGCGAAGATGAACACGAACAGGAGGAAGGCGACGGCCGAGGCCGAGCCCAGGTTCCACCACTTGAAGCCTTCCTCGTACATGAAGTAGAGCACGCTCACCGTGCTCTGCAGCGGTCCCCCCTGCGTCATCACGTACGGCTCGGCGAACAGCTGGAAATACCCGGCCACGGTCAGGACGTTCACCATCGCGACGATGGGCGCGAGCATCGGCAGGGTCACGTGGCGGAACTGGCGCCACGTCGACGCGCCGTCGATCCGGGCCGCCTCGTAGAGCGGCTCGGGGATGCTCTGCAACCCGGTCAGGATGATGATCATGTTGTACCCGAAATTCTTCCACACGGCGAAGAGGATGATGGCGGGCATGGCCCAGCGCGGGTCACCCAGCCAGTCGACGGGCGGCAGGCCGATGCGGCCGAGCGCGTAGTTCAGCAGCCCGTAGTGAGGGTTGTAAAGGTACCGCCAGATGACCGCCACCGCCACCAGCGTGGTGACGACCGGCGCGAACAGCGCCGTGCGGAAGAAGGCCTGGAACCGGACCAGCCGGGAGTGCAGGAGCAGCGCGGTGCCGAACGACACGGCGATCGTGAGGGGCACGCCGACCGCCACGAAGTAGAGGGTGTTGCCGAACGCTCGCCAGAAGAGGGGTGTCTGGAGCAGCTGGGCGTAGTTGCCGAGTCCGACGACCCGGAGATTACGACCGTCGGCGAGCGCGTAGATGTCGAAGTCGGTGAGGCTGAGCGCCAGCGCGGCCACCACGGGCACGAAGAAGAAGACGACGATCACGAGCAGCGCGGGCGCGACGAAGCACCACGCGACCGGGACGGACCTCACCCGCGTCCCCGCCGCGCGAGCAGCCACCGACGCTTGTCGAGGATCCGATCCGCCTGCGCATCGAGCTCGCGCGCGGCCTGATCCACCGACAGCTGGCCGTGGACGGCGCGCTCGGCCACCAGGCGCATCTGATTGGCGATCCGCTCCCACTCGGGAACCTTGGGCGTCGGCTTGACCCGCTCCAGCTGCTCGCGGAAGGCGCGCGCGTGGACGTCGGCGGCCAGCCCCGGATCCGCCCACGTCGCGCGGCGCGGCGGCAGGTCGCCGGTCAGCGCGTGGAAGCGGCGCTGCACCGCGGGCTGCGACAGGTACTCCACCAGGCGCCACGCTTCCCGCGGGTGCCGGGACGACCGGAACACCACCAGGCTCGAGCCGCCCGCGATCGAGGCGCCCGGTCCATCCGGACCCGGCAGCGGCGCCGTCATCCACGTGTCCTGCTGCTCGGCCGGGAGACGCCGGCCGAGCTCGCCGATGTTCCAGGGGCCGGACACGTAGAAGGCGAACCGGCCGCGACCGAACTCGTTCCACACGTTCGAGATGGCTCCCGTGGCCAGGGCGGGCGCCCAGCCGCGCTGGAACATCTCGAGGTAGAACGCCAGCGTGCGCCGGAAGCCGGGCCCGGCGAAGTTACCCCACCGCCCGTCCTCGCGTAACAAGGGCTCCTCCTGCTGCAGGGCGAGAGCCAGCAGCGGCTCGAACTCGTGGAGCGGCAGCAGGATCGCATAGCGATCGGGGCCGGCGCGCCCCGAGACGGCCGACAGCACCCGTCTCCACTCCGGCCAGGACCTCGGCGGGGCGGAGAACCCCGCCTGCCGCAGCAGGTCGCGACGGTAGAAGAGCAGCCGGGTGTCGACGTACCACGGTACACCGTACAGGGCGCCGTCCAGACGGTTGGTGTCCCAGATGCCGGCGAAGTAATCGTCGGCACGGACGACCGGCGACGCGGCGGCGTACCGGTCGAGCGGTTCCAGCGCGTTGAGCGCGACCAGCTCGGGGATCCAGGTATTCCCGAGCTGGCACAGGTCGGGCGTGGTGTCTCCGGCAAACGCCGTCAGCAGCTTTTCGTGGGCGGCGGTCCAGGGCAGCTGCTGGACCTTCACCCGCACACCTGGATTGGCGCGCTCGAACTCGGGGAGGAGATCGGCCACCACCTCGCCCTCGCGGCCCATGACCCAGAAGCGGAGGACGATCTCGCGCGAGGACGAGGGGCCGCACCCCGCCGCGAGCGACAGCGCCGCGACGAGAGCGAGGACGGCAGCCCGGGACAGGCGGAGCCGAGACCTACTGACCGGGGCCGGTGAGCCACCCACCGGAGAAGCCGGCCTGCTGGAGGCCTCGCCGCAGGTAGGGATTCTTGCGCATCACGCGCCAGACCAGGGCGCTGCGGTAGTTCTCGATCATGGCGAGGATGGCGCCCTGGTCGATCCCGAGGTAGTCGCCGGCGACCCAGCCGAAATCCGGGATGCGCCGCCCGTGCCGGAGGGGAACGTCGAACGCGAAGGTCCGGTTGAAGGCGTCGAGGAAGCCGTACTTCGAATAGATGTACTGGCCGTAACGGCGGTGCATCTCGAGGGTGGTAGGGATGGCCAGCTCCGGCGCGAAGGGAATGGACGCCACCACCGCGGTCGGCGCCAGCGTGCAGTCGTCCTGCTTGCCGTTGAGGTCGATCCCGCGCGCGGCGTAGCTGCGGAACGCGCGGCGACCCTCGGCGTCCTCGATCTCGACGTCGGCCGGTCCGTCGCTGGCGGTCAGTCCCCACACGGTCGCGCCATAGTCCCGGCACCGACGCGGGTTGGCGATCGCGTACGCCTGCTGGGCGTAGACGGCGCGCCGGCTGTTCTCGAAGTAGTCGAGACCGCGCTGCTTCATGTACTCGTCCCGGATGTTGCGAAAATCGGTCCACACGTGCGTGTACTGGTGGCCGAACAGCGGAGCGAAGTTCAGGTGCTCCTGACCGAACACCGTACCCCACTGCTTGTCGTACGTGCTGGTCCACGCCGCCCAGGCGTCCACGCCCACCGGGAAGGTCGGCGAGCCGAGGGCGAGCAGGTACACGAGCATGGCCTCGTTGTAGCCGCGCCAGTCGTACTTCAGGAACCCTTCCTCGGGCGACCAGCCGAGACTGATCGCGGGGGCTTTCGGCTGCGCCCATTGCCAGTCCACCCGCCGGTAGATGTCGTCCACGAGGGCTCGAATCTGGACTTCCTCGGCGTCCGATCCGTCGAAGTAGGACTGGCAGAAGAGCGCGCCGGCCAGGAGGATGGCGGTATCGACGGTCGACAGCTCGCTGTCTCCGAAGCGCTCGCCGGTCTTCATGTCGAGGAAGTGGTAGAAGAACCCCCGGTGCCCGGCCGGCCCGCGGGCGTCGGATCCCTGGGCGGCGGTCGAGAAGAACCGTAGGGTCACCAGGACTCGCTGCCGCGCCTGCTGTCGGGTGATGTAGCCGCGCTCGACCCCGATCGGATACGTGGTGAGGCCGAAGCCGACGGCCGCGACGCTCGAGAACGATGGGGTCGGATACCGGTCCGGGATGAGCCCGTTCTCGGGGTTCGCCGTCTCCCAGAAGAACCGGAACGTGCGCTCCTGGAGCTCGACCAGGAACGGATCGAGGGCGGGGCCCGGGGTCGCCGCCACGGTCCGGGGTGTGACGGCCTGCGCGTGCCCCGGAAGGGGGGTCGTCAGCATCACGAGCGTCGCCATGAGCGCGAGGCCGACGGCCGAGGACTTGGTTGACATCGTCACTTTCCGATGCTCGGCGCCGTGAATGCGGTTGAGCGCCAGCAGGAAGACGAGACGGCCGGGTGCGGCCATGCATCGTAACCGACGCCGGTCAGCACGGTCGACGCTCGCCCCCGCCGTCGACCCGCGAGGACCGCAAGCGTGGTCCGCGTGGCAGCCGGTGTGTCGGCGAGTTTCATGGCACGCAGTTCCAGCGCAACCACGGTGCCACGTAGTCTCTCCACCAAGTATACGAATTTTCGGGGGGTGAATGAAATGCGGTTGCCAGACGGCGGGGAGTATCTCCTGGGTTGCAAGGGCATTTCGCCCGACGGCCCCGGCGAGCCGATTCTGCGGTCCTCGTGGGCCCGACCCCGGGGCATGGCGGCTGTGCCGACGAGCCAGGCGACGCGACCGGCGAGAAAGCAGGTCACGCGGTCTTCATCTCTCCGCTCCTTCGACGGCAGGAGGACCGGCACAAGGCACGATACATCCGGCATCTCGCTGGCGAGCCGGGCGGTGGGCGAGGCGCGCACGATTCTACGTCCCGTCCCCGGAAGCGTCAAGCCGCGGTCGGCTGACGGTCGCGGCCTGTCGGCTATACTCCCGGTTGCTCCCCGTCGGAGGCGAGCCGTCGTGGCATTCGGGAGGTGCAAGGATGTCGAAGCCCAGGCGTGCACAGCGCCGCGATCGCCGGATCGCCGCGATCCTCGCGCGCGCCCGCCCGCCGAGTATTCAGCTGATCCGGTTCCTCTACTGCGGCAACGACGCCGTCATCCGGGGCAAGGCCTGCCACGCCGACTTCCTCGCCTCGTACCTGGAATCCGGGATCGGTCTGACGGTGGCGATGCAGTCCTTCAACGTGCTCGACCAGCTCGTCGCCGAGGGCTCGTTCGGGCCGGTGGGCGAGGTCCGACTGCGCCCCGATCTTGACACCTTCGCGGTCCTCCCCTACGCCCCGAAGTCGGCCCGCCTGTTCTGTGATCTCGTGACGCTGGACGGCGAGCCCTGGGCCGCCTGCCCGCGCAGCTTCCTCAAGCGGATGATCGAGCGGGGGCAGGCGCAGGGCGTTGCCCTGAAGGCCGCGTTCGAGAACGAGTTCGTCCTGGCCCGTTCGGAGGCCGACCGGCTGGTGCCGCTCGATCGAAGCCCGTGCTTCTCGACGATCGGCCTGGACGCGTCGGCGACGGTGATGATCGACGTCGTGGAGGCCCTGATCACCCAGGGGGTCCACCCCGAGCAGTGCTATGCCGAGCTGGGCCCCGGTCAGCAGGAGTTGCCGGTGCGCTTCGCCGACGCGTTGCGGGCCGCCGACAACCAGCTCACCGTGCGCGATACCGTACGCGCGATCGCCGCCCGGCACGGGCTGCTCGCGAGCTTCGCGCCCAAGCCCTTCCCGGACGAGGCGGGCAACGGCAGCCACGTGCACCTCAGCCTGTGGCGAACGCGCGACGACACCAACGCCTTCCACTCCCCGACCGGCCACCATGCCCTGTCCGACGTGGCCCACGCCTTCATCGGCGGCGTGCTGGCCCACCTGCCGGCGCTGCTGTCCCTGACGGCGCCCAGCGTGAACTCGTACCGGCGGCTCCAGCCCCGCTTCTGGTCCAGCGCCTACACCGCCTGGGGCCCGGATAACAAGGAGGCCACCATTCGCGTGCCGTCGAAGCGGCGCCGCCTGGAGATGGAGTCGACCAACCTCGAGTTCAAGCCGTGTGACCCCTCGTGCAACCCCTATCTCGCGCTCGGCGGCCTGCTGGCCGCCGGCCTCGACGGGATCGAGCGGAAGCTCGATCCGGGCGAGCCCCTCCTGGTGGACCCCGACACGCTCCCCGAGGCCGAGCGCCGGCGGCGGGGCGTCCGCCGGTACCCGACCTCGCTCGGCGAGGCGCTCGACGCTCTGGAGCGCGACGAGCTCATGCGGGCCGCGCTGGGGGAGGTGCTCGCCCGGGAGTACCTCGCCGTCAAGCGGTCCGAGGTGCGCGCGTTCCGGGACCGGGACGCGGCCTTCGAGGTCGCCCAGCACTTCTACAAGTACTGAGGGCGTGGATCTCGCCGGCCTGCGGGTGGTCGACGGGCACTGTCATCCGTTCCTGCGCGATCCCTGGCAGGTGCCCGTGGCGGCGTTCACCGATCTCTTCAGCGAGGGTCGACCGGGAACGATGGGGGCTCATATCCCCCACACCGGCTATTTCCAGCGAGCGATCGACGAGATGGCCCGGCGACTGGGCACGATCGCGACACCCGAGGCGGTGCTGGAGCGTCGTCTCGCGCTGGGACCCGCGTGGGCCCGCCAGGCCATGACCCGGAGCGGGCTGGCGGCCCTGCTCGTGGACACCGGCTATCCGCCGGAGGCGATGTCGCTCGACGCCATGCGTCGGATCGTGCCCTGCGCGATCCACGAGGTCTTCCGGGTGGAGACCTGCGCCGAGCGACTGCTCCGCCAGACGACACGGTGGAGCGAGTTCCAGGGGACGTTTCGCGTCGAGCTCCAGCGGGCGGCCGGCCGCTGCGTCGCGTTCAAGAGCATCATCGCCTACCGCTCGGGGCTCGCCGTCCGCCACTGGACCGACGACGAGGCGGCGACGGCGTACGCCGAAGCGCTGGAGCGCGTGCAGCGCGGCGGCTCGTCGAGGCTCACCGACAAGCGCCTCCTGGACACGCTCTTCGAGACGACGCTCGACATCTGCCTCGAGACCGGACGCCCGCTCCAGGTGCACGCGGGATTCGGCGACCCGGACATCGATCTGCTCCAGGCCAACCCGCTGCTGCTGCGGCCGATCCTCGAGGATTCCCGACGCGCGGGACTCCGGATCGTCGTCCTCCACATGGCGTACCCGTACGTGCGGGAGGCGGCCTTCATGACCGCCGTGTGGCCGCAGGTCTTTCTGGACCTGTCCCTCGCCCTTCCCTTCCTGGGTCCGGCCGCTTCCGGTCCGCTCGTCGAGATCCTCGGCCTTGCGCCGGCGACCAAGCTCCTCTACGGCTCGGACGTCGGCGCGGTGCCCGACCTCTTCGCGCTGGCGGCGGACTGGGGTCGGGCGACGCTGGGAGAGGCGCTCGACTGGCTGGTCAGCCGCGGTGGCCTGTCGCCGGAACGCGGCGCCGAGGCGGCCCGGCTCATCCTGTCAGACAACGCCGAGCGGCTCTACGGCATCCGCCCGGAGTGAACGAGATCGCCTCGGGCGGCTCTCAGGTGAGCTTCATGCGGTGAAGCATCGCGCTGCCGACCTGCTCCAGCCGTCTCACCCGACGCGACAGCACCATGAGAATCCGGCGCACCAAATCGGGCGTCTCGTTCAGGAGCCGCCAGAACTGGGCCCGATCGACGACCAGCAGCCGGAGGTCCGTCGACGCGGTGACCGTGGCCGACCGCGGCTCGCCGTCGAGCAGGCTCATCTCGCCGAAGAAATCGCCGGGACGCAGCGGATCACCAACGCCCGCCGGAGTCTGCACGGACACGCGGCCGTCGATGATGAAGAAGAACGAGTCTCCCGGGGTGCCGATCTCCGTCACGACGGTTCCCGCCGAGATCTCGACCGTCCGGGAGACCCCGGCAATCCGGCGAAGCTCGTCATCCGTGCAGTCGCTGAACAGCGAGACCCGGCGCAGGTGGTCGATCCGCGGATCGCCGGAGCGCACCTCCAGCACGTCCCGGGTGTCTGGCTCGGCCGGGTCGCGCAACGGCAGGACGTCGGGACGCTGCAACGGCAAGATGTCACCGGATTCACGGGGGAATCCCATCGACGCACCCCCCTTCTTGGTGCTCTGAGTCCGGCCACGACCGCCGATGCCCCGGGGCCACCCACGGCCGGCCTGGAGGACGAGCCTCCTTGCCGAACGGTAGGGCGAGACGTTCATCAGGTCAAGCGGCGAAGGTCCGAGCCTGTCGATCCCAACCGCCGGCCGCAGTCACTTGTCGTCGTCCCGGAAGGCCGCGAGGATGGCGGCGGCAACGACACACACCGTCACGACGACGAAGGTGGCCAGCCTGAACGTCCGGCTTCCCACGACCTCGCTGTACACCAGCACCGACAAACCGACCACGGCGATACCGACCTCCACGAGGCGGACAGAGGTCAGCCGCATGGATCCTCGTGAGGATTCGACCGGGCGCCCAAGGTCAATCGCGTCGGGTGGGACGGGGATGGACTCGTGAGGCGGTCAGGATCCGCGCAGCACCGAAGCGATGACGTCGCAGAGCTGCCACGGGTCGACGGGCTTGCGAAGCACCCGCGCGAACGGGGCCTTGCGAAGGTCCTCGGCGTACCGGTCGGCGTAGCCGGTGACGACCAGGACGGGGATCGGCCGCGCTCGCTCGCGGATCCGCTCGAGCAGCCACAGCCCGGTCTCTCCCGGCATGGAGTAGTCCGTGACCACGACGTCCGCGAAGTCCACCGAGGAGAGCGCGTCACGAGCCGACAGCGCCGCGACCACCGACGCGCCGGCATGGGTCAGCGCCTGCTCCATCAGGTCACAGGTATCCCGGTGATCGTCGACGACGAGAACCCGGCTCCCGGCGAGTGACGGCGGGGCGTCCATCACGAATAGGCGCGTCCGATGGCGGTCATCAAGAGCGACCGCTCCTACCTATGACACAAGGCGGCCCCGGGATGCACGCGGAAAGATCTGCCGGCCACGCGGGCTGTGATGGCCGGAGCTCGCGGGGGGAGGTATGCTCAGGTCCGGCGGGAGGCGCTCATGCGGGCGGTCCGGGTGTCGGTCATGATCTCCGCGGTGGTTCTGGTCGCGGCCGTTTCCGTCTCAGACGCGGGCGGTCGATCCGGGGGCGGCCGGGGGGGCACGCTCCGCGCGCCCTCGGCGGCCCCGCCCGGCTCCCGGCAGTCTCCCTTCGGCCATCGCCGCTTCCCTCGGCACCTGCTCTTCGGGGGCGTCGCCAACGATGTCGAGGTCGTCGAGATCGTCCGCGAGGTTCCCGCAGGCCCGCCGGTGGCCGTCAAGGAGGTCGCGCCCCCCACTCCTGTCGCTGAGCCGAAGTTCGTGCTGCCGCCGGAGCCGGCGGCCGCCGGTTCCGAGACGGTCGTCATCCAGCGAGGATCGAGGATCGAGCTCCACACCTTCGGACCGACGCCCCCGCAGCCGTAACCGCGCCGGCGCCGATCTATCGGCAGTGGGGGAGAACCTCGTCCCCCAGGAGCTTGATCGTCTCCATGATCTTGTCGTGCGGCGGCCCTCCCGAGTGGGCGTGCCGCAGACGCAGCAGGAAGTAGTCGGCGCCCGTGGCGTCACTCCAGCGCCGGAATTCTTTCACACACGCCGCCGGGTCACCGAGGATGAGGCGATCGGGCGCGAGATTGCCCAGCGTGAAGTCGGTGCCGGGCGGGATATCGCGGAACTCCGACAGGCGGTTGTCCCAGTAGTACCGATAGGCGGCCATCACCTCGGGACCGTACACGCGCTCGGCCTCGGCCCGGGTCCGGGCGACCCAGGCGTCGCGCATCAGCACGACCTGCGCCGCTCGGCCGGCCTCGCGCGCAGCGTCCTTGTAGGTGTCGATCAGCCGACGGGCGCCCGCGAGCGTGGTGCTCGGCGTGCCCACGAAGGCGTCGGCGAGCCGCCCGGCCCGCCGGGCGGCCGCCGCCACGCTGGCGCCGAACCAGAGCGGCGGGCTCGGCCGCTGGAACGGACGCGGGAGGATCTGCACGTCTTCCAGCGTGTAGTGCTTGCCGCGGAAGGAGAACGGCTCACCGGTCCAGCACTGCCGCAGAATCTCCACGCTCTCCTCGAACAGGGACAGGCGATCCTCCATCGCGACGCCGAAGGCGCGGAAATCGGCCTGCTGGTAGCCGATGCCGACGCCCAGGATGACGCGGCCCTTGGAGACGAGATCCAGCGTGATCACGTCCTCGGCCACGTGCACGGGGTGGTGCAGCGGCAACAGGATGACCGAGGTTCCCACCTTGAGACGGCGGGTGTGGGCGGCCACCGCGGTAGCCACGATGAGGGGTGACGGCAGGAACCCGTCTTTGTCCTGGTGGTGCTCGCCGAAGAAGCACGAGTCGAAGCCGCTCGCCTCCGCGAGCTGGGCCTCGGCGATGACCTCGTCGATGGCGCGATCGAGATGCTCTCCCCGCGGCGGTCTGGCAATCGAGCTGTAGAGGCCGAACTTCATGGGTCCCTCCGGCGCCTACCCTATCATCGGAGGCCCCCCGGCCGTCGACGAACGGCGTCGGCGCGACGCCGTCAGTCGAGTCCCAGCTCGTAGATGCCGCGACCGTGGGTCGCCGCCCGCAGCAGCCGCTGCGTGGGGTGAATCTGTAGATCGAACACCGGAGCGTCGGGCAGCCCGTTCTGCAGAGGCGCCCAGTTGCCGCCGCGGTCCGCCGAGTGCCAGACACCGATGTCGGCCGCGACGTACACGTTGTCGGGCGCCGCGCGATCGACGACGAGCGCATTGTGCTCGATGTCGAGCAATCGGTTGCCCCCCGACCCGCTGCGGTCCGTCCACGCCGTCCCGTCGAACCTCCACACCCGCCGGGAGTCACCCAGGCCGCCGAAGGTCACGTACACCGAGGCGCGCGTGGCATCGGCCCAGTCCACGGCGATGTCGGAGATCAGCCCGACCAGGCCGAGGGGACCGGCGGCGACGTCGTCCAGGCGCTTCAGCGACCAGCCGCTGCCGGCCCGGTCCGCCCGGATCACGCGTCCGCTGGTCGTCCCGATGAATAGCCGCGAGGTGGACGCGAAGGCGAGCGCGTACACGCTGCCGGACCCGGCCGGCAGCGCGAAGGTCAGGCTGGACGGCCACGAGGCCGCGAAGTCCCTGGAGACGAACACCTGCTCGCCGGCGCCGACAGCCACGACCTTCGCGTCGCTCTTCCGCTGGGGGTTGAAAGGGGCGCTGACGATCGGCTGGGTCATCGTCGCCCACGGAAAATTCCAGGCGGTCTCCCAGGCCTCGTCGCCGGTGCCGCCGCTGGACGAGCGGAGCACCGTGCCGTTGGCGAACACCAGGACGAGGTTCGGCGTCGCCCAGTTGACGAGGCAGTACCCACCATCGCCTCCGCTGACGTGCGACCAGATCGGGCCCGCGTCGGTCCGGGCGGTGCCGTTGTCCTGCAGCCCGGTGAAGAGCACGTTCGGATCGGTAGGGTGCTGCCCGATGAAGTTGCAGCACAGGCAGGCCAGGCCACTGTTCTGGCTGGCGAACTCACCCGTGCCGCGCGGGTCCCGGTTCAGGAAGACGCCGCCGTCGCAGCCGCACCACAGCTCGTCCGGGTCGCCCGGCGTGTGCGCCAGCACGTGGACGTCGGCGTGGGCGCGGGTGCCGATCGAGCGCGAGCTCGTGACGGTGTACGTCGCGCCGCTGGCCTGCACGACGCAGCGCCACACCGAGGCCGGGTAGGGCTGGGTGTCGACGTAGCTGCCGCCGAGGTAGACGATGTTCGCGTCCGCCGGGTCCACCGCGATGGCGAGGTCGTAGTCGCCCTGGCTACGGCCGCCCTGGGCAGGCAGCACGTCGGGGAGGCCGGTGACGCGCCGCCACGCTCCCCCCTCGCCCTCCACGCGATAGACGCCGTGGACCACGCCGCCCGAGCGGGTGGCCACGAACGCGTAGACGCGCTCCGGCTTGTCCGCCTGCACCGCTAGCGCGATCCGGCCCACGTCGTTCGTCGGGAACCCGGTGCCCATCGGAGTCCAGGTCGCGCCGTCCTTGGACTGCAGGACGCCGCTGCCCAGCTCGGCGGCGACGAACCGGGTGACGCCCGGGCTCGAGGCGACGACGAGGCTGCACGCCGCGCCCGGGCGGCGCCGGACCCACTCGAATCCACCGCCGGCCCCCGGCACCCGCTGGTAAAGACCACCCGTGGTGGCGGCCACGACGTTGTCGCGGTCGCGGGGGTCGACCGCCAGCGCGAAGAAGGCCTCGCCGGCCAGGGGCGGCGTGCTCGCCGCCACGGGCTCCACGCTCCAGGTTGCACCGCCGTCGTCGCTGCGGATCGGGCCGATGCCACGATAGGCCGGCAGCGCACCCACGATGCGCGACTGGAAGATCAGGTGGGTGTCGCCTTCGCCGGTACCGACGTACACGCGATTCGGATCGGCGCGATCGATCGCGATGGCCCCACAGGCCAGACTGGTGCTCGCGAAGTTGGTCGGGTCGACGTCGAAGCCGTCCATCAGCGCCCGCCAGCTATTCGCTCCGTCGTCCGAGCGGAAGACCCCGCCGTTGGCGCTGGCCGCGTACACGATCTGCCCGCCGCTGGCCACGGCGAGGCCGGCGACGCGGCCACCAACCGGCTGATTGCCCACCGTCTGCCCGTCGAGGACGACGGTGGGGCCCAGCGGCAGCCAGTTCCGCGCGCCGGGGATCGCGGGCGCCGCCGGGCCGCCGGCGACTCGCCCCGCCCGCGGGGCCGCCGCGACCTTGCGCCGCTTGTACTCGGCGAGGCGCTCGAGCCAGGCCAGCCGGCCGGCCGAGGCCAGAACGGACTCGCCGTGGCCGGGTTGCAGAAGGCTCCTGAAGGCGCCCGGCGAGGCGGTCCGTGATGCCGCGGTCGGCGCCGGAGCGGTGCCGCGCGGATCGAGCCGCGTGTACAGCGATTCCATGTCCGACACGAACCAGCCGGCGGGTCCTTCGTCGCGCGGCTCCACCTCGATCTTCTTGCCGCTGAGCTTGATCGGCTTCCTCGGGCGATACGTCGAGCGCCGGGTCTTCCTGGCCATGTCGCTCCATCCTCCGGCACGCCGTGCGAACCGTCCCCGACGCGTCACCGACGGCGGCCGCTTCCGGTCGACTCGGACAGAACGGGGAACTGCCACCTCGGCTTCTAGCACACCGACGGCCGCCCGGCGAGTCGGGGAAACCCCGACAGCCCGTGAGCGCGTGCCGTGGGCGTTCATAGAGCGCGTTCGGCGCGCTCGCCGCCCGGGCGGCGTGGTTGCCGTCTCCGCGAGCAAGCGATATATTTCTACGCGCGCCGTCGCGGTAGAGAGCCGCACGTCGGGCTCTTCGCGGAGGGCAAGCGATGGGAATGGCTCGATTCTCTCGAGTACTCTCCCTCGCCGCGCTGGCCATGTCCGCGGCGTGCTCGCCGACGACTGCCCCCGTCACCGCTCCGGCTCCGCCGACGACCGTGGTCGAGCGCCCCCAGCCGCCACCGCCGGCGCCGGCGCCCGTGCCGGCACGGCCCAGCGCGCCGCGTCCACCGGAGGCGCCTCTCCCCGAGGTGCTGGAGACGCGCGACGTCATCGTCGCCGCCAGGCGCGACGGCGACACGCCGGCCGGCCTTGCCGGCCGGCACCTCGGCGACCCCGACAAGGCGTGGATGATCCACGAATGGGCAAGCGGGCTCGAGCCGGCCGATTCGCCGTACGTGACGATCCCCAAGCACCCCTGGAATCCGGTCGGGGTGTACCCCGGCGGCTACCAGGTCGTGCCGGTCCTCGTCTACCCGGCGCTGGCGCGCGAGCGCAGCGGCCGGATCGTGATGGCCTCCAAGACCTTCGAGGAGCACATGCGGTATCTTCAGGGGGAGCGCTATCACACGCTCGCCCTCCGGGATTTCGTCGAGTTCATCGACGGACGCCGACAGCTGCCGATGAAGTCGATCCTCCTGACGTTCGACGGAGCCCACAACGGGTTCCTGCGATACGCGCGCCCCCTCCTCAAGGACCTGGGCCTCCGCGCCACGCTCTTCGTGGCCACCGACGCCGTCGGGACGGGGCCCAGCGCCCTCTCCTGGAACGAGCTGGCCACGCTCGTCGAGGAGGGCTTCGACGTGCAGGCCTCCTCCAAGACCGGCGCGGACCTGAGGCGTCGGGCCGGGGAGTCCAGCGCGCAGTACGACGGACGGATGGACCTCGAGCTCGCCCTGCCGGTGATCCGGTTCCGTCAGCATCTGGCCCGCGCCAGCGAGACGCTGGCATACCCGGGCGGCGCGACCGACGACGAGCTCTTCAAGCAGGTGAGGAAGCACGGCTACCTCGCCGGCTTCACGCTGCGACGGGAGAGCAATCCGGCCTTCGTCGCTCCGCTCAGCGTCGGCCGCATCCAGGTCCCCGCGGACGTGACCGTCACGGATCTCGCGCGGAGTCTGACGGTCTTCCGCACCGAGTCCCTCACGTCGCTCCTCCCGGAGCCCGCGACCTCGGAACCGGCGGCCGGGTCCGGCGGGAGCGCGACCGGGTCGCTCTCGCCCCGTCGACGGCTGGTCGTCCTCCACAGCCGGCGGGCCGAGGAGCTCGAAGGCAAGCGGCAGCTGAGACAGGCGCTCGTGGAGCGAACGATCGCCGCCGCGTTCGACCCTCGCGACGCGGAGGCGAAGACGGCGGTGACCCGCCTGGAGGCCCGGATCGGGGAGACCTCGTCCCGGCTCGAGGGTGAGGCGCGCCGGCTCCTGGACCAGAAGGTCCCCGGGGCGGCACGGCAGCACTTCCTGGCGATCCTCGCCCTGGATCCGACGAACCGCGGCGCGTTCGAGGCGCTCCGGGAGCGAGGGCCCGACATCAACTTCATCGTGCACACCGTGCGAGCGGGCGACACGCTGAGGAGCGTCGCCGAGCTGTATTACGGAAGTCCGCTCCGCGCGGACACCATCGCGGCCATCAATGGCCTTGCCACGGACGCCGCGCTGGTGGCGGGCCGGACGCTGCGGATCCCCGAGCTTCCCGGCGTTCCGCTGGTCCCGCGTTGACCGATCGCATGCCGGACGCCGTCACCTCCTCGAACAGTGGCCGCCCGGTCCAGACGCGGCAGCGGATCGGCAAGTACCAGATCTTCGGGCGCCTCGGGCGGGGCGGCATGGGCAGCGTCCACCGGGCCTACGATCCGGCTCTGGAGCGCCTGGTGGCGCTCAAGGTGATCTCGGCGTCGACCGAGCTGACCGACGAGCTGCGGGCGCGGTTCTTCCTGGAGGCCCAGGCCTGCGCCCGCCTCACCCATCCGAACATCGTGACCATCTACGATTTGGGCGAGGCCGACGGCCAGCTCTTCATCGTCATGGAGCTGCTCGACGGCGAGGAGCTGCGGCAGCTCATCGCCCGGCGAGGACCGCTGTCCGTGAGGGACAAGCTGTCCCTGATGATCCAGCTCTGCGACGGGCTCGAATACGCCCACGGACGCGGCATTCTCCATCGTGACGTCAAGCCCGGAAACATCTTCGTGCAGCGAGACGGGCGGGTGAAGATCCTGGACTTCGGGGTCGCCCGCATCGAAGCGGCCGATACCCCGGTCACCCGCACCGGCCTGCTGGTCGGCACCCTGCAATACATGGCGCCCGAGCGCGTTCGCGGTCACGGCGATGCCCGGTCGGACATCTTCGCCGTTGGCGCCGTGCTCTACGAGCTCCTGACGTACCGCGCGGCCTTCGGCGGAGCCGACCCGATGGAGATCCTCGAGAAGCTTCGCATCGCGGACCCCGAGCCGGCCAGTCACGTCGACGCGCTCGTGCCGCCCGAGCTGGACGCCGTGGTCAGCAAGGCGATCGATCGGGATCCCGAACGGCGCTTCCAGAGCCTCGGAGAGATGGGCGTCGAGCTGCGGGCCGTCCAGCAGCGGCTCGCGGCCGCGCCCGAATCCAGCACGCTCCCCCTGGACGGGGAGTCCGCCGACCGCGTGCGGTCGCTCCGGGAGGCGCTCCTGGCGCGCATCGGCACGCTGGACCGGATCACGCTTCAGGGACAGCGCGCGAGCGCGGGACTCGACTCCAGAAGCGAGGTCACGCGGCTGCAGAACCTGCTGGCCCGCGCCGAAAGGCTCCAGCCCGTCCTCGACGACGGGCTGGCGGCGCTGGCACGGAACGACCACGAGACGGCCATCGCCATTCTCGGCTGGGTCGCCCGCGAGATGCCGGAGCACGCGCGGGCGGCAGACAGCCTGTCCGAAGCGCGACGGCGCGCGGCCGGCGAACGAGTGGAGAGTCCGGCGCCCGTCGACGAACCCCGCGCGGTCGTCGCGTCGCCACCGACCACGGCGTCGGGTTCTTCGGCGAGCCGTCCCGCGACGATCGAGCCGACGCCGTCCGGCGCGATGGCCCAGGAGCGTGACGAAGACAGTACGCTGCTGGCGGAAGTGGCCAGCCTTGCGCCTCCCCGCCCCGGGCCCGCGCGGCCAAGCCGGGTCGTCTCGTTTCGCAAGACGGTGGCGGCGCGCCTCTCGGCCACCTCGCGGGCCGCGGCCGGGTGGAACGCGAGGGTCCGGCGGTTACGTCTCGAGCATCCGTCGGCGCAGCAGCGCCTGCTGATCGGGGTCGGGGCCGTCGTGCTGGTGGGGATCCTGGCAGGCATCCTCGGGACCCGTCTCACGCAACGGCCGACGGACAGCAGCGGCGACCTCGAGAGGCTCGTCGCCGCCGCCCGGGAGCGCGCGATCCGCGCCGAGGCCCCGGCGCTCGCCGCCGCAAGCTTCTCGACGGCGGAATCGGCCACCGCCGAGGCCGAGCGCCTGGTCAGGCGCGGCAGTCGCGGGGACGCGGTCGCGGCGTTGCGGACGGCGACGGACCGGTATGAGACGGCGGCCCGCGAGGCGGGGCAGAAGCGCGAGCACCGGGCAGCGGCGGACCGGGATCGGCAGCGCATGCAGGAGGCCAAGCAGCGAGCGCCCGAGAACGGGACGGAGCTGCCGGCAGCCCGCGAGCACGAACAGCACGGCAACGCGCTCTACGCGAAGCTCGAGTTCGAGAGCGCCGCGCGGAGCTTCGGCCAGGCCGCGGAACTGTACGCGAAGGCCGTCGCTCCGCCTGCCGACTCCAAGCCCGTCACCGCCGCGGTGACGGAGGCCCCCGCGCCCCGTCCTGCCGCGGAGTCTCGCGAGCCGGCGCCACCGCCGCCGCCGACAACCCCGGATCCCCGCGCGCAGATCCGGAGTCGTCTGGGCGAGTACGTCAAGGCGATCGAGACGAAGAATCTGGCGCTGCTCCGACAGATCCGCCCGAACCTCGGCGAGGCCGAGCTCCGCCGGTGGGCGCGGTTCTTCGACATGACCCGGAGCCGCAAGGTGGGGTTGACGGTCCAGGACATCGCCGTGGACGGCGAGAAGGCCCAGGTCACTGGGCGGCGTGTCGACGTCACGGTCCTCGACGACGGTCAGCGCATCGAGGACGAGACCCGGTTCGTCTACACCCTCGAGCACCGTCGTGACGGCTGGGTCATCCTGGGACTCCGTGAGACGAAGGACGCCAGCCCGAACGGTTCTCGCTGAGATGACACGATGGAGATGAACCGCGGGACCTCCACGCTCCGGTCCCGCCTCCCGGAGGGCGTGTGATGCTTCGCTATCACAGCGTGACCGACATCGGCCGGCGTCGGCCGCTGAACGAGGACACCGTCTACGCCAAGGACGGACTGTTCCTGGTGTGCGATGGCATGGGCGGTCACAACGCCGGCGAGGTGGCCTCCCAGCTCGCGGCGGAGGCCGTCGCGGGGTTCATCCGGCGATCCCTGGACGACCCCGAGATGACGTGGCCCTACAGCTACGACACCTCGCTGTCGTACGACGCCAACTGCCTCACGACCGCCATCAAGCTGGCCAACCGCGTCATCTACCGCAAGGCGGCCTCGGTGGAGGAGTACACGGGCATGGGGACCACGGTGGCCGCCGCGCTGTTCCACAGCCGGCGGCCCCGCATGACGTACGCCAACGTCGGCGACAGCCGGATCTACTTCATCCGATCGGGTGTGATGCGGCAGCTCAGCCACGACGATACGTGGGCGAACCTCGACTGGCCCGATCCGCAGGTGCCGGCCGACGCGATGAAGAACGTGCTCACCAAGGCGCTCGGCGCCCGGGAGGACGTCGACTTCGACATCGCCGAGCAGCCGCTGGAGGACGGCGACCTCGTCCTGATCTGCTCCGACGGGCTGACCGGCATGCTGAACGACGACCGGATCCTCGCCATCGTCACGGCCGGCGCCCCCGCCGTGCAGCCGGCCTGTGAGCAGCTGGTGTCCGAGGCCAGCGCCGAGGGCGGCCGCGACAACATCAGCGCCATCCTCATCCGGTACGAAGCCTGACGCGCTGAGGTAGCGATGGCCGCGCGGCCCGCGCCCGACACGATCGGCAAGTACCGGGTCCTGGACCGGCTGGGCCGCGGCGGCATGGGGACGGTCCTCAAGGCTCACGACCCCGTCCTCGATCGGGTGGTCGCGCTCAAGGTGATCTCCGCCGACATCGAGGTCACCGACGAGCTCCGCGCGCGCTTCTTCCGCGAGGCCCAGGCCGGCGCCCGCCTGAGTCATCCCAACATCGTCACCGTCTACGACCTGACGGAAGCCGAGGGCCGGCTCGTCATCGTTATGGAGTTCCTGGACGGTGAGGAGCTGCGGCAGGTGATCGCGCAGCGTCGTCCCCTCGGGCTCGAGGAGAAGCTGGCGATCATGATCCAGGTCTGCGACGGCCTGGGCTACGCGCACCAGCACCGTATCGTTCACCGCGACATCAAGCCCGGGAACATCTTCGTGCTCCGGGACGGTAGCGCCAAGCTCCTCGACTTCGGCGTGGCGCGCATCGTCACCGAGGAGGCCGGCCTCACCCGGACCGGCCTCATCATGGGCACGCTGCGGTACATCGCGCCCGAGCAGGCGCGCGGGCGCGCCGATCACCGCTCAGACATCTTCTCGGTGGGTGCCGTGTTCTACGAGCTGGTCGGGTACCGCCCGGCGTTCCCGGGCGACGACCCCATGGAGATTCTCGAGGCGCTGCGCAGCCACGAGCCGCCGCTCCTCAACGAGGTCGACGCGTCGGTCCCGGCCGAGCTGGCGCTGCTGATCGCCCGCGCGATGCACAAGGACGCCGAGCAGCGCGTGCAGGATCTGGCCGACATGCGCCAGGAGCTCGATGCCATCAGACGCCGCGTGCTCGCCACCGTCGATGCCGCGCGGCAGCGGGTGCGAGCCCGTATCGGCGACGTCCGCCAGTTGCAGGCCGCGGTGGCCGAGCAGCTCGGCTCGGGCGTGGACGAGGAAACCATGCCCACCCCCGCGGCCGGTGGGCTCGCGCTGCTGGCGGCCATGGAACAGAACGCCGCCAACAGGATCGCGCGACTCACGGCTCTTCTGGAGGCGGCGGCCAGGCATCAGCCGGCGTTCGAGGACGGTGGCAGCTTGCTGGCGGCCGGGCGGGTCGAGGACGCCATCGCCGTGCTCGAGCCGGTCGTGCGAGACCTGCCCGAGCATCAGCGGGCTCGAGCGGCGCTGGCCGAGGCACGAGACCGGCTCGAGCAGGAGCGGAGGAAGGCGCGTGAGCAAGCCGCCGCACGAGCGCGCGGAAGCCGCGACACGATGGATCTGGAACGGGCCTCCGC
>Ga0075430_100000020_pt1 | contig 85255 bp, 103 predicted proteins | sample RhiMetdeltSRZDD4_FD_75294 | JGI IMG/M metagenome (GOLD analysis project Ga0075430, IMG submission 75294) | Populus rhizosphere microbial communities from Tennessee, USA - Rhizosphere MetaG P. deltoides SRZDD4 | ecosystem: Host-associated > Plants > Roots > Rhizosphere > Soil | place: USA... | reverse complement strand
CTCGTAGAAGCTCATGGCCGGCTGGTCGATCAGCTTGATGCGGCGCAGGAACTTCACGTTCATGTTGCCCTGGTAGCCGGGCAGCAGCAGGCGCATCGGATAGCCGTTGCCGGGCATGATCCGCTCGCCGTTCTGGTAGAGCGCGATCATCGCATCGTCGAAGCCCTTCTTGACCGGAACGCTCCGGTGCAGGGCGCAGGCATCGCCGCCTTCGGCGAGGAACCACCTGGCCTTCGGATCGACGCCGACCTCGTCGAGCAACGTCGAAAGTAGAACGCCGGTCCATTCCGAGTTGGAGGCGAGGCCGTGCAGGGCTTGCGCCGTCACCTGCATCGGCTCCGAGGAAAACATCGGTGCCGAGTTGCCGCCGCATTCGACGAACCCCATGCGCGTGACCATGGGGTAGCGGTCGAGATCTTCGAGCGAGAAGATCTTCGGCTGCTTCACCATTCCATGGATCACCAGGCGATGCTTGGCCGGGTCGATGTCCGGAATGCCCGTGTGATTGATGGTGAAGTGCAGCGCCGATGGCGTGATGCTGCCGTTGATCAGATGATGCGGCGTGCGGGCGTGCGAGTTGCGCGGCTCATTGTTGGGATTCGAGAGCGAGCGAACCACGTTCTTCTCGAACCGCGAAGGCTCCTGCCGCGGCGGCGTCGCCCCTCCCATGGACTGGCTCCACGGGTCGTCCTTGAGTGGCTCCGCTGCCGCGCTGTTGCCGGATGCTCCCAGCCCGGTCGCGGCGGCGCCGGCAAGCAGAAAGCCTCGCCCGAGCAAGGCGCGGCGGTGGAGTAGCCCGTTGCCGGCAACGGGCGTTAGCGAATCCGCAGGCGTAGTGAGATCACGCTTGGAAATGCTCATGAATGCCTCCCTGGCGAATGGGCGTCTATCGCGCCCTATTCGGAGATTTCCTTGTAAGCGCAGAAAGTCTGCTCCCGTCCGGAAGCGATGTCCAGATTGTCGAGGGCCGATATTTTTTGACGGACGAATGCGCGGTCGCGCGTGGGCAAGAACTGAGAAACACCGGCGCACGCGCAAGACCTTCACGCGAACCACAGGTCGGTTTCGGAAAAAAGAAACAGGCCCCGCATGATGCGGGGCCTGTGAGCTTGTTGCAGTCCCGTCAGTCTCGCTGTCAGGTCTTCTGCCCTTGGATCGCCACGCCGGATCCGGTCTCCAAACTCACGCCGCGAGTATCGCGCAGGAAGAACCCGCCGATGATGAGCGTCATGACCGCGATGCCGATCGGGTACCAGAGGCCGGCATAGATATTACCGGTGGCGGCCACGATTGCTGTTGCAAGCAGCGGCAGCATACCTCCGAACCAGCCGTTGCCGATGTGATACGGCAGCGACATCGATGTGTAGCGTATCGCCGTCGGGAACATCTCGACCAGGAATGCGGCGATCGGCCCGTACACCATGGTCACGTAGACCACCATGATGAACAGGATCAGCGTGGCCATGAACCAGTTGATCTTGGCCGGGTCTGCGGTCATCGGGTAGTTGGCCGCCTTGAAGGCCGCCGTCCACTTGGCCGCATCCCAACCCTCGACCTTGGTGCCGCCGATCGCCAGGGTGACCTGGTTGCCGGCGTTGGGGGCATCAATGGTCTGGAAGGACACGCCAAGCTTGGTGACGAAATCCTTGGCGCGGTCGCAGTTGGTGAAGTTCGACCACGGTCCGACGAAGATGTGGAAGTTGCAGGTCGTCGGATCGGCCGTGATCGTGATCGGATTCTTCGCCTGGAAGGCTTCGAGGTCCGGGTTGATGTAGTGCGTCAGGCCCTGGAACAGCGGGAAGTAGGTCACCGCCGCGATCAGACATCCGGCCAGGATGATCTTCAGGCGGCCGATGCGATCCGAGAGCCAGCCGAAGAAGATGAAGAACGGCGTGGCGAGGACCAGCGAAATCCCGACCAGGAGGTAGGCCGTGACGTAGTGCAGCTTGAGCGTGATGGTCAGGAAGAACAGGGCGTAGAACTGTCCCGTGTACCAGACCACGCCCTGACCGGCGGTCGCGCCAAGCAAGGCCAGCAGCACGTATTTGTTGTTCGGATATTTCAGGAAGCTGTCGGTCAACGGCGACTTCGAGCCTTTGCCTTCTTCCTTCATCTTCTGGAAGATCGGGGTCTCATTCAGCTTGAGCCGGATATAGACCGAGAACGCCAGCAGGATGATCGAAACCAGGAAGGGCAGCCGCCAGCCCCATTCCGAGAAGACCTTCGCGGGCATCAACTCGCGGCAGAGCCCGATGACGACCAGGGCGAGCAACAGCCCGAGCGTCGCGGTGGTCTGAATGTAGCTGGTGGCATAACCACGCTCGCCAGGCCGCGAATGCTCCGCGACGTAGGTTGCGGCTCCGCCGTATTCGCCGCCGAGCGCGAGGCCCTGGCAGAGCCGCAGCGACACCAGCAGGATCGGCGCGAGCCAGCCGATCTGTGAGAAGGTCGGGAGCAGTCCCACCAGGAAGGTGGACGCGCCCATGACGATGATCGTCACAAGGAACGTGTACTTACGACCGACGAGATCGCCGATGCGGCCGAAGATCAAGGCACCGAACGGGCGCACCAGGAAGCCGGCGGCGTAGGTGGCGAACGCGGAGAGCAGCGCAGCGGTGTCGTTACCGGGCGGGAAGAACAGGGCGGCAAAGAACGGCGCCAGCACGGCGTAGAGATAGAAGTCGTACCATTCAAATACGGTGCCGGTCGAAGAGGCGACGATGACGAAGCGTTCCTCCTTCGTCATTCCGCCTTCACGCGTGGATACGAGGTCTTCTGCTGCTGCAGCCATTTGGCGATTCTCCCCGATGCGTTTTTTTGAGCGACAGCACGCCGCCGGCGCCCCACCTGGGAAAACGGTAACATTGCGACACGCGCGCTCGTATACGACTTTCGGCCATAGCCACCGCTATATGCGCCGCACGCGGGTCATGCTGCATTGCAAAAAAAAGCGTTCCGGTTTGGCCGCGAGCAATCCAGTAAACGTGTATGCTGCGCAGTCGAACGAGGCCGCGACGGCAAGGCGAGATCGAATTCGTGACGGTGTCCGCTAGTTATCGTTTGGTGATCGCCGATGATCACCCGCTGTTCCGTGGCGCGTTGCGCGAGGCGGTCGGTGGCATGTTCGATCGCGTCGAAATTTCCGAGGCGGGCTCCTTCGACGAAGTGACCAAGCTGCTCGAAGGCAGCGGCGAGGTCGATCTCATCATGCTCGATCTTGCGATGCCCGGCGTGCGCGGCTTTTCCGGGCTGATGTATTTGCGCGCGCAGTATCCGAGCGTGCCGGTGGTGGTGGTGTCAGCCAATGACGACCCGGCAGTCATTCGCCGTTGCATGGACTTTGGCGGCGCCGGTTTCATTCCGAAGAAGCTCGGCATCGATGTCATTCGCTCGGCCATCATGCGGGTGCTCGAAGGCGGGGTCTGGACGCCGCCCGACGTCGATCTGGGCGCGGGCACCGATGCCGAGAGCGCGGACTTGCTGGCGCGGCTGGCGTCGCTGACGCCGCAGCAGGTGCGCGTCCTGATGATGCTGTCCGGCGGCTTGCTCAACAAGCAGATCGCCTATGAGCTCAGCGTCTCCGAGGCGACCGTGAAGGCGCACGTCTCGGCGATCCTGACCAAGCTCAACGTCGAGAGCCGGACCCAGGCCGTCATCACCGCGTCGAAGATCGAGTTGGGGCAGTGGCCGCAGGCGGCGCTGCTCGACAATTGATACGGCAGCTTTCAGTCAGGACGGCTTTCGCCCCAGGAAAAGTTTTCCGCCTCGATCGTTCGGCTTCTTGCTTCAGATCAGGAACATGTCGGCCGTCACGTTCTGCACCTGCACGCCCGACAGCACGATCGAGTTTCCGCCAAAATCAATCGCGGTGCCGCCGGACACCGCATGGATCGAGAGCTGACTGAAGCTATCGAGCCCGGTGACATTCTGCATGTTGAGCTTGTCGAGGCCGATCTGGAAGTCGGTGATGCGGTCGTTGCCCCAGTTGTCGTGGAAGTCGAAGAAGTCGCCGCCAGCGCCGCCCGTCAGGACGTCGTTGCCGAGACCGCCGTCGAGCTCCTGCATTCCGGCGCCGCCGGTCAGCGTATCGTTGTCGGCGCCGCCGTGCGCGTAGTCGTTGGCGGCAGCGGTGATGGTGTCCCGGCCTTCCTCGCCGAACAGCCGTCCATTGCCGGCGCCGACGAGGGTGTCGTTGCCGAGCCCGCCGAGCAGCAAATCGCCGGTCGGACTGGAGACAGGCCCGGCGATCAGCGTGTCGTTGCCGTCGCCGCCGACAAGCTGGTCGAAACCGGCGCCGCCAGTGAGCGTGTCATTGCCGTCGCCGCCCAACAGAGCATCGTCGCCGTTGCCGCCGGTGAGATTGTCCCGGCCGGCGCCGCCGATCAGGGTGACGTTGTAGCCGACACCGGTCGCGTCGATGACGTCATTGCCGTTGTTGCCCTCGACGACCTCGACGTCGGTGCCGGCCACGTTGAACCTGAAGTTAGACGTCGAGGAAATGGCCCTGACGTAGTCGTAGCCTGTGCCGCCAATCACCTGGTCGCGATTGTCGACGAGGAAGTGATCGTCGCCGTTGCCGCCATCGAGGATGTCGGCGCCTCCGCGGCCGTCGATGAAATCCGCGCCGTCGCCGCCGCGCAGGATGTTGGCGGCCGCATCACCCGTGATGTCGTCGCCGAAGGCTGAGCCGGTGACATTCTCGACGGAAGCGTAAATGTCGCCCGCCGCTTCGCCCGCGGTGCCGCCCAGCACGAGGTCTACGGCAACGCGTCCGGTCGCCAGGCTGTAATCGGCGGTGTCGTTGCCGTTGCCGCCGTTGAGGCGATCGGCGCCGAGCCCGCCGCGCAGCAGGTCATTGCCGAAATTTCCGTTGAGGATGTCGTTGCCGGTGCCGCCATCGAGCAGGTCGCCGCCCGCGGCCCCGTTCAGCGTATCGTTGCCGCCTTCCCCGAAAAAGTGGAAGGTCGGGGCGGGCTGCCTGGGAGAGCCTCCGGCCCGCTGGCCGGTGATGATGTTGTCGAGATCGTTGCCCTCTCCGACCCGAGTTCCGGGAGACCAAATGGTCAGGTTCTCGAAATTGTCGGCGAGGGCATAGTTGGCGCCATAGACGATGACCGTGTCGATGCCGCTATCCGCATCCTCGAAGACGCTAGTCTCGATATTGGGTCCGTGCAGGATGTAGGTGTCGTTGCCGGTGCCGCCGTAGAGGTTGTCCGTGCCGCGTACGTTGTTCGCACCGACTCCGCCGTCCAATGTGTCGTTGCCGGCGCCGCCCCAGATGTTGTTGTCGCGGCTGTTTCCGGTGATGGTGTCGTCAAGATAGCTGCCGACCACGTCCTCGACGCCGGCGACCGTCGATAGTACGCCCCAGGAGCTCCAGCTCCCGTCGGCATAGGTGGTCATACTGCCCGTGCCAAAGGTGCCGGCGTTCAGGTTGACGTTGAGCGAGAACGTCTGGGTCGCCCCGGGCGGCGGTGTGATCGACGAGAAGTCGAGGCCGGAAAAGTCCAGCGTATCGCTGCCGTGCCTGTTGCTGCCGCCATGAACCGTATCGGAATCCATCCAGGCGCCGGTAAAGAGGAAACGGTCGTTGCCCCCACGGCCTTCGAGGACGTCGTTGCCGGCGCCGCCCGTGATCACGTTGTCATTTTGGTCACCGATGATGGTGTCGTTGCCGGAGGAGCCGATGACGTTCTCGACGTTGATGACAGTGGATCTGACGGAGTAACCGACCTGGCCTTGCGGTAATTCATATAAGACGCTCGTATCGTATGTACGACTCGCGAGATTGACGTTGACGGACCAGCTCATCCTGCTGTTGGGATCGGTCGGCTGTGGCCATTGAATGCCCGAGAAGTCCACCGTGTCGCGGTCGGCGCCGCCGTCCACGTGATCAGAGGAGAGATAGCTCCCGGTGAACAGGAAGGTATCGTTGCCCGTATCGCCGAACAGCTGATCGCCTCCGCCGCGACCGTCGATCGTATCGTTGCCGCCCAGTCCATGAATCGTTTCGGCGGCGTCGGTGCCGATCAAAAGATTGTCTGAGTCGTCGCCGATGGGCATTTGAGCCTCCAATGATCAATCAAGTCGGTGTCTGTGCGTGATACGCGCCGAACGTTGCGTGCGCCGTGCCCAGCTGTCTTGGACGGTGACAAGTCGCACGAGGTCAGGACGACGAGTTACCACTGCACCCGCAGGGGTGTCGTGGACATGAGCGCGCAAAAGTGTGGCTTTATGCGCCCTGCCGCCGGGACAACGGCGGGCACGCAGGCGACCGGTGGACACGGATCGCAGCGTTGCTAATACCTTCGCTAGAGGTGACGAGCTATTCCGCCGCCACCGCGTTCTTGATCCGCACTTGCGTGAGCAGCGCGCGCAACGCCGCCGGCTTGACCGGCTTGTTGAGCATCAGCACGCCATGCTCGCGGGCGGCTTCGCGGACATCCGGGCTGCGATCGGCGGTGATCAGGATGGCAGTGAGGTCGGCGCCGTATCGCTGTCGCAGCGCGGTGATGGCTTCGATGCCGTTGCCCTCGTCGAGGTGGTAGTCGACCAGCAAGGCGCGCGGTGTGAAGCTGGCCTCGTCGATCGACGCGATCGCGGCCGCGAGGTCCGCGGCTTTCACCACCCGGCATCCCCAACCAGTGAGCACGATCTCCATGCCGTTGAGGATCGCGGTGTCGTTGTCGATGCACACCACGTCGACGCCATTGAGCTGCCCGCGGTGGACGCCGAAGGCGGTACGGCGCGGCTCGCGCAGCGGCGCGGTCGATGCCAGTGGCACCTCGATCGAGAAATGCGAGCCGCGATCGACGCTGGATTCGACCTCGACCTTGTGATCGAGGACACGGGCAATCCGTTCCACGATCGACAGCCCGAGCCCGAGCCCGCGCGCCACCTTGGCGCCTTGGTCGAGCCGGTGAAATTCCTGAAAAATGATCTGTTGCTTGGAGACGGGGATGCCGAGGCCGGTATCGTAGACATCGATGCGCAGGCGTCCGTTGCGTCGGCGGCAGCCGACCAGCACGCGACCCTCCGTAGTATATTTGATCGCGTTGGAGACCAGATTTTGCAGTAGCCGGCGCAGTAGCCGGCGGTCCGACTGCACCGCCAGCGAGCAGGGCACGAATTCGAGCCGTAGGCCCTTGCTCTGCGCGAGCGGCGCGAATTCGACCTCGAGCTGCCGCAGGATGTCGTCGACCCGCAGGCTGACGAATTCCGGCTTCATCCCGCCGGCATCGAGCCGGGAGATGTCGAGCAAGGTGCCGATGATCTCTTCGACCGCATCGAGTGAGGCGTCGATATTCCCCACAAGCTGCGATGACTCGCCGTTGCCTTGGCGTTCGATCAGGCTGGTGACGTAGAGCCGTGCGGCGTTGAGCGGTTGCAGGATGTCGTGGCTCGCCGCCGCCAGGAATCGGGTCTTCGAGATGTTGGCCTGTTCGGCGCCGGCTTTCGCGCGGGCCAGCTCGGTGTTGAGGCGGGTAAGCTGTTCGGTGCGTTCGTGCACCCGCCGCTCCAGCGTCTCATTGGACCGCTCGAGTTCCTCGGCGGCTTTCACGCTCGCGGTGATGTCGGTGAAGGTGGTGACGATGCCGCCGTCGGGCATCGGGTTGGCGCGCACCTCCATCACCAGGTCGCGCTCGGGAACGCGTTCCAGGAACGGAACGCTCGAGGAAACGTATTGCTTCACGTTCTCTTGGACGATCGCTTCGACCGCTGCGTCGTCGGGATTGGTGCGCCGCGCGTTGAACCGCAGGATCTCGTCGAGGGATGTGCCCACCCGCGTGAGCTGCTGGGGCAGGGCCAGGATGTCGCCGAACTGCCGGTTCCAGCAGATCAGGTGCAGGTCCTTGTTGAAGATCGCGATGCCCTGGCGGACATGCTCGAGCGCGGTCTGGAGGATTTCGCGGTTGTAGTGGATCGCCGCATTGGCGTCGTCGAGGAGTTTCAGCGCCGCCTTGGTGGAGACCGTGCGCTTGCGCAGCAGCAACGACAGCACCAGGCGGGAGGACGCGGTGCCGATCGCCGAAGCCAGCAGGTGCTCGGCAAAACGCAAGAGCTGGAAGTCGGCCTCGGCCTTAGGGTCGAGGATGGTGCCGCGGCTCGATGCGTAGCTGTCGAACGACGTCCGGGTGCGCTCCTCGCCGAGGTAGCGCGCCACGGTGGTGCTGAGCTCCTCGATCGTCACCGCCGGACGCCACAGCCGGAAGGTCGGCGAGATTGGCGTCAGGTCGGACGGCACGAACAAGTCGCCCTGCAGCCGCTCGATCGACGCCGGCGCGCGGGTCAGCGAGAAGCCGATATAGGCGATGATGTTGAGGCTCAGGCTCCAGACCACGCCGTGCAGCAGCGGCGGCAGCTCCAGCCCGAATAGCGCCTGCGGGCGCAACATGGTGATCCCGAACGGTCCGTCGCTCAGCAGGGTGAAGGCGACGATGCCGGCGTCGGCAAAGCTCGGCAGCAGCAGCGTGTAGGCCCACATCACGATGCCGATCACCATACCGGCCATGGCGCCGCGCGCGGTGGCGCGCTTCCAGAGCATGCCGCCGAAGAACGCCGGGGCCAGTTGCGCGATGGCGGCGAACGACAAGAGCCCGATGGAGGCGAGCTGCGCCGCGCCGGCCGAGCGATAGTAGAGATACGCCAGGATCAGGATGACGATGATCGACATCCGCCGCACCGTCAGCAGCATGCGGCCGACGTCGGCGCCCTCGGTGATCAGCCGTTCGCGGCGCTTGAGCATCAGCGGCACGATGATGTCGTTCGACACCATGATCGCGAGCGCGACCGATTCCACGATCACCATCGCGGTCGCGGCCGACAGGCCGCCGACGAAGGCAATCAACGTGAGCAGCTCCGATTGGGCCGCAAGCGGCAGCGCCAGCACAAACATGTCGCTGTCGACGCTGCCGGCGGGGAACGTCAGCATGCCGGCGAGCGCGATCGGCAGTACGAACAGGTTGATCAGCAGCAGATAGAGCGGGAACAGCCACGCCGCCCGCTTGACCTCGCGCTCGTCGTGGTTCTCGACCACGGTGACGTGGAATTGCCGCGGCAGCAGCAGGATCGCGAACAGCGACAGCAGCGTCATCGCCGCGATGGTGCCGAATGGATAGTCGCGGTGGAGGATCGCGGCGGTGTCGGCGCGTTCCATCGCCTGGGTGAACAGGGCGACCGGTCCGTCGAACATCCAGAACGTCACGAACACGCCGACCGCCAGGAACGCGACCAGCTTCACCAGCGACTCGGTCGCGACCGCCAGCATCAGGCCGTCCTGGTGCTCGGTGGCGTCGATGTGCCGGGTTCCGAACAGCACCGCGAACGCCGCCATCGACAATGCGACGAACAGCGCGATGTCGCCGACCACCGGCATGTTCGCCGCGATGTCGGGCCTGACGGTGCCGATGATGGTGCCGAGCGATCCCGATACCGCTTTGAGCTGGAGCGCGATGTAGGGGATCGTGCTGATGATGGCGATCAGCGCCACCGTCGCCGCGACCGCCTGGGACTTGCCGTAGCGCGCGGCGGTGAAGTCGGCGATCGAGGTGATGTTCTGCGCCTTGGCGAGCCGCACCACGCGCATGATGAAGGGGTAGCAGAGCCCGATCATGATGACCGGGCCGATATAGATGGTCAGGAACTCGAAGCCGGTGCGGGTGGCGAGGCCGACCGACCCGAAGAAGGTCCAGGACGTGCAATAGATTGCGAGCGACAGCGGATAGATCAGGTGCCGGGAGCGGCCCGCGGGCCGGAACCGGCTCGCACGGTCGCCATAGCTCGCCACGACGAACAGGAGCCCGATGTAGCCGAGCGCAACGGTGATGACGACCCAGCCTTGCAGCATGATCGATCCTGCCCACCTCGGGGCGTCCCGTTGGCGAGCTTATCGTATCAGCCGCCGCGGGCGCGAGGTCCTAAAGGCCGTGGAATTGCGGCCTTCGCCGGCTCCGCCGCGTGCGCCCGAAGGCCCCTGGATACGCATGGTTAACGCTGTCACGCAATTCACGCCCGCGGGTGAGGGGGATTTCATCTTTCGCTTGGAGGATGCCGCCAAAATCAAAATTGAGAAGGGCGGCGTCCGATGGGTTTCAAGCTATCGCTCGCGATCGGTGTCATGTGCGGCGTGTTCGGCGCAGAGTTCGCGCGCGCCGACGACAAGGGGCCGATCCTCGTCATTCCAGGCAAGCCGGGCATTCCGGTGGTCATCAACGGCTATGACGCGTCGTACACGATCGTCGAAGGCGATTGGGGTCTGGCGCGGCCGGGTCAGGTATCGCCGGTGATCGTTAGCGGCCCGCTGATCAGGCCTTCGCCGTATCACACCGGCCAATACTTCCCGTATCAAGGAACGCGTCCCGGCTATGGCCGCCGCGAGGTCGAGCCGCCGCCGGATCGCCGGCAGCCGCGTCCCGCACCGAGCTTCTACCGCGAGTGGGGCGCCGCGTCGGACCCGCTGCCCGCGACGATCGACCAGCCGGACGCCACGCCGTTGATCGTCGCACCCACCGTCGACGTGGGGGGCGGCGACCGCCGCTGGGACCGTCGCCACGACCACCGCCCGTATCGACCAAACGGTTATCGCCCGCGCCCGCGGCCCCGCCACTGACGACCCACCCGGAGGACACCGATGATCCGACGTTCACTCTCGCTCGCTACGCTTGCCGTGCTGTCGGCCACCGCTTCGGTTTCGACCGCAAGCGCCGGCTCGCCGTGCTGCTGCCCGGCCCCATGCGTTGTCGCGGGACCGCCGGTCGTCGTCTACACGCCTTACGAGATGCCGCGCATCTATGTCGTGGACCAGGGTCCGGTCTATTCCGGCCCGGGCATCTACACCAATCCGACGCTGGTGTTGCCGCGCCGTCTGGCGCGCTACCCGTATGTCGGTCCGCGCCACGGGTACCTGCCGCCTTACCGCGAGCCGCTGCGCTCGCGTTACTGAGGCGAATGCAGTTTCCACCCTCATGGTGAGGAGCGCGGCTATAGCAGGCGCAGCCTGCGTACACTTGGCTGCGTGCCGCGCGTTCGAACCACGAGGCCCCGCTGGTGCGGCGTCGTCCGTGGCCACCCTCGCGCTTCGAGACGCCCGCCTTGCGGCGGGCGCCTCAGCATGAGGGAGGAGTGGGATCCAGCGCGGAGCAATAAGCCTTCAGCCCAGTCGCTTGGTCGCGACATAGAGCGCGAGCGCGGCGGCATTCGACACATTGAGCGACTTGATCCGGCCCGGCAGCTCGAGCCGGCCGACATGGTCGCAGCTTTCGCGCGTCAGCTGCCGCAGGCCTCGGCCTTCCGCGCCCAGCACCAGCGCGAGCGGGGCGCGTAGCGGCACGTCGGCGAGGTCGACGTCGCTCGTCGAGTCGAGGCCGACCAGCAGGTAGCCGCGCTCCTTCAGCTCCGCTATCGCCCGCGCCAGGTTCTGCACCGTGACGATCGGCACGTATTCCAGTGCGCCGGACGCGGCTTTCGCCAGCGCGCCGGTCGCCTCCGGGCTGTGCCGTGCGGTGGTGACCATGGCCGCGACGTCGAAGCCGGCGGCGGTGCGCAGGATCGCGCCCACGTTATGCGGGTCGGTGATCTGGTCGAGCACCAGCACCGGACCGCCGGCGATCTCGGCGATCTCAGGCGAGGGCAGGGGATCGGCTTCGAGATAGAGCCCCTGGTGGACGGCATCGGGCGCCAGCCGTTCGTCGATCGCGCCCGGCCGGACCAGCTCCGGTGAGGCGGTGACGCCTTCCTCGGCAAGGCGGCGGGCGGCGTTCTCGGTGGCGAGGAATTTCCGGATCTTGCGGGCCGGGTTCTCCAGCGCGGCCTTCACGGTGTGCAGGCCGTAGAGAACGGTCAGGTCGTCCGGGCGCAGGCTCTCGCGGCGGGCGCGCTCGAACCGCTCGCGACGGTCGCGCTGCTCGTGAGTCGTGCCGGGCTTGGCGCCCGGATGTGTCGTGCCGGGCTTGGCGCCCGGATGGGTGGTGCCGGGCTTGGTACCGTGCTTGCCGCCCGAATGGGACGTGCCGGGCCTGGAAACGGGCTTACCGCCCGAATGGGTGCCGCCGGGTTTCGCACCAGTTTGGGCGCTGCCAGGCTTTACGCCGGGGCGCCCGCCCGATTTCGGCCGGTCTGTGGATCGATCGCGCATGAATGGGTGCTGCCTCTCGCCCGTGAGGTACCGGGGCGGCGGCACAACTGCAAGGCGGACGAAATCCGCGCCAATTCGCTGGCCGTGGTTGACTTAAACGGGGTGCCTCCCCATAAAACGCCCCCGATTTGTTGCCTGCCGGCGACTTCAACGAAAACCTGAAGTCGCCGCTATAAGTGCGAGGAATTGGGAGAGTGTCCCGAGTGGCAAAGGGGGCGGACTGTAAATCCGCTGGCTTACGCCTTCGTAGGTTCGAGTCCTACCTCTCCCACCATCCTTCTTGCCGTCGGCGTCCGGTGGGCAGGCTTTCGCCTTCCGCGAAGGCCGCCCGCCCCAGCGCCGTTTCAGGCGCACGCGTTAAGCGGGCATGTGAGCGGGCGTGTTATATGTGTCGGCGCGACCCGGCGCGGGTGTAGCTCAATGGTAGAGCAACAGCCTTCCAAGCTGATGACGAGGGTTCGATTCCCTTCACCCGCTCCAACACTTAGCCGAATTTGACCTGTGTGTTTTACAGGCTGTTTTACAGTCGATGTTCACTTTCTGGCCGCGTTGAGGTGGGCGATGGTCGCCTTGATTGCAGCGGTCCGACCGACGTAGCGGCGGATGATCTTCTCGACCGTCTCTTCCTCCCAGCCCATGATCTCGGCGATCACGCGGATGCTCAAGCCGGCGACGTAGAACTTGGTCGCCGCGGTCCCGCGCAGATCGTTGAAGTTGAGATCCTTGTCGTCCCAATGCGCCGCTTCCTTCGCGCGCTGAACAGCCGTGCTCAGCCCTGACGTGGTCCATGGCTTGCCGCGCGAGCTTGTTAGGATCGTAGTGGCCCGCTTCGGGATGCGCTCCAGCAGCGCCCGCAGCCCGTCGTAGAGCGGCACGATCGCCTCCCGCCGCTGGCGGCTTTTGCCGGTGCGCAGCACGATCGCGTCTTCGCCGACGTGCGACCACGCCACCTTGACCAGATCGCCCATGCGCAAGCCCGAGTGTCCCGCCAGCTCGATGGCGAGCGCCATCTCCGGGGAGCACACCGCTTTCATCTCGGCAATGTCGGCGTCGGTCCAGATGATTTCGGAGCGGTCGGTTTCGTAAAGGCGCTTGATGCCCTCGCAAGGGTTGCTGGCGATCTTGCCCAGCGGGTCGACCGCATGCGCGCAGACGCGCGACAGCACCTGCATGCCGTAGTCCGCTGTCCGTGGCGTCTCGGCCCACTTGTTGCGCCACTGGCGGATGATGGGCCGGATCTTGTCGAGCCGGTCGAATTGCCGGACGCTCAACTCGCCGAAGTGTTCGGAGATGCGATCGAGCCACGTCGCCCAGTTCTTCTTGGTCGAGTCCGCGAGGCCCTTGTATTCGGCGCTGGCCTTGTAGGCGGTGACCACGCCGGCGAAGCGGCTGGTGTCGGGCGCGTTGTGACTCTCGATCGCGGCGGCATAAGAGGCGCTGAACTCCGGCGTTCCAGGCTCGCCGCTGAGGGCAGGACCGCCGCGCCAGGCGTAGCGGTACGTGCGCCCGCGGGCGTGGACCGTATGGATACCCTTCAACTCAACCTTGACCACAGTGGCGCGCCTCCCAGTCCGCCAATTCTCGGTCAAGATCGTCGCCCTCCGCAACCGGCGGGCTTCCGGCCTTGATGGAAATCCGGCCGTCGCGGGCGATTTCCACAGATCGAACCTCAATGCCGGCCATCCTTGCGCCCTTGATGGCGCGGGCCACGTCCGCCTGCGTGAAGCGTGCGGGTCGGCGGCTCATTGGGTCGCCTTCCATAGGCGCTCGGCGACGAACCGTTCGACCGCGCCTTCCAGCCGAAACCATTCTCCGGACAGCGCATAGTCGGCGAAGCGGGCGTGCAGCTTTGCCTCGCGCTTCGCCCCGCCGGGCAACACCAGCAGCAGCTCGAGCTTATCCGGCCTTGCGACCTGTAGCGTGCCGAGCCGGATCTTGGGGTCGACGGCGATTCCGATCTTCACCGTATCGCCGGCTCGAATAAAATAGACCTTCTGCGCGTGCTTGCGGCGGTAGGCACGGAAGTCGACGGGCGGGGCTGGCGGCTCCGGTGGTGCCTGCTCGATCCGTGGCGGGCCTGCGGACCGCTCCCGCTTGAAGGCTTCGATATCTGGAAGATCGAACGCGATGCGAGGGCGCTTCTTGCCCCGGCCGACGATGATGAACGCTATGCTGCCGTCCGCGACGTGGCCGCGCAAGGTCTTGACCGAGATCTCCAGGTCAAGGGCCGCGGCTTTTGGGGATAGTAGGGCTGTCATACCCTCACATCCGCAAACAGAGGGGACTCGTTCCTGATCCGGCGTTCTGCCATGGCGGCGTATTCGGGATTGAGTTCGATCCCGATGCAGTTTCGGCCATGGCGATCGGCCACCAGGCCAGTCGTCCCGGCGCCAAAAAATGGATCAAGGACTGCGCCACCCTTTGGACACCCGGCGAGGATGCAAGGTTCGATCAGCTTCGGCGGGAAGGTGGCGAAGTGTGCACCTGAAAAGGCTTCGGTGCTCGTTGCCCATACCGTGCGCTTGTTCCGGTGCGTGACCGGCATGCACGTGGCCGCCGCGAAGCTGTCGTTATTCTTGACGCCCGTGCCGTGGTCGGCGGTCTTTGGCGTCCGCCCGACGGCTTTCATGTTGCCGTTGGTCTTGGTCCCGCCATTCGCGCGAGCGCTGCCGACCTGGCTGGCCACGTCCTGCGATAGCCGCGCATGCGTATTGGGGCTGACGGGCTCAAGGATCGCTTCAGCGTCGTAGTGGTAGCGAAGCGAGCGCGTCATCAAGAACAGATATTCGTGCGCGCACGTCGGCCGATCGGTGACGCTTTCCGGCATCGGGTTGGTTTTGTGCCAGACGATATCGCGACGCAGCCACCAGCCATCGGCCTGCAGCGCGAACGCGAGACGCCATGGCATGCCGATTAAATCCTTGGGCTTCAGGTTGCCGAGATCGACGCGTTGATCGCGGACGGACAATGACCCGGCGTTGCGGCGCTGCTTCTGAAATTGGGAGTGACCGGGGTTGCCGCCGCGGCCTCCGCCGGCATAGGTGTCGCCCATGTTGATCCAGCACGTGCCATCTTCACGCAGCACGCGGCGCACCTCGGAGAAAACGGCGACCATCTGCTCGAGGAAGTCGGCCCAAGTGTCCTCAAGCCCGATCTGCCCGGAGACGCCATAATCCCGCAGCCCCCAATACGGCGGGCTCGTCACCACGCAATGCACGGATTCATCTGGCAGCGTTCTAAGAACCTCCCTGCAATCGCCTTGGAGGATGGTGACCGTCATCCCTCATCCCTCCGGTATGGTGGGAGAGGGGGAATCTTTGGTTTGCTCTTTGCCGGTGCCCTTGCACCAGAAGCAATCCTTGGACGGATGAAATCTTTGGAGTGCATAGCTCCAAGCCTTGCCCGTTCCGTCACAAGCTCTGCACTTCGCCATCACCCCTTCCTCCGTTCATGCAAGGGACGGCCGGAATCGCGCCACGTCGGTGACTTGCCGAAACCGAGTTTGATGCCGCTGGCCTTCGTCCCCGCCATCGGCCGGAACGCGGGGTTGCGGATGTTGCGCGCCAGATCCTGCACCCGCCGGCTCTTGTCGATCGTCGGCCTGTCATAGCCTGACGTCTTGGCCTTCCAACACGTGCGCGACAACGCGGCGCAATTGTCGAGATCGTTCAATCCACCAAGGCGATCGGGTTCGATATGTTCGTAGAAGACATTGCCGGGACCGAGCTTCACGCCGCATCCGGTTTTGTAGGTTGGTAATTGCCAGACGAGATGGCATTCACAAATGCCACCTGATCGCTCGTAAGCTTCGCGCTGCGTTGCCTTGGTGAAGTTGTTGCGGGTGTGGGTCATATCCGCCCGCCCTCAAAATCCTTCGGGCGATAAGTCTTCGCAACACGGATGAGCGCGCGACACTGAGGGCAGTTGATCCGCGCACCGATTTGCAGGCCAACCGTTTTTTGTCCGGCCTTGCTGTCCTCGCCATCGAGCCCACACAGCGTAGCGTAGGGCAGGCCGGTGCCTTCGCCGCTGGCGTGAACCTGATCAATGCCGTCGCACTCGATTGCGATATAGCCGCTCATTGTTCTTCACGTTGCTTTGCTGTGAGGGAGCGGCGGGGCATCTATGCCGCCTCGTCTACGAGACTATCGCGAACGTCAAAGAAACCGAGCGCGCCGTTTATCATCGTGAATGGTAGCGGTCTGACGTCTGTCAGCACCAAGCCATAGGGACCGAAGAACCACGGCGAGCGCCGTGCTTCGGTCAGGTCGGTTCGGGTGTACTCGATGCCGATGCGATCGTGGATGATGCCGGCGAGCCTCGCGCGCCCGACGATGCCGCCGCGCGGTAGGTCAGTGAACGCCGGCATCGCTAAGCCTGACGGGAAGGGTCGTATGCCGCTGATGTAGTGCATCGTCTCCAGGCAATCTTCGTACTCGCCGCGCGTCATGCCCTTGCCTGCGTGGATCAGGATTGTGCTGTTCTGCAACGTGCGGGCTTGCCGCATGCTGGGGCCATCATCCTTCCAGTCGCGGTTCTCGACTTCCTTGCCGGCGTGAATGATTGCCCACGCCCACGGCTGTCGGATCGACAATGCCTTCACGTCTTCCTCCCACAATGAATACAGATCGCCGGATCAGCGCCGAACTCGCATTGCCCCGTCGGTGCCTTCGGACTCGTGCATGGCGTATCGATCTGCGGCCATGCCTGTCCGTCGCCATAGACGTTCACGCAATCGTCGATGTCGATGGCTTCGTTCCTTCGTGGAAACAGGTTCTCGATCACCTTGCGTGAGGCTTCGCCTGCGAGCTTCCACGCGTCGGGGTTTTGCAGGTGTTCTTCATATTGGCGCTGAAGGCGTTCGGTGGCACGCGTGTTCGCACGACGGTTGACGGATGCAGACCAGCCACAGCAGCAGCGTGCGCGATGCTCCGAGAATGAATCCATCTTCGTGGTGAGATGGTGCAGGCCGAGTTGCTTGCCCAGGATGTTGGCGGCCGTCTCTGCGGCCTTCCATCCGAGCGGTGTCAGCTTGTGGAAGCGGTCGCCCAGGTTCTTGCTGGCGTAGTGGTGGTTGCGCAGCGCTGCGAAGTCATGCTGGCGCGGGAGATGCGCCCTCGTTCCATTGAGGGCTGCGATCACCTTCAATGCGAGATCGGTTCGGGCGATCATCAGGATGGCGCGCTGCCGTGACTGTGGCCAGTTCACGACGCGCTGCGCTTCGAGCTGTGCGGCGCGTGCTGCGATGTCGGTATGATGCCGATCCCAGAAGACGGGATCATCTTCGCGTTTCAGTTCCGGACGCGTGTAGGAAATATCACTCATCTGCAGTCTGCTGAATCTGGCACGCATGATTGACTCCACTCTACGGTTACGGATACGGCGGAAAGAAAAAGCCCCGGCCCAAGGCTGAGGGTGTGTTGCGATTGGCGGGACGGGGAAGGGGTGAATGGTCATTGCTGCGGCTCCGGAAGGTCGCCGGTATCAACGAAATGTTGCAGCAGCGGGATTAGTTCGGCGGCGCGGGATTGCGTCAGGTGCATGCGGGCGCCGACAATTTGACCGGTCACTTTGTCGACATCCGGGTTGTCGCAACCCAGCCAAATGCAGTCCTCGGTCGCGAGCGAGCTTTTTTGGATCGAGCACGGGCTGTTATAGCGGTCATCGAAACTACCGCGGGCGAAGCCGCGACTGGTTTTTAGAAACTGTATCGGACGCTCGGTCATGACGCTGGCCGCTCCACCTTCCGCCAATGCGTGAAGACATTCCCTTGCCGGATATGCTCAAGGGTGAGGGGGCCGCATTCGATGTTGAGCGGGTGAATCTTTCCGTCGAAGGGATTCCAGAGAACGATATCGGGCTCGACGTGCATCAGTGTCGCGATGGGGCTCCAGGCTTCGCCGCTCGTTCGCTCTGCCGCCAGCATCTCGATTGCGACACCGATATAGTTCAGCGGCCCGATCATCAGGATCGATGATTGGACATCGCCCATGCGATCGAAATTCCCCTTCGCACATTGGATGCCGCGCTTCGCTGCAATCAGGATATCGCCAAGGTCTTTGGCGTCTGATGCGGGCAGGGGGAATTGGGTGACGGTGGCGGTCATTGGTTTGGCTGACCGCTTGACAGCGCCGCTTCGAGCACCAGACGCGCGTTGTGCCCCGGCGACCGAGCTTCGTTGCCGTACTTTCGTTCCATCAGAAGATCGCGAGCCTGCCGGATTGCTCCCTCAAGCAATTCGATCTTCGTTTCTGCTTCTGCGAGGTCGATGCCACGTTGCGCCGCGACCAGCGGCCAATCGGTCTGTTTCAACACCAGACCCGGCTTGGGCGGGTTGCATACGCCACAGAGGTCTTTTTCGTTCTGCGTGACGTGATGGAATGGGCCATGCTGCGGCGGCTGCGTTATCGTCGGCTCACTGGTGGGGACGGCATCTGTAAGTGATTGATATTGTTCCGAGGTCGGAATTCCGACCTCGCTCGCTACCGGCTCACTGGTGCTTTGCGGGGAGAGGGCGAGTTCATCTTGCATCCTGCGCACCGCCCGATGCAGCTCTTGGAGACGGTCGCGAACCCACGCGTCTATGCCCTTCGTGTGGGCAAGTAGGTTGATCTCCTTGAGCAGGTTGTCCCGCGCGATCTCCTCCTTGCTCGCCAGCGGTAACGCCCTGTCGGTGCTGGCGCGGATATGGGCCGCAGCATCGACCACCAGCTTCCTGGCCTCTTCATTGAGATACGAACCGCCATCACCGCTCGCTGGTGTGATCCCCGCGAAGCAGGTGAGGCGGCCTGCGAGCCTTTCAGCCGCCAGCTTCTCTGTGGGTGTCATCGGGTGGCTCCGGGTCTCGGGGCTTGTCTGAGTTGTTCCTGCTCCGAGATGCAGCGCCTGTGCGCCCATCCTCCAGCGACCGGGACGCGCGGGCCGGTCTTGCGGCAGTGGACGCTCCAATCGAGCGCTTCGATCAGCACGGCGAGCATCTGCGGCGCGGCTGCAAGTAGGTGTGCAACCTCTTTGGTCAGCATGACGGCGATCAGCGGGCCGCGCTCGTCGCCTTCGCGGACGCACCACTTTTGAATTCGCTTTTGCACCGGAGCAGACGAGGCTGTCATGACACGCGACCCAAACGACGGCTTTCGTCTTGATCTTCCTGGCTGTAGCCATCCCCAAATCCCTCCCCATGAATCGAATAGTTTCAGGACGCCCGGAGGGCGTTGTTCACCCTTGAGTTGCAAGGTAGAATCGTCCCGCGTCGGAGCACCGACACGGGAGACTGGTTATGCTGAGAGTGATGCTGGTCGCGGCTGCGGCCGCGCTGGTTGCTGCTTGTGCAGGTAGTCCGCCGCCGCAGGTTGCCGCGCCTGTGGTCGCCCCAAACCCTGAGACGGATCCGAACTACCGGCGGCCGGCCGATGCCGCCGCCTTGGCGTCCGCACAGCGGGCGATCAAAGATAAGCTGCGCGACCCGGATAGTGCGAAGTTCGATCGGGTCACCCGTAAAACCATGCCGAATGCCCGTGGCGAGCCCACTGACGTGGTTTGCGGCCGGGTCAATGCCAAGAACGCCTACGGCGGGATGACCGGCTTCAAGGACTTCGTCTATCTGGTGGCGCGCAACGAAGCGACCGTCGCCGAAGGCGACCTGGGCCCGATCGTAGTCCGCAATATGTGCGTCGGATTTAGCTGAAGCCACGGCGATTGTCCCACGTGAGTGTTTTCACGTGAAACAAAATCTAGTTCGCAACGTGCGAACAAGTCAATAAGAAATTCGCAGTGTGCGAACTTTTGTTATCAGGCAGCTTCCTGTAGTTTCTTCAGGATACGGCCCGGGATGTCCTCACGGCCTTCGCCGAAGAACAGATAATCCAGCGGGATTTTGTATCTTTTGCGGATGAGCAGGGCGCCCTCAAAGGTCAGCTCGCGGGTGCCTTTTTCCCAAGGATTATAGGTGTTTTTCTCGACGCCAATCTCTTTGGCGAATTCGAGCTGCGTGCGGCACTCAACGGCGAGGCGCAATGCCTTGAGGCGCGGACCAATGACTTGGGGAGGGTCGATCATGGTCCAAATTGGACCACGGGCCACAGGAATTGTCGTTTCGCGGCTTGCGAACTCTTGACAAGTTCGCATGGTGCGAACTATTTCTGATTCCATGAACACGGTCGCTTCCATCATCGACGACCTCGGCGGGACCGGTAGCGTCGCGGCTGCATTAAAACTTTCAGATTCTACGGTGAGCAGCTGGCGCGCCCGTGGCGGCATCCCGGCGTCGCACTGGGCTGGCTTGGTTCGGTTCGCCAAGGAGCGCGGCAGTTCGATCACGCTTGAGACATTAGCCGCTCTCGCGGCTCGCGAACCAGCAGAGGCGCGCCCATGACGACGCGCCTCGAAAGACACGACATTTCCCATTATACCCCCCCACGCAACGGTTGTTGTAGGGAGGTATCTTCTTCCTATGACAACTTCCCTCGCAAATTAATTGCGTGGGAAATGCCTGCGACATCCTGTCGTGTAGGTGGAGATTATCGAGTCGCATCAATTGCTTATGGAATATTCTGGAATTCAACCATAGCGAGTCCGTGCGCTGCACAAGTTGCGCTGGACTACCTACCTGCGCGTGTATCCGCGCTGTTATTTGGCCGCGCGTCGGCGCTGCCGCACCGCATTCCGCAGTGCATCCATCTCCCAGGCGTCGATCCTTCTTGCCTCCTGCCACCACATCGCGCGGGTTCGCTCCTGCTCGAAGTCGAGCTTCTCCGCGACGCGGGGTATCAGGGTTTTGATTTTCTCTCGGCGCATCGCTGCGCTGTCGATCATCTGCGCCAGCAATTGAACCAGCTGCGCCGCCTCGCGCACGTCGCCATTCCGGCCCGATGCGATGATCTTCGCAATGCGAGCCGATCGGCTGGCGGACGATGTGGCGCGCTTCACCGGCATGGCGTCCCATTGTCAGCGCAAGCCCCCGTAGGATGCATTCCTTATTCAATCGAGCCGCTCCGAATTTTTATCGAAACGGTTGGAACGATTCCTCATGCGTCAGGCGACGCATCGGCTCTGTGTTTGGTGTTGGCAAATTCCAAGACACAGACCAAGAACGACCCGGCAGGCTCACTGTCACGCTACCTGCCTGCCGGGTCGCTCCGCTTCCTCTCCGATCGGTCGGGGCATGTATCCGGAGAGGAAATCCAGATCCAGTTTGATGTTGCGTATTTGTGGGGGCGTTCATGCACGGCAACTTACCGGCGCAAGCGCAGCGATCAATTTTTGCTGCTGACTCATCGGCCATCGAAAAATCAATCAGTGACTCATTGGTCATTGACCCTGAAAACAAATGGTTTTCTGCGCTGTGCGAGAAGCTTTGGCGCGACAAGCCGGCTGCTGCACTCGATCACCTCACCAGCGCTGAAATTCACCAGTGCTACCGCTACGCCTCCGGGCGGCAGGGCACGCCCGGCAAGCTCATCGTCGAACTGCTGCTCGGTGACGACGGCCCGCGCGTCCTCGACGCGCTGCTCAAGGGCAGCAAGAGCCGGCTCGCGCGCGAATGGCAGCGCGGCCGCGTCGCGATCCAGCAACTTGATCAATGGAAACAACTCGATCTCGGGATCGAATAGGAGGCATCGTGGATTCGTTTCGCGAGGTGGCGTCCGTCTGCGCAACTATTGTGATCGTGCTGGCAATCATCTTCGGAGGCAGTCTGACCTACTGCAATCAGTTGGATCAGATCAATGCGGAGACCGTCCGGCGCTGCATCGAGCGCGGCGGATCGTGGGTGCCGACATGGAGCGGCAACGGTGCCTGTGTGTTGACGAGATAACCAATACCCAGAGAGGCGTCTGGTACGGCTCGCAAGGCCCCCAGCGGTCCGTTATGTGGCGGACCCTCCGTTCCGGTTTAGCGGCCGGTGCGGGTGAAGCGGTGTTCAGCACGCGCCTCGTTTTCTTTTCTGAGCTGATCCCCCAAGGCCCCTTGGATTGGTGGGGACGCCCGGTGGCAACAGAAGGCCTTGTAACCTGCCGGGACCGTGACGCGCGCGGACATGCTGACGGTGAATGTCGACCACAGAGGGCGCGGGTAATAGGCCGGTGTGTCGGCAGGGGTCGAGATGCCCTTGCTGAGATCGGCCGTAGACATGACGGCGGGAGAGACCGCAACTTCTCGCAGCGGGATCGCGAACTGCGCGAGTCGGAATCGGCGCGATGGGTACAAGGTGATCCCATACAGCAGAACCTGACAGCTGGGAGAGACCGGCAACCAATCCAAGAGGGGGCTTTGCCGCAAGGTGGCGAGGGCATGAGGGCGTCGGCATCAGAGCGTTGGTGCTCGCTGGCGCACAAGGCGGCTCATAACCAAACCCGCAAGGGATGCGGCGCGAGCCAACGGGAAGAAACTCCGCACCAACCGCCGGCCCCATACAGCAGGGGAGCGCGCGAATGCGCTCCCCACCAATTCACCAGCACCCGTGTCCGCATCCACGGGCGCGCCAGCAGCCGGTGCCGATCCGCCGCCTTCGTCGGCATCGGCTGCACAAATTCAGTGGTGACCGCATGACCGTCGCCGCAAACAACGGCCTTTACGTCATCCGCGATGTCACGCCGCACATTCCATCCGTGCCGACGCTCGCAAAGGACATCGCCAAGCGCGTCGGTTGCTGGACACCGGAATCCATCGCGCTGGCGCTGCGGACCATGTTCGAGCGCGGCGAAGTCCAGCGCGTCACCATCACCGACGATCACGGTTTCTCCCGTCACATGTATTGGAGGGCGTGATGCGCTACTGCGCCCACTGCCAGAAACCCCGCGACCGCAAGGACAACAAGACCCAGAAGGGTCAGCGTCTCTGCTCCGACTGCCATGCCGAATACATGCGCGCCTGGCGCGCGCGGCAGAAGCTCAAGCTGATCGCCATCGTCAATCGACCGCAGATGCAGGAGGCGGCGTGATGTTCGAGGTTGGGCAGAAGGTCGAATGTGTCGACGACAGGTTGCCAGCTAACCCTTGGCATCGGCAACACCCGCTCGTCAAAGGGCAAATCTACGTCGTTCGCCATGCAAGCTGTGCTTACGGCTACAGCAGCATCGACATCGATGGCTCCGGGCGCGAGTGGGATGTGACCCGCTTCCGCCCTCTTCGCTCCACCGACATCTCCATCTTCACCGACATGCTGAACAACGTGCCGTTGCACGAAGGGGAGAAGGTGTGATGTCGAGCTATATGCGCGAAGGCATCGAGATGGTGGAGTTCGCGCCGCATCAATTCATCAACCGCCCGGCCGGCGAAGCATTCGGCCTGGTGGTGCGTATTCCGAATCCTGATGACCGCCCCGCCAGAAAGCCGAGCACGGACGGTGCGGTGATTCACACTTAAGCGTCTCCGCGTTCGTTCCCGTTGCGTCTTGTTGAGTCCGTGTAACGCGCAAGCGCAATCCCGCATGCGTGAACAACATCAATCAACGCGCAACGAGGAACGATCCACATGGGCATCTCTCCGAAGTATGGAATCGGTGATCGGGTTAATTTGCCATTCGCTGCCGACACGCAGGCGCTAATCGTTGCGCTGTCCGGTCGCCAAGGTGACGTGTTCAACTACGTCATTCGCTACACTTCGCAAACGGGCCTCGTGGTCGACACGACGGTATCTGAGGGGCAAATCGTCATCGCGAATCCCGCCTCCGAAACCGTCCCGCACCTCAAATCCGAGATCGCCGCGCTGAACAGCAAGGCCATCACCATGCGCGGCACCATCGAGGCGCTGGAACGCAAGGTGGCCCGGAAGACCCAGCGCAAGCGCCGGTGACCCCATGTGGATCGCCATCACCTCCCTGATCGCAAGTCTGTTCATCCTGATCGCGATGATGTTCGGCGTTGTCGCCGCCGTCATCGTGGCTGCGGTCATGATCGTGTGCGTGCTGGCGTTCCTCATCGGCTGCCTTGCCTTCGTGCTGTGGATCATTCGTCCGATTGATCCGAATCCGGAGATGGAACGTGGGTGAACAAGACGACGATGGCGAACCGCTGCTCTGTGAGGACTGCGATGCTCCGCTAGAGAATACCGACGATATCTTTGGCGACGATACAGTTTGCGAGGAATGCATGGCCGCCCGCTCCGCTACGGATATTCTCGAAGAGGCAACGGAGGGCAAGATTGAGCGAGCCCACGAACTGCTGTTGGACGCCGGGCAACATCTCGCCGGCAACTGGGACAATCTCGCCGAGCAACTGATCGTCGAGGCCTACGACGCCCAGCGGCGGGGCGACCACGCCGCCATGATGCTGGCGCTACACCAATGCGCTCGCCCCAAGTTCAAAAGCGCCGAGGATTGCGCGCGGCAATACGCCACCGCAATGGCCGAGAAGCGCGCCAGGGAGAATGCTGCGTGAAGATCACCGTAGAGCGTGACCGCCTAACCAAGGCACTGAGCTTCGCCAGCCGGCTAATCGAGGGGAAACCCACAATCCCGATCCTGGGCAATCTGCTGATCTCGGCAGGGAAGAACAGCGTCACGATCAAGGCCAACGATCTGACGATGCAGGCAACATGCGTGATGCCTGCTGATGTGGTCGGTACCGCCAATATCCCGGCCATCACCGTGCCGGGCAAGCTGGTGGCTTCGACGGTCGCAAACTTCCCGTCGGGCTCGCAGGTGACGCTTGAGTGGGAAGATCAGCGCACCGTCATCATGCGTGCCGGCCGCGCGCGTTACCGGCTGCTGGCGCTGCCTGCCAGCGACTTCCCGGACCTTCCGGAGCCGGAAGACGCTGTCACTTTCAAAATCAGCGCCAAGACATTCGACGAGGCGCTCTCGTCGTGCGAGTTCGCGATTCTCGACGGGCTGTCGCGCATCGATCTCGCCGGGATGTGCTGGCAGATCGAAGATCCGGATGGTCACGGCGGCCTGGGCGGCCACAAGGGAAACAAGCTGATCTTCGTCGCAACCGATGCGCGCGAGCTTGGCTACGTCCCGATGGACATTCCTGATGGGGCAGAAGAAATGCCGACCGTGATCGTGCCCGGCCGCGCCATCGACGAGATGCAGCGGCTGGCCCACGGCGCCGATGGCGAGGTCGAGATATCGGTCACGCCGGAGCGCGCCACGATCCGCGTGGGCGACATCTCCCTCACCACCAAAGTCGTCGAAGCCGAGTACCCGGATTACATGCGCGTGATCCCGGAAGACGGCTACCTGCCGATGGTGGCTGACGTGAAGGATATGGACGCGGCGCTCACGAGGCTGGTGAACATAGGCGAGGGCGCGCGCGCCACGCTCCACACGTCACAGGGCAACGTCACGTTCAAGCTGGCGAATGCCGACGCCGGTGACGCTGAGGAATCAGTCGCCGTCGAATGGAACGACGGGGAGATCAGCAAGAAGATCAACGCCAGCAGCTTCATCAAGATCATCCGCAAAATCAAGACGGAGCTGGTGTCGATCCGCTTCAACGCCCCCGCGCGCGGCATCCTGTTCAACGAGTTTGCGTCGGAGAAGATCATCTACACGCGCACGTTCCTCTCGATGCCGATGGAGGGTAGCTGACATGCAAACCGCACCATCCGAATCCGCCAACGAACAACCCGCAACCCGCTTCGCCAAGGATCACCTGAAAGCCTTCGTCGAACGAATCGAACGTCTCGAGGAAGAAAAGAAAGCCCTCTCCGACGACATAAAGGATGTCTATGGGGAAGCTAAGTCGATGGGTTTCGACGTCAAGGCGCTGCGCACGATCATCCGGATGCGGAAGGAAGACCCGGGTGAGCGGCAGGAGCATGAATCCATCCTTGAGACGTACATGCTGGCGCTGGGGATGCTCAACTGATGCCGGCGCCGAAACTCAATCGCAACGAGGCGAAGGTGCTAGCGCATCTCGCGGCGGTAGCTGGCGACTTTGGTTGCTTCCCGTTCCGGCCGCTGATGCAACGCACAAGGCTCAAGCGGGCAGAAGTCCGTCGCGTATGTCGTTCGTTGGCTCGCAAGGGGCTCGCTGAATTTCATCGCGGTCTCTGGAATGAAGACGGCGAACCTGTCGGGTCCGGCTATGGCGCGACCGAGCTCGGCGTCGCGGCGGTCAGTCACACCGACGTCGAGCGGGTCCAGACCAAATGGTGGGACCGATGAGCTATCCGCACCATCCGCTGGCCGACATCTTCCCGCTGATCGAGGGTGACGAGTTTCAAGCGCTCGTCGCCAGCATTCGGATCTGCGGCCAGCGTGATCCGATCATGCTGCACGGCGCGATGGTGCTCGACGGACGCAACCGGCAGCGTGCTTGCATCGCGGCTGGCGTCGAGCCCCGATACGAAGACTTTACCGGAACTGACGCGCTCGCGTTCGTCATCGACAAGAACCTTCGCCGCCGGCATCTCGACGAAAGCCAGCGCGCGTTCTGCGCCGCGAAGCTCGCCAACCTTGCGCACGGCGGCGACCGTAAGTCCGACGAAAAACAAGCGGCAAATTTGCCGCTTGAAACTGAAATTCCGGATCTGACCCAAGCCGACGCGGCGCGGCTGATGAATGTGTCGGAGCGGTCGGTTCGTTCCGCCAAAGCGGTGCAGGAGCGCGGCACGCTCGAATTGCAGGAAGCCGTTGCGCGTGGCGCGCTACCGGTGTCGGTCGCCGAAGGTGTGGCGCGACTTGAGCCCGAGAAGCAGCGCGACATCGCGCGCCAGGCCGAGAGCGGCGACGTCAAGGGCGCAAAGGCGCAGGTGAAGAAGGGCGCGCGGGAAGAGCGCGAGCGCGCGCTTGGTGGCATTCAGGCCGCGCTACCCACGAAACGCTATGGCGTCATCCTCGCCGATCCCGAATGGCGGTTCGAAGTCTATAGCCGCGAAACCGGCATGGATCGTTCCGCCGACAACCATTACCCGACGTCCGCAACGGATGCTATCTGCCAGCGAGACGTGAAGTCTATCGCGGCTGATGACTGCGTGCTTTTCCTATGGGCGACAGCGCCGATGCTGCCCGACGCGCTCAAGGTGATGGCGGCCTGGGGCTTCACCTACAAGTCCCACATCATCTGGCAGAAAGACAAAATCGGTACCGGCTACTGGTTCCGCAATCAGCATGAGCTGTTGCTCGTCGGCACGCGCGGCAATGTCCCGGCGCCGGCCATGGGAACGCAGTGGACGTCCGTCCTGCTCGGTCCTGTGACGCGCCACAGCGCCAAGCCCGAACTGTTCCTCGAAATGATCGAGAAGTATTTCCCCACGCTGCCCAAGATCGAACTGAACCGACGCGGACCGGCGCGACCAGGCTGGGATGCGTGGGGCAATGAATCCGAACCAGAGGCACAGCGCGAAGACCCGGCATTAACCGCCGCTCCAGCGCCAAGCGGTGATGAGCCCGAGGCCTCTGCAATGTCGCCTTGTACTCAAGGCGACGGGGCGGTGCAGGACCGAAAGAGCGTGTCCACCGCCCCACATATTCCTGACGGGGAACATCCACTGGATATCCCGGGGTTTCTGAAACGTCAGAAAGCGGAGGCTTGAGTGCCGCTGTCATCCCGCGAAGTCGACGTGTTGCAGATGATGGCCGGCGAGCGCGAGCCGGAATTCGCGCCGTGGGTCGGCGCCTGTCTTGAGGTGCTGGTCGGCAAGGGCCTCTGCGCTGACGGGCCGATCCGAACACTGATCACAGACAAAGGCAGGGCTGCGCTCGCGGACGCGAAGCGGTCGCAACTCGCTGCGGAGGTCATGGGGTCATGAGCCGCAGAGCAAGGCACGTCTTAAAGTGGGCCGAAGCGACCTTCGGCGCCGTCGCGACCGATCCGGCCGAGCGCGCCATGCGCTTCGTCGAAGAAGCCATCGAGGTTGCGCACGCCATCGGCCTTGAGCCTGAGCGGGTCCGCGCCATTGTCGACCGCGTCTATAGCCGCGAGCAAGGCACTCTACCGCGCGAGATCGGGCAGGCGCAGATCACCCTTGAAACCTTCGCCGAGAACATAGGCGTCAATGCCGACCTTGAGGCGAACAAGGAATTTGCGCGCATTCAGGCAATACCGCGCGAGGAATGGGCGCGTCGGCATGCTGCCAAGGTCCAACTGGGGATTGCGAAATGAATCTGCCCGCACCCATCACCGCGTGGTTGCGTATGCGTATGATGCGCCTTGTTGCGAGGCGCGATCCTGATTTTGTCATCGGGTCAGCAGAAGACCCGTACCTGCGCCGATGGTTCGTGATCCCACGAAATGCGTTCTTCAATATCTACCTCCATCACTTCCTGCGCTCGGACGATGATCGCGCTCTGCATGATCATCCCTGGTGGAATGTCTCGCTGCTGATCGATGGCGGTTACGTCGAGCACACGATTCCGCAGGGCGGCATCAACGTGCGGACGCCGCGCGTCGCCGGTCAGATGAAATTCCGCTTCGCGAGCGCGGCGCATCGCGTTGAACTCAACGACGGCCCGTGCTGGACGATCTTCATCACCGGCCCCCGCATCCGGCAGTGGGGCTTTCATTGCCCTCACGGCTGGAAGCATTGGCAGCAGTTCACCAAGGCCGGAAAGCCGGGTGAAGTTGGGCCGGGATGTGGTGACGATGTGCCGGCGTTCGCGCATGGCAAGACACAATCCGAACATGCGGGGACAAGCGGATGAGCGCGCCGGCCTTTGTCTTTAACCACGCAACCGGCGAACTGCAGCGCGAAGGCAAGCTCATCGCGCTGTGCCGGTTGCATGCGGACATCTTCAACGCGCTGGCGTACGCGCAAGGTGCCATCGGCGTTGGCGGTATCGCGAAGGCGATCAACATGCCGGCGCACGCCGTTGAAAACGAGATGCCTGCGTTGCGTGCACGCCTGAAGCCTCTCGGGATTCTTATCGCTTCGGCGCGGCCGCACAACAGTTTCGGCGGCGGCAAGTGGCTCGAATTCGAAGACGTGAAGAAATGGCAACCGACGATAGCGCCGCCAATTCGTCTTGAGGGGGAATGTCCATGATCCCGTACACGCGCGAAGCGATTGCGACGATCCGCATTTCCATCAACAACGGAACGCCGGCAGATTATGTTCGCCAACAGCTCGGATGGGACGCCTCGATGTTCGACAGGGTGTGCCGTCAACACGGAATCGAGGCGCGATCCGCACCATCGACCAACGCACAAGGCGTGGCGGCCACAAGCCCGCGGAGTGATCGAATACCAACAACGGTCTCCCTGACGGCCGACATCGTCGAGAAGCTGGATTCGCTCGCCAATGCGCTTGGCATGTCACGCTACGAGGTCGGCAGTCACATCGTTATGCAGCGCGTCGCGCGTGGCGATCTAGCTGACATTCAGCGTGCGCCACGCGTCACCTACGGCACCGGCACTCACGCAATCGCGTTTGGGATCGAGGGTGACGACTGGGCGGCCCTGTTCGCCGAAGCGAAGCGGCGGGGCCGTGAGCGCGTGACGGCCGGCTCATTGGTCAAGGCCTGCATCGTTCGTCACTTCGACTGATGGGCGCCATGCATACATCCCCCGACATTCGCATCTTCCCGCGACGTCAACGCCACGGCGAGTCGCAATCGCTTGCGCAAGCAAAGTTGTTCCCATTGTCCCAGTTCTCCACAGGGGAGGGAAGGGCGTGAGCTTCATCAACAACCTGATTAGGCAAGCGAAGGCCGCGCCGCATTCCGGCGAGATGACGGTCCCATGCACCAAGGTCGATGCGCTCGTGGAGCACATTCTGTCGACGCGCGGTTGGGGCTGTTCGCGCGAGACGGTACGCAAATATCTGATCGCAGGTGAGGTTACTTTGCTCGGTTGCCGTCTTCGTGTTGTCGGCAAGGTGCCGCAATGACCGCCGTCGAATCCCTCCCGACACCAACGCGCCGTCATCGCTGGGGCGAGCCAAAATCGATCGCCCGCACCGATACCCCATCGCAATGCGATGAGACGCACCGCGCCTGCCTCAACGGCTGCGGCATAACCAAGGTCACAGTCCATCCGCCGTCACCGGAGCCTCCCTATCGCATGTGGAAATATGCGGATCGGGAACGCGCGGATGGGCTCACGCCGATGTGCGGGGAACCATGAACGTTGCAGCACGCAAGCCGCGGCCGCGCCGCATTGCCGCCGACGAGGCGCATTCCTGGGCGCGCAACCTGCGGCTCGGGAATCCCTATGCCAAACTCGTGCTCTGCATGCTGACGCTGTACGTCAATCCGGACGGCATCTGCTTCGTCGGCATCGAGCAACTGTCCGACGACACCGAGTTGTCGGCGGACACCGTGCGCAAGCGGCTGGCTTGGCTGGAGCACGTCGGCGCGGTGGCGCGCTTCCCGCAATGGATCGATGGCAACGGCCGCCGCAACGGCGAAGGCAAGGGCAAGCGAACGACCGACGAGATACGGCTGCTGACCGACGCCGATATCGACGTAATCGAGGCGAGGGCGCTTGGCGATGGCGCTCCAATTAGCCCTAGCTGCCAGCAAGGGCTAAGCGAAGAGCAGGACGATGCTGGCCCTATGGTAGCCCTCGGCCAGCCCTCTGACTCGGGCGAGGGCCTAACTTCTGAACCTGAACCAGAAAAGATTCCCCCCAACCCCCCTTTGGGGGGCTGCACCACGGCGGATGTGGAATGTGAAGGCTGGCAGGAATTCAAAACCGCATTCGAGGCGGATGGTGATCCGATCGTGCGGGTGTCGCTGGCGCAGCAGCTGTTCGCAGCGCTGTCGCCTGACGAGCGAGGCAAGTGCACCAAGGCGGCGCGCGGGCTGATCGCGCATCGCCTGCGCCAGAAGAAACCACCATCGAAGCCATCGGCGCAAACGTTCATTCGGGAGATCGGCGCATGGCCAACGTGGTCCGAGCACTGTCCGCCTGATCCTGTTGCCGTTGAACCGCCGACGTTCGTCGCGGTAGGCAGCGAGGAATGGAAGGCGCTGTGCGTGCTGTCTCGAATCCGTGGCGAGGTCGATCCGCAGCCGCGGCGCTATCCCGACCATGGATCGGGCCTGATGTTGCCAAGGCCGCTCACGCCAGCAAAACTCGCGCTATCGCAGTTCTACGGATCAGATCCAGCGACGTGGGCGATTGCCGATGAGCACTCGCAGCAATGCGGCTCATGGTCCGAGTTCGCCCACGCAAAACCCTACAATGTATTCACCGGCGAGGTGATCAAGAAAGAAACGATGCCCGGTCGGTTCGTCGACTGGAAGGTCGCAAAACCCGGACTCCGAATCCCATGGCCATGGCCACCACGAAAAGACGGAACGCTCTGCGATACCGCAGCATAGATTTCAGGAAGGGGAGAAGGATGTTGGCACGAACGGAAACCAAGCCGATTGCTGCATATCTGCCGGTTATCGTGGAGCCAGAGTCGGCGCCCGTGCTGTTCCCGTGGTGGTGCGCTGTGGTGGTCAAGGCCAGCCGTGAGCGGAAGATCGCCGATTGGATGGATGAGAAGCTTGGCCTGACGCCGTACTGGCCACACTTTACGAGGCAGATTCGGTATCGAGGTCGGGCGCACGTTCCGTCACTCTCGGCTGTAGTACCGGGGATGCTGTTCGTGCCTGAGAGTTTCATCGATCATCCTCGGCGAGATGATGTGCTCGATTTCATCCGCTCGCATGGTTTTCTGAAAACGACCGATGGCGACATCGCCAGATTGAGCAAGGACCAGATCGAGACCATCCGGGTGATCGAGGCCAAGCTGAACCTTCCTCCGGAGCGCAAAGGTGTGCTGTTCAAGGTCGGTCAGAGGGTCGAGTTCACCGACCCACTGATCGGATATTCATGGGGGACTGGTACTGTGGTCGAGATTGCTTCGCAGACCCGAATCGGTGTTGAGGTGGTGAAGCTGTTCGGACGCACGACCAAGGTCTACGTACCGGCGTCCGAGATTGAGGCGATGTAACGAACGACCTCGCCCAGCGAGGCCCTTCGCCAAAGCCCTCAACGGTGGCCAAGGCCACTACAGAAACGGGCATTTGCCCGTGCTGCTGCTTACAAACCCCGGCCCCCAAAGGTCGGGGTTTCTGATTCCATAGGGTATCTCCCCTTGGAGAATCTCGCTTTTCCTAAAACCCGGAGTTTCCCCTATGGCCTACGGCAGATTTGGCCTGAGGTTGGGAATGATCGTCGGTATGGCCCTTGCGGTCACGATGTCGATCAACTCGACCGTCACGGCAAGCAATCTCGACTATCCCGATCGAACGACCGCGACCGGCGACTATGCTTGGGGCTACGGCCTCGACATCTTCGATATGATCGTGGATGCCCCCATGTTCGTGCTGCCCGCAGCGGTGGCGCATATCGAGCCCAAGCGCACATTCCCCTCCTTCCGTCCCGTTGCGATGAAGCCCCGCGCCTCCGGCGCTGCGGTGCGTCCTACGTCTTTGGCTGGCTGGAGGTCCAGCCACGTTCGGCGCCTTGCCGCCTGACGCCGATACCGATTGAACCCCTCCGTGATGAAGCCCGGTGCACACCCCCCTGCATCGGGCTTCTTGCGTTCATAGGGTGTGGGCCTTCGGGCCTAGATTGAGCCCTCCTTGGGCGTTTCCTCCCTAGACTTGGGCCGCTGTGGACATCAACTGCAGCGGCCCCTTTAGTATGGGGTTCGAGAACAGGGGTAGCGCACGCGCGCGGGGCTACACCAGGCGCTGGGACAAGGCTCGGGCTACCTACCTAGCCAGCCATCCGCTGTGCGTTATGTGCCAAGCCCAGGGCAAGGTCGTGGCCGCCACCGTGGTCGACCACATCATCCCGCATAAGGGTGATCAGGTTCTATTCTGGGACACAGACAACAACTGGCAATCCTTGTGTAAGCCCCACCATGACAGTGCCAAGCAGGCTGAAGAGTCGCGTGGCTACAGTGGTGAGGTAGGCCTTGATGGGTGGCCTCTCGATCAGAAACACCCAGCAAATCGAATTAGGTGATCCACCTCCCCCGGGGGTGGGTCAAAAGTCTGAAGCGCTCCGTTCCGGGACCGGCGGCCACCCTTCAAACTGAGAAAGGTGGAATTGAATAGAGAAAGCCCACTGGTGATGTGATGAGGGGAGCCAAGCCAAAGCTCGGCACCGTCGTTCCGATGAAAGGGGCGAGTGTCGAAGCGAACGAGAAGTCGCGCAAGGACCGGGCGCGGCGACTGGCGCTGAAGTTGCGGCCGAAGAAACTGACTGACGATGAGAAACGCGAGTGGGGCCGGATCGCCGGGCAGCTCGCCGACCCGATCCTCGATCGGCTCAAGCCTCACTTCGTCGATGCGGTGCTTGAGCTGGTGCGGGTCAATCTGCGGCTGCGCGCGTTCCGCGCTTTCTTCGCCGCAAACGACGTCGACCTTGAGGCCGGCGCCACTCGCGTTGCCGGCACGCCCGGGCTCGATGCCGAGATCTACATGGTGGAGGGCCGGAACGGGATCCAGCTCAAGAGTCATCCGCACGTCGCGCAGATGAACGAGGCGTGGCGGCAGTGGCGATCGCTGGTGGCGATGTTCGGGCTTACCCCGACCGACGAGAGGAACATGGCGCCGGGCCAGGCCGATCTCTTCGACCCCGCCGCCGAGTTCGATTGAGCCGTGGAAGATCAAACGACCGCCTATGCGGTCGCTGTCGTCAAGCGTGAGATCATCGCGGGGCCGCACGTCCGCGCCGCTTGCCGGCGGCACCTGAAAGATTTGGAGATCGGTGGCCAGCGCGGGCTGCGGTTCGATGTCGAGGAAGCACAACGCGCCATCCGGTTCTTCGCGACCGTGCTCACGGTCGAGATCGAAGAGAAAGGCGACGAGGGTGTAGCAACCAGCAAGGCCGTCCCGTTCATCCTGCAGCCTTGGCAGGCGTTCATCATCGGCTCGCTGTTCGGATGGAAAAACGCGAAGGGCTTTCGGCGATTCCGCCGCGGGTATTGCGAGATTGGCAAGGGTTCCGGCAAGTCGCCGATGGCGGCCGGCATCGGCCACTACATGCACGGCTTCACCAAAAAGCTGCGCGCGGAAGTCTACTCCGCGGCGACCGACATGGATCAGGCGAACATCCTGTTCCGTGACGCGGTCGCGATGTGGGAGCGGTCACCAGCCCTGCAGGCGAGGCTGGGCCACAAGGGCGAGAACCCGGTCATCGAGCTGACGCATCCGAGGTCGGGTTCCTTCTTCAAGCCGATCTCGTCGGACAAGAAAGGCAAGTCGGGCATCCGGCCGCTATGCGCGCTGATCGACGAGATCCACGAGCACCCGAACAATAGCGTCATCGAAATGCTGCGCGCCGGCACCAAGGGCAACCAGCAGGCGCTGATCTTCGAGATCACAAATTCAGGCTTTGATCGAAAATCGGTTTGCTGGGCAGAGCACGAATATTCGATCGCCGTCGTGCACGGCGATGAACGGCTGACGGTCGAAGAGTCGGATACGTGGTTCGCTTACGTCTGCGCGCTTGATGAAGGCGAAGAGCCGTTCGAAGACGAGGCGTGCTGGATCAAGGTCAACCCGAATCTCGGCGTGTCGATTCAGATCGATTACATCCGGGAGCAGGTCGCGGAAGCAAAGGGGATGCCCTCGAAAGAGGGGATGGTTCGCCGGCTGAATTTTTGCCAGTGGACCCAGAGCGAAATCTCGGCGATCCCGAAACGCATATGGCTGGCGTGCCAGGCAACCGGAGCAAAGGCCTTTGATCCCGACGAAATGCTTCGTCGCGAAATTCCCTGCTATGGGGGGTTGGACCTGTCCCGCGTTCGCGACTTAACGGCGTTCACGCTGACATGGCTTCTGGAAAACAAAAAGGATCAGTGGCGCTTCGCCAGTAAGACTTGGTTTTGGACGCCGAAGGATACGCTGCGGGAGCGCGCGAAAGCGGACATGGCGCGCTACGACGTCTGGGTCGATCAAGGCTTCATGGAAGCCGTGCCGGGTCCGCGCATTCGCTATTCGTGGCTCGCCGATGCGCTGCCTTCGATCTGCGCGAAGTATCAGCCGCAGATCATCGGGTGTGACCAGTACGGGCTTGAGCAACTGCTCGATGCGATGGCAGAGAAGGGCACCGAGTTGCCCGGCGCTGTCGTCCATCCGCAGGGCTTCAACCGCCGCAAGATTGGCGAGCGTGACGACGTAAAGCAGGAAGACACCGGCGCGGACGAGCTTGTGCTCTGGATGCCGGACTCGATCAACAAGCTGGAAGCCGCATTGCTCGAAGAGCGGATCGCGATCGAGGTCAATCCGGTGATGACGGCGTGTGCCGCCGGCGTGATCTACGAAGAGAATCGCACGGGGCACCGGATGTTCAACAAGGCAAAAGCGACGGGCCGCATCGACGGCATGGTGTCCCTGGCGATGAGCATCGGGGTGGCGACTGTGCAGGCCGCGCCCGGCAAATCCTTCTGGGAAGTCGCAGCATAACGGGGCTATCTGCTGATGGGCTTCCTTAACCGACTGTGGCCGCTTCAATGGAAGTCCACGGGCAGCGTGACGTCATCGCTGGACCTGTTCCGCGAAGTGTATGGCGGCCGCATGTCATCCGCGGGCGTGCCGGTAACGTGGTGGTCTGCGCTTCAGGTTTCGACGGTGCTGGCGTGCGCGCGGGTGAAAGCAGAGGGCCTGTCGGTCCCCTTCCGGCTCTATCAGGAAGCCGCCGGCGGCCGGAAGATCGCTTCGGATCATCCGCTCCATAACATCATCAGCCGGAAGCCGAATGGCTGGCAGACGTCGCTCGAATTCCTGGAGACGATCAGTTTCCATCTTGATCTGACGTTCAACGCGTACGTGTTCGTCAACCGCGTCGGACGCGCGCGCGAAGTACGGGAGCTGATCCCAATCGAGCCGGGCCGGGTGCGGGTCGAGCGCAAGGATGATTATTCGCTGCATTACTTCGTGCGCGGCAAGAGCGGCGCGGAGCAAGAATTCCCTGACGACGCGATCTGGCATCTGCGCGGGCCGTCGTGGAATAGCTGGATGGGCATGGACGCGATTGCGCTGGCGCGCAACGCGATCGGCCTGGCCTCATCGCTCGAGCAAGGGCAGAGCGACGCGCAGAAGAACGGGCCGCAGACGACGGCAACCTACAGCGTCAAGGATAGATTGAGCGCTGATAAATTCGAGTTTCTTGCAGGCTGGATGGACAAGCATCTGCCTGGCGGGGAGCGTGCCGGCAAGCCGATGATCCTCGACATGGGCGCGGACTTCAAGCGCGTCATGATGTCGGCGGTCGATCAGCAATTGATCGAAACGCGGAAATTCGAGATCGAGGAAATCTGCCGCTTCTATCGCGTGTGGCCGATCATGGTCGGGCATGCTGGTGATCAGTCTCCGACATTCGCGAGCGCATCGGAGTTCTTCCAGGCCCACAAGACCTACACGCTTGATCCTTGGTATCGGCGCATCTCGCAGAGCGCCAACATCAACCTGCTGTCTGATGAAGAATTGCGCGCGGGTTATTACACCAAGTTCATCGTCAACGCGCTGATGAGCACGGCGCCGCAGGCCAAGGCCGAATACTACGCCAAGATGCTCGGCGCCGGTGGCGCCAAGGGTTGGGGCACGCAGAACGAAGTGCGCGACTTCGAAGACATGGATCGTTCCGACGATCCCGAGGCCGACAAGTTGCCGCAACCAGCGAAGCCCACGGCCCCCAAGCAGGGTGAGCGACCTAATCCGGGAGACGCATGATGGACCACCTTCGCCTTGACATGCGTGAGGTGAAGTTCGCCGCGGACAAGGCCGGGGTTTTCTCCGGCTATGGCGGGGTCACCGGCAACAGGGATGGTGGCGGCGACGTCATCGAGAAAGGCGCGTTCCGCGACACGCTGCGCGAATGGCAGGACAAGGGCAAGTTTCCGCCGATGCTGCTGCAGCACGGCGGCGGCTTCCTTGGTGGCGCGATGGATATGCTTCCGGTCGGCCGATACACCGACATGGAAGAGAATTCGAAGGGGCTCAAGCTTGAGGGTGAATTGTTCGCGCTCGGTACGGAGCGGGGGCAATACATCTACGAGGGCATGAAGGCCGGATCGCTTGATGGCCTGTCGATCGGCTATCGCGTGAAGGAATTCGTGCTCGGTACCAAGCCGACAGAGCCTCGCCGCACGATCAAGAGTCTGGACCTTATCGAAGTTTCGATCGTCACGTTCCCGATGAACGACAAGGCGCGCATCGGCGCCGTCAAGTCGGGTGACATCAAGACGATTCGTGAATTCGAGGACTTCCTACGGGATGTAGGCGGTTACTCGCATGCTGCCGCCAAAGCTATCGCCGCTGGCGGCTTCAAGTCGGAGCCTCGGGATGAGGACGGCAATGGCGAGGCCATCGCGGCGCTGATCCGCCGCAACATCGAAGTTCTCACCCCGAAAGGATAGGCAACCATGCCTCCGGAAAACATTGAAGCGCTGCTGACGAAGCAGGGCGAAGCCTTCGAGGCCTTCAAGGGCACGATGGGCGAGATCCAGGCCGAAGTGAAGAAGCTCGGCGGCGCCGACGGCGTTCTTACCGAGCGTCTGGTAAAGATCGAGAAGTCGCTCGACGATGCGGTCGAAGCCAAAGCCAAGATCGATACGGCGCTCATCAATGAGCGCAAAGAGCGCGAGGCGCTCGAGCTGAAGCTGAATCGCCTCGGCATCACCAGTGCCGGCAGCGAAGCCGAAGCCAAGAAGCTGGTCGACCTGGCGACCTTCAATGCCTCGCTGGCCGGGCTCGCGTCCGATCGCAAGCGCCAGTTCACGCCGCTCGATATGGCCGGCATGGATTCCTACAAGTCGGCGGCAACCCGCTATCTGCGTGAAGGCAAGGACAGCCTTACCGCGGACGAGGTCAAGACCCTGTCGGTGGGCTCGGACCCCGACGGCGGCTACTGGGTTACGCCCGACGTTACCGGGCGGATCGTCAAGAAGGTGTACGAGACGAGCCCTGTGCGTCAGTACGCCTCCATCCAGTCGATCACGACCGACGCCCTAGAAGGCATCGAAGACCTGGGCGAGGCCGGCGCCGGCTATGCCGGTGAGCAGACCCAGGGGTCCGACACCACCACGCCGCAGATCGGCAAGTGGAGCATCCCGGTCCACTGGATCGACACCGAGCCGAAGACCACCCAGCAGGCGCTCGACGACGTCGCCTTCAACGTTGAGGGTTGGTTGGCCGACAAGGTGGCCGACAAATTCGGTCGCTTCGAGAACAACGAGTTCGTCACGGGCGCTTCCGCCAAAATCCGCGGCTTCGCTCTTGGCTACACGCAGACTGCCGATTCTGGCTCCGGCGTGACCTGGGGTCAGATTGGCTATCTGGCGACCGGTGTCAGCTCGGACTTCGCCGCGGCCGACAAGGGCGACAAGATCTATGATCTGATCGGGTTGCTCAAGAACCAGTACCTCACCAACGCGGCGTTCTTCACGCGGCGTTCGGTGATCACGAAAATCCGCCAGTTCAAGGTGTCGGGCACCGGCACCGCGTATCTCTGGGAGCCGTCGTTCCAGGCCGGCCAACCGGAGCGCATCGCCGGCTATCCGGTGGCGCGCATGGAGGATATGCCGGCGCTCGCTGCGAACAGTTACTCGCTGGCATTCGGTGATCTCGGCGCCGCGTACCAGATCGTCGATCGTCAGGGCATCAACGTGCTGCGTGATCCGTTCACGTCGAAGCCCTTCATCAAGTTCTATACCCGCAAGCGTACTGGCGGCGGGCTCGTGAACTTCGAGGCGCTCAAGCTGATGAAGTTCGGCACCTCATAAGCGCGCATTGGCCGGCGGCCTCGGCCGCCGGTTCCTCTCGCAACGCAAACACATTTCAGAAAGGAACAAGTCAATGCGTGACATGCACAACAACATCAGCGTGCTGAACGCCATCACGCCGCAGGCGATCGGCACCACGGGTGCCGCCAACGGCAAACTCTCCGGCATCCTCGATCGACGAGGCTTCGAGGCTGTGGAATTCGTGTTTCAGTCCGGCGCCAGCGCGTCGGTTGCGGACACGATCAACCCGGTGATCTTCGAGGCGGCGGCCACTGGGGACTCCTTCACGTCGGTTGCCGATGCCGATTTGCTCGGTACGGAGTCTGGCCAGAAACTCACGCTGACTGCGGCCGGCGTCAGCCGTATCGGCTACATCGGCAACAAGCGGTACTTGAAAATCCGCCTGTATGGCCTCGGCACCGCGACCGCGATTGTTGGCGCGGTTGCTGTTCTCAGCAAGCCGTCGCGCGCGCCGGTCGCGTAAGTGACCGACGCTACACCAAACGCGCCGGCGCCTCAGGTGCCGGCGCACGTCGCCGTCGTTGGCCTTGGGCCGTCGTGCGCGACATTCTTCGAGCTGACCCGCCGTCTCGGTGGGGTGTCCGCGTATTGCGACGAGGTGTGGGGCATCAACGCCATGGGCGATGTCCTGCGCTGCAATCGCATCTTCCACATGGACGATATCCGGGTGCAGGAAGCGCGCGCCGCAGCGCGGCCGGACGGCAACATCGCCGCCATGGTGCGCTGGCTCAAGACGCATCCAGGCCCGATCTATACCAGCGTGGTCCGCGAGGGCTATCCGGGCATGGTCCCGTTCCCGCTCGAGGACGTGCTGAACCGCAGCGGCGACGCCAACGGTGGCGCCCCATACTTCAATTCAACCGCGGCCTATGCCGTCGCTTACGCGATCCACATCGGGGTGCAGCGCATATCGCCGTTCGGGCTCGATTACACGCTCGCGAATTCGCACCACGCGGAGCAGGGGCGGGCCTGCGTCGAATTCTGGTTGGGCATCGCCGCGGCGCGGGGCATCGCAATCACCATTCCGGACACGTCATCGCTGATGGACGCCTGCGCGACCGATCGTGATCGGCTCTACGGTTACGACTGCGTCGACGTCCACTTCCGCGACGGTGAAGAAGGGCGCGTGAAGCTGGAAATGATCGAACGCGCCGACATGCCGACCGCTGAGGATATCGAAAAGCGATACGACCACAGCCAGCATCCAAACCGGCTGGTGCGGGAGCAGGCTTGATGTATCGCCCAGTTCGCACCGTTGCGCCGAATACGACGCCTGTGTCGCTCACACAGGCCAAAGCCGCGCTCGACATCAGCTACTCCGATAAGGACGATCTGATCACGGCGCTGATCGAAGCGGCAGTTTCGCATCTGGACGCGTGGACGGGTGTCCTTGGTCGCGCGCTGATGCCGCAGACCTGGCGCCAGGACTTCGATCGGTTCGGTGGCCGGTGCCTGCGATTGCCGCTGGCCCCGGTGAGCGCAATCACTAGCGTGAAATACGACGACGAAAGCGACGTCGAGCAAACGATCAGCGCGCCGAACTATGCGCTTCTGGAAGATGGGCTTGGTCCCTACGTCGAGTTCATCTCGACGTATTCGTTCCCCAACCTCCACGTGGAGCGGCCGGCGGTTCGCGTGACATATGTCGCGGGCTACGCCGACGCCGCTGCGGTGCCGGCGCCGATCAAGCAGGCCATCCTGTTGCTGGTGCGGCACTGGTTCGACAATCCGTCAGCCGTGCAAGTCGGCAACATAGTCAACCAGATGCCGCTTGCGGTTGATGCGCTGATCGCCCCCTGGCGTAGGATTCGTTTCTGATGCAGCGCCGCTACGATCGGCAGATCATTATCCAGCGCAAGACGGTGACGCAGGCGACGGATGGTTCCGAAGTCGAAGCGTGGACCGATCTCGCGTTCAAGGCTTTTGCACACGTCGCGCCGACGCGCGGTGATGAGCGCGAAGCCAAGGCACAGGAGGTTGCCTCGCAGGAGGTCACCTTTACCTTCCGTTTTCATGTGATCGCATCGGCGTCGCGGCCGCTCGGCCCCAAAGATCGCATCATCTATCCGGTCGACGGCTACAGCGCGAATGTGCAGGAGCCGGCGACCAACCGGATCTACGACATCCTGCATTCGGATGAGGTGGGTCGCGAGGCTGATCTGTCCGTGAAGACCCGCCTCCGTTCGGACGTCACATCGTGACGATCAAGGATATCCGCCCCGCACTGTTCGCCTATCTGATGGCGGATGCAGGAATCAGCGCCGCGGTCGAGGGCGCCGTCATACTGCAGAACGGCGGCTCGCGCATCTTCCCGATGCGCCTGCCGGCGGGGATCAAGAAGGATTCGATCGTCTACACCCGCGTATCGGGTGAAGGTGATCACCACATGGAAGGGCCGTCAGGGCTTGCCCGTGTGCGTATGCAGATAGACGCGTGGTCGAAGACGATCCCGGGTGCGGTGTCGCTCGCAAATTTGGTGAAAGAGCGCATCGATGGGTTCCGCGGCGTGATGGGTTCGGGTGCCGCCGCCGTGACCATCCAAGGCATCTTCTTCGAAAGCGAGCGCGAGGATTACGACGACGTGGCCGAGCTCAATCGCGTCAGTCGCGACTATTTCATCGTCTACGAGGAACGATGATCGGTGGCGATCCGCCAGCGCTTCCAGATCGAGGGCCTGAAAGAATGCCAGGAGGCGTTGCGTGACCTGAAGAAGGCGACCGCCAAGAACATCCTGCTGCGTGCGTTGAAGGAAGTCGGCGAATGGATTGCCCGCGCGGGTGAAGCGCTGGCGCCGCGGCTGTCCGGCCTGCTGGCCGACAGCTACACGGTGGGAACCAAGCTCTCACGCCGTCAGAAGAAGCTGCACAAGAAGGAATCCGACGTCGAGGTGTTCGTTGGCCCAATGCCGCATGCGAAGTCCGTACAGACGGAATTTGGCAACGCGCATCAGGTTGCGCATCCACATCTTCGACCGGCATGGGACGCGAACAAGCAGCGCGTGACCGATGGTCTCAAGGATCGCATCTGGAGTCAGATCGAAGCGGCTGCAGAGCGCGCCGCACGCAAGGCCGCGCGTCTGTTGGCGAAGATGAAAAAGCGTTGAACCGCGTTTAACCAGGAGCAATTCAAATGGCTGATCTGTCCGTTACCGCTGCAAACTGCGTCAAGGGCTCCAATGCCATTGTCGAGAACGGCCACGCCGGTGAAACCATAACCGCCGGCCAGGTGGTCTATCTCGATTCATCCACCAATCTCTACATGAAGGCCGATGCCGATGCGGCAACGGCCGCGGCGCGCAACCCGCGCGGCATCGCGCTCAACAGCGCTTCACTGAATCAGCCGCTTGCGGTGCAGACCAAGGGCGACCTGACGCTGGGCGCAACCCTGACCGCTGGCATCTCCTACTATCTATCCGGCGCCACGGCCGGCGGCATTGCCCCGGTGGCGGATGTCGGCACCGGTGAATACTACGTGCTGATCGGCCTCGCTACGTCGACATCCGTACTGCGGCTCAGCCTGAACTATTCCGGCGTCTCTGCGTAATCGCTGATCCGACTCGATTCCCGTTCCGCTGGGTCATCGCGGACACCCCTCACAATAGATACGAAGGAGAGCCGCGATGACGACGCAGGCTGCAATTGGTCATGGCACGCTGTTCAAGATCGGCAATGGCGCCACGCCGGAAGTATTCACCACGGTGGCGGAAGTCACATCGATCAAGCCGCCGAACCTGTCGCGCGATCCGGTGGAGGCGACCCACACCGAAAGCCCGGAGAAGTGGAAAGAGTTCATCCCGGGTCTCAAGGACGGCGGTGAGGTGAGCATCGAGCTCAACTTCGTACCGGGTAGCGCCGCTACGCTGCTGATGATGCAGCAGTTCGATACTGACGTCGTCGGCAACAAGCAAGTGGTGTTCACGACCGGTCAGATCTGGGGATTTGCTGCGTTCCAGACCGGCTTCGAGCCGGACACTTCGGTCCCAGACAAGATGACCGCTTCGTCGACGTACAAGATTTCCGGAAAGCCGACGTTCGCGTAACCGATGGCCAATCCGCACAAGGGTGAAGTCGAGTTCAGGGTGGGGGAGAAATCCTTCACCTTGCGTCTTTCGGCTGACGCCATCTGCAACGTCGAAGAGGCGACCGGGAAGGGCGTGCTTGTCCTGCTTGAGCAGTTGAACAACCGCGCGACCTGCTCACTAAGCCTGATGCGTCTGTTCCTGTGGGCGGGCTTGAAAGAGAAGCACCCCGACATTGACGTGAAGGCGGCCGGCGAACTGATCATTGATGCCGGCGGAATCTTCGCGGTGCTGGAAATCTTCATGCTCGCGTTCGCGCGCGCGTTCCCTGATCAGGAGGTGGGTGAAACCGGCGGCCACCCTCCGAAGCCGGGTCAGGATATGACTGGCCCGGACTCTGCCGAACCTGGCAAAGCCTTGAACTAGACGAGGATGATTTCTGGCGCAGGACGCCGCGCCAGATTGCCTTGACGTTCGCCGCGCATGCCGAACGGTTCCTGCGCCTGCACAACGAGCGAATTTCGCTCGCCTGGCACACCGGTGCGCTCGCGCGGTGGCCGCTCAAGTCCAAGGGTTCGCCCGAATTCCCGAAGCTCGAAAAGCTCTTGAGCAAGACCCCCAGTCAGAAGCGACGCGCCCAGACGCAGGACGAAATGATCAACATCGCAAAGATGATCACGGTCGCGTTCGGCGGCACCGTGGCTGATACCGCAACACAGCAACAGCAATCCGGATAATCCATGGCTGGTGGTTCGATCATCGGCGCATTGCGCGTTATCCTCGGCATCGATTCCGGGCTCTTTGAAAAGGGCCTGACCGATGCAGAGAAGCGCTTTGCCAAGTTCGGCGCCGGCCTGCAGAAGGCCGGTGCAGCCATTGCGGGTGTGCTGTCGGTTGGCGCGATCGTCGCGCTGACCAAGAGCGCCGCTGCCTATGGCGCGTCGCTCGATGATATGTCGCAGCGGCTCGGCATCAACGTCGAGAAGCTGCAGGAGCTTGCCTATGCCGCAAGCCTCGCGGGCGTGAGCCAGGAGGACTTCGGCAAGGCGCTCGAGCAGATGAACAAGCGCCTTGGCGAGGTCAAGGCGGGCAACACTGCTGCGTCGGATTCTCTTGGGAAGCTCGGCCTGACGCTGGCCGACATCAAGGGAAAGACTCCCGATGAAGTCTTCAAGATTCTTGCCGAGCGCATTTCGCGGGTCAAAGACCCGATGCAACAAGCGGCGCTGTCTGCTGAGTTCTTCTCCAAGACTGGCGCAAAGCTGCTGCCTGTTCTGAAGGAGGGTGCGGCCGGACTCAACAAATACGCCGAAGAGGCGCGCCGCCTCGGCTTCATCCTGTCCGACGAGACGATAGCGAAGGCCGCCAAGGCCGACGACGAATTCGAGCGCATCGGCAAGTCGCTCAAGGTTGCCGGCGTCAATCTGACATCGGGCCTACTGCCGGGCATCACCGCGTTACGCGAGGTGATGACCTCGCAGGCGTTTCAGGATGGCGTCAAGGAGTTCGGCAAGAACCTGGGCGAAGCCGTCAAGTGGATGGTCGACAACAAGCAGACCATCCTGCAGGTGTCGGCTGCGCTCGCGGGCGCGTGGGCTGGTGCGAAGGTTGGTCGCCTTGCCGGCGGCGGCGGTGCGGTGGTTGGCGCTGGGCTCGGCGCGGTCGGGGGCCTGATCGGGGCCGGTGAGCCTGATCGGGCGCCGACGCGCATCACGGTCAACGCCAAGCCGCGTGGGGGTGAGCCGGAGATTGATCCCGACGCCGCCAACAAGGCGCGCATCCTTGCGGAGTCAATGCGCGAGCTGCAGTTCAAGACGCAGCTTGCTCGCGGCGAATTCCAGTTGCTGGCCGAGGGCTTCCCTGAAGCCGCCCACGGCATGAAGCTGTTCGGCGAGAAGGGCGCGGAGGGGCGCGTAACTCTCGACCTGCTGTCGCCCGCGCTGCAGCGGCTCAACCAGCAGCTTTTGCTGTTCAAAGGGGCGCAGCTTCAGCAAGAGAATCTTGCCCCGTGGGATGCGTATGAACAGAAGCTGATGCGGATCCAGCAGCTGTTGGACGCGCAGGCGATCAGCACAGATACGGCGGCGCGGGCGCAGCGCAAGCTCGCCGTCGAGGCCGGGACCGCATGGGACATTGCCGGCGCGTCGATTGCGGGCTCGATCTCCGATGCGGCTGGTGCGTTCGGTGCCGAGAACAAAAAGATGGCGCGCATCTCGCAGATCGCCGGCGGATTCCAGGCGGTGATCTCGATGTGGACCGGCGCCGCCAAGGCGCTCGAGCTGCCATTCCCCGCCAACATCGCGGCATGGGCGACGGTTCTCGCGACCGGCGCGAAGGCCGTCTCTGCGATCAAAGGGCAGAAGCTGCCGGCATTCGCGGGCGGCGGCGCGATGCGTGTCCCAGGCATGTTCTCGGGGACGGATTCGCAGCTGTTGCAGGCTCGCGTTTCCCCGGGCGAACAAATCGACATCTGGCGGCCGGGCGAGGGGCCTGACCAGCGCCGCGGCGCGGGCGGCGGCCCCATGCAAGAGATCGTCTTCCGGTTCGATGAAATCTCCCGGCCGATGGCCGAGAAGATCGCGCCCGCGCTGTCTTCGTTGCTCAACGATCGCGGCATCACCTTCAAGGTCGCCTGATGCTGGTCATTGCTCCGAACCTTGTTCTCTCGGATGCCGATGAGGCTTTCGGTGATGGGGTCCCGCTGATCCTGTGGGACAGCCTTGTAACCGTAGCGAACATCGCCGCCGATACCGAAGAACTGGATTATCCCGCCACTAACCTTGCGAATCCATCGACGATCGACTTGCAAGGTTGGCGCGCGGAAGACACGACCGAGCAGTACGTTACGGCTTCGCTCAACACGATGGTGGAGGTCGACGGGGTAGGTCTCGCCGGTCACAACCTGGGATCAGCCGGCATCGCGGTATCCGTCGAGATCGACATCGGCGCGGGCTTCGTTGAAGTCATCGCGCCTTTCATTCCGGCGGATGATTCCCCCATCCTGATGGTGTTCACTGGTGCTTCGCTGGTCGATCTGCGGCTCAAGCTCGCGGAGGGCGATGAGCCGGCGCGCATCGCGGTGATGTACGCCGGCAAGCTGCTGCGTGTCGAGCGCGGCTTCGATGTCGGGCAGGACTTCACGCCGCCGAAGTTCGCGCGCAAGACCGAAGCGCTCAATGGGATGAGCCACCGCGGCCAGTTCATCGGCCGGATTATCACCAGCCAGTGGGTCGAGGGTTCGTCGGCGACGTTCAAGCATTTCCATCCGGACTGGTATCGGACCTATTTCGACCCGTTCGTGGTGGCGGCGCAGCGCGATGTTCCGTTCTTCTTCGCGTGGTCGCCGGAAGATTATCCCTACGAGGTCGCGTTCGCCTGGCTGACCAAAGACCCGGTGCCGGCGGTGTCGATGGTTACGGGGCGCAATGCGGTCACGATCGAGATGGGCGGCATCGTTGAATGAGCAACGAGGCGCTGACCTATATCGAGATCGATATTCCGGTCTGCTCGCTGACCTATGGCGTGGCGCCGTGCACGGCATCGATCCCGGCGACGGGTGACGACAAGTGCTTCAATTCGATCGCGACCTGTCAGGATCGGGACAATATCGATCTGCAGGACGTGACACTGCGCTTCGCCGTGGCTACGGCATACCTACCGCGGAGCATCGAAGCGCTGCCCAATCTTGCTGGCGTTCCGGAGTTCTCGCCGGCTGCTGTGTCGCTCGGCGAGAATCTTGGCCAGCGCGCCAGCCTCAAGGTCACCTTCCTCGATCATCCGCATTCGGACACCGGGCCAGGTTTCGACAAGTATCACTCAGAGCGCGATTACGATCCCTATCGGCAGGGGTCGATGTGGGGGAAGTTCCGGGCGCGGCAACCGTTCCTGCGGGGCAGGGCGCTGCGTTGGATCTCCGGGTTTGTCGGTCAGACGATTGCGGAAATGGAGACGCGGCACTTCTTCATTGAATCGATCGAGGGCCCGACGTCCGAAGGCAAATTCTCAATCACGGCGAAGGACGCGCTGAAGTTCCTGGATGGTGACCGCGCGCAAGCGCCGGTGCTGTCGAACGGATTTTTGGTTGCCGCGATTGACGACAACGACACTGCTGCGACGCTGTCGCCATCGGGGATCGGCAACGCCGAATATCCGGCGTCTGGATACGCCAATATCGGCGGCAATGAGATATGCTCATTCACGCGGTCCGGCGATGCGCTGACGATAACGCGGGCGCAACTTGGCACGGTGGCGTCATCGCATTCCGAGCAAGACAGGGTGCAGCTTTGCCTTCGGTTCGCGGCGCGGGACCCGGCCGACATCATCGCCGATCTGGCTGAGGATTTCACCGATACGCCGGCGGGCTACGTCCAGCGGTCGGCGTGGCTGGTCGAAACCGGCACCTATTTGAACCGGCTCTACACGGCGACGATCGCTGAGCCAACACCGGTCAATAAGTTGATCTCGGAGGTGACCGAGCAGGCGGCGCTGGCGATCTGGGATGACAATGTCGGCCAGCAGATCAGGCTTCAGGTGCTGCGCCCGATCGTTACCGATGCTGATCGATTCTCGGAATCCAACACCATGCGGCCGGCAATGCTGTCGGTTGCCGATCAGCCTGAGAAGCGCGTGTCGCGGGTACAGGTGTACTTCGGGCAGATCGACCCGACCAAGCGCGTCGATGATCCCGACAACTATCGTTCCACCGCCGAGTCGATCGATACCGAAGCGGAGGAAGATTACGGCGCGCAGGCGATCAAGAAAATCTATGCGCGCTGGATTCCGGCGCTGGGGCGGACCATCGCCGAACGGCTCGGCACGATTGTCCTCTCACGTTACCGCGACGCGCCGCGGCGGTTCGGTTTCGATGTCATGCGCCGCAGCGTTACCGTCCCGGAGCTCGGCGTCGGCTATCGGCTGCAATGGCGCAATCTGCAGGATGAGTTCGGCGCCGCCGATGACGTGCCGATACAGATAATCCGTCTGCAGCCGGGCCCGGCAACGATCCATGTCGATGCCGAAGAGATGCGATTCGCGGCGTCGGAAGATGATCTGACCGACCGTCAGATCATCATCGACTCCAACATCAACAACGTGAACTTGCAGGAGGTTCACGACTCGATCTTTCCGCCGCTCGAGCTGGGCCAGACGGTCACATGCACGATCGCGGAAGGCGTCATCGTCGGTTCGGTCGATACATCGCTGCCGGCGTTCGATGTCGGGACATGGGCCGGGAGCCCCACCATCAATGTCATCAACCTTGGCCGCATTCAGGGCACCGGCGGTGCCGGTGGTCGGGGCGGTAACGCGGTTGGCGGCGCTGGTGTAGCCGGCAGCGTCGGTGGCGTCGCGCTGTTCACGCGTGAGGCGATCAACCTCACGGACACCTCCGGTGAAATCTTCGGCGGCGGCGGCGGTGCCGGTGGCGCGGGTGCGGGCATCCCAACGGGCGGTGGTGGTGGCGGCGGTGCTGGTCAATTGCCCGGCGCCGGGGGGGCGAACGGTACCGGCAGCGGAAGCCTTGGACAGCCGGGTGCTCCCGGCACGACTGAGGCTGGAGGCCAGGGCGGCGACAGCGCCGGCACGATTGGCGATGGCGGGGATGGCGGTGGCCCCGGCCTCGCAGGCGCGGCTGGCGCGAGTTCGACCGGCGCAGGTGGTTCCGGCGGCTCTCCCGGCCTTGCCATCGACGGCATCAGCTTTGTGACGACGATTGGATCACCCGGCGATCGCCGCGGCGGAACAGCAAACTAGGCAATCAATCCATGGCCTATGCAGCTCTTCAGCATCGAGCAATCGATGCCAGCGGAAACCTGTTGACGAACGTTGATATCCGCGTGAAGCGGGAGATCGCTGGTCAGCCGTTGGCCGTTCTGTATTCCGACCGCGACGGCAATACGCAGATTTCCAACCCGACGGTTGGCGGCTTCTTCGCCGACGGAAAGATTCGCGTCCACGTTATTGGTGGCGCCTATCAGGTCGAATTGCTGATCTCAGGCGTGGTGGTCGACACGTTTCGATACGTGGCGGTGGGCCGCGGCGCAGAAGGTGACTTCGGGCTCGGCGATGCATGGGTCACGCCGGAAATGTTCGGGCCGGTCGGCACCGCCAATGATGATGCGGTCGTGCAGGCGGCGATCGACTCCGGCAAGAGCGTGATGATCTTGCAGAATCACCAGTTCGTTGCCGGCGTGACGATGACGGCCTCATTCAACGGGAAGAAGTTATGCGGCGTGAATGACTCAACGCTGTTCTTTTCGGAGAACGCCATTCCGCTGCTGACACTCGACTCCAGTGGTGGCGAAATAACTCGCGTCACGATCGAAAGCCTCGGCTTACTTGGCGACAGCGACGTGACTGGTGAGGCCGGCATCCTGTTGATGGGCGACGAGTTCATTCAAGATAATAGCTTTTTGAACTTGCGCTTCTGGAACACCGATTCCGGTATCAAGGATGTAACTGCGGTCAGCGAAAACAACTGGAACACTTACACCAATCTGAAATTTCAGCAGACGGTCGAGCGTGGCCTCTACTTCACCAAGGGTTCGGGAACTGGCAACACCATAACAAGCTGTACTTTCAAGACGAGTGTTGCTGGCATTCAGTATGGTGATGGGACCGAAGATGTCGGCGACATCATTATTGCCGGTTGCCACTTCGGCGGTTCCGGCGCCGGTATCAAGGCGATTGGAGGCAATAGCTATGGGCACTTGCTCTCTGGCGGGGCCTGTCAGTTCGATGCTGGCCTGACCTATTCGCTCGATCTTGAGGACATGCAGCGCGTATCGTTTGCTGCAACGAACTGGGGTGGTGGGACCGATGTTCGATTTGTCAACTGCACAAGCATTGACCTGCAGCTTTCCTATGTAGTGACCCCAACGCAGGTCACGGCCAACCAAAACAACTATAGCCCGACCGATCTGGCCTATGCGAAGGCGCTGCGCGTTTCGACCGATGCCTCTCGGCAATTCACGGGCCTTGCGAAGGGATGGGATGGCCGCAATCTGCGATGGATCAACGCCGGCGCGCAAGATCAGGTCCTTGTCGACAGCAGCGGCTCTTCGTCTGTCGGAAGCCGCTTCTATTTCGGCGGGCAGAACATCACCGTGCGTCCAGGCTATCACGTCGATCTGGTTTATGATGGCGCCAATGGTGTGTGGCAGGGATCGGTAGCGCTCACACCTATGACGTCCGCGCAGCTCGCAGCGCTGCTGACCGATGAAACGGGATCGGGTGCCGCCGTGTTCGGCACATCGCCGACGATTTCAGCCGCGACGCTTTCAGGTACGACAAATCTGACTGGCGGGCAGATCGCATTCCCGGCATCGCAGAGCGCTTCGGCCAATGCCAATACCCTTGACGACTACGAAGAGTTCACCTTCACGCCGGTGTTCTCATTTGCAGCCGCGGGTGATTGGGCGGGGACGTACAACATTCAACTTGCGTTCGGGACGAAGGTAGGCAACTGCGTCACATACCAGATAGATGTCTCATTCAGCGCGTTCACACACACGTCAGCGAGTGGCAATGCGCAGATCACCGGTTCTCCATTTACGGCTGCCGCATCGCCGTCGGTTCAGCGTGGAGGCCTGCGCTGGAACGGGATTACCAAGACGAACTACACCGAAATGACGTGCGGATTTTCGGCTGGTACGGCAACCATGATCTTCACAGGGTCCGGCAGCGGGCAGGCGGCATCCAATATCGTGGCCGCGGACATGCCAACAGGGGGCACGCCGCGGCTTAGCTGTTACGGCCATTACTACGTCTAGAGAGGGGCCTTCATGCCGACCAAAGAAATGAAGTGCGTCTGGATTCGGTTTTACCCGGAGACAGGATTTATCGAGTGCCGGTTCTCGCCTCAAACGATCTATGAGGATGGCGAGGTCCGGGAATACCCGCCTCACCTGATCACGCTTCACCCGGGCGCTGACGCCGAGTTATATCTTGCGGAGAACAACAAGCACTTCGCGAGCGGGGTGGAGCGGCGCGATGGATCGCGGACGACTTATGCGCAAATCTCGGATGCTGATGCGCAGTCTATTCGCGCTGCGGTGAATCTCCATCACACACCGGAAGTTATTGCTCGGTACAGCGCCATGGTGGAGGCGCAGCGCAAGGACATGGAGGAAGAAGAGCGGCGCGAGCGGGCGTTACTGGAATCTCTTGCGGCTGGAAAGCCCGCGATCACACAGTCGGCAGATCGCACCACTCGAAAGTCTTAGAGCGACTTTGTTCGCCGTGGCGCGTAGTAGTCAAAGAGTTCTGAGAACTGCCGAACGATGATCTTGTCGTCGCATAGCGCGTTGACGCGTTGCATCGTTCCAAGCGCCGCCTTCCATGTCGGACCACCGAAATCATCCCGGGCGTGCGCGATAGCGTCCCTCGCGGCGCCGAGACTTTGGTCTCGGACCAGGTACGGATAGTTGTCGCCCAGATAGAAGCGGGCGTCGCCTTCGTCGGAAACAATGATCGGCACGCCGCATCGGGCGGCCACGAACCCCTTCGTGAACGGCTTGAAGCCGTCCAACGGCTGCGGTTCGCGGATTGCGTAATGGCAATTGTACGATCCGAATTGAGCAAACCAGTCGACCTGGCTTAGGTCGTGCGCGGGCGTGTGGATGAACGTAACGTGTTCCGCCAAGTCTTCCTTGAAGCGCGTGTTTCTGAGTTCTCCGAAATAGCCTATGCGCAGGCGGTCGGTTGGCGCTTCGATTGGCTTGATGCGCGGATCAACGATGTGGTCGATCAGGAAGCTTGCGATCTTCGGTGTTGTCTCTCGGAAGTGCTTCAACTGAGCGTGAGACGAGGCAACGAGCCCGTCGAGCCACGGTTCGATCTCGGTCCGTGGCTTCACGTCGACATGGTCGGCCAAGACAATGTTGCCGCCCAATCGCAGGTTCGCGATGTCCTGCTCCGGCATGTAATACGCGGCATATTTGTTCAGGATAATGATCGCGTCCCGGTGCCCGCCAGCTTCGGTTGTGTAGCGAACAGTGAAGCCAGCATCGCTCAAATGAGCGGCGAGAATGTCGGCAGTGAGCCTGGAGCGCAGCCAAACGGAAGCGCGTTCGTGGCCAGCCATCCCAAGAAAAACGATGCGCTTCATTGTTGTCCGTGCCGACGAGCGGCCCTCCCGTCCCCAGTTCCTCCGACTATACCAGAGGAATTGCCAATGCGAGCGGCCTGTCGGTGCGTTCGTTGCGCTTACCGACCACCCATCACCAACGACCTTAAGCAATCCCACCCGCATCAAGACGGGGTAGGGAGAGCAGCAACATATTGGAGGATGCCATGCCCTACTGGAACACGACCGTTAACGACGACACCCGCCGCAGCAGTCAGGACTATCTCGATGGTGAGAGCATTTCTGGCTGGGCGGGCGGCAACAACGTCGACCGCATCAGTGTCGAGTACACAGGTGCCGGTGTGCGCGTCGGTATGATCGATAAGGGCTTCGACCACGTCGACCACCCCGAATTGCAAGGGCGCTTCAATACCGCACTCAATTGGAAAGTGCAGGGTGGCCCCCCTGGCACCGGCACGACTGACGTGACCCCTGTCGGGTCTCATTATCACGGCACGATGGTTGCTGGGCTGATCGGCGCTGCCAACAATGATCGCGGCATTGTCGGTGTTGCCTACAACTCTGAAATGGTCGGCTATTATCTTGGGAGCAGCGCCTCCATCGCCTATTACTTTGGCCTTGGTGTTGCGAACGACGTCGACGTCATGAACAACAGTTGGGGGGCTGATCAAGGGCTGCCCGGCTTTTCGCAAAACTGGCTTAGCCCTGATGTCGTTTTGACCGCCATCGAGGATGCGATGGAGAATGGCCGTGACGGCCTCGGCATGAACATCGTGTTTTCCGCCGGCAACGAGGGTGAGTTTATCGGCAACTATGCCATATCCCCCTATGGGGAGTTCATGACGACCTATTCCGGCGTGACCAATTACCGTGGGACAATTACCGTCGCCGCCAACAACACGATTGGCATCAAGGAAAGCTACGCTACCAGCGGTCCATCCGTGATGGTAACCGCCACGGTCGGCAATTACTCTACTTACATCGAGAACGGTGACGGTGACGGACTCGATAGCGCTGATTACGCCAACGCGGCCGGCACTTCTCTTACAGCACCCATCGTATCCGGGGTGGTTGCTCTGATGCTCGAGGCCAACCCAGGCCTCGGCTACAGGGACGTGCAGAACATCCTAGTGCTGTCGTCTACCAAGCTGGACTTTCCAAGCACCTGGAACAATGGCTTATACGGCGGCCTGTGGCCGATGGAGAATGGCGCCACCAACTGGAACGGCGGCGGCAACTACCTGAACCACTACTTTGGCGCGGGGCTCATCAACGCCGTTGCCGCAGTGAAGATGGCGGAGTCCTGGGAGTTCATGTACGACGAGGCCAAGACTGCCGCCAATCACGAGTCGGTCGAATACGTTTACGACTTAACCGGCGAAGATGTTTATCTCGACGAAGACGTGGTTCACTCGTACACGTTCGACGTTACAGAAGGCATGATCGTCGACTGGTTCGAGGTCGACGTCAACATCCTCCACAACATGCACGGGGACCTTGAGGGGTGGGTGATCGATCCTTACGGCGTGAAGTCGACGTTGTTCGACAATCCGTTTGTGACGAACTTCGGGGCTATCCAATCCTACGCCGACGACATCAACTGGCGCTTCAGCTCGAACCAGTCATGGGGGAGCCTCGCCGCCGGGGAGTGGACCGTCTACTTCAAGGATACCGGCGACGGCGACCCTGGTCACGGCGGCGATCCCGCCGGGACATGGGGCGACGGCATCGGCGGAACGGTCGAGGGCATCAAGCTGCGCCTGTTCGGCGACGATGTTGACACTGACGATGAGTATTTCTTCACCAAGAACTACTCGGACGTTCTGGCCGTAGACGCGGGACGCGGCACCCTGACCGACACCAGCGGAGTCGACTGGATCAACACCGCCGGCCTCGAAACTGCGGTCACGCTATACCTGTCGAACACCACTAGCACCATCGACGGTCAGAATTTCATCATCGCGTCGGGCACCACCATCGAAAACGCATTCCTCGGCATGGAGAACGACTTCGCCGAGGGCAACTCTGCCGACAACGAGATCCACGGCAGCAACGGCAATGACGTGATTTACGGTCTCGCCGGCGCGGACACGCTCTTCGGTGACCTTGGTAATGATACTCTGCACGCCAGCGCCTCGGCAGACAGCGCCGCGGACGAACTGATCGGCGGCCTGGGCGACGACACCTACCACATCCGTGAGGCGGGCGACGTCATCACCGAGGTAGCCTTCGAGGGCAACGACACCGCCTACGTCTACTTCGACAACTACACGCTCGCGGCGAACGTGAACAATGGCATCGTGGCGGTCACGACCGGGATCACGCTGACCGGGACCTCTGCAGGCAATGGTTTGACCAGCGGCGCCGGCAACGACACGTTGTTCGGTGAGGGCGGTATCGACACGCTGAACGGCGGTGATGGCAGTGACACGTTGCACGGTGGTGATGGCAACGACACCATCTATGCCAGCGCTGCCGCCGACGGTGCTGCCGACGCGCTCTATGGCGGCCTGGGCGATGATACGTTCCACGTCTTCGAGGCCGGCGATGTTGTGACTGAGGTTGCGTTCGAAGGTGCTGACACGGAGGTGGTCTACTATAGCGGCCGCACCATGTCCGCCAACGTCAACTATGGCGTCATTGCCATTAACACAGGTGCTGTTCTGACCGGCACGGTCGGCGGTAATACGCTGACCGGCAACACTGGCAACGACACGTTGTCGGGCGGCGCTGGCATCGATACGATTTACGGCGGTGACGGCAACGACGTCCTCGTCGGCAACAACGGCACTGATGATGGCGTCATCGATACTCTCTACGGCGGCGGCGGCAACGATCTCTACGCGATCGAAACATCAACGGATGTTGTCGTCGAGAACGCCAGCGAGGGCACCGACACGGTCAATGTCTACTTCGGTAGCGGCTACACGCTGACGGCGAACGCCGAAGCCGGTGCCCTACTTGTCGCGGGCTCGATCACCGGCAACGGCCTTGCCAACATCATGCAGGGCTCCTCCGGGGCCGACACGATCGATGGCGGGGCAGGGGCCGACAACCAATGGGGCCTGGGCGGCAACGATACCTTCCACTTCGCTGCCGGTGAGGCCCATGGTGATGTTGTCAAGGACTTCGCGCAGGGCTTCGACTTCCTAGAGTTTGCGGGATACGATGCCGGTACGCGGACGTTCACTGGCTCCGGCACGAGTTATGTGATCGCTGACGCGACCCACTCCGAGACCCTCACGTTCCAGACATCAGTGACGCTGACCGGCTCCGATTGGGCATTTATCTAAGATACGGGCGCCGCTGCGGGGGGAAGGTGATTGCGCGCATGCGAGCGCAGCAGTCCGGAATCCTGATGGTTCTCTCACCGTCACCACCAAGCACGGCACGGCAACCTTCCCGGCATCGTTCAATCATGAGCCGTCGCCGGACGGCCTGATCCATGCGTGCTTCACGTCCGTGAAGCTGTACTGCCTCTATTTGTCGACGGGGATTTGAGATGTGCGCTGACGCATCAGGATCAGCAGAGCGGAACGATCAACCAGAATCTGCAGTCTGGCGTGGCGACGGCAACCGGCGTTTGGCGAAAAGCCTCATCACGTTGATTGATCAAGTCGACGCGAAACATCCGAGGCGCGACAAATCCTCAGACGGCTCGATCGGCGATGCCGCGCATCAGGCGACGCAGTCGGATCACAATCCGAATGCCGCCGGTGTCGTCACGGCGCTGGATCTGGATCGCGACATTGCGGCGGGTTTCAGTGCGCGCAATCTTGCAGAGGCGCTTGTCGCTTCGCGTGACCCGCGTATCAAATACATCATCTCGAACGGGCAGATCATCTCGTCGAAAGTCTCGCCCTGGCAGTGGCGGCCGTACACCGGCGCCAACGCGCATCGCGAACACATCCACGTTTCGGTCGATGCCGACCCCGCGCTCTACGACGATGCGCGGCCGTGGGCGATCGGCGGCGCGACCCAGCAACCAGCGAGGACCAGCATGCGCTTCACCGGGATCACGGCGACCGTGTTCGGTGGGCCGTCCGATTTAATGTCGGGGACGCAGACCGCCTATGGCGCGCTCGTCGCCCCGAATTGGTGGGAGCGCCCCGGCGTCGCGCTGCCGGCGCGCATCAACGCGCGGCCCTTGCCAAAGGTCACGGTGATGAATCCGGCAACGGGCCGCTCGGTGGTCTGCGATGTGATCGACGTCGGCCCGTGGAATATCCGGGACGCCTATTGGGAAACCGGTACGCGGCCCCGCGCCGAAGGCGGCGGGCTCGATGACTACAACCGCACGCCGACTAACAAGGCCGGCATCGATCTCACGCCCGCAGCCGCGGCGGCGATCGGGCTCAACGGCAAGGGCCTGGTCGATTGGGATTTCGTCGGCGCGGCCGCTGTCGACGGCGAAGTTCTCCCACCACTCAAGCCCGCGGCGCCGGCCGATCCGATGGCCTCGCTGCTTCCCATCCTGTTGCTGCTGCTCATGAAGGAGAATCCTTTGGCCAACGAACAACCGACGACCGGGCAGGGCAAGCCCGATCTGCTTGCGCTGCTGCTGCCCGTCATCCTGCAGGCCGTGATCAGCGGCAAGCCGCTGAACGCCAACGATCTGCTGCTGCCGCTCCTGCAGAGCCTCACCGGCGCGCCGCTGGCGCTGCCGGCGCCTGCCGCACCCGCGCCCGAGCCGGCGCAGCCCGCCGTGCCGCAGACCTCGAACGACGTGCTGGTGGCGTTGCTGGCCCAGATCGCGAAGGGCGGCGGGTCAGTGCAGCCGGTGAAGCCTGTCGAACCGGCCCCGCCGGCTGCGACCGTTCCCGCGCCCGGCACCACGACGGCGCCCGCCGATCGCGGCATCGCGGCGACCGGCTTCCTCGGCATCGCCCTGTCGGTCTTGGGCCAACTCACCGGCGTCATGCCGGTGGTTGGTGAAGCGGCAACGGCCGTGGGCCCGACCGTGGCGGCCTCGTCGGCGCTGGCGCTGGCCGGCGGTGCGCTGGGGGCGATCTCGCCGACGCTGGGGCTCATCGCGCGCATTGCCGGCGGCGTCCTGCAGGCAGTTCGTACCCAGAAGTAGGAGCCCGCCTGTGGCGCAATCAGCAGGGCGTTCACTCGCCATCATCGCGGCGCTGGTCGGCGGCCTGTACGTGGTCGCCGATGCGCAGCAGCAGCCGAAGCGCGCGCCAGCGGCGATCACCGCGGCGCCGGTGACGGCGGCGGCGCCACGGCCTGCCGTGCGGCGAAAGGCCATCGAGCGGAAGACGAGAACGCGGCCGGCGGCGCTGCCGAACGTCCGAGCGCCAAGGGCCATCATCGCGCCTGAGAAGAAGCGCCCCGCCGCCACCAAGCGCGGCGGTGATCCAGTGTGCGCCCGCGCTCGCCGCGAGCGCGCGCAACTCATGGCCATGCCGCTGACGGATCGCATCGCCGAAGGCGCAAGGCGCATCGCCAACAGCGGTATGTCCATGTCCGAGATCAACGAAATACGCCGCCGCTGCGGCGTGTGAATGACAATCTCAACCCCCAACCTCAACAGGAGACCTATCGTGCTTCTCAAGCATCTCATTCTTTCAATCTTTGCGCTGTTCAATCCGCGACCGAAGAAAACGGATGCGGAGATCGACGCGAAGCTCATCGCCAAGCGCGACAGCGATCCGAAATATGCGGGCCTCGAGCCGCTGACGTCGATCGTCGATCTGCTCAAGCTGTTCGATCAGGAGTCGGGCCTGGCCGCGCGCGCCGATCTCTGGCGCGACATGGGACTCGACGGCGAGTTCAACGGCGAGGCCGAGCAGAACCAACGGCTGATGGTCGAATTCCGCAAGGTGCTTGCGGACGACAATCGGCCGTTCTGATCGATGCGCTCGCCCTGGGTGTGGGTCATCTGGCTCTTGGTCATCGCGTTCACGTTCGCGGTGATCGAGGGCCTTGCCGTTTCAGACCCGGGCGGCCTCACGCTCTCGCAGTTCATCGTCAACGTCAGCCGCGCATGGCCGCCGATCGTTGCACTGATCGGCATCCTGATCGGGATGCTGATCTCGCACTTCTGGTGGCCGTGGATTCCAAAACAGCATCGCGACCGCTGCGAGATATGCGGACGTGATGTCCTCAAACCCTGACCGGAGATCACTGCAATGAAATCGTTCTTTAAGAACTGGAAGACGACGGCGGCCGGCGCTGCGGCCGTGTTCGGCGCCGCCGCGCATCTGCTCAACGGCTTCGTCAACGGCGACTGGAGCATGAACAGCCTGATGGCGGACGCCAGCGCGATCGGCGCCGGTATCGGCCTGATCTTCGCCAAGGACGGCAACGTCACCGGCGGCACCGTTCGTCAGCCGAATACCTGATCGAAGTTACCAAAGGGCAGGGGCCTTTGCGCTGGAACGCATTGGTCCCTTGAGCCGCAACGCGTGCGACCCACACCATGAACGCACTTGGAGGTGCTTTCACGATGGCCGACAAACACAATGCGATCGCTCTGGTTTACGGAGTGTTTCCCTGCTCCATATCGGTGGCCCGATCATGAACGGGTGGCTGCATGAACTCGGGATCGTCGTTCCGAATCTTGTGGCCGGCTTCGCCGGTGGCGTCGTCAATGCTCTGGTCTTTAGACGGGCTGACGCACTGAGTATCATCGGGTCTGTGGTCGTCGGATCACTGACCGCGAACTACCTGGGAGACCCTGTTTCGAAGATGATCGGAACCACGCCGCACGTTGCCGCGTTCCTTGTCGGCATGGGTGGCATGGCATTCGTTCAAGGATTGATTGAGGCCATGAAGGGCTGGCGTCCGTTCAAAACCGGAGGCGGCAATGGTCAATAGCTTCGCACTTGGAACTGCGCACGCGGCGTTCATGTTGCTCGCCGCCTTTGGTGCGCTGTGGTTGATGCAAGTCACGACACCGGAGGCCGGCTTCTGCAACGGTCTCGCCTGGTTGAAGCTCGGTCACCGTCTCGCGTTCGCCGCCGTCTCGTTCACGCTGTTCGCAAATGCGCTAGAGACCTTGGCGAACGAGACATCGCCGCGGCCGTGGGACTTCATCACCGAATTTGCGCTGGTGATGGTGATCGTATTCTCAGGCGTCCGGCATGTGCTGGTCGTGCGCGCCAGGGATCGGAAGAAGGCGCGCGACCAGATCATGCCGCCGACAGCGGCTTGATCTTCTTGAGGTCGCCGGCGAGATCGCCGCGAGCATGCCACAGATCATAATCCGCCTGCATGCGCAGCCAGTGTTCCGGCGTATTGCCGAAGTAGGCCGCGAAGCGCAGCGCGGTTTCCGGCGTCACCGGCGCCTTCTTCTCCCCCAAAATCTTGCCCAGGTTCTGCGGGGTCATGCCCATCGCCAGCGCGGCCTGGCGCGGCGATACGCTGCTGTCCTGAAGGACGCCGATCGCGACTTCGCCGGGATGCATCGGTGCGACCTTGCGCGGCCGCGCGGGATGGGAAGCTGCCATCGGAATTTCCGCCTCAGTGCGGTTGCTCAAGGTCAACATCGTGTGCCTCTCCCTTAATCCAAGTGAAGGTGATCCGCCAGTGGCCGGAAACCGAGATCGACCAGCGATCGGTATGGCCAGCCCATTTGTGAAGCTCGTAGCCGTGAAGGTGTAAGTCCCGCAGATCGTTGGCGGCATTGAGGACCGTGAGGCGTTCCATGGCGCGCCGTGCCAGCTTGGTATCAATGCGGCGGCTGCGGCCGTTTTCCCACAACTCCCGAACGTCCCGGCTCTTGAAGCTTACGATCATCGTCGCCACTCCCTGTCGATGTAAGGGAGTGTAAACTGGTAGTTTCAACAGGTCAAGCGACTTGAAACTGATAGTTGATATTATTTATTAGAGGGGAATAGATAGGTTTCCCTTGTCAGAGTCCAAGAGATGTGAATCTGTGGTGGGGTAGCAGGAGGGTGGAAGATGCAACACGATTCGCACGTCCAAACCTACCGTTTCTGGCGCAGGCTTGGACTGATGGTGCTGCGGCCGTTTCCGGTGCTAATGGCACCAGCCTAACTCCGATCATCCCATCGCGCCGCCCCGCGCCGCAGTCCTATGATCCGCGCAAACGGCGGATTAGGACAGCACCTCCGACACGACAGCTTCGGTATCAATGCCGATATCGGTGCATCCTGGTGATAGTCGATCGTTCGCAGATCCACGGTTCCGACCGTCTGGCATCCCGGGCAGAGCACCTCCAGCAATTGCATTCGTGCTGCGATGGCTGTCCCGATCGTCGGGAAGAACGACGGTGCCCGTCCTGACTTCGCCCGTTCATTGAAGGCATCCACCACGATCTCCGCATGGATGCGTTCCTCATGGGGAAGGTTCTGCCGTTCCCGCCAGGCCTTCGGGTCCATTTCCTTTTCGCGCTGGCGGGCGCGGCGGTCGCTGATGGTGTGGGCCATGCCCCAAAAGGTAGGGCGAATCGGCCGGGCTCGGAAGCCGCTAGGGGTTGTGGGGACCGTAGCCCATGGCCCACAGGATCAGGCCGATGACCATCACGGCTGCGATGAGGTAGACTTGCCGGCGGCCGAAGCGGTGGAGGTCCATGTTTTACAATCTGGTCCTAACCCATTGATTTGCTTAAGGCGGAAAAAGTGCAGTTTTACAGCTAAGTGGCTGCCGCCATCACGTATACTTGCAGCCTTCCAAGCTGATGACGAGGGTTCGATTCCCTTCACCCGCTCCAAATTTTCATCGTTTCGCGCGCGTTCCGCACACAGGGCCGGCGCAGTTCACCCGCCGCCCCGGGCTCCGGGGAATTTGTGCGGAATGAGCGGTGTGTCGATGGGAAGCCGATATTTATCAGGATTGGCGTGATCATAGGGTTTGGTCGGAAAGTTCACGACCAGGGCGTCTGACGCGCCGATATTGAAGTCGGCATGCCATACCAGACGCGGAATATTGACGATGCGTCGATTGTATTCCGTGAGGACAATACGACTGACTTGGCCGCGTGTCCTGGAGTTCGGCCGCACGTCGTAGAGGACCAACTCCATCTCGCCTTGCAGCAGGCAGTAGCGATCCTCATGCTCCTTGTGCAGCCCCCAGCCTTTGACGATCCCCGGCCGAACCGTGAAGCAGTAGGCAAAAACCAACGGCTCGGCATGCCAATTCCACCGCGGGTCATACATTTCCATGACCGCGCCACGCTCATCGACATGTGTTGGCAGTTCGCGAAAATGCACACCATCGATCAAAGCGTTGGTGCTGCGTCCTTCAGCGCTGACCATCTGCGCATCTTTGGCAGCCGCGGCTAACGTTTGTTCGAGCAACGAAGTATCGGGCGGCGCATCGCGTGCGGTCAGATCGTCCATCTCCAGTGGTGCCTTGAGAGGTTTCTGGTGCTCGTTCTTACTAAAGTTCGAGTAACGGGACAAATTTGTATGCGAGAGCCTCATATTGGCCCTTCGCCAGCTATTGCCGTTTGATCCCGGCGGCTCGGCTGTCCGGCCATTGGAGGTTGACGGCATCCGCGCCCGTCCCGCATTCTCCAGGTCAAGAAGTCTGCAAGTCTCGCCGGGGGGAAACCAACATGTTTCGTGGCGCGGCCGCTCTCATTTTATTTGCCTTGGCTCTCGTCAGTTCTAACCTGACACGAGCGCAAGATTATCCCTCGCGGCCTGTCAAACTGCTCATTCACACACAGCCGGGCAGTCTTGTGGATGTGTTCGGCCGTTTGCTCGGCCAGGAACTCGGCAATCGACTCGGTCAAAGCGTCGTTATCGACAACCGCGTCGGTGGCGCCACAACGTTTGCAGTCGAGCAGCTCGTTCGCTCGCCCGCGGACGGCTACACCCTGATGATCAACTCGTCTGAAGCGACGATGCTGCCATTCCTGAGAAAGAGCTATCGCACGGACCCGATCAAGGGTTTCACGCCGATCGCGCTCGTGGTGACGTCGTGGACGGTGTTTGCGGTCAACCCGAAAGTGCCGGCGAACACCTTGTCGGAACTGATTGCGTATTCGAAAAGTCACCCCGGCGGCGTGCGCTACGGATCGGGCGGCACTGGCGGTGCGCTGCACATCGCCGGCGAGATGCTGAGACTCAAGAGCGGCGGCAATTTCGTTCACGTGCCCTATCGCGGCGGCGCGCAGGCGGCGACCGATGCGATCTCAGGCCAGATCGAGATGGTGTCGATGGGGCTTGCTTCTACGCGGGTCGCTGAAGGTGGGCTCCTCAGGATCCTCGCCCAGGCCGGCCCGAGCCGGCATGCGATGCTGCCTGACGTCCCGACCACCGCGGAAGCCGGCTTCCCGGACGTGCGCATGGAGACCTGGTTCGGCCTGGTTGGACCGCCGGGCCTTCCGAAGGATATCGGCGCTCGCCTCAATCGGGAGCTTTCGGCGGTCGCAAAGCAGGCGGCATTCCTGGAAAAGCTGTCGAACCTCGGCCTTGCCGTGGACTACAGACCGGATGCCGAGTTCATCTCGTTCATGGCCAACGATTCCGAAAAGTGGCGAGAACTGATCCCGGCGATGGGCATCCCATCGGTCGAGTAGGAGAATGCAGAAATGGCGAAGAAGACTGCGGCGAAAAAGAAGACTGCGGCGAGAAAGCCGAAATCGCTGACGTGGCCAAATGGCAAGAAAGTCGCGGTCTCAATCACAGTGATGTTCGAGACTTGGCCGGAGGACAGCGCGCCGAACTATTCGATCCAGACCACGCATTTGAAAAAGGGCACCGTTGATCACGCTGCCAAAGCCTGGTCGACCTATGGCGGACGTGTCGGAGTGTGGCGGTTGATGCGAACGTTTGAACGATACGGAGTTCCCGCCACGTTCTTCGTCAACGCGCGCTGCACCGAAGCCTACCCGGAAGCGGTGAAGCAAATCGCCAAATCCGGATTTGACATCGCCGCGCATTCGTACACCCAGGATGACCTGCCGTCGTATTTTTCAGTGGACGAGCAGAACGGTCTGATCCGCAAGAGCATCGACATGCTGGAAAGTTGCGCCGGCAAGAAGGTCACTGGCTGGGGGAGTCCAGTCCTGGCTTTCACACCGGAGACTGCAGGCCTGCTCAAACAGAATGGGCTCAAGTGGACCTGCGACGTTACGTACAGCGACCTGCCAATCAAGATACACACGCCGCATGGGCCGATCGCCGGTGTGCCGACCTCGGACTTCTCCGATAACCGCGTTCTGCGCTCCTCGTCGCGGGACCTGTTCGATGTGCATCGCGGGACGTTCGATTATCTTCGGCAGCACGAGACCATCGGCCTGCAGACGCTCGTCATCCATTGTCAATTCGGTGGCCGACCGTTGATAACCGCGGTGCTCGCCGAGCTTATCCAACACATGCAGAAGTCGCGCGACGTCTGGTTCACGACGCATGAGGAACTAGCCGACTGGGCCCTGCGGCAGGACGTCGATGACCACACGTTTCAGAGCCGCTACTTCCGCTAGGTTGACGCGCGTGCCGACCGAACGCTGCTATTTAGCCCAATCTAAGGTGTCCGTTTCCGCGCCATGGAATAGAAACGGTTGTGGTCACGGGCGTGGCCAAGTCGAAAGCGTGCGCCTGACAAACCGCGGCGGCGGGGTTCACCCTGCGTAATTGCGTCCGTCCTCGACCGCCTGCCGGATAACCCGACGCACTTCGTCGTTCGACAGGAACAGGTCGTGGTTGATGAAGCCCCAGCCGAGGCCTGACGCGTCGACCACGCGCAGCCCGAGCCGTTCGAGCGCTTCCTTCTCGGCGGCGCCGACGCGGGTGATGCCGCCGGCGACCCGGCTCGACAGCGCCAGCGCGCGGTCGTTGGTGGCGCTGATAACCGTAATCTTGTGTGCAATTGGCCGCAGTCGCGCGATCGACGACGAGAAGATGTCGAGATCGATGTCCGGCGCCGCGAACACCACGGCGCCGATCCGCTGCGCCGCCGAGTCGCCGTAGCGGGCGTAGAGCTGGCGCAGGCTCTCGAGCGCCAGCATGGTGCCCATGCTGTGGGCGACGATGTGCACGCGGGTGGAGCGCGGGTTCGACATCACCTGGGCGAGCACGCGCTCGAACGCGTCGCGCGACCACACCGCGCTTTCGCGGTCGTAGGCGTAGTCGAAGAAGCCGGCCTTGGAGGGCCAGGAGAACACCATCGTCGAGCCGCGAAACTTGATGGCCTCGGATAGCCGCGCGGCGTCGAGCACCGAGCCTTCGAACGTGGTCCGAAAACCATGCACGTAAATCAGCACGTCGGGCTCGCCGCTGGCCTGCGCGAGCAGATCGCCCATCTGGCCCGATACCGGCTCAACCGCGTCGAGCTTCCAGTCCGAGAGCCCGACAGCGGCCAGCGAGAACGTCCCGGTGCTCGGCGGCGTGAGCCGCGCCCGCGCGAGGGTCATCCTGGGATTGCGCTCCGGACCGAACCATGGGCTGGCGCGGCCATCGTTTGCTGGCTTGCGGGAGGTGGCGACGAGGAGGGTCGAGTTGACAGCGAGCGCCGAGGCGTCCAGGCGGGTCTCGGCCATGCTGGCGCAGCCGCCCAGCGTCAGCGCGCCGCCCGAGCACAACAGCCCGCTCAGGAACGCGCGACGAGACCTGTCGGCTTCTTGTTGCACTAAACGCCGGATGATCACGTAAAATCTTCGGGTACACCGGGCGCCCACACCACCCGTCCCGACTGTCGGTGACGCATGATGGCGGCGACAAGAGGGCAGAGACCACCCGTAACCGCTTCCGGGCGTGGAACTTTCCTACCGGAGTAGTGTCATTGGCTCTATTGGAGCAAACGACCGACGAAACAGGCTGAGTGGTCCGCTTATCCGGCGCGGACCGCCAGCGCTTCCTCGTAGGCTGCGTTCAGTCTCCTGGTTTCCGACTCCGCAAGGATGCGGAACGCCGGCGCGAGGCCATGAACGCGATCCGGATGGCTCAGCCTGACCTTCGCGCGGTAGGCGTTTTTGATCTCATCGGTGGTCGCCGCCGGTGTCAGGCCGAGGATCGTGAAGCAGCCGTCGTTGCTGTTGAAGTCGAAGGCCAGCGGATCGTCGAACTGCGCCAGACGCGGCGCATCGTCTTGCAGCAGCTTGTCCGGGTCGGCGCCGGCGAAGTCGCGCAGCGCTTTGGTTTGCATCCGGTGGTCGCTGTAGAGCTTCAGCCGCCGCGTTGCGTACAGGAACGGCGCCAACGCCAGCACGAAGGAGGAGGTGAGGGCGTTGACGTAGAGCAGGCGCTCGTCGAACGGCTTCCAGAGGATGGCGGTGTCGAGCGTGCTGGCAAGCTCCTTTGCCCACAGCGGCTGCTCCGAGAAGTAGATGAAGACCGTCGCGGGCACCAGGAGCGTCAGGTAGGACGCCAGCGAACTGCCGAAGGCGAAGCGGCTGCTGATCAAATGCACCCAGGATCGCAGCCGCCGGATCGGCCGGCGCCGGAACAGGACGATCGACGCGCGCAGGTGGCGCGCATTGGCCCGAAGGTCTTCAAGCTCGACGCGATATTGTTGCATGGTCTCGGCGCGGTGGCGCAGCCGCTTCCAGAGCGATCCGGTCCCGCTCTTGGCGATCCGGTCGATTTCAGCCATGCGCTGGGAGATTTTGCGGTACTGCGCTTCCGCGCGGTCGAGCTCGAATGCCTCAAGACGTCTTAGCGAGAAATCGGCCGACACCCGCCGCAAGGCCTGACGGACATAGCCGACCAGCAACGCAGGCAGGACCATCGTCAACGCAAGCAACGCCGCGTTGACGGCAGCCATCAAATACGCCTCGTTGAATGCCGCCCCCAGCATATCACGCACGCTTTTTTCACTGCGACGCTACAAAATTACACAGTGCTACTGGGGGGTGACTAGTACATCGCATTTCGACGGAATCCGGGCGGCGCTTCGCCAGAAAAAGGCGATATTTAGGCGGCGCCTAACGGCTTACCGCCGCCGCTCCCATTTGAAGAGCCGCGCGCGACAATCAACCCAGGTTTGCAGAAGCGATCAGGCCCCCTGGATCGCGGTCGTGATCTTGGTGGCGAGCACCGGCCGCCGCGTCGTTTCGGCCACGATGTCGCTCGTCGAAGCGCCGCAGCGACACACGAAGACCCGCTGCAGCATGTTCGCGAATTTGGGATGTCGTTCGGATCGCACTAACGACGTCGAACAGCCGCAGGCCTCGCAACTTGGATTCTTTGCTGTGTGTGTACGCATGACCGAGGCTGTAACGCGCCATCGTGCTTTTCGTTCCCATGGGAACTGAAACCGTGGAGTGATTGGCACTTGGCGGAACTGCTTGATGTGGTTCAGGTGCGTTGATGCGCGTAGCGAACAGGCACCGCCGCCCACGAATTACGCTCGCCGGTGTTCCCACCCATAGTTGCGTTGATGCTCTATTCCGTTTCGCAATGGAGCAGACATGACGCGGGTTGGTCCTCGCGGACTTGGGCGGTTGAGGCCGCACGTTCGACGGGCGAATTTAGGCCGCGCTGCCTTCGATGATCCCGCGCAGATAACCGATCTGCCGCGCGGCGCAGGTCGGGCCGTCCGGCTCGTAGATGAAGGGCTCGACCGCGGCATCACCGGAATAGAGCGCTTCTTTAAGTGCGGCGACGATCGGCGCGAAGGGGAGCGTTCCCTCGCCGGGCCCGCGGCGGTTGGGATCGTTGAAATGGATGTGCGCGATCCGCCCGGTCGGAACGAAACGGCGGATCAGCTCCGGAATGCTTTCAGCTTCAGTATTCGCCGCTGCCGAGCAATCGATCATGGTGCGGATCGCCGGACTGCCGATCGCGTTCACGATCGCGACCGCCTCTGCGACGGTGTTGACGAACGGCGTCTGCTTCGGCGCCAGCGGTTCGATGCAGTAGACGATGTTGGCTGCTTCGGCCGTGGCCGCAACCGCTGCCAAACTATCGATGCCGCGCTGCCGGCCGCCGTCCTCGTCGCCCGCCTCCAACGTGCGGGTCAAAGCCGAGCCATGCACCAGCGTGCGCGCACCGAGATCAGCTGCGAGCGCGATCAGTTCGCGCATGATCTCGATCGTGCGCACGCGCAGCGCGCTATCGGCGGTCGTGATCGACGCATCCTTGGGAACGTAGAGGATGGCGTGGAAGCTCGGGATCGCGATGCCCGCATCGGCGGCGGCGCGGCGCAGTTCGCTGCGGGCGGCCTGGGGCAGACGCCACGGGTCGTCGCCGAGCGTGAAGGGCGCGAGCTCAAGTCCGTCGTAGCCGATCATTGCGGCCAACTCGCACTGTTGCGCGAAGGGGCGCCCGGCGATGACCTCGTTGCATAGGGAAATACGCATGGTGGGGCTGCTCAGGTCTTGGTCGTTGCTCGGCTGTGTATCACGGACATGACATTCATGCTGACTTGATGGACGAATTGGGGGTCGTAGCCGCGACGGTGGCGCGCTTGACAGAGGAGCGAATTGCTGGACCCTGCGACATAGAAAAACCAGGGGGAGACGATGTCCAAGCAACGACATTCGGTACTGTTCGCGGCCGCCGTGGCGGCGTCGGCTTGCGTCCAATCCGCACCGGTCTCGGCGCAGGAATGGCCGACGCGGCCGGTTCGCATCGTGGTCCCGAACGGCCCGGGCGGTGGCACCGACATCGTCTCGCGTATTCTCGGGCAGGCTCTGTCGGAAGTGCTTGGCCAGCCGTTCGTTATCGAGAACAAGCCGGGCGCCGGAACGACGCTCGGCGCCAATCAGGTCGCGAAGGCCGAGAAGGACGGACACACGGCGCTGATGATGAGCAATGCGCATGCCGTGTCGGGCGCGTCCTACAAGACGCTGCCGTATCACCCGGTGAAAGATTTTCAGATGGTCTCGATGGTGGGCACCGTGTCGCTCATCCTGGTGACGGCGCCGAACTTCCCGCCCAAGACCGTCAAGGAGCTCGTCGATACCGCCAAGGCCAATCCGGGAAAATACAATTTCGCCAGTGTCGGCGCGGGCACCACGCAGCATTTCGCCGGCGAGCTGTTTCGCGTGTTGTCGGGGACCGACATCAAGCACGTTCCCTATCGAACGACGCCGGCGGCGCTAACCGGATTGCTGGGTGGCGAGGTGCACATGACCGTCGAGCTCGTGCCGGCCGTGCAGGGCCAGATTGCGTCGGGAAATCTCCGCGCACTCGCGGTGACATCGCCGGAGCGTTCGGCCTCGATGCCGGATCTACCGACGCTGCAGGAGGCAGGCGTGGCCAATTACAACGTCACGAGCTGGTACGGTCTCGCCATGCCGGGGGGAACGCCGACTCCGATCATCGACAAGTTGAACAAGGCGATGCGTGAGGTGATGGCCAGGAAGGCGGTGCAGGACCAGATCCTCAAGACCGGAATCGTCGTGAAATCCTCCACGCCGCAGGAACTCGAGAGTCACGTGGCGGCCGAGATCAAGAAGTGGAGCGACCTCATGAAGGCAGCCGGGATCGCGCAGGAATAATCGGGTTGAGCCGCGCGTACGGTGCTCCCTCAAAGCGCAAGTAGGGCCCGGCCTGCGCTTGCTATCGTTGCGCGTCACCCGCATACTATCTTGGGTTGCGTTGGGATTGGCGGGGAATGACATGCGTTTGGTTGCGGCCTTGGGGGTCGTTGCGCTTTTGCTTACGGGCTGCGTGACCGCTACGAACAAGCTTCCCCTCGAACAGATCGCGGACCTCCGGATCGGGGAGGTGAGCGTTTCCTTTGCGGACGGTGCGCAGGTCGCGCCGGACCTTCGCAGTGTCGTGGGCCCCAAACTGAAATCCGCGATGGAGCGCGAGCTAACGCCGCGGCTGAAGGGTTCCAATCCGGTACGCGTCGAAGTGCATGTCAGGAGCATCACCGTCGCGTCCGACGCGCAGCGTATCCTGGTTGGCGGTCACCACGGCATGACGGCGGACGTGACGTTGGTCGATCTCAGAACGAAATCCGTACTCGTCACTTACCCGGAGCAATCCGTTTTCGCGCCTGCCGGCCAGGGAGTCGGGGGCGCCTTGCTCGACCGGGCATTGCTGGCTGACCCGGTCGACCGCATCTCTGCAAACTTCGCCTTCAAGTATGGCGAATGGCTCAGGCCGTCGGAGTCGCGCACGTAGCGCCGCGCCTCATCCAATATGGTTGGTCATGAATTCGAGCGTGTGCTCGGATCATTCGATCGTGATGGTCAGGTCGTGATGCTGTTGATCGGAATTGGCCACCTTGGTCACCCCACGGTACGTCGGAATTCGAGGATGCGATCGCGCACGTTGTCGGAAGTCTGGTTCGGCGGCACGATCGGCCAGAGCTGCGGCTTCGGCAGCAACTCCTTCAGATAGTGCGACGCCGACAGCGTATGCGCGGGGTCGTCGCCGGCCATGATCAGCGCCGGCATGGTCATGCCCATGATTTCTTCCGGCTCGGCGCCGGGCGTGGTGTCGCGATCGAATAGCGTGCGTCCGCTCGCCTCGCAGAGGCCGGCATAGCGCTCGATATCCTGTGCCGCGAACGCTTCGGCAAACGCCTTGTCGTGGGCGAGCACCGAGGCCCATGGTCCGGCCTCGGGATCGGTCCAGAACGATTTGCTTTCGTGCGCGCGCTTGATCACGCTATTGAGCTTGTTCTCGCGCGCAAAGCGCACGTGCCGCGCAAAACGGTCGCCGCCATCGATCTTCCAGCGATAACCGCCAACCGGCCAATGCAAGATGAGCGCGCGCGCCGCCCTCGGATAGCGCGCGGCGAAGGCGAGGGCGACCGAGCAGCCCATGCACCCGCCCATGACATAGGCCTCGCTGATCTTGAGATGATCGAGCAGCGCCTTGGCCTGGTCGGCGAACAATGCCCAGGAGAGCCGCTCGATGCGCCCGCCGGACGTGCCGGACTCGCGGCGGTCGTAGGCGATCAGCGTGAAGTGCTCAGCCAGCGTCTCGAACGTCCGCATGCCTTTCCAGACGCCGGTGATCGACCAGCGCTCCATCCTCGCGTCGAAGCCGCCGGGTGCGAGCATCAGCAGCGGCGGCCCGGAGCCGCGGGTCATGTAGTTGACCGTCAGACCGTCGATCACCGCCGTCGCCATCGTGCCCTCCGCGCGTGCCGCCGAAGCGTCTCCGGCCATGGCCGCACCGAGCGCAACCGTAACGGCAATGAACTCCCGCCGGTCAAGGCCGAAATTGATCTCCATCGTTCGTCCTTCGCCGTCGCGGGATGGCCCTGCGCATTTGTTCGTTGCAGTGGCGCGCAAATTCGTTCTCCAATACCGTCACGACCAGGGGGCAACCATGCTCAGACGTTCTCCGATCGACCGCCGCCGCTTCATCGGCGGCACCGCGGCGGCTGCCGCACTGACGATCGCCGCGCCGCGGCTGTCGTTCGCGCAGGCCTATCCGTCACGGCCGGTGCGGGTGATCATTCCGTTCACGCCGGGCGGCGCGCCCGACGTGCTGCTGCGGCTGGTGGCGCAGAAGCTGTCGGAGAAGTGGGGGCAGGCCGTCGTCGTCGAAAATCGCGCCGGCGGCAACACCCTGACCGGCACGGTGGCGGTGACCAAGGGGGCGAACGACGGCTACACGCTGCTGCACACCGGCGACCAGACCTTCGTGCTCAATCCGCTGCTCTATCCGACGCTGCCGTATTCGATGAAGGAACTCGATCCGATCATCCTGATGGCGTCGATCCCGCACATGCTGGCGGTGTCGCACAAGGTGCCGGCGTCGAACGTGCAAGAGCTGATCGCGCTCGCCAAGCAGAAGCCCGACACCATGACCTACGGCACCACCGGCCCCGGCACGATCCAGCGCATCGCCACCGAATATTTTGCCGGCATCGCCGGCATCAAGCTCGTGCATGTGCCGTATCGCGGCGCCAACGAGACCACCACCGCGATCCTCTCGGGCGAGATCGACATCACCGTCAACGGCATGTCGAACATCCTGCCGCACATCGAAGGCGGCAAGCTCAAGGCGCTCGCGATCTCGACGCTGACGCGTCATCCACTGGCACCCAACATTCCCACCATGCAGGAAGCTGGCGTCACCGGTTATAGCTCGCAGGGCGCGTTCGGACTGTTCGCGCCGGTGGGCGTGCCCGCCGACATCCGTGCGAAGATCCATGTCGACACCGCGGAGATCCTCAAGCGTCCCGAAGTCGTGAAGGCGCTGGAGGATCGCAGCTTCCAGGTCGACAACGTGGGACCGGACGGCTTCGCGAAGCTGATCGCAGCGGAGACGGAAAAATGGGGGAAGGTGATCCGCGCCGCCAATATCAAGGGCGATTGAGCCGCCGGTGTTGAGCGCGGCCTGCGCGGATTTGTCTGTGGCGCCGCTTGGCGCGTTCTTTGCTAGTTTTACCAATGAGATTGAATCGGGAGTCCTGAATGCACGGGCACAGGTTTAACCGGCGCCGCTTCCTCGGCGCGGCGGTGGGGTTTGCGGCGGCGGCGCCGGTCATGGCGCCGAGCTTGTCGTTCGGGCAGGCCTATCCGAGCCGACCCATCCGGGTGATCGTCCCGTTCGCGGCGGGCGGCCCGAGTGACATCATCGCGCGTATCGTGGCGGACGCGATGTCGCCGCGGCTCGGCACGTCGATGGTGATCGATAACCGCGCCGGCGGCGGCGCCAATATCGGCATCGGGCAGGCGGCGCGCGCGGAGCCGGACGGCTACACCGTTCTGATCACCACCAGCGCGATCGTGATCAATCCGTCGCTGTACAAGAAAATCCCGTTCGACCCGGTCAAGGATTTTGCGCCGATCTGCGATCTCGCGATCTCGCCGCAGTTGCTGTCGGTGCTGCCGGGCTACGTGAATACGCTCGCCGAGTTCATCGCCAAGGCGAAGGAGGCGAAGGGCAAGCTCAACTATTCGAGCCCCGGCCTCGGCACTCAGGCGCAACTCACCGTCGAGCTGTTGAAGCTGCGCGCCGGCATCGACATCACCCATATTCCGTTCACCGGCGGCCCTCCGGCGGTGGGGGCGTTGCTGTCGAAGTCGGTCGAGCTAACCACGAACGCCGTGCCCACCAGCGAGAAGCTCGTACACGCCGGCACCATCCACCCGCTGGCGGTGAGCGGCAAGGATCGCTGGTTCTCGTTGCCGAACGTGCCGACGCTGGTGGAGTCGGGCTTCCCCGGCTTTATCACGGACACCTTCGTTGGACTGTTTGCGCCGACCGGGACACCGAAGGAAATCGTCGATCGGCTGGCGACCGAGGCGCAGGTGGCGTTGAAGAATCCGGAGGTGATCGCGCGGGCGCGTGGCGCCGGTTTCCAGGTCATCGGTGGCGGACCGGACGTGCTGGCCGAGCGCGTGGTACGTGAGGTCGCGCTCAACCGCGAGATCATCCAGAAGGCGGGGATCGAGCCGCGGTAGGGCACGGCCTCGTGTCCCGGGCGAGGCGCAGCACAAAGTGGTGCGCCGCAGAACCGGGACCGTTCCAGCAACAGTCTTGCAGTTCGGAGTGTGAGACGGTCCCGGGTCTCGCTACGCTCGCCCGGGACACGAGACGCTCTACTCCGCAAAGCCCGGATCGAGCCGCTCCGCAAGGCGGCAGTGGTAGTCCCACTCCACCTGCGCGTATTTCGGCGACTTGCGCTTCTCGACGATCTGCGCCCGGGTGACGTCGAGCACGTCCTTCGGGATGTGCCGGATCTCGGTGCCCATCGACATCAACTGGATCTGCAACTCGCAGGCGTCGACCAGGCGGCGCATGTAGAGGAAGGACTCCGCGATGGTGCGGCCGACGGTCAGCAGCCCGTGATTCCACATCAGCAGGCAGTGCCCTTCGCCGAGATCGCGCAGGATGCGCCGCACCTCGTCCTCGCCTTCGGCAAAGCCCTCGAAGTCGTGGCAGCCGACTTCGCCATAGAGATGCATGCTCGACTGGTCGACGATGATCAGGCCCTGCTTGGTCGCCGCCACCGCCACGCCGGGACGGGCATGGACGTGCATGGTGCAGTTGAGCTCTGGACGGGCGTTGAGGATGCCCGAGTGGAAGTTAAGGCCCGCCGGTCCGAGCGTTACGCCCTCGTGGCTGACGATCTCGCCGTCCATCCGCACCGTGGCGAGGTTGGAGGCGGTGATCTCGTCCCAGCCGAGCCCGTACGGATTCATCAGGAAGTGGTCGGGCTTGCCCGGAATGCGGACGCAGATGTGATTGTTGATCTGCAGATTCCAGCGATAGTGGTGCGCCAAGCGGAACGCGGCGGCGGCCTCGATACGGGTTTTCCGTTCGGCCTCGGACATGTCGTAGTGGCGAACGCCGGTCTTGAACTGCGCTTGGGCAATCACATTCATCGCGGGTCTCCCATCGTTGCGCGGGATCATAGTTGCGGCCGGCATGGTTGGCAAAGCCGGTAGCGCCCCTATGCCTGCGTCACAGCGATGCAAAAGCGCATTTGCGCAGGGGGCTTTGCTGCCTACAATAGCGCCGGGGAAACGACCGGAGTGCCACTCAAGTGGCCGTGCGATTCGGCAAGCTGGCTGTTGCTGCAGCGCTGGGCGCCGTCTTGGCCTTGGGCGCGCCGGCCGGGGCGTGGGCGCAGGATGCGCCGTTCTACAAAGACAAGAGCATCCGCTTCATCATCAGCGCCGGCGTCGCTGGGGGTTACGTGCAGTATGCGCGCCTCCTGGCCGCGTACATGGGCAACCACATTCCGGGCAAGCCTGACTTCGTGGTCCAGAGCATGCCGGGCGCGGGCGGGCTTCTCGCGGCCAATTATCTCTACGCGCAGGCGCCGCAGGACGGAACCGCCATCGGCCTGATCCACTCGACTGTGCCGTTGGCGCCGCTGTTCGGCATGGCCGGCGCTCGATTTGATCCGCTGAAGCTCCATTGGATCGGCAGCATGGACCGTTCCGACGGTCCCTGCACCGCGTGGCACACGTCGCCGATCAAGAACTGGAGCGACATGCTCGACAAGGAGTTCATCGTTGGCTCGTCCGGCGTCGGCTCGCAGATGGATCTCTATCCGGCGGTGATGAACAAGCTGTTCGGCACCAAGGTGAAGGTGATCGGCGGCTACAAGGACGGCGCGTCGATCTTTCATGCGATGGAGCGCGAGGAGATTCACGGGCGCTGCGGACCGCAGCTCACCTCGATCGGTTCGCTGCGTCCGCAATGGCTGACCGAGAAGAAGGTCGCGGTGCCGGTCGTGGTGAGCGAGCGCCGCACGCCGCAATTCCCCGACGCGCCGACGCTGATCGAGCTCGCGAAGGACGAGCCGACGCGCCAGCAGATCAGGCTCCTGATCGTCTCGCAGGATCTCGACCGGCCGGTGCTGGCGCCGCCGGGCGTGCCGGCCGAGCGCGTGAAGCTTTTGCGTGACGCGTTCAACGCCACGATGGCGGATCCGGCATTCCTGGCGGACATCAAGAAGCAGCGGCTCACCCTCGACTGGGTGCGCGGCGAAGAGGTGATGAAGACGCTGGCGGCCGCCTATGCGATGCCGCCCGAGGTGGTGTCGGAAGCGAGATTGATGATGGTCGGGAAATGAATCGGAGCATGTGTCATCGGACTCGGATCTCTCCACCGCTCATTCCCGCGAAAGCGGGAATCCAGAATCTTCATTTGGCTCCTGGGTCCCCGCTTTCGCGGGGACGAGCGGAGAGGCGTTGCAATTCCATTTGAACGGAACGTGACCTAGCGAAGCAAGAGAATAGGAGAGGGCATGTTCGCCAAGATCAACCACGTGGCCATCGTGAGCGAGAAATATGCGCTCATCACCAAGTTCTACGAGGCGGTGTTCGGCATGTACCAGTCGAAGACCTCGCCGAAGTCCGCGCTCACGGTCGGCGACGGCTATGTCGGGCTCAACATCAACCCGCGCAAGGCCGGCCGTCCGGCGGGCCTCGATCATTTCGGCATCCAGGTCGAGGACGTCGAGACCGCATTCGACCGCATGCGTACCAAATACCCCGAAGCGGACTGGGTGCAGCGGCCGTCGACCCGTCCGTTCGCCGGCATCACCGCCAACGACCCCGATGGCAACGTGTTCGACATCTCGCAGAAGGACATGAAGAACCGCCACGCTGCCTATGTGCAGAACACGGGCGAGCAGCAGTCGCGTTGCATCACGCATGTCGCGATGCGGACGATGCGCCCCGACGAGATGGCGCGGTTCTATGTCGACGTGTTCCAGTTCGCCGAGCAGAACGCGAGCGCCGGCGATCCCAACCATTATCTCTCGGACGGCAAGGTCACGCTGATGATCATGCCGTGGCGGATCAAGAACTATCTCGGCCAGAGCATCCTGCCGACCGGGATGGATCACATCGGCTTCACGGTCGAGGACATGCAGGCGTTCAAGAGCGACGTCGACGAGCTGATCGACCGCAATCCGGTGATGAACCCGCCGCCGGTCGGCCGCGGCGTCGAGGGCCAGGCCCGCCTGGAGCTATTGAAGAAGCAGTGCCCGATCGCGGAGCATTTCCTGTCGGACCCCGACTATACGATGCTCGCGGTGCGGCAACGCCACTAACCAGAATGTCACCAACGATAGGTGCTGCGCGACGGAAAACATGGAGGACACCAACGATGGCAACGACCGAAACGACCAAAAAGGACGAGAACCTGATGGAGCTTCACCGCGCCGCCGAGGCGAACTGGGCCACCTTCAGCTACGCCAAGCCGGACGGCGTCAGTTCCGGTAAGGGCTTCGTGGCGCTCGGCCGCAAGGACATCGTGCGCGGCGTGGTGCAAGTGGTGAAGAAGCACGGCGGCGAGAACAACCTGCATTATCACACCGGCATCGCGAGCTTCTGGATGGTGCTCAAGGGCCGCGTGCGCTTCTACGGTCCCGGCGACGTGGTGATCGGCGAGTTCGGCCCGATGGAGGGCACCATCACGCCACGCTTCTCGCGCTACTGGTTCGAGAACATCGGCGAGGACGATCTCGAAATCCTCCAGGTCGCGGCATTCGGTTCCGACAAGCTGGAGAAGAGCGGCCGCACCGACGTCTCGGCGCATCGCTTCGATCCTAATAGCGCGCAGCATTTCGAGGCGAAAACCGCGCCTGCCAAGGGATAAGGCCGGTGTTGCGGCGCGCTGGGCTGCTCGTCGGCGTCCTCCTGACGGCGTTATCCGGCGCGGCTTCCGCGCAAGAGGCCTATTATAAAGGCAAGACCATCCGCATCGTCATCTCTACCGGAGTCGCCGGTGGTTATATGGAATATGCCCGCGTGCTGGCCGAGCACATGGGGCGGCACATCGCGGGCTATCCCGGCTTCATCGTCCAGAGCATGCCCGGTGCCGGTGGGCTCAGCGCCACCAATTATCTCTATGCGCAGGCGCCGCAGGACGGCACCACGATCGGTATCGTGCACTCGACTATACCTCTCGCACCGCTGTGGGGCGGTAAGGGCGTCCGCTTCGAGACGCTGAAGTTCAACTGGCTCGGCGCGCTCGATCGCGTCGACGGCATGTGCATCACCTGGCGAAGCTCGCCGGTGAAGACCTGGAGCGATCTTCTCAACAAGGAGTCGACTGTCGGCAGCTCTGGCGTCGGCTCGCAGATGGACACCTATCCGGCGATGCTGAACAAGCTGTTCGGCACCAGGATGAAAGTGATCGGCGGCTACAAGTCCGGCACCGACATCTACCTCGCGATGGAGCGCGGCGAGCTTGACGGCCGCTGCGGCGGCCAGCTTACCGTGATCCGCGCGACGCGTCCCGATTGGCTGACTGAGCGCAAGATTCACGTACCCATCCTGATCGCCGAGAAGCGCAGCGCGGTGTTTCCGGACACGCCGACCGTCCTGGAATTCGTGAACGACGCGCCGACGCGCCGCCAGCTCGAATTGCTGATGGTGTCGCAGACCATGGACCGCCCGGTGCTGGCGCCGCCGGGCGTGCCGGCGGAACGCGTGAAGGCGTTGCGCGACGCGCTCGACGCCGTCATGCGCGATGAGGCGTTCCGCGCCGACGTCGAGCGGCGCAATCTTCAGGTCGATCCGGTGCGCGGCGAGGATATGACGGCGATGTTGCAGCGCGCGTTCTCCGCGCCGGCGGAGGTCATCGCTGCCGCGCGCGAAACGATGGGCGGGAGATAACAGACCTTGCAGTTGAACTGAGTTGATTCATGCGGCAGGACCGGCTCCCTCTCCCTGGAGGGGAGAGGGAGCCGACCGCCCGCGCTGCTCTATGGTGCCCAATGCGAAAGAGCAGGACACCGTGACGCCTTGCCGGCGGGACGGCGCTCAACGAAAACAAGTGCGGGGAGGCGAACAATGCGCGTCGGATGGTCGGTCGGCCTGCTTGGTCTGGCGCTCGCGATGGCCGGCGCATGCCCGGGTATGGCGCAGGAGCCTTTTTACAAGGGCAAGACCATCCGCCTCGTCATCAGCGTCGGGGTCGCCGGTGGCTTCGGCGAATATGCGCGCACGCTGGCCGAGCACTATGGCCGGCACATCCCCGGGCAGCCGCATGTCATCGTGCAGAGCATGCCCGGCGCCGGCGGGCTGATTGCGACCAATCATATCTACGTGCAGGCGCCGCAGGACGGCACCGTGATCGCCATGGTCAACGCGACCGCGCCGCTGGCCCCCTTGTGGGGCAGTCGCGGCGCGCGCTTCGAAACCCTGAAGCTCAACGTGATCGGCGCGCTCGACCGCGCCGACGGCACCTGCGCGTTCTGGCACACCGCGCCGGCGAGGACTTGGCAGGATCTCCTGAAGAACGAGGTCACCGTCGGCTCGATCGGGGCGGGCTCACCGATGGAGGTCTACGCAGTGATGCTCAACCGGCTGTTCGGCGCCAGGATCAAGGTGGTTGGCGGCTACAAGGCCGGCAGCGACATCGACCTCGCGATGCAGCGTCAGGAGGTGGACGGTCGCTGCGGCACGCACCTCAAAGCGATCCCGGCGCTGCATCCCGACTGGATCAGGGACAACAGGCTGCTGGTCCCGATCGTCGTGTCGGAAAAACGCAATCCGGACTACCCGGATACTCCGGCGATCATGGAGTTCGTGAAGGACAAGACCACGCGGCAGACCATCGACCTGTTGACCGTCACCCAGAAGCTCGATCGGCCGATCCTCGCGCCGCCCAACACCCCGCCTGAGCGCTTAAACGAGCTACGTACTGCGCTCGCCGAGACCGCGCGCGATCCGGCCTTCCTGGCCGAGATCAAGAAGAAGAACCTCAGCATCGAGGCCACGAGCGCCGAGGAGATGGCGAGGATCTATGCCGACGCTTATGCCTCGCCGCCGGACGTGGTCGAGGCGGTGAAGGCGATCCTGGGAGCGAAATAGAGCGCTGGCAAACAACGCCGGCTTGCGATAATCGCACCCGATGACGGATGGTTCGCAAGCAACAGCCGGGGGCCTGGGGCTGTCGGCCGTAACAAGCTTTTCGCAGGTCGTGCTGGTTGGCTGCGGGGCGATCGGATTGCCGCTGGCCGTGGCGTTTGCGTCTCGCGGCTGTGACGTCGTCGGCGTCGATACGGACGCGGTGCGTCTCGCGGCATTGCAGGCGGGGCGCGTCAGCGACCTCGACGAGGGGCTTGGCGCGGCGTTCGCGTCCGCAGTGACGGCAGGGCGGCTCAGCTTTCAGGCCACGGTTGCTCCGTCGCACGCACAACGCGCATTCATCCTCGCCGTACCGACGCCCGTGGATGCCGCGGGTACGCCGGTGCTCGCAAACGTCGAGGCCGCGATCGAGACCATCGGGGCCAATGCTCGCGACCATGATCTCCTGGTGGTGCGCGCCACGGTTCCGATCGGGACGGCGCGCAAGCTGTCGGGTGCGCTGGCCGCGCGCGGGCGTCGCTTGCTGGTGGCGGCCTGTCCGGATCGCAGTGTGGCCGGCCGCAGTTTCCTCGAGCAGTTTTCGGTGCCGCACATCATCGGCGGTGTGGACCGTCATGCGGCCGAAGCGGCCGCCAGCCTGTTTGGTCGGTTGGGACCGACGGTTCAGGTGTCGACACCCGAGACGGCCGAGGCCATCAAACTGTTCGCCAATGTCCAACGCGACGTGACGTTTGCGCTCGCGAACCAGTTTGCGCTCGTGGCTGAACAGCTTGATCTCGACTTTGGCGAGATCATGCGTGCCGGGAGAGAAGGCTACGCGCGCTTCTCGCTGGCGCGTCCCGGGCCGGTCGTGGGGCCGTGCCTGCCGAAGGATACCGCGATCCTCGCATCGTCGCTGGAGCCGAAAACGCTCGATCTGGCGATCGCCGCCCGCAAGCTCAACGAGTCGCTGCTCGACCATGTGGTGAATGCGGTGAAGCAACACCTCGACCGCGCGGAACGTCCGCGGCCGGTGGTGGCCGTGCTCGGCCTTGCCTTCAAAGGCAATCCACCGACGACGGATCGACGCGGCTCATTCGGGCTCGCTCTTGCAGCGCGTCTGCGTGCCGTCCTTCCGGATGCGACCCTTCGGCTCGGGGAACCGACCTCCGACGATCCAACCGAACGCGACCTCGAAACCGTCATTGCCGGCGCGGATGTGGTGGTCATCGCCAACGACCATCCCGCCATCGCCGATCTGGGTGCGTGCGGCATTGCGCAGCGCCTGAGCGCCGGCGCGCTGATCTATGACGCGCCCGTCACGCTTCCGTTCATGGGCGAATTGCCGAACGGCGTCACTCTCGGCCGGATCGGTTACGGTTCCCGGCGGGGCGACCGTGATCAGAAGGACTTGTCGGACGCGATCCGCTCAAAGCGGGCGCGATAGCGCGCACCCAACACCAGGTCGGAATAGTTCGCCCGCATGTGTGCCTGCGCGCGCTCTCCCACGAGTCTGGCGAAGCTTGGATCGTCTATCACCTGAATGAGCAGTTCAGTGGCGTGGTCGACATCCGGCTCGGCCCAAACTTGGCCCTGCGGGAACGGGTATTCGTCCGCGCCGACTGGAATCAGGCGGTAGCGCACCGGGAATGAGTTGTCCGGGAGCATGTATTCCATGTTGCCGGACCACCCCGTGGCGATCACCGGTTTGCCGAAGAACATCGCTTCGGCCGGCCCGCGGCCAAAACCTTCCGAGCGGTGCAGGGACAGGAAGCAGTCGCAGCAGCGCACGAGGTTCCAGGACTCGTTGTTGGACAAGGTGCCGTCGATGATGGAAACGCGGTCGCCAAAGGCGGTGGCGGCCGCCGCGAGTTCGGCGGCGGCACCAGGTTCACGCGTCGCGTGGTGAAATTTGAGGACGAGCTGGACGTTGGCACCAGGCCGTGCCTCGCGGAGTTGCCTGAACGCCTTGATCACGGCGGCTGGATTCTTCCGCACGGAATACGACCGGAAGTCAAAGAAGAACAGGATCGCAAAGCGGTCCGCCGGGATTCCGAAATGCGAGCGATCGAGCGGTGTTGTGATGTGCGGCTCGCAGGCGTTCGGAATGTGGGACACCGGGCGCCGTACAGCCGCACGGATCGCGTCGTAGACAAAATCTGACGCCGCCCACACTTCGTCGAATTGCTCGAGGTCGCGCGCCCACGGGGCTGGATAGCGAGGCAACTCCCACGCCGGGTATACGATGTTGTATCCGGCGGTGAAGGTATTGCGGAGACGGAAGTATCCGGTCCGTCGCTTGCGCAGGGCTGCTGCGAAAACCCCGATATTGTCGCCGTTGACGTGAAAGAGACGGATCCCCGCGGGAACCGTTTTGCTTGCGAATTCGCCAAGGCGTTCTTGCAGCGTCGGGTCTTCGGCCGCTTTCCGCGGTTCCAGATTATGAATGCGGGCCGATACCCCGGCGGTTGCGAGCGCACGCCAAACGGCGCGGATATGCTCCCCGCGTCCGGTGGCGTGGAGCGGAAAGCCGAGCAAGGTGACAGGGGGAAGCGGCGCGGTGGAGGACATTCAATCCGTGTATCGCCCGATATTTGCAAAGTCGGTTGGGCGGGTCGTCATCTCCAGGTGACGGCCGCGATTTCCCCCGCTATATACGCGGCCGCGTAGGAGTGTAGCTCAATTGGCTAGAGCACCGGTCTCCAAAACCGGGGGTTGGGGGTTCGAGTCCCTCCACTCCTGCCACGCACAGGTCCCCCTCGTCATTGATAGTTCAGCCATGCGGCCATCGTCGCAGGCGAGGGGCCGCGCTCCCGCGACTCAAGCGCGGCGCGACCGAGACGTGAGACCGGGCGCGTGGGGCAAGAACAGGGGCAAAGTGGTCAAGTTCGCTGGTTTGCAGCCCACCGAGGTCGAGGTGCGGGGTTTCGGCAGGATTTCTGACGCTTTTCCGGGGCCTTGGGAGCGATCCTTGCGATCCGGCATCTTGACCGGCACCGGCCGAGACCGTATTTCAACCCCCTGAGCGCACCCGCCGGGCCTTGTGCGAACCCAGGCGAGTTGATTGCACCATAACCCGTACGCTCCTTGCCGTCGGTCGATTCCGAGCGGCGGGGGTGTATTGCCGTTTGAACGGACCGTTTGACAGGCCACCATGGCGAGAACCAGTCCCATCAAGTTTCTCCAGGAAGTGCGCGCCGAGGGCCAGAAGGTCACCTGGCCGACCCGGCGCGAGACGATGATCACCACCTTGATGGTGTTCATCATGACCGCCTGCGCATCGATCTTCTTTCTGATCTCGGACATGATCATGCGGGTCGTCGTGACTTTCATCATCGGCTGGTCCGGCTGACGGGACGGATACTTCGATCATGAGCAAACGCTGGTACATCGTGCAGGCCTACTCGAATTTCGAGCAGAAGGTCGCCGAGTCGATCCGTGAGCAGGCCAAGCAGCGCCATCTCGAACATTGTTTCGATGAGGTGCTGGTGCCGAAGGAAAAGGTCGTCGAGGTGCGCCGCGGCCGCAAGGTCGACGCCGAGCGCAAGTTCTTCCCCGGCTACGTGCTGGTGAAGATGGACCTCACCGACGAGGCCTATCACCTCATCAAGAATACGCCGAAGGTCACCGGCTTTCTCGGCACCGACAACAAGCCGATGCCGATCAGCGAGATCGAGGCGCAGCACATCCTCCAGCAGGTGCAGGAGGGTATCGACCGGCCGAAGCCGTCGATCTCGTTCGAGATCGGCGAGCAGGTGCGGGTCTCGGACGGGCCGTTCGCGTCGTTCAACGGCACCGTCGAGGAAGTCGACGATGCACGCTCCCGGCTCAAGGTGGCCGTGAGCATCTTCGGCCGCGCGACGCCGGTCGAATTGGAGTTCGGACAGGTCGAGAAGCTCTAGTCCGAGCATAGGCGTGGGAGGTGAGGCGACCGCCAAGTCGCCGATATCCGCACCACTAACAGGAGTTGCCGATGGCAAAGAAAATCACTGGATATCTAAAACTGCAGGTGCCTGCGGGCGCGGCCAATCCGTCGCCGCCGATCGGTCCCGCGCTAGGCCAGCGCGGCCTGGCGATCATGGACTTCTGCAAGCAGTTCAACGCGCAGACCCAGAAGATCGAGAAGGGTACGCCGATCCCGGTCGTCATCACGACCTATGCGGACCGCTCGTTCACCTTCGAGATGAAGACACCGCCGGTGTCCTACTTCATCAAGAAGGCGGCGAAGCTCGAGAGCGGCTCCAAGGCTCCCGGACGCGACAAGGTCGGCGCCGTGACCAAGGCGCAGGTCAAGGAGATCGCCGAGCAGAAGATGAAGGATCTGAACTGCTCGACGATCGAAGCGGCCATGAAGATGATCGAAGGTTCCGCCCGCTCGATGGGCATCGAGGTTCGGGAGTAGGGCGCATGGCAAATCTCGGAAAACGGACGACAAAAGCACGCGAGGGCGTTGATCGCGAACACCTTTATCCGCTCGAAGAGGCGGTGAAGATGGTCAAGGGTCGGGCCAAGGCGAAGTTCGACGAGACGATCGAGATCGCGATGAATCTCGGCGTCGATCCCCGCCACGCCGACCAGATGGTGCGTGGCGTGGTCAGCCTGCCGAACGGCTCCGGCCGCACCATGCGCGTGGGCGTGTTCGCCCGCGGCGTGAAGGCGGACGAGGCCCGTGCGGCAGGTGCCGACGTGGTCGGTGCTGAGGATCTGGTCGAGAAGGTGCAGGGCGGCGCGATCGACTTCGACCGCTGCATCGCCACCCCCGACCTGATGCCGCTGGTCGGCCGGCTCGGCAAGGTGCTCGGCCCGCGCGGCATGATGCCGAACCCGAAGGTCGGCACCGTCACCATGGACGTGGCCGGTGCGGTCAAGGGCGCCAAGGGTGGCTCGGTCGAGTTCCGGGTCGAAAAGGCCGGGATCGTCCAGGCCGGCGTGGGCAAGGCCTCGTTCACCGAGGAAAAGCTCGTGCAGAACATCAAGGCGTTTGCGGATGCCGTTCAAAAGGCGAAGCCGCAGGGCGCCAAGGGCACCTATATCAACCGCGTGGCGGTGTCCTCGACCATGGGCCCGGGCGTGAAGATCGAGCCGCAAACCCTGTTCGCGGCGCAGCCCGAGAAGGGCTGACGCACCTGCCCAAGGGTGCCGCATCCGGCGCCCGGGCGGGAAGTCGTCGGCATCTAAACGCAAGGTTGTAAGCTCCGCTGCATGCGCTATCTTCCACTTGGGTGGGGGAAGGGCATGCAGCGTTTCGTCGTTCTGGTGGCGCTCGTTATCGGGCTGTGCGGATGCATCACCACAGGCTCGCCGACCGGCGGTGGTGCGGTTCCCGTCGAGAAGCTGCGGGCCGAGAGCAAGTCGATAGTGGTCGTTCACACGTCGTTGCACGACCGACCGTACTTGAATCGCTGCTCGATGATTACGGCGGAGCTGTCGCAGCGCGATCAGAGCGGCCAACACGTAGTTGTACGGACTGTTACATTGCAGGGCGCGCTCGACTTCCAAAAGGTCCCAAGTCGCATTGAGTTGCCGGCCGGCGAGTACGGAATCGTCAGAGTGAGCTGCGTCAGGGAGCGCGGTGGGGCTAATTACAACGCGCGGATTGCGAAGCGCGGCAGCATCATCGACGGGAGCGGGGCGGTATATGAGCAGCCGATCGCCGCATTCACGGTGGCGCCGGGCGAGGTCGTCGACATTGGGAGCTTGAGTTTTGCCAGCCGCCCGAGGCCGGCGCCAACACCGACGGCACTACCCAGGATTGGGAGCTCGCCGGGCGCCTTTGCGGGAGTTGTCTCGCCGATTCCCGACCTGTGGTTGAAGAATTTGGCGGAGGCAGACCCCAGGCTTTATGAGGCCCGGATTGCGCGCCCGATGAAAGCTGCTGGTATCTAGAGGCGTTTGGGCGGATTCGGGGGGGGGAATCCGGGGCTATTCGATCCCGGTTTTGCCGAGCCGTAATCAGGGCTTGGCAAGTGCCGGCAAAAGAATTAGATAAACGACGTCGGGCGTGCCGGGCCAGTATCGGCACGCTTTTGCGCGTCCTACAAAAATCATGGTGACTAGGAACTCAATCCTTTTAGATATCCCGCGGGATCGATCTGGAAGGACGGAGAAGGTTTCGGTGATTTTGTAAGGCGTGGTGGCCGTCCAGCTTTTTGGACGGAAGTCCTGTCCGAGACTGCAGGTGCTTAAGGCTTCGGCCTTTCGCTTAATTCCCTGCACAGACGGGTCGAGACCGACTTGGAGCCCGTCCGTTTGGCGCGCTCGCGACCGGTTCGAACCTCGGAACATCCGGGGCGGCGGTGCCGCTTCGGAGGGCAGGGCAGTAGAGCGTCGTTTTACCCGGTGGGTGGAACGACAGGTCGCAACCCGGCGGTTCCGATAGCGAGCCGCCAACCGGAAAGAGCCTAGCTAGTGGATCGAGCGGCAAAAGCGGAGCAGGTCACGGCGCTCCATGGTGTCTTCAAGGACACCAGCGTCGTCGTCGTTGCTCACTATTCGGGCCTCACGGTCGCCCAGCTGCAGACTCTGCGCAGGCAGATGAAGCAGGCGGGCGCGTCCGTGAAGGTCGCGAAGAACCGTCTCGCCAAGATCGCTCTCGAAGGCACTGACGTGGCCTCCATCGCGTCCCTGTTGAAGGGGCCGACCCTGATCGCGTTTTCCAGCGATCCGGTGGCTGCGCCAAAGGTCGCCAGCGACTTCGCCAAGGCGAACGAAAAGTTCGTCATTCTCGGCGGAGCGATGGGGAAGACCGCGCTCGACCTGAACGGTGTGAAGCAGCTCGCTTCGCTGCCGTCTCTGGACGAGCTCAGGGCAAAGATCGTCGGCCTGGTTCAGGCGCCGGCGACCAAGATCGCCCAGGTCGTCAATGCCCCCGCCGCGAAACTCGCGCGCGTGGTGCAGGCCTATGCCTCCAAGAGCGAAGCGGCGTAGGGCCCTTCGCACAAAAGTCTCGACTGGTTCGAACCAAACAGGACATGAAATCAAATGGCTGACTTGCAGAAAATCGTAGACGACCTCTCCACGCTCACCGTTCTCGAGGCCGCTGACCTCGCGAAGATGCTGGAAGAGAAGTGGGGCGTATCGGCGGCTGCCGCGGTTGCGGTAGCGGCGGGTCCCGCTGGCGGCGCCGCTCCGGCGGCGGAAGAGAAGACCGAATTCAACGTGATCCTGGCCGCGGCCGGCGACAAGAAGATCGAGGTCATCAAGGAAGTCCGTGCTCTGACCGGTCTCGGCCTCAAGGAGGCCAAGGACCTGGTCGAAGGCGCGCCCAAGCCGGTCAAGGAAGGCGTGAACA
>Ga0075430_100000019_pt1 | contig 86721 bp, 78 predicted proteins | sample RhiMetdeltSRZDD4_FD_75294 | JGI IMG/M metagenome (GOLD analysis project Ga0075430, IMG submission 75294) | Populus rhizosphere microbial communities from Tennessee, USA - Rhizosphere MetaG P. deltoides SRZDD4 | ecosystem: Host-associated > Plants > Roots > Rhizosphere > Soil | place: USA... | reverse complement strand
CGCGGCCAGCCGTGCCTCCCAGGAGGACGCGTCGTGGGCGGGTGCCTGGGCTATCGCGGTCACGGCGTCGAGGGCCGCCTGCAGGTGCGCGCGTGTTGATGCCCCGAGGCGGGCATCGCCGACCGCGACCCCGGTCGACAGACGAACGAGCTGCACGGTGTCGTTGATCCCGGCCAGCGCCGCCGCCTCGAGGCGCGGGCGGTCGACCATCTCCTCCAGGCCATGGGCGAGGGCGATGAGATGGCCGGCGAGGTTGCCGCTGTCGACCGACGAGACGTACTTCGGCTGCAGCGGGACGCCGTGGCGCGTGTCGTACCAGTTGTAGAAGTGCCCGCGGAAGCGTTCGAGATCGTTCATCGTCGCCAGCGTGGCCTCGACACGCTCGAGGGCGTCGACCGTGCCGAGCCAGCCGAGGTCGCGGGCGGCCAGTGTCGACAGCAGATACAGTCCGATGTTCGTGGGCGACGTGCGATGCGCGACGACCGGGCTTGGCGTCTCCTGGAAGTTGTCGGGGGGCAGGTGGTGGTCATCGGGACCGACGAATGTGGCAAAGAACCGCCACGTTCGACGCGCCACCAGCCGGAGCGCGCGCGCATCGGCCGCGGAGACCGGCTCGGTGGGCGCCGTGCGCCGCGGCAGGCTGATCCATCGGGCCACCGCGGGCGACGCCGCCCACAGAACGAGGAAGGGTAAGGCGGCGGGCCAGGCGTCCGGCCGGGCCCCGGCCACCGCCCCCGCCGCGGCAACGCCGAGCGCGACGCCGCCGGCCATGCGGCGGTAGAAGCCACCCAGATCGAGACGGAGACCGGCCTTCGTCTGCGCCGCGGTCACCCACTCCAGTAACCGGCGGTGCGTCACGTACATGCGGACGAAGGTCCGCACGATGGCGTCGGTCATCAGCCAGGCCTGGTACGGCACCATCGTGATGGTGACCCCGATTTGCGCCGCGGCGAGGCCGACGTCACGCCCCACCGCGCGTACGTGACTGCGCTTGGAGATGCCGCGCCGCCGGGGGATCATCCCGCCGAGCACCGGCAGTAGAGGGGGCACGGCGATGGTGGCGAGGATGAAGGCGCTCCATATCGCGGGCGAGGTGCCCGGTGCGGTCCACGCGACGACGAGGGTCAGAAACGCGGCCGGCGCCGAGAGCGTGCGCCGCAGGTTGTCCAGCATCTTCCAGCGTCCGATGCCCGGGATCCGGCTTCCCAGAATCCACGGCACCAGCTGCCAGTCGCCACGCGCCCATCGGTGCTGGCGCGCGGCGGCGACCCCGTAGTGCGCGGGCGCGCTCTCGAAGAGCTCGACGTCGGTCACGAGGCCGGCGCGGGCGAAGACCCCCTCGAACAGGTCGTGGCTCAGCAACGCGTTCACCGGCACCCGCCCGTCGAGCGCCGCCTCGAATGCATCCACGTCGTAGATGCCCTTGCCCGTGTAGGAGCCCTCTCCCCAGAGGTCCTGGTACACGTCGGACACCGCGGCCGCATAGGGGTCGATGCCGGCCGGGCCGGACGACAGGCGCTGGAAGGGTGAGCCCTCGCGTTCCGGCAGGGGCGGCGTCACGCGCGGCTGCAGCACCGCGTGCCCCTCGACGACGCGCTGCTGGCCGGGATCGAGTCGCGGCTGATTCAGGGGGTGCGCGATGGTGCCGACCAGCCGTTCGATCGCGCCCCGGGGCAGCTGCGTGTCGGCATCGAGCGTGACGACGTAGCGGACTCCGGGCGGCGCGACGGCGTCCACGAAGCTCGTGTCCGTCGCCCCGCGCAGGAGGCGATTCAGCTCGTGGAGCTTGCCCCGCTTGCGCTCCCATCCCATCCAGACCTGCTCACCGTCGTTCCAAAGCCGCCGGCGGTGGAAGAGAAGGAACCGCGCGCCGCCATCCGGCGCAGGGCCGTGACGCCGGTTCAGGCGCGCGATCCCCTCGCGGGCCGCCCTCAGGGTGTCGGCGTCACCCGGCACGCTCTCCGCGGCCGCATCGGCCCAGTCGGAGAGGATGGCGAAGCGCAGATCGCCGTCGGGGTTGGCCAGGTAGTGCACTTCGAGCCGGTCGATCTGCTCGTCGACGTCGTCCGTGCCGGACAGCAGCATGGGCACCACGACCATGGTCCGCAGATGCGGCGGCACGCCGTTGCCCATCTCGAGCCGCGGCAGCATCCCGGGCACGACGAGAGCGGCGACGCTGCGATTCAGCAGTGCGATCGCGAGGTCGGAGGCGGGGATGATCGCGAGGAGCGCGAGCACGACCAGGGTCACCGGGGCGACGCCGGATGCGCCGGCGGCGAGGACGGGCAGCATGAACAGGAAGCCACTGCCGAGCGCCAGGGTGCCCAGATAGCCGGGCGTGGCCATCCGGACATAGAGGCGAAGCAGTCGGCGGATCGGCGGCGCGCGGTACCCGAGCGCGAGCTCCAGCCCCGCACGCCCGTTGCCGATGAGCGCGAAGCCCGGATCACTACGACGGTCGTCGTCGATCCCGTCCGAGCGGTGGGCGAGCGCCATCGCCTCGCGCGCGACGTCCATCTCCGGCCGGCCCGAGCCCCGCGCGAGCTCCTCGACCGCATGCCGGTAGGCGTCGCGGGTGGGGAAGTCCATCGCCGCGTAGCTCGGGGCGGCGTGCAGCACCGCGTCGACGAGGCTGACGCTCTCGAAGAACTCCGCCCAGTCCAGGGCAGATATCAAGCTCATGCTCAAGATGACGTTGCGGACGGTCACGTTCATCGCCGCCTGTCGCTGATGCTCGACGCGGACGATGTCCTCGGACGTCGTGCCCTGCGCCCGCAGCCGCTGGTCGAGCCAGCGCAGCGCCGGGGTGACGGTGCGGTCTTGTTCCCGCAGCCGCTGGACGAGCTGCACCGCGAAGGCGGTCACGAGGGGCCCGTTCTCGAACCGCGCGACCCCCTTCGTCCACGGCGGCCCGGCACCGCGGCCGATGCCGAGGAGCTCGTCGGCGAGGGCGTCGGCCTCCTGGCGTGCCGCGCGCCCGCGAACGATGCCCTCGGCCAGTCGCCGGAGATTCTCGACGAGCACGACGCGCAGGGTGATCGCCGTGGCCCACAGCTCACCAATCTTCAGCGGATCCACGCGCTGGTAGGCGTGCAGGAACCGCCGGAGCGACTCGGGGTCGAACCGGCTGTCGGTATGCGCCACGAAGGCCCACGCGATTCCGTAGACTCGCGGATAGCCCTCGAGCGGGCCGTCGGCGAGCTTGGGCAACTGCCGATAGAACCCGGGTGGCAGATCGTCACGGATCTCGCGCAGCTGCTCGTCGACGACGTGGAAGTTGTCCACGAGCCATTCGGCGGCGGGGGTGATCGCGCGCTCCTCACGGATCGCGTTGGCGATCACGCGGTAGGACTCTCGAAGCACGCGCCCGTTGTGCTCGACGCGTGGCAACAGCCGCCGCCCACGCCCCGACGTGACGCGCTGGGCCACCGCCAGGCTAGCGGCGTGCTGCTCGAGGCGCTCGACGCCGAAGAGCTCGGAGCGGATGGGCTCGTCAAAGGACCTGCGGGCGATCAGGATACCGCCTTTCTACGAGGTTCGAGGGAGGGCATACGTAGTGTAGCACCGGCGCTGAGCTCGAACAGAGTCACCGGCGTGCGCGATGGAGCGTTCGTTCGCCGACCGGTCCGCGCCGGACGCTCAGGCCCGGCGGCGACCGCCCAGCAAGGTCAGCCGAGCCACCCAGTAGGCGTGGGTGCCGGCGGCGACGACCGCCATCAGCGCCGGCAGCTGGTTCTCCCAGCCGATCCGGAGCGCGATGAACAGCACCAGCATCGCGTAGAACCCGTCGCGCGAGGTCAGCGCATCCAGGCCCCGGCGCCGGCCCGCGCTCGAAGGCGCCGGCGGCCACACCTTGCCGACCATGGCGCTGGCGACCACGCCGAGGGCGGCGACCACGCCAGCCCCGAGCCCGGCGCCAGTGACGCGCGTCGCGGCCAGGCCCAGGGCCAGCACGAGCGCGGTGTGCACGACCGTGTCGACGACGATGTCGAGCCACTCGCCGACGGCCGACTCCGTCAGCGACAGCCGCGCCACTTCCCCGTCGGTGTGGTCGAGCACGACTGCGACGAGGTAGAGCGCGAGCCCGCCGATGAGCGACGGCGCGTCGCCCCGGGCGAAGGCTGCCGCGGCGGCGAGCCCGACCAGGCCGCTGGCCGCGGTGATGGCGTTGGGCCCGACGCCGAGCGCGACGGCGGCGCGGGTGACCCAGCGCGACAGCCGCCGGTGTACGACGCGGTCGAAGCGCGTGTCGATCGGCGAGCCAAGCTCGCGCCAGAGCCGATTCTCGGCGGCGGCGGCCGTCTCGGGGCCCGTGACGCGCACGAACCAGCCGCAGCTCGGCAGGGGGGTGAGCTCGCGCTTGGCGAGCTCGTCGCCAACGGGGATTCCGGCCGCGAGCGTCGCGGCGAGGGCGTCGATCTGGGCCGCCTCGACGGTCAGCAGGGGAGCGCCCGTGCGGCGCGAGTCGGCGAGCACGCGCCCGGGCGGGGCCTGCAGCATCGCCTGCAGCACGGACGGCGGCGCCAGCGCCGCGACCGGCACGAGCAGCGTCGGCTCGAACTCCAGAGCACCGGGGCTGTCGAGCCAGACCAGGGCGGCGCGGGCGCTGGGTGAGGAGTCGAGCGCGGCCACGAGCTCCGGTGTCCGGAGCGCCGCCGGCACGCCGACGCGACGCGCACCCGCCCGCACGGCGGCGACGATCACACGGAAGGCGACCGGCCGGCCGACCACCGGCACCCGGGCGGCGGCGAGGTCGTCGGCGGTGGCGAGGTAGAGGGCGGCTTGCCGGATCACGCCCCGTCGAGCTGGGCGACGTGGGGGAGCACGTCCGTCTCGGCGCGGCGCAGGTCCTCGACGAAGTCGATCTCGGTCCACGGCAGGCCGGTGACGTCGGCCCAGCCCACGTGGCGGTGCGGCACCAGCATGTGGAGCGCGTCCTCCCACTCGCCGAGCCCGTGGCTCTCCTCGATGACCCGGCCCAGGCAGCGCACGAGCTCGGGACCGGCCTCGGCGCCGCACTTGAGGAACCCGACGCCTTCGCCCACCGCGTCCCACGCCTCGGGCACGACCTTCTTGCCGAGCGCGATGACCCGGTCGCCGCGCGTGTAGATCTTCACCTCCTCGCCGGTGTCCTGGAAGCCGCGGTCGACGAGCAGGGCGCTCGGCGCCGGCAGGGCCAGCAGCCGCGTCAGGATCTCTCGGGGGAAGAGCACGTCGGCGTCCATGACCAGCGTGGGCTCGCGCAGGCACTGCCGGGCGACGTGCAGCGAGATGGCGGACCCGCGCGTGTACTCCGGGTTGTGGATGAAGCGGATCGCCATGCGTCCCACGCGCTCGCCCGCGACCCGCCGGACCTGGTCCGCGCAGTGCCCCAGCACGAGCGTCGTCTGGCGGATGCCGACGGCGTTCAGCGCCTCGAGCATGCGGGTCAGGACCGGCCGACCGCCGACGGGCAGCAGTGCCTTGTGCGTGGTGTCCGTCAGCGGCGCCAGGCGCCGCGCGACGCCGGCGATGAGGATGACCGCGTTCACGACGATTGCTCGTCCTGCTTGTTCTTCATCTTCCGGACCAGCTCCTGGTAGGAGGAGGTCTGGATGATCTTGTTGAACTGGGTGCGGTAGTTGGCGATCAGGCTCACGCCCTCGATGATGACGTCGTAGACGAGCCAGCGCTCGCCGCCCTTGCGGTGCATCCGGTACTCGATGGGGATCTCGCTGCCGCTCTTGGTCACGAGCTTCGTCTGCACCTTGGCCTGGTCGCCCTCGATGCTGTCGCCCAGGTACTGGATCTTCTCACCCCCGTACAGCTCCACCTTGGAGATGTAGGAGCGCTCGAGCAGGTCGCTGAAGAGGCCCACGAACTCGCTCTGCTCGGCGGGCGTGCGCGGCTGCCAGTGCCGGCCCAGGGAGCGCCGGGCGGTCTCGCCGAAGTCGAAGATGTCGTTGGCGATGCGCCGGACCGCGACGCGTCGCTCCTTGCCCTTGCCCTCCTTCTTGAGCTCGGGGTCGTCGAGGGTCTTGAGGACCCGATCGATCTGCGTCTTCAGCTGGTCGCTCGGGGCGCCGGCGGCGGCGGGCAGGACGGTCACCACGCTCAGGAGGAGGCCCAGCGCGAGCGCGACGTGGCGAGACAGCGACCTCATCGACACCTCCTACACCTTTCCGAAGATGTACTTGGACAGTAGCTCTTCGAAGTCTACGGGCGCCTCGACCTCACGGATCCGCCCATTGGGGGGAATGACCTTGTCGGATCCTCCGGGGCTGATCCGCACGTACTTCTCACCGATCAGCCCCTTCGTCTTGATCGACGCGATCGAGTCCTCCTGCAACTGCACGTCGCGGTTGAGGCGGAGAACCACCCGCGCCTGGTAATCGGCGAGCCCGATCGACTCGACGCGGCCAATCTCGACGCCGGCGATCTCGACGGAGGACCCGGCCTTGAGGCCCCCGACGGAGGGGAACTCGACGATCACGGGGTAGCCACCACCGCCGAGGAACGAGACCCGGCCGAGTTTAATCGAAAGGTACCCCAATGCCAAGATGCCGAGGACCAGGAACAGCCCCACGGCGACGTTGACGCGCCGATCCATCGTCGCTCCTCCCTCTGAAAACGCTCACGCCCCGGGGTCGGGTTCACCCCGGATGAACTGCTGGACGATCGGGTTCGCCGACTCCTGGATGGCGGCCGGCGGTCCCTGCTCCACGATCCGTCCCTGGTGCAGCATACCCACCCGGTCCGCGATCTCGAAGATCTCCGGGATCTCGTGGCTGACCATCACCGCCGTGAACTTCGAGCGCCGGTGGAGCTCCAGGATCAGGCGATGGATCGTGTTGACGAGGACCGGGTCGAGGCCGGTCGTCGGCTCGTCGAAGAAGACGATCTCGGGCTCGGTGACGAGCGCCCGGGCAATCGCCACGCGCTTGCGCATTCCGCCCGAGACCTCCTCCGGGTACTTGTTGCCGATGCCCGCCAGCCCGACCCGCTCGAGCGCGATGTCGACCCGGCGGCGCACCTTGGCCTCGGAGATCCTGAACTTCTCTCGCAACGGGAAGGCCACGTTGTCGCGACACGTCATCGAGTCGAACAGGGCGCCGCCCTGGAAGACGACCCCGTAGCGCTTGCGGACCTCGTCGAGCGCGCGGCCCCGCAGGCGGGTGAAGTCCACGCCGCCGACCTCGATGCGCCCGCCGTCGGGCCGCAGGAGCCCCAGCAGGTGCTTGAGGAAGACCGACTTCCCCTCGCCGCTACGGCCGATGATGATCGTGATCGAGCCGTCCGGCACCTCGAGGTCGATCCCGTTGAGCACCGTCTGGCCATGGAAGGACTTCCGAAGGCCGGTCACCTTAATCATTCGTCGATCAAGGCAGAACGGACCCCAGGAAGTAGTCCCACACGAGGATCAGCACCGACGAGAGCACGACGGCCTGGGTGGTCGCCCGCGCCACGCCCTCGGCGCCGTGGGAGACGTGGAATCCCTTGTAGGTGCAGACCCAGGTGACGATGACCCCGAACGAGAGCGACTTCCAGAAGCCCGTCATCACGTCGCCCATGTCGACGAACGTCTGCATCTCGCCGAAGTACGTGCCCTCGCTGAGCCCCAGCAGCTTCACGCCGACCAGGTAGCCGCCGAGGATGCCGACGACGTCGAAGAGGGCCGTCATGAGCGGGAAGGTGATGAGGCCGGCCAGGATGGAGGGCGCCACCAGGTAGCGCATGGGCGACAGCGCCATGACGGTGAGCGCGTCGATCTGCTCGGTGATCCGCATGATGCCGAGCTCGGCGGTGAGCGCCGACCCCGCGCGGCCCGTCACCATGAGGGCGCCCAGGACCGGCCCGAGCTCCCGGATGAGGGTGAGCGCGACGGCGGGCCCCAGGAACGCCTCGGACCCGAACCGGGACAGGGTGAAGAAGATCTGCAGTCCGAGCACCATCCCCGTGAATGCGCCGGTGAGGAGGATGATGAGGAGCGAGCGGAAGCCGATGTAGTGGATGCGCCCGATCAGGACCCACAGCTTGAACGGGGGCGTGACCATCGTGGCGACCGCCTGTCCCAGGAAGCTGCCGAAGCGACCGAGCGACTCGACGATCCCGATGACCCACCGGCCGAGGCCCTCGAGGGGCCGCAGCGCCGGTGCGAGTGGGGGGTCAGTCATGCATGCGCGCGGCGGTAGACGCCGAGAGCCCAGAGCGGGAAGTACCTCGCGTACAGATGGTACTTGAGGTAGAAGACCCGCGGAAAGCCGGTCCCGTTCCAGAGCGTGTCCTCCCAGGAGCCGTCGGGGAGCTGCGTGCGCAACAGGTACGCGATGCCGTTCTCGACCGCCTGTCCCGACGTGTGTCCGACGGCGAACAGCGCCAGCAGGGCCCACGCGGTCTGGCTCGGGATCGACACGCCGCGCCCCGCCAGCTCGGGCTTCGTGTAGCTCTCGCACGTCTCGCCCCAGCCGCCGTCGGCGTTCTGTCGGCGCACGAGCCACCGGACCGCGCGCTGCACGTACTCGTGGCGGGGGTCGACGCCCATGGCGCCGAGCCCGCGCAGCACCGACCAGGTCCCGTAGATGTAGTTCACGCCCCAGCGCCCGTACCACGGACCGTCGTGGCGCTGGCTGTGGCGGATGAAGTCGAGCGCCCGGTCGGCCGGCTCGAAGTCGAGACCGTAGCCGAGCGTGCCCAGCAGCTCCAGGCCGCGCCCCGTCAGGTCCTCGGTCGCGGGGTCGAGCAGCGCGCCGTGGTCGGCGAAGGGGATGTTGTTCAGGTAGAGCCGGTTGTTGTCGGCGTCGAACGACGCCCAGCCGCCGTCCTGGTTCTGCATGCCGAGGAACCAGCCGAGCCCCTGCTCCTTGGCCAGCCGGGTGCGGTCGGGGTCGACGCCCTTCACCTTCTCCAGCGCCATCAGGACCATCGCGGTGTCGTCGAGGTCCGGATAGAAGGGGTTGTCGTACTGGAAGGCCCAGCCGCCCGGCTGCACGTGGGGCCGCTTCACCTGCCAGTCGCCGGGCAGCGCGACCTGCTTGGTGAGCATCCACTCCACGCTGCGTACCAGGGCGGGGTGATTCGCCGGCAGGTCGCTCTCGACCAGCGCGTTGACGGCCAGCGACGTGTCCCAGACCGGCGACACGCACGGCTGCAGGTAGAACTCGTCGTCCCGCTCGATGGCGAGCGCCTCGATCTCCTTCAGCTGGCCGAGGATGAGCGGATGGTCGTCGGGATAGTTCAGCAGCCGCAGCGCCAGGACGGAGTTGGCCATCGCGGGATAGATGCCGCCCAGCCCGCCGGGCACGGCCAGCCGCTCCTCCAGCCACAGCCGCGCCGCCTCGATCGCTCGCTTGCGCAACGCCCGGGGCGAGAAGCGCTCCCAGATCTTGAGCCCGTCGTCCACGCCGATGAAGAAGCTCTTCCAGAAGAGGCCGCGCCACGAGAACGGCTCGGGCACGCGCGGGAAGCGCAGGCTCGTCTGCTCACGGGGGATCGGCCACAGCTCGTCGAGCGACTGGTGGGGCGGCAGCCATTTGATCGGCTTGCGGTCCATGATGACGAGCAGCGGGACGATCACGCACCGCGACCAGTACGAAACCTCGTAGATGTTGAAGAGGAAGAACGGCGGCGGTAGCAGCATGATCTCGGCCGGCATGGTCGGCACGCCGTTCCAGTCGTACTCACCGAACATCGCCAGCTGGATCTTGGCGAAGACGTTCGCCTTGGCCGGCCCGCCCATCGCGTGGATCCGCTCGCGCGCGGCGGCCATGGCGGGGTCGATCGTGGCCACGCCGGCCATCTTCATCGCGAAGTAGATCTTGATCGTCGCCGACAGGTCGGACGGGCCGCCCTCGAAGAGGCTCCAACCGCCGTCGGCGTTCTGCCGGCGACGGAAGTACCGCACCGCGCGCTGCTCGACGCTGCGATCGACGCGGTCGATGAGGTGACACATCAGGAGGTACTCGGCCGTGAGCGCGCGATCGGCCTCCAGCTCGCCGACCCAGTGCCCGTCGGGCGCCTGGAGGGAGAGGAGCAACTCCTGCGAGCGGGAAATGGCGTCCTGAACGGCCGTCACGAGCGCAAATGGTAACATGCACACTCGGCCCGGACCACCTGACTATACACATGGATCTCCTGATCGGCACCTTTGTGCTGCGGCCCTACGTCTTTGGGTTCCTGGCGGCGTACCTCGTGGCCGGCGCGCGAGACCTCGGCTGGCGTCGGACGCTGCTGTTCGGGGCCTGGGTCGGTCCGCTGGCATGGTTCTCCGAGTTCCTGTCGACCCGGATCGGGATTCCCTTCGGCCTGTACCATTACACCGGCGACACCCGGGGCCAGGAGCTGTTCATCGCGAACGTGCCGTTCATGGACTGCCTGTCCTTCACCTTCCTGGCCTATGCATCGTTCTGCCTCGCCCGGGGCGCGTTGCGGAGCCGGCGCCCATCGCCGATGGGCGTCGCGCTGGCCTCGGGTGTCTTGATGATGCTCCTCGACGTGGTGATCGATCCAATTGCGGTCCGGGGTGACCAATGGTTCCTCGGACGCATCTTCTACTACGCGGAGGAGGGTGTGTACTTCGGTGTCCCGCTCTCGAACTTCGCCGGGTGGCTGCTGGTCGGCGTGCTGAGCGTCGGCGGCTATCTCTGGTGGGAGAGCCGATTGTCGCCGGGCCTTGGTCTAACCGGTGGCGACGATGATGCAAAAGACCACTATGGAAGGCAATGCGGGCCGGGGATAGCGTTATACTACGCCGTGCTCGGCTTCAACCTGGCCGTCACGGGTTGGATCGGAGAGTGGTTGTTGCTCGCGATCGGCGTGGTTGTCCATGTGGTGACGGTGGTAATCCTCTGGAACGTGGGACTGCGACCCGCCACCCGGCTGGGTCTGGAGAAGCAGCGCGCATGAGTGTCCCGATCTCCCAGATGTGGACCGTGGCCACTTACGTCCTCGGTCAGAAGCTCCGGAGGAACAAGCGCTACCCCCTGGTGCTGATGCTGGAGCCGCTGTTCCGGTGCAACCTGGCCTGCGCGGGCTGTGGCAAGATTCAGTACCCGGGCCACATCCTCAAGAAACATCTCACCGTCGAGCAGTGCCTGGCGGCGGTCGAGGAGTGCGGTGCGCCGATGGTGTCGATTCCCGGCGGCGAGCCGCTCATGTATCCCGAGATCGGCCAGCTGGTTCGCGAGCTCGTCGCGCGGCGCAAGTACGTGTACCTGTGCACGAACGCGATCCTCCTTGAGAAAAAGCTCGAAGAGGGTCTGTTCGAGCCGTCCAAGTACCTGTCCTTCAGCGTCCACATGGACGGCCTGCGGGAAGAGCACGACGAGGCGGTGTGCCGCGAGGGGGTCTTCGACCAGGCGGTGCAGGGGATCCGGGCCGCCCTCAAGCGCGGCTTCCGGGTGACGACCAACACGACCCTGTTCGACGGCGCCGATCCCCTCCGGATGCGGACGTTCTTCGACGAGATGATGGACCTGGGCGTGGAGGGCATGATGATCTCGCCCGGGTACAGCTACGCCAAGGCGCCGGACCAGGAGCACTTCCTGCGGCGGCAGCGGTCCAACGATCTGTTCCGGCGCATGCTCAGCGGCGCCAAGCGGCGCTGGAAGTTCAACCAGTCGCCGCTGTTCCTGCAGTTCCTCATGGGCGGGCGGGACTTCGAGTGCACGCCGTGGGGGAACCCCACCTACAACATGTTCGGCTGGCAGCGCCCCTGCTACCTGCTGCAGGAAGGCTACGCGTCCTCCTTCAAGGAGCTCTTGGAGACGACGGACTGGAAGAAGTACGGTCGCAGCAGCGGCAACGAAAAGTGCCGTGACTGCATGGTTCATTGCGGTCACGAGCCCTCCGCCGTCGACGCGACTTTCAGCTCCTGGCGCGGATTCCGGGACACCGTCGTGGCGACGGTCACCGGTCGTCTCTGACCATGAGCGACGACGAGAAGAGCCTCGAGGGCTGGGCGCCGGAGATCTCCGACGCGGCCACCCTGGCCGCGGCCGTGGATCACGCCTTCGACTATCGCGGGGACGTCACCCTCGACCTCGATGATGGCCGGCAGATGGCGGGCTATCTGTTCAACCGCGATCGCGAGGTCGCCGAGCCGTTCGTGCAGATGTTCGAGGTCGGGCACGACACCCCCGCCACCATCCCCTACGCGCGGATCCGCGCGATCCGGTTCACCGGCAAGGACACGGCGGCGGGCAACTCGTACGCTGCGTGGCTCCAACGACGGCAGGCGACCAAGGCAGCTGCGGATAGCTGAGCGGCCGGGCGTGACCCGCCTGCTGGTCCTCACCGCCGTCGACCTGGAAGCGCGGGGCCTCGCCCGCCACCTGGGCCTGGCGCCGGCGGCTCGCCCCTGGGCCCAGTTCTCCGGCGGCGCGCTCGAGATCGTCGCGGTCGGGATCGGCGCCTGCCACCTCGCGACACGCGCCGAGGCCGCCGCCGCTCCGACGCTGGTCGTGTCCGCCGGCGTCTGTGGTGCGCTGGCTCCGGAGCTCGCCGTCGGGGCGCTCGTGGTGCCCGAGGCTGTGCTCGGCCCGGACGGCCGACGACGCGAGACCGCGTCCGTCGGCGGCCCCCGCCGCCATGGGACCCTCTTCACCACGGACCGCGTGCTCGAGGACGCCGCGGCCAAGTCGCGCTGCTGGCTCGAGACCGGCGCCCTCGCGGTCGACATGGAGTCCGCGGCCATCCTGGACTGGGCCGCCGCGCGGGGCGTGCCGGGGCTGGTCGTGCGTGGCGTGTCGGATCCCGCCGGACGCGGCATCCCGGCCGACCTCGCGCGCGTCGTGCAGGACGACGGTCGCGTGCGGCCGATGCGCGCGGTGACCACCATGCTCGCCCGGCCCCGTGCCCTCGCCGACGCCGTCGCCCTCCGCCACGGCACCACCGCCGCCCTCAAGACGGTCGCCGCGACTCTCGGTACACTGGCGAGAACGGTATGAACGAAGCCTATATGTACGGAATCGGCTCAGCCCGCACTGGAGTGCTTCAGGTGCGATGTCCAACGATTCAATCGGGCGTGTCGGATCCACCCCCTTCTATGACGGCCCATCCACGTCTCCACCCGAGCTAAAGGCTTCGATCCCATGGACGCCCTCGTCACCGGCGGTACCGGATTCATCGGCGCCAACGTCGTGCGTGAGCTGACGGCGGCCGGGGCCACCATGCGAGTCCTCGCGCGGGCCGGCGGCGACCGGCGCGCGCTGGAGGGCGTGAAGGTCGAGTTCTCCGAGGGCGACCTGCTCGATCCCGCCTCCGTCCGGCGGGCCGTCAGCGGTGTCCAGACCGTCTACCACGTGGCCGCCGACTACCGGCTGTGGACGCCCGATCCGACCACGCTCTACCGCACCAACGTCGACGCCACACGGACGGTGCTGGAGGCGGCGGGCGAGGCGGGCGTGCGGCGGATCGTCCACACCTCGAGCGTCGGCGCCCTCGGCATCCCGAAGGACGGCCGCCCGGGCACCGAGGACACGCCGGTGAGCCTGGCCGACATGGTCGGGCACTACAAGCGCTCCAAGTATCTCGGCGAGCAGGTCGCGCTGGAGCTGGCCCGCCGTGGCCTGCCGGTGGTCGTGGTGAACCCCTCGGCGCCGGTCGGGCCGTGGGACGTCAAGCCCACGCCGACCGGGCAGATGGTCGTCGACTTCATGCGCGGCCGGATGGTGGCCAGCGTGGACACCGGGCTCAACGTCGTCCACGTGCGCGACGTCGCCCGTGGCCACCTGCTCGCCGCCGAGCGGGGGAGGATCGGCGAGCGCTACATCCTCGGCCACCGCGACCTCTCGCTGGCCGAGCTGTTCGGCATCCTGGCCGAGATCACCGGCCGGCGCCCGCCGCGCTTCCGGGTGCCGTACGCGGTGGCCTGGATGGGGGCGGCGTGCTTCGAGGGCGTCTCGAAGCTCACCCGACGGCCGCCGCTGGTGCCCCTGACGGCGGTGCGGATGGCACGCAAGCGGATGTACTTCAGCCCGGCCAAGGCCGTGCGCGAGCTGGGGCTGCCCCAGACCGACGTACGGACGGCACTGGGCGACGCGGTCGCGTGGTTCGAGGCTCACGGCTACGCGCGCTCGCGGCGCGCGGCGCTGGCATGAGCCTCGGCAGCCTGAGCGCCACGCTCACGCGGCGCAGCCGCTCGAATTTCTACTACGCGTTCCTCACGCTGCCCCGGGCCCGACGCGACGCGCTCTACGCCGTCTACGCCTTCTGCCGCACCGTCGACGACGTCGCCGACGTCGGGCACGATCGCGCCGCCCAGCGCGCCGGCCTCGCCCGCTGGCGGGTGGACGTGGCGCGCTGCTTCGAGCCGGGGCCGCCGCCCGAGCACCCGATCGCGCGCCAGCTCGCCGCCGCCGTGCGCGCCTATCCGATCCCGCGCGCCGCGCTGGAGGCGATCATCGAGGGCTGCGAGATGGACCTCGAGCGCGTGCGGTTCGCGACGGCCGAGGACCTCTACCCGTACTGCTACCGGGTGGCCTCGGCGGTGGGGCTCTGCTGCATCGAGATCTTCGGCTACACCGACCCCCGCGCGCGCGAGTACGCCGTCCACCTCGGCACCGCGCTGCAGCTCACCAACATCCTGCGCGACGTCGGCGCCGACGCCCGCGACGGCCGCGTCTACGTGCCGCAGGAGGACCTCGAGACGTTCGGCGTGCGCGAGGCCGACCTCGTGGCCGGCCGTCACGACGAGCGCTTCGTGCGCCTGATGGAGCACCAGGCCGCCCGCGCGCGCCAGTTCTACGCGGCCGCCGCCAAGGCCTACCCGGTCGTCGACGCGCGCTCCCTGGTGGCGGCCGAGATCATGGGCGCGATCTACCACGCGCTGCTCGAGGAGATCGTCGCCCGGCGGTTCCAGGTCTTCGGCGAGCGGATCACGCTGCCGGCCCGGCGCAAGGTCGCCATCGCACTCCGGCGCTGGGCCGCGGCGCGGCTGCGGCGCGACCGGAGCGCCGCGTGAGGGCCGCCGTCCTTCAGGGGCCGGGCCAGATCGTGCCCGCCGACTGGCCGCGGCCGTCCGTGGGTGTCGGCGAGCTGCTCGTGCGCGTGCGTGGGTGCGGGCTGTGCGGCTCCGACATCGCCAAGATCGTGGCGTCCGAGGCGCGGCCGCCGGCCGTCCTCGGCCACGAGGTCGTCGGCGATGTCGTCGAGGCAGGGCCGGGCGCGACGGGCTTCGGCGTCGGGGACCGCGTCGTGGTCGCCCATCACGTGCCGTGCGGGACGTGTCACTACTGCCGGCGCGGGAGCGAGTCGATGTGCCGGGCGTTCAAGACGTCGAACCTCGATCCGGGCGGCTTCGCGGAGTACGTGCGCGTGCCGCCCGCGAACGTGCGCCACGCGACCTTCCGCATCCCCGACCACCTCACGGACGAGGAGGCGTCGTTCGTCGAGCCCCTGGCGTGCTGCGTGCGCGCCGTCGATCGCGCGCGCGTGGAGCCGGGCGACACCGTCGTGGTGGTGGGCCTGGGGTCGATCGGCTGTCTCTTCGTGCAGCTCGCGCGCCGGGCCGGCGCGACCGTGATCGGCGTCGACCCGCTCGCCGCGCGCACGACGCTGGCGCGCGACCTCGGCGCCCGCGCGGCCGGCGACGCCGCCACCGTCGACGCCGCCGCGCGCGAGGCGAGCGACGGTCGCGGCGCCGATCACGTGATCGTCACCGGCGGCGGCGCCGAGGTGCTGCCGTGGGCGGCCGGGGTCGTGCGGGACGGCGGCAGCCTGCACGTGTTCGCCGGTGGCCCCGGCGACGGCCTCCCGCTCCCGCTGGCCACGCTCTACCATCGCGAGCTGACGATCACGTCGACGTACTCGTCGTCGCCGGCGACGCTGGCGCGCGCCTTCTGGCTGCTCGCGGCCGGCAAGATCGAGGTCGACCGGCTGATCAGCCATCGCCTGCCGCTGGCGCGGCTGGCCGAGGGGGTCGATCTGATGCGCCGCCGCGAGGCGCTGAAGGTGTATGTGACCCCATGAGCACCATGCGCGCGATGGTGTTCCACGGCCCGGGCGACCTCCGCGACGAGCGGGTGCCCGTGCCCACGCCCGGCCCCGGGGAGATCGTCCTGCGCGTGGACGCCGCGCTCACGTGCGGCACCGACGTCAAGACGCTGCGGCGGGGCCACCCCGTGATGATCCCGCACGTGCCGACCGTGTTCGGGCACGAGTTCGCGGGGCGCGTGGCGGCGGTCGGCGCCGGTGTGCGGAGCGTGCGCGAGGGCGACCACGCCGTCGCCGCCAACTCGGCGCCCTGCCGGGTGTGTCCGCTCTGCCGCGCCGGCCGACCGAACCTCTGCGAGGACCTGCTCTTCGTCAACGGCGCCTACGGCGAGTTCATCGCGCTGCCGCCGCGCCTCGTCGACGCCAACCTCGTCCGCCTGCAGCCGGCGACCGCCGCCGCGCGTGCGGCCTTCGCCGAGCCGCTGGCCTGCGCACTGGGCGGCGTCGAGCGCGCGCGGGTGGAGGGCGGCCAGACCGTCGTGGTCTTCGGCCACGGGCCGCTCGGCTGCCTGCTCGCGATGGTCGCGGCTGCCCGCAAGGCGCGGGTGATCATGGTCGGCAAGCGGGGCTGGCGCCTGGAGCGCGTGCGCCGCCTCGGCCTCGCCGAGGTCCTCGACGCCACCGCCACGGACGACGTCGTGACCGCCGTGCGGGCGGCCACCGCGGGGCGCGGTGCGGAGGTCACCATCGACGCGACCGGCCGGCCGGAGGTCTGGGGCCAGGCCATGGATGCGGTGGGGCGCGGAGGCTGCGTGGTATTCTTTGGTGGATGTGCGCCTGGTACGACGGTCAGCGTGGATACGCGACGGGCGCACTACGAGGAGTTGACCCTCCTCGGGGCGTTCCATCACACGCCTGACCTCATCCGGCGCGCGGTGGAGCTGCTCGAGACCAACGCCGTCGAGCCCGAGGCCCTCATCACCCATCGCAGGGACCTCGGCGGAGTCCGCGAGGCGCTAGAGCTGATGGCGACTGGTGAGGCCCTGAAGGTGTTGATCGAGCCATGACGTATCACCTGACCGGCGGTCTCGCCGCGCTCCTCGTCGTGCTGGCGGCCTCGTCGGCGTACGCGTTCGAGCCCGTCGCGGCGTTCCACAAGGGCGCGTTCGTCATCTCGCCCGAGTTCGCCTATGGGCAGCAGGCCAACGTCGAGCACATGACCGAATTCTCGGACGTCGAGTTCGTGAACGCCGGCGTCCGCTTCGGATGGCTGCCGTTCGCGCCGGCCGGCCCGGGCCCGCTCTTCGGCGCCTTCGAGGTCGGTCTCGAGCCCCTCTACCAGCGCTACCTCGAGCCGAAGGACGCCTTCTTCGCCGGCCTCGGCGTCACCGGGCGGTACCACTTCCTGTCGCTGGGACGCTTCGTGCCCTACGCGGAGTTGGCGGGCTTCGCCGGCGGGACCGATTTGCGGATCCCCGAGATAGACTCGGACTTCACGTTCCTGGTGTGGGCCGGCGCCGGTGCGTCCTTCTTCATCACCGACCGGGCGGCGCTCTACGCGGGCTACCGCTGGACGCACGTCTCCAACGGCAACACCAAGGAGCCGAACCGCGGTTTCGAGGCGCACACCGGCGTGGTCGGCGTATCCTTCTTTTTCAAGTGAGGGTTGCATGAAGGCCCCGATCTCCGAGATTCTCCTCGCCGGCCCGCGCGGGTTCTGCGCGGGCGTCGAGCGCGCCATCGACATCGTCGAGGTCGCGCTGTCGGTGTGTCCGCCGCCGGTCTACGTCCGCCGCGAGATCGTGCACAACCGCCTCGTGGTGGAGACGCTGCGTCAGAAGGGCGCCATCTTCGTGGACGAGCTCGACGAGGTGCCGGACGACGCCACCGTGATCTTCAGCGCGCACGGCATCTCGCCGGCGGTGCGCGAGGAGGCCCGCCGGCGGGGGCTGCGCGTCATCGACGCGACGTGCCCGCTGGTGACCAAGGTGCACCTCGAGGCGATCCGCTACGCCCGCGAGGGCTACTCGATCATCCTCATCGGCCACGAGGACCACGACGAGGTCATCGGTACGCTGGGCGAGGCCCCCGAGCGCATCGTGGTGGTGGACAGCGTGGAGGAGGTCGAGCGGCTCGAGCTGCCCGACCCCGACAAGGTCGCCTACCTCACGCAGACCACGCTGTCGGTGGACGACACCCGCGACGTCATCGAGGCCCTGCGTCGGAAGTTCCCCAAGATCGTCGGCCCCTCGCGCGACGACATCTGCTATGCGACGCAGAACCGCCAGACCGCGGTGAAGCGGCTGGTCGACGACGTCGACGTGCTGCTGGTGATCGGCGCCGCCAACAGCTCGAACGCCAAGCGGCTGGTCGAGGTCGCGCAGACCGCCGGCACCCAGGCCTACCTGATCAACGACGTGGGCGACATCCGACCCGAGTGGCTGCAGGGCGCGGCGCGCGTCGGCATCACGGCCGGAGCCTCCACGCCCGAAATCCTGGTATCGCAGGCGGTGGCGACGCTGCGCACCGAGGGCGTGAAGGTCCGCGAGGTCCACGTGGTCGAGGAGGACGTGCGGTTCGCGCTGCCCCAGGAGCTGACGCAGACCGCCCGCGACCGCGGCCTCACGCTGCCGGAGCGGACGGCGATGCGGCGATCGATCTGACCCGGAGGGGGGCTTTGCCCCCCTTCCGGCGGTCGTCGCGCGGCTGACGCCGCGCTCCTCCCTGCCTCCCCCAGGACAGGATCGCGCCGGCGAAGCCGGCGCTCGAACGTGGACGTACAATCCGCGAGGAGGTCATGCCGTTGAAGCACGTGCTTCCCGCCCCGACGCTACTCACGCTCGTCCTCTTGGCGATGGTCATCGCTCCCGTCCCGGCACCCTCGGCGCAGGTCGAAGAGAAGCGGTTGATCGACAATGAGCGGGTCATGGTGGTGGAGTTTGTGTTTCCGCCGGGGTTTCGGGGGGAGGAGCATGAGGCGCCGGTGGACGAGTTCGCGTATGTGATCGAGGGGGAGTTCGCGGTGGTGACGAAGGGGAAGGGGAAGAACGTCGTCCGGCGGGGCGAGGTCGAGTGGGCGCCGCGGGGCGTCGTGCACTACTCGGTGAACGAATCCAAGAAGCCGGCACGCGTTCTCGTCGTGCTGCTGAAGGGACGGTGAGCGTATGCGTCTGGTGACCTACCGCAAGGGATCCTCCAAGCCCCGGGTCGGCGCGCTCGTCGACGACGCCGTGCTGGAGCTGGGCGCGCTCGCGGCCGACCTGGCGAAGGAGCGCGGCACGGTGCGCCGGGGGCGCGGCTTCCCCAAGACGATGCTGGAGCTGATCCAGGGCGGCGCCGACGCGCTCGGCCTGGCCCGCGAGGCGCTCGGCCACGGCGAGGCCATGATCAAGCGCGACGGCGTCGCCGCGCTCGTCGAGCGCAAGCTCGGCGCACCGGCGGCCAAGGTGCGTCTGGAGGCGCCGATCCCGCGCCCGGCGCGCAACGTCTTCTGCCTGGGGCGCAACTACAAGGAGCACGCCGCCGAGCGGGGCGCCGAGGCGCCGCCGCATCCCGTGTACTTCACGAAGGCGCCTGAGACCGTCGTGGCGCCGGGGGCGAAGGTCATCCACCACGCGGCAACGAAGGAGCTCGACTACGAGGTCGAGCTCACCGTCGTGATCGGCACCGCCGGGCGCGACATCCCGCGCGAGCAGGCGCTCGCGCACGTCTTCGGCTACACGATCATCAACGACGTGACCGCCCGCGACCTCCAGAAGCGCCACGGGCAGTGGTTCAAGGGCAAGTCGATGGACACCTTCTGCCCGATGGGCCCGGTGCTCGTCACCGCCGACGAGATCCCCGACCCGCAGGCGCTGAGCGTGGCCATGCGGATCAACGGCGAGACCCGCCAGTCGAGCCACACCTCCAAGATGATCTTCCCGGTCGACGAGTGCATCGCCGTCCTCTCCCAGGGCTTCACGGTGCTGCCGGGCGACGTCATCGCCACCGGCACGCCCGAGGGCGTCGGCGCCGCGCTCGGCAAGTTCCTGAAGGCCGGCGACAAGATGGAGGCCGAGGTCGAGCGGATCGGCGTGCTGACGAACAAGGTCGCCGCGCCCACGGATTCCCGCGCATGAGCTTTGTCAGTCACGTCGAGTGCACGGTCTGCGGTCATCGTCACGACGCCAAGCAGCCGCTCACGGTCTGTACGCAGTGCGGTCAGATGCTGGCCGTGCGCTACGACCTCGAGCGCGTGAAGGCATCGGTGACGAAGGAGGCGCTCCGGCCGCGGCCGGCGGGGATGTACCGCTTCCGCGAGCTGACCCCGCTCGACGACGGTGAGGCGCCGGTGACGCTCGGGGAGGGCGGCACGCCGCTGCTGCCGCTGCCGCGTCTGGCCGCCCACCTCGGGCTCCGTCACCTGTGGGGCAAGGACGAGGGGCAGAACCCGACCGGCTCGTTCAAGGCGCGCGGCCTCGGCATGGCGGTCACGAAGGCGCGCACGCTCGGGGCGCGGGGTGTCATCCTCCCCTCGGCGGGGAACGCGGGCGGCGCCGCCGCGGTGTACGCGGCGGCGTGCGGCCTGCCGTGCGCGGTCATCGTGCCCCGCGCCACCCCGCCCGCCGCGATCGCCGAGGCGGCGATCGCGGGCGCGGCGGTCTTCACGATCGACGGCACCATCGCGACGGCCGGCCGCGTGGTGGCCCGGGTCGCACCCGAGCTCGGGTGGTTCGACCTGTCCACGCTCAAGGAGCCCTACCGGCTGGAGGGCAAGAAGACGATGGGGCTCGAGCTGGCCGAGCAGCTCGGCTGGACGCTTCCCGACGTCCTCTTCTATCCCACCGGCGGCGGCACGGGCCTCGTCGGCATCCCGAAGGCGTTCGACGAGCTGCGGGCGCTGGGCTGGGTCACCGGCCGCACGCGCTTCGTCGCGGTGCAGGGCGACGGCTGCGCCCCCGTGGTCAAGGCCTTCCACGAGGGCGCCGACAACACGGTCCCGTGGGAGAACCCGGCCGTCACCGACGCGCCCGGCCTGCGCGTGCCGTCGCCGTTCGCCGGCCGCCAGATGCTCAAAATCCTGCGCGACTCGGGCGGGGACGCCGTGGCCGTGAGCGAGCGCGCGCTCACCGAGGGCCAGCGGCTCCTGGCCCGGCTGGAGGGGATGTGGACCTCGCCCGAGGGCGGGGCCCTGGTGGCGGCGCTGATCGCCATGAAGGAGCGGGGGGCGGTCGCCCCCAACGCCCGCGTCGTCCTGATGCTGACGTGCGCCGGGATCAAGTACGCCCCGCCCGAGCTGCCCACCCCCGTCGATCTCGTCGGCGGCGACGAGGAGATTCGAGCCCAGGTCAGGCGCGCGCTCGCCCCTTAACCCGGTTCCCGTTCGGTGGTAGCATTCGGCCCACCGCATCGTCAGTCCAGGAGGCCGGGTCAATGGCGATCGAGACCGGTAAGATCCGCAACGTCGGTATCGTCGGTCACGGGGGCGTGGGCAAAACCTCGCTGGTCGAGGCGATGCTGTTCGCGGCCGGCGCGGTGACCCGGCTGGGCCGGGTCGACGACGGTACCACCACGACCGACTTCGATCCCGACGAGGTCAAGCGCAAGATCTCGATCAACACCGCGATCGCCCACTGCGACTACAAGGGCCACCACATCAACTTCGTCGACACGCCGGGCTACGGCGACTTCATCGCGGACGCCCGGGCGGGGCTGCGGGTGGTGGAGGCGGCCGTGGTGGTCGTGGACGCGGTGGCCGGCGTGCAGGTGCAGACCGAGAAGGTCTGGAAGTTCGCGAGCGAGTTCGAGCTGCCGCGCGCCGTCGTCGTCAACCGGCTCGACCGCGAGCGGTCGGACTTCTTCCGCACGCTGGAGTCGCTCGGCCGCCGGCTCAAGGGTCGCATCGTGCCGGTGCACATCCCGGTCGGCGAGGAGAGCGGCTTCCGCGGCTTCGTCGACCTGGTGACCCAGCGCGCGACCCTGTTCGCCGACGGCAAGGTCAGCGAGGCCGCCATCCCGGCGGAGGCGGCCGACCGCGTGAAGGAGTGGCGCGAGAAGCTCGTGGAGGCCGCGGCCGAGACCGACGACGACCTCCTCGCCAAGTACCTCGAGGAGGGCTCGCTGGCCGAGCCGGAGATGCTCACGGCGCTGCGGGCCGGCATCAGCCAGGGTAAGATCGTGCCCGTGCTGTGCGCCGCCGCCCCCAAGGGCATCGGCAGCCAGGCACTCCTCGACCTCATCGTCCACGAGTTCCCGTCGCCGGCCGACCGCGGCGAGGTCGGCGGTACCGACCTCAAGGCCAAGCAGGCCGGGACGCGCGCGCCCGATGCGAAGGCGCCGGTGAGCGCGCTCGTCTTCAAGACGCTGTCGGACCCGCACATCGGCAAGCTCACGCTCTTCCGCGTCTACTCGGGCACGCTGCGCAGCGACTCCACACTGCTCAACACCGGGCGCGGCGTGCGGGAGCGGATGGGCCACGTCTCGTGGCTGCAGGGCAAGACCCAGAAGAACGTGGAGACGCTCGGGCCCGGCGAGATCGGCGTGGCTCAGAAGCTGAAGGAGACCCAGACCGGCGACACGCTCGGCGACGAGGCGCAGCCCTTCGAGCTGCCCCGCATCACGTTCCCGGAGCCGGCGATCAACTTCGCCGTCCAGCCCAAGACGCGCGGCGACGAGGACAAGATCTCCAACGCGCTCGCCCGCATCGCCGAGGAGGATCCGACCGTCCACCACCACTTCGATCCGGAGACGAAGCAGCTCCTCATCTCCGGGGTCGGCAGCCTGCACGTCGAGATGACGGTCGAGCGCATGAAGCGCAAGTACAACGTCGACGTCACGCTGCTGCCACCGCGCATCCCCTACAAGGAGACGGTGAAGGGGCGGGCGGAGGGACAGGGCAAGTACAAGAAGCAGACGGGCGGCCGCGGCCAGTACGGCGACACCTGGCTGCGGGTGGAGCCCATGGTCCGCGGCGCCGGCTTCGAGTTCGTCGACGACATCTTCGGCGGGGCGGTGCCGCGCAACTTCATCCCGTCGGTGGAGAAGGGCGTTCGCGACTGCATGAAGAAGGGCATCCTCGCCGGCTACCCCGTCGTCGATCTCAAGGTCACGCTCTACGACGGCTCCTACCACGACGTGGACTCGTCGGACATGGCGTTCCAGATCGCCGCGTCCATGGGCCTGCAGAAGGTCTTCATGGACGCCCACCCGATCCTGCTCGAGCCCGTCATGAACGTCGAGGTCACGACGCCGGCCGAGGTTGCCGGCGACATCATCGGCGACATGAACTCCCGGCGCGGGCGGATCGCCGGCATGGAGCCGAGCGGCGAGACCGCCGTCGTCCGGGCGTCGGTCCCGATGGCCGAGATGCTCACCTACGAGTCGAGCCTGCGCAGCATGACGGGCGGCCGCGGCGGCTACTCCATGGAGTTCTCCCACTACGAGGAGGTCCCCTCCTTCCTGGCCGACAAGGTCGTGAAGGACGCCAAGACCGAGAAGGAGAAGGCCGAGAAGCACTGAGGCGGCGGCCACCGGGCGTAGAATAGGAGCCCTCATGATCTTCCAGCAGATCGTCAACGAGGACTCCGGCTGCCTGTCCTACCTGATCGGCTGCGGGGAGTCGGGGCACGCGATCGTCGTCGACCCCGGGCGGGACCGCGTGGGCGAGTACCTGCGGCTCGCGCGCAAGAAGGGGCTGCGCATCGCCCACATCCTCGAGACGCACACCCACGCCGACCACATCTCCGGCAACCGTGACCTGGCCGCGGCCACGCAGGCCGCCATCCACGTCCACCCCGCCGCCGGTGTGGCCTTCGAGCACGCGGCGCTGCGCGACGGCGGCACCGTCCGCGTCGGCAACGTCGAGCTGCGCGTCGCCCACACCCCGGGCCACACGCCGGACTCGGTCTGCCTCTTCGTGACCGACCACGCTCGCAGCGCGGAGCCGTGGTTCGTCCTCACCGGCGACCTGCTCTTCGTCGGCTCCGTCGGCCGTCCGGACCTGGGCGGCGCCACCGCGGCCGAGGACATCTGGGACAGCCTCCGGCGTGTGCTGCTGCCGCTCGACGATCTCGTCGAGATCTATCCGGCCCACGGCGCCGGCTCGTCGTGCGGCAAGGCGATGTCGGCCAAGGCCGGCTCGACCATCGGCTTCGAGCGCCGCTTCAACCCCGCCTTCCGCTACGACGACAAGCGCGCGTTCGTCAGCTTCATCATGGACGGCATCCCGCCCAAGCCGGCCTCGTTCGACAAGATCGTCGCCAAGAACAAGGGGCTGGTCGCGCTCGCCGCCGCCAAGCCCCGGCCGTACTCCGCGCGGGAGGCGCGCGAGGCCATCGCGCAGGGCGCGTTCGTGCTCGATCTGCGCGAGGTCGACGCCTTCGGCGAGGGGCACGTGCCGGGCGCGATCAACGTCTGGCTCGACGGTCCGCAGTTCGCCGAGCGCGTGGCGGGCCTGGCCCCGGCCGGCGCGCCGATCCTCCTGCTGGGCGCGCCCTCCGACGTCGACCGCGCGGTGACGACGCTCTCGCGGGTGGGCGTCGACGACGTCGTCGGCTTCCTGCAGTGGGGCATGGTCGAGTGGCGGAGCGAGGGCTTCCCGGTGGAGACCGTGCCGCAGATCACCGTGCACGACCTCGCGGCCTGGCTCGAGGAGGGCCGCGACGTCGTGGTCATCGACGTGCGCGAGCCGTCGGAGTGGGACGACGGTCACATCGACGGCGCCCTGCACCTGCCGATGTTCGAGGCGGTCGCGCGCCGGGCCGAGGTGCCCGACTCCCGGCCCAAGGCGGTGCTGTGCGCCGGCGGCCTGCGCTCGAGCGCGGTGATCGGGGCGCTGCAGCGCCACGGCATCGGCGGCTTCCACAACGTCACCGGCGGCATGGCGGCCTGGGTCAAGGCCGGCTACGGAATCACACGCCAGCGTGACCGGGCCGCCGTCCCGGCCGCGACCGACGGGGCGGCCGGGCCCGGCGTGGTGGTGGACTGTCGCGGGCTGTCGTGCCCGTGGCCGAGCATGAAGGTCTCGAAGGCGATCGACGAGGTCGCGCTCGGGGGCCTGCTCGAGGTTCTCGCCACCGATCCCGGCGCCCCCGCGGACCTCGAGGGCTTCGCCCGCCGCACGGGGCACCGCATCGTCGAGCAGTCGCAGGTCGGCGGCGTGTTCAGGTTCGTCGTGCAGCGCGCGCAGTGACCGGCCCCGCCTTCTCGGCGCAGTACGCCGCGGTCTTCGGCCGTCCGTGGCCCGTCTGGGGCGCGGCGATCCTCGTGGCCACCGTCAACGTGTTCCTCTTCGCGTTCGACCGGCCGTGGACCGCCTCCGACGGGCTGCGCAACTGGGGCGACTGGGTGCTCACCGGGCTCGGTCTCTCCCACCGTCCCGACCTCGTGGCACCGTGGTTCTACTCGGGGTCGCTGCTGAATCTCGGCGTGCTCTTCGGCGGGCTCACGGCGGCGCTGCTCAGTCGCGAGTTCGCGATCCGGGTGCCGCCGCCTGGCGAGTTCGTGAAGGGGGCCGGCGGCGGGCTCCTCATGGGAATGGGCGCGATGCTCGCCTTCGGGTGCAACATCGGTGGCTTCTTCTCCGCGGTGAGCGCGCTGAGCCTCTCGGGCTTCGGCATGATGCTGGGGCTCGGGCTCGGCGCCTTCCTCGGGCTGCGCTACCTGCTGTGGGAGATGGAGCGGCGGCCGGCGTGGTCGAGCGGCCGGGCCCGCGTCTGGGGCGCGCCGACGGCGGACGCCCCGAGCCGCCAGCCGCTGGTCGGCCTCCTGGTGATCCTTGTCCTCGTCGCGCTCCCGTTCGTCTACGCCCGTGGCGGCTATCACGCCCAGGGCGTGTTCCTGCTGTTCGGCGTGGCGTTCGGCGTGATCTTCCAGCGCTCGCGCTTCTGTCTCGTGCGCGCGTTCCGCGAGCCGTTCATGACCGGCGACGGCGAGCACACGCGCGCGGCCGCGCTCGCCCTGGCGGTGAGCACGCTCGGCTTCGCCATCCTGAAATTCACCGACCTCAAGGACCGGGGCGACTGGGTGTTCGCCGGTGCCGGGCTCGGTGCGCTGCTCGGCGGCACCCTCTTCGGCGTCGGCATGACGCTCGCCGGCGGCTGCGGCGCCGGCTCGATCTGGCGGGCGGGCGAGGGGCAGGTCAAGCTGTGGGTGGCGCTGGCCGGCTTCGCGCTCGGCGCCTCGCTCGCGCGACTGGCGCTCGTGCAGGCCGGGGCGCTCGGCAAGCTCGGCTGGGCGGTCTTCCTGCCATCGGTCGTCGGCTGGGGGGCCGCCCTCGTGCTCACGCTGGCCGTGCTGGCCGCGTGGGCGCTGGCCGCGACGTGGAACGAGGACTCGCGCGCGCTCAGCGCGCTGGATTGAGACGCGGCGCGCACGACTCTGCTATTTTACCGACGGCGTTCACGAGGAGGACACGGTCGATGACACGAATGACGCGCAGGGAGTTCCTGAGAGCATCGGGAACGGGCGCCGGGGCGCTCGCGGTGGCGGGCCTGCCCGGCTGCGCGCTGTTTCGCGGCGAGACCGCGCCCACCAGCCAGCGTCGCGTCGTCGTCGTCGGCGGCGGCTGGGGTGGTGCCACCGCCGCCAAGTATGTCCGGCTCGCCGATCCCACGATCGACGTGGTGCTGCTCGAGCCCAACCGCAAGTTCGTCTCGTGCCCGTTCAGCAACCTGGTGCTCAGCGGCGTCCGCGGCATCGGCCAGCTCACCTTCGGCTACGGCGGCCTGCGCGAGTACGGCGTCAAGGTCCGGCACGAGGCCGCCACCGCGATCGAGCCCGACGCCCGCCGCGTCCGCGTGGGCGACGGGACGCTCACGTACGACCGGCTGATCGTCGCCCCCGGGGTCGACTTCCTCGTGGACCAGGTCGAGGGGCTCCAGGCCGCCGGCGACAAGGTCCTGCACGCGTGGAAGGCCGGACCGCAGACGGTCGAGCTCGCCCGGCAGCTCCGCGCGATGCCCGACGGCGGCGTCTTCGTGCTGACGGTGCCGCCGGTCGCGTACCGTTGCCCGCCCGGGCCTTACGAGCGCATCTGCCAGGTGGCCTGGTACCTCAAGAACAACAAGCCCAGGGCCAAGCTGATCGTGCTCGACGCCAACCAGAACATCGTCTCCAAGACCGCCCTGTTCCGCGCGGCCTGGCAGGCGTACCCGAACATCGAGTACCGCGCCTCGAACAAGGTCGTGAAGGTCGATCCCGGAGCGCGCGAGGTCACCACCGACTTCGGCGACAAGGTCCGCTACGACGTCGTCAACCTGATCCCACCGCAGCGGGCCGGCGCCATCGCCGTCCAGGCCGACCTCGTCGGCGCCGACAAGCGGTGGTGCGAGGTCGATCACGTCACGTACGAGTCGGTGAAGCACCGCAACGCGCACGTCATCGGCGACGCCACCATCGGCCTGCCAGTGCCGAAGTCGGGCACGATCGCCAACGCGATGGGGAAGATCTGCGCCAACGCCGTCGCGAGCCTCATGGGCGGGCGGCCGGCGCCGCAGGTGCCGCCGCTGAACACGTGCTACTCGTGGGTAAACGACCGCGAGGTCATGGCCGTCGTCAACGCCTACAAGATCGAGAACGGCAAGGTCGTGCAGGTCGAGCAGAAGCTCACGCCGGGGGCGTCCACGCTCTATGCCCAGCATGCCGAAGGCTGGGCGCGATCCATCTGGACGGACATTCTCGGGTAGCCGGGCGATGAAAACCGGCCATCTGCGTCGTTGCCTCCTCGCTCCTCCCTGCGGCGTGGGCGGCCCACGCCTCAGTCGTCGCTCGTCGGCGCCTAGCATCTGGCCGGTTTTGATCGCCCTGACAGTCGAATCGCGTTGGTTGTCCGGACAATCGATCGGAGGATCGCGATGAGCCGAATAGTGTTCGCGGCAGTCGTCTTCGGACTCGCGCTCGCGTGGGCGGCGGGGGTGGGGGCGGGGCCGTTGGATGAGGTGGGGTATGCGAAGACGGTGACGTGTAGTGGGTGTCATGGGTTTAATGGGAATAGTCGGGTGGAGGCGGTGCCGATCCTGGCGGGGATGTCGACGGAGTACTTCAAGAAGGCGATCGAGGACTATGCGACGGGCAAGCGGCCGTCGGCGGAGATGGAGCCGTTCGCCAAGCAGGTGAAGCTGCTCGGGGTCGACGAGGTCGCGGCGTTCTTCGCCGCCCAGAAGCGCCAGCCGGCCTCCCCGAAGCCCGACCGCTCGGCGGTCGAGCGGGGGCGCGCCGCCGCCGGGCAGTGCGCGGCCTGCCATGGCCCCGAGGGGCAGGGCGATCCCGCCAAGCTCGTGCCGCCGATCGCCGGCCAGCCCACGACGTATATCCGGAACCAGCTCCTGCTCTTCAAGACGGACAAGCGGAGCCCGGGCGACGAGGCCCTCACCAAGATGAAGGCGGTCCTCAAGAGCGTGCCCGACGAGACGCTGGCCGATCTGGCCGCGTACTATTCCAGTCTGAAGTAGCCTCGATCGCGTGACGGTTCCGCTCGCGCTGACGCTGACGTCGCTGGGCTTCGTCGGCGCCTCCATCGCCGGCCTGCTCGGCGTGGGCGGCGCCATCGTCATGGTCCCGCTCCTGCTGTACGGTCCGCCCCTGCTGGGATTGCCCGGGCTCGACATGAAGGCGGTGAGCGGTATCACGATGGTGCAGGTGCTGGCCGCCGCCGGCTCCGGGGTGATCGCGCACCACCGCATGCGGGCCGTGCACGGCGAGCTGGCCGGGCTCGGGGGGATCTCGATGGCCGCGGGGTCGCTCGTCGGCGCGCTGGCCTCGCACCTGCTGAGTCCCCGCGGGCTGCTGCTGGTCTTCGCGCTGATGACGACCATCGCGCTGGTCGTCCTGTTCTTCCCGACGGAGACGGCCGGCCAGCCGATCTTCGCGGAGCAGGTCACGATCTCGCGGCAGCGCGCGGTCGGGGTGTGCGTCGCCGTGGGCCTCGGCGCGGGGCTGGTGGGGGCCGGCGGCGCCTTCCTGCTGGTGCCGACGCTCATCGTGATCGTGGGCGTGCCCATCCGCGTGGCGATCGGCAGCTCGCTGGCGATCACGGCCATGTCGGCCGCGGCCGGCTTCGTGGGCAAGGCCGCCACCGGCCAGATCCCGTGGGTGCCGGCCCTGCTGGTCGCGGTCGGGGCGCTACCGGGCGCGCAGCTCGGCGCCCTGGTCAGCCGGCGACTGTCGGGCGGACGGCTACGGGGCGTACTCTTCGTCATCGTGCTGCTGACGGCGATCCGCGTGTGGTGGGACCTGCTCGCATCGTGACGAGGGGAGGGTGACAGCGGCGTGCGCTACGGCTTCGTGATCGATCACCGGCGGTGCATCGGCTGCCACGCCTGCACCGTGGCGTGCAAGGAAGAGAACCGGGTGCCGCTGGGGGCGTTCCGGACCTGGGTGAAGTACGTCGAGAAGGGCACGTTTCCGGACACGCGGCGGTACTTCTCGGTGCTCCGCTGCAACCACTGCGACGACGCGCCGTGCGTCACGATCTGCCCCACGGTGGCGCTCTACCGCCGCCCCGACGGGATCGTCGACTTCGACCACCGTCGATGTATCGGCTGCAAGTCCTGCATGCAGGCCTGCCCCTACGACGCGCTCTACATCGACCCCACCACTAACACCGCCGCCAAGTGCCACTACTGCGCCCATCGCCTCGAGGTCGGGCTCGAGCCCGCGTGCGTTGTCGTGTGCCCCGAGCGCGCCATCGTCGCCGGCGACCTCGACGATCCGCGCACGGACATCGCGCGGTTGGTGGCGCGCGAGCAGGTCGAGGTGCGCAAGCCGGAGCAGGGGACGCGGCCCAAGGTGTTCTACGTCGGCGCCGACTCCTCCGCGCTGACGCCGCCGCTGCAGCAGCCGGCGCCGACGTTCATGTTCAGCCAGCGGCCGGCGGCCGAGGCCGACCTGGTCCGGATGGTCGCCGCGCTGCAGGCCCAGGAGCCCGGGCCCGGCGGCACGCTGAGCCGGCCCGTCTACGACGCCCCGCACGCGCCCCGCCCCTGGGGCGGGCGCGTCTCGGCCTACCTGTGGACGAAGTCGATCGCGGCCGGCGCCCTGCTGGTCGCCGCGTTCGGCGGCTGGGACACGCTCTACACCATCGTCGCGCCGGCGCTGAGCCTGCTCTTCCTCGTGCTGACGACGCTGCTGCTCGTGTTCGACCTCAAGCGCCCCGACCGGTTCGCCTACATCCTGCTCAAGCCGAACTGGCGCTCGTGGCTGGTCTGGGGCGCGTGGATCCTCCTGGCGTTCGGCGCCGCCGGCGGCGTGTGGCTGCTCGGGGGGCTCGCCGGTCATCGCGCGACGATGACGTGGATCACCCTGCCCGCGATGGTGCTCGCGCTCGCGGCCGCGGGGTACAGCGCGTTCCTCTTCGGGCAGGCCGAGGGGCGCGACTTCTGGCAGAGCCCGCTCGTGCTGCCCCACCTGATCGTCGCCGCCGTCGTCGCCGGCAGCGCGGCGCTCATCGTGGCCACGACGGTCCTCCGCTGGCCCGGCGCCGACGAGCTGGCGCCGATCCTCGTCGTCGCGCTGGTGCTGCATCTCGTGCTGCTGGCGCTGGAGCTGTTCAGCCGACATCCCGTGCACGACGTCGCGCTGGCGGCCCGCCTCATCACGCGCGGCGCGTATCGCGCCCACTTCTGGGCGGGCGTCGTGGTCGCGGGCGGGCTGGCGCCGATCGCGCTCTCGTTCGTCGCCGCCAGCCTGGACGTGGACGTGCTGGCGCTCATCGCGGCGCTGCTGGCCCTCGGCGGCCTGTGGCTCTGGGAAGATCTCTGGGTCAAGGCCGGCCAATCGGTGCCGCTGAGCTGAGGGAACCAACATGGAATCGTTCACTCCGTTGCATCCGGCGGCGCGTGAGCTGCCGCCGCGCGAGGGCGGGCTCGCCGCGTACCCGCCGGTCGAGCGCTGGAACGACTGGGAGGAGTACGACCCGATCGCGTGGCCCGAGAAGGTCAAGCGGCGGTACGAGCTGATCCCGACCATCTGCTTCAACTGCGAGGCGGCGTGCGGGCTGCTCGCCTACGTCGACCGCGACACGCTGAAGATCCAGAAGTTCGAGGGCAACCCGGTGCACCCGGGCAGCCGGGGCCGCAACTGCGCCAAGGGCCCGGCCACGCTGAACCAGGTGCAGGATCCCGAGCGCATCCTCTATCCGCTCCGGCGCAAGGGGCCGCGCGGGGGCGGGCAGTGGGAGCGCGTGACCTGGGACGAGGTGCTCGACGACATCGGCGCGCGCATCCGGAAGGCGCTCGTGGAGGGCCGCCCCAAGGAGGTCATGTACCACCTCGGCCGGCCCGGCCACGAGCTCGTGTACCTGCAGCGGGTCTTCCACGCGTGGGGCATCGACGGCCACAACAGCCACACCAACGTTTGCTCCGCCAGCGCCCGGGCCGGCTACGCCTTCTGGCACGGGATGGACCGGCCCTCGCCCGATCACGCCAACGCGCGCTTCATCCTGCTGCTCTCCTCGCACCTGGAGACGGGCCACTACTTCAACCCCCACGCCCAGCGGATCATCGAGGCCAAGGAGCGGGGCGCCAAGGTCGCGGTCATCGACTCGCGCCTCAGCAACACCGCCTCGATGGCCGACTACTGGCTGGCGCCGTGGCCCGGCTCGGAGGCGGCGCTGCTGCTGGCGATGGCCCACGTGCTCATCCGCGAGCACCGCTACGACCGCGAGTTCGTCCGGCGCTGGACCAACTGGGAGGAGTACCTCCGCGAGGAGCGCCCGGACCTGCCGGTGACCTTCGACGCCTTCCACCGCGCCATCGACGAGCTCTACGCCGCCTACACGCCGGAGTTCGCGGCGCGCGAGAGCGGCGTCGCCGCCGAGACGATCGTGCAGATCGCCCGCGCCGTCGGCGACGCGGGCTCCGCGCTGGCGACCCACATCTGGCGCAACACGGCCGCCGGCAACCTCGGCGGCTGGCAGGTCGCGCGCGCGCTGGAGTGGCTGGTCGTGCTGGTCGGGGCCGTGTCGACGCCGGGCGGCACCGCGCCGAGCGCCTGGAACAAGGCCATCCCGGCGCCGCCCATGATGCCGCCGCCGGGCAAGGTGTGGAGCGAGCTGCTGATGCCGAAGGAGTACCCGCTGGCCTTCTTCGAGATGAGCTTCCTGCTCCCGCACCTGCTGCGGGAGGGGCGCGGCAAGCTCGCGACGTACTTCACGCGGGTCTACAACCCCGTGTGGACGAACCCGGACGGGCTGTCGTGGATCGAGATGCTCACCGACGAGGCCAAGATCGAGCGCCACGCCTGCCTGACCCCGGTGTGGAGCGAGACGGCGTGGTTCGCCGACTACGTGCTGCCCATGGGCCACGCCTCCGAGCGCCACGACCTCATGTCGCAGGAGACGCACGCGGCGCGCTGGATTGGGTTCCGCCAGCCGGTGCTGCGCGTCGCGCTCGAGAAGCGCGGCAAGACCTTCGACCTGACCTGGCAGGCCCACGAGGCGGCCGGCCTCGGACAGGTGTGGGAGGAGGACGAGTTCTGGATCGAGCTGTCGTGGCGGATCGATCCCGACGGCGCCCTCGGCATCCGGAAGTACTTCGAGTCGCCCTACCGTCCCGGCCAGAAGCTCCGGATCGAGGAGGTCTATCGCTGGATGTTCGAGAACAGCGTGCCGGGGCTGCCGGAGGCGGCCAGGACGGAGGGGCTGGCGCCGCTGGAGTACATGCGGAAGTACGGCGCCTTCCTCGTCGAGGACAACGTCTACCGCACGCACGAGCAGCCGCCGTCCGCGAAGGACCTGGACGGCGCCACCGTCGATCCGGTCACGAAGGTCATCAGCAAGGGCGGTGCGGCGGTCGGCGTCGAGATCGACGGCCGCGCGTGCGGCGGCTTCCCGACGCCGTCGCGCAAGCTGGAGTTCTTCTCGAAGACGCTCAAGGACTGGAAGTGGCCCGAGCAGGCCGTCCCCGGCTACATCCGCAGCCACATCCACTGGTCGAACATCGACCGCGCGAAGGGCGAGATGGCGCTGCTGCCGACCTTCCGCCTGCCGACGCTGATCCACACGCGCTCGGGCAACGCGAAGTGGCTCTACGAGATCTCGCACACGAATCCCCTGTGGATCCACCCCGACGACGCCCGGCGTCTCGGCGTGAGCACCGGCGACCTCCTCAAGATCGCCACGGCGATCGGCTTCTTCGTCGACAAGGTCTGGGTGACCGAGGCGATCCGTCCCGGCGTCGTCGCCTGCTCGCACCACCTGGGGCGGTGGCGGCTCGCCGAGTCGACCGGGGGCGAGCGGTGGTCGACGGCGCTGGTCGATCTCAAGCAGGTTGCCCCCGGCCAGTGGCGCATGCGCCAGATCCACGGCGTGCGCCCGTGGACGAGCGACGATCCCGATTCCGAGCGCGTGTGGTGGGAGGACGCCGGCGTCCACCAGAACCTGACGTTCCCGGTGCAGCCCGACCCCGTGAGCGGCCAGCACTGCTGGCACCAGAAGGTCACGGTGACGCGGCCCGGGCCCGACGATCGCTACGGCGACGTCTTCGTCGACACGAACCGCTCGTTCGAGGTGTACCGCGAGTGGCTCGCCAAGGCGCGGCCGGCGCCGGGGCCCGGCAATCTGCGCCGCCCGCTGTGGCTGCCGCGGGCGTTCAAGCCGGACGCGAGCGCGTACCGGCTGGAGTGACCCGGCCGCGCGCGAGGCCGCCCGGCGGCGTCGCGCGCGTTGGCCAACGAGCGAGGACGAGGGCACGGGCTCGGTGAACCGACTGGACCGGACCATCGACGCCGTGAGCACCGCCGCCGGCTGGCTCATCGTGCCGATCACCGTGGCCGTCTCGTACGAGGCGCTCGCCCGCTACGCGTTCCACGCGCCGACCCGATGGAGCTACGAGCTCGGCTACATGCTCTACGGGGCGCAGTTCATGCTGGCGGCCGCCTACACGCTGCTCAGGGGCGGCCACATCCGCACCGACGTGTTCTACGAGCGCTGGTCCCCGAGGACGCGGGCCACGGTCGACGCGGCCTGCTACGTGCTCTTCTTCTTCCCCGGCATGCTGTGCATCCTGTACGCGGGCGCCGTCGAGGCGCAGCACGCGTGGGAGATCGGCGAGCGGACGGGGCTCACGATCGGCGGCGTCCCGGTGCGGATGTACTGGCTCAAGGGGGTCATCCCGCTGACCGCGGCGCTCCTGCTCCTGCAGGGGGTGTCCGAGGTGATCCGGTGCGTGCGGGCGATCCGGGCAAGCCCGTCGTGAGCCCCGAGCTGCTCGGCTTCCTCCTGCTCGGCGTCTTCTTCATCGCGATCTTCGTGGGGTTCCCGATCGCGTTCACGCTGCTGTTCCTGTCGATCGGCTTCGGCTACTGGGCGTTCGGCGACGTCGTCTTCTACCTGACCGTGCTGCACACGATCGGCCTGATGAAGGAGCAGGTGCTCGTCGCCGTGCCCTGTTCATCTTCATGGGGTACCTCCTGGAGGAGGGCGGGCTCATGGAGCGGCTGTTCCACGCCCTCCGTCTGCTGCTGGGACCCGTGCCCGGCTCGCTCTACGTCGCGGTGCTCCTCACCGCCACCATCTTCGGGATCGCCTCCGGGACCGTCGGCGCGACGGTCGCGGTCGTCGCGATCATGGCAGCGCCGACGATGACGCGGGCCGGCTACGACGTCCGGCTGTCGGCCGGCGCCATCACCGCCGGGGGCAGCCTCGGCATCCTGATCCCGCCGAGCGTGATGCTGGTCGTGATGGGACCGATGATGGGCGTGCCGGTGATCGACCTCTACGCCGCCTCGTTCGGTCCGGGCTTCCTCCTCGCCGGCATCTTCATCGTGTGGACCCTGATCCGCTGCCTGATCAATCCGCGCCTCGGCCCGCCGCTGCCGGCCGAGGAACGGGCGATCCCGCTCGGATCCCTCGCCGTCACGCTGCTGCTCGGGATGCTGCCGCATGTCGTCCTCACCGTGGTCACACTGGGACCGATCCTGGCCGGCCTGGCCACGCCGACCGAGGCGGCCGGCGTGGGCGTCGTGGGGACGCTGCTCATGGCGCTCGCCTATCGCACGCTCTCCTGGAAGCAGTTCAAGAGCGCGGTGATCCTGACCGCCCAGCAGTCGAGCATGATGCTGTTCCTGGCGGTCGCCTCGAACGTGTTCGGCGCCGTCTTCACGCGCCTCGGCTCGGCCACCCTGCTGACCGACACCCTGCTCAAGCTGCCGCTGCCGCCCATGGGGACGCTGCTGGTCGTGATGCTGCTGATCTTCCTGCTGGGGTGGCCGTTCGAGTGGCCGACGCTCGTCTTCGTGTTCGTGCCGCTGCTCCAGCCGGCCGTCATGGCCCTGAACATCGACCCGCTCTGGTTCGCCGTTCTCGTCGCCGTGAACTTCCAGACGACGTTCCTGTCGCCACCGCTGGCGACCGCGGCGTACTACCTCAAGGCCGTCGCGCCGGACTGGACGCTGACCGACATCCACTGGGGCATGGCGGAGTTCATGGTGCTCCAGCTGGTCGGGCTGCTGCTGGTCGTGCTGTTTCCTGCCGTCGGACTCTGGTTCCCGCACTGGCTGTACGGCAAGTGAGCGCCATCGTCCATGGCCGGAACTCCGGTCGACGTAGGAGAGTTTGGGAGCATAATGAGCCGGCAAGGGGGGCGGTGATGGCCGAGGGGCGAGGGATGACACGGCGAACGGTGCTCGGGACGCTCGGCGCGGCGGGAGTGGCCGCGGTGGCCGGCGTGCCCGTGATCCCGCGCACGGCGGCGGCGCAGGCGCTCGGGCAGAACGAGAGCGTGGACGCCGCGCTCAAGCGCGTGTTCGGCGGCAAGGCCATGAAGGACGGCAGCGGGATGGTCAAGCTCGACATCCCGCTGATCGCGGAGAACGGCGCGGTGGTGCCGGTGTCGGTCGAGGTCAACGCGCCGATGACGTCGCAGAGCTACGTCAAGCACATCTATGTCGTCGCCGACAAGAACCGCATTCCGATCGTCACGCGCGTCGCGCTCACGCCGGAATCCGGCCAGGCCTACATGGGCGCCAACATCCGACTCGGCGAGACCGGTGACGTGCGGGCCATCGTCGAGCAGAGCGACGGGACGCTGCTGCAGGTCAAGCGCGAGGTCAAGGTGACCGTCGGCGGGTGCGGGGGCTAACGTGTCCGACATCGGCAAGGTCCGGCTGCGGCTGCCGTCGAGCATCAAGGCGGGCGACGTCGTGCGCGTGCGCTGCCTGGTGATCCACCCCATGGAGCGCGTCGAGCGTGACAAGGCCGGCAAGATCATCGACAAGAAGTACCAGTACATCGACAAGGTCACCGTGACGTACCTGGGCAAGACGATCGCCTCGTTCGACACCACCCAGAGCGTCAGCGAGAACCCCTTCTTCGCCTTCGCGTTCAAGGCCACGGACCCGGGCAAGCTCGCCGTGACGTTCCACGACACGCACGGCGCCAAGTACGAGGGCACGGCCGACATCACGTTCGGCTGACGCGCCCGTGGCACGACACGGTACGCGCCGGTGGGTCGCCCTGGCCCTGCTCGCGGTCGGGTGTGCGACGGCGGCCGACCGCCCCGACTACTCCACGGTGCCCCGCTGGACCACGCGGTCCATTCCCGAGGCGCGCGGCGACGTCCGCGTCGAGCCCGACGGCCGTCGCGTGGCGGTGCGCTACCGGGGCTGGACCAGCCGGGACTACGGCGGCTTCCGCACCTACGCCTACGACGACGCGCGTCCCGACCCGCCGGTGCAGCGCGTCGCGATGCCGTCGGGCGTGACGGGCGACCCGGTGAAGGGTCGGGCGCTGTTCCTCGATCGCGCGAAGGGGCCGTGCACGGGCTGCCACCTCGTCCCCGGTGACGACGTCTGGCCGGCCGGCAGCGTCGGCCCCGACCTCTCGCTGGTCGGCGACCGCAAGCTGCCCGACGCGTACCTCTACCAGCAGCTCTGGGACCCGCGCGTGACGTTCCCCGCCACCGTCATGCCGCCGTGGGGCGCGCAGGGGCTCTTTACGTCGGATGAGCTCGTCCACCTGGTCGCGTATCTCCAGACGCTGCGCGGGCCGGCCGCGCCCGAGGCCGATCCCGAGCGGAACCCGTTCACGCGCACCAAGCCCGTCGGGTTCGGGGACAACCTCGACCCGACGAACAACCCGGGGGTCCTGCGCGCGGAGGGCGCCGCGGCGCTGTGGACCACGGCCGGGCCGGCGGGCAAGGCCTGCGCCGGATGTCACGCGGGCGGACCCGCCGCGGCGATGCGCGGCGTGGCGACGCGCTACCCGCGGCACGTCGCGGCCTACCGGCGGGTCATGGCGCTCGAGGACTTCCTCGCGGTGCACGGGCCGGAGACGACCGGCCAGGCGCTGCCGGTCGAGAGCGCAGCGAACGTCGACCTCACGATGCTGATCAAGATGGCGTCCAACGGCCTGCCGGTCGCGGTGGATACGACCAGCGCGCCGGCGCGCGCGGCGCTGACGCGCGGTGCGGCGTCGTTTCACCGGCGCGTCGGGGAGCGCAACCACGCCTGCGCCGACTGCCACACGCCCGAGCGCGGCGCCAACAAGTTCCTGGGCGGACGCCTGCTGGGCGACGTGACCGCCGGGCTCACGCGGCACTTCCCGACCTGGCGCACGAGCCAGAACGACGCGTGGGACATGCGGCGGCGGATGCAGTGGTGCATGACGCCGCTCGGCTCGAACATGCTGCCCGCCGACTCGATCGAGTACGCGGAGCTCGAGCTCTACCTCACGCAGTTCGACAACGGCAAGCCGATGAGCGTCCCGGGCATCCGGCATTGACGGGCGCGGTGGGGCAGGCCGTCCGGCCGCGCGACTGATGGAGGTCACGCGGCGCGATCTCTTCAAGATCGTCGCCACCGCGGCGACCGTCGGCCTCGACACCCGCGCGCTCGCCGACGCGGTGGAGGCGCCGGAGCGGCTGCTCGACGTCGAGGCGCTCGGTAACGTGACGCTGCTCCATCTCACCGACACGCACGCCACGTTGCTGCCGGTGTTCTACCGGGAGCCTGACACGCTGCTGGGGGTGGGGGACGAGCGGGGGAGGCCGCCGTACCTGACCGGGGCGCCGCTGCTCGCCCACTACGGCATCGCGCCGGGGTCGGCGGCGGCGTACGCGCTGACGCCCGTCGACTTCCCTGCGCTGGCGGCGCGGTACGGGCGGCTGGGTGGCTACGCGCACCTCGCGGCGCTGATCAAGCGCGTGCGGACCGAGCGCGCGGGGCGGACGCTGCTGCTCGACGGCGGCGACGCGCTGCAGGGGTCGGCGACGGCGCTGTGGAGCCGCGGCGAGGACATGCTACGGGCGACGAACCAGCTCGGCGTCGAGGTGTTCACCGGGCACTGGGAGTTCACCTACGGGCTCGAGCGCGTGCGCGAGCTCTTCGGCGACCGGGAGCGCCGCGGGCGGTTCGCCGGCGACTTCGTCGCCCAGAACGTGGCCGAGGCCGGCTGGGGCGACCGCGCCTTTCGCCCGTATACGCTGCGCGAGGTCGGTGGGGTGCGGGTCGGCGTCATCGGCCAGGCGTTCCCGTACACGCCGGTGGCGCACCCGCGGCGGTTCGTGGCCGACGTCACCTTCGGCATCCGCGACGACCAGATCCAGGCGCTGGTCGACGAGCTGCGCGACGAGCGGAAGGCCGAGTGCGTCGTGCTCCTCAGCCACAACGGCATCGCGGTCGATCTCAAGCTCGCGAGCCGCGTGAGCGGGCTCGACGTGATCCTGGGCGGCCACACGCACGACGGGCTGCCGCAGCCGATCCGGGTCGGCCGCACGCTCGTCGTCAACTCCGGGGCCCACGGCAAGTTCCTGAGCCGGCTCGACCTCGACGTGCGCGGCGGCCGCGTCGTCGACCACCGCTACCGGCTCCTCCCCGTCCTGAGCCAGACGCTCACGCCCGACCCCGAGATGGCGCGGCTCATCGGCGAGCTCCGCGGGCCGCACGAGGCGCGGCTCGGCGAGCGGCTGGCGGTGTCGGAGTCGCTGCTCTACCGGCGCGGGAACTTCAACGGCACCTTCGACGAGCTGATCCTCGACGCGCTGCTGAAGCGGGCCGATGCCGAGGTCGCGTTCTCGCCCGGGTTCCGCTGGGGCGTCACGCTGGTGCCCGGCCAGGCGATCACGCTCGAGGACGTCTACGCGCACACCGCGCTCACCTACGCCAATACGTGGACGCGCGAGCTCACCGGGCGCGAGATCGTCCTCCTCATGGAGGACGTCGCCGACAACCTGTTCCATCCCGACCCGTACTACCGGCAGGGCGGCGACATGGTCCGGGTGGGTGGGGTGACCTACACGATCGAGCCCGCGCAGCCGATCGGCCGACGCATCCGCGACGTGCGCGTCGGCGGCCGGCCGCTCGATCACGCCCGCCGCTACCGCGCGACGGGCTGGGCCTCGCTGGGCGAGGCCGACGGCCCCGCCGCCTGGGACGTCGTCGCCGACCACCTGCGCGGCCTCAAGCGCATCCGACTCGACCCCCGACCCCGCGTCCGCGTCGTGGGGCCGGGGGACCGCCCATGACCCGCCGAGCGCTCCTGATGCGCTAGAGTAAGCCCATGAAACTCGCGCTGCTGATCCTCATGGTGGTCCTGTCCGCCGTGGCCTCGCCGGCGAGGGCCGCCGACAAGGTGCTCGACGATCTCCTCTTCGACCTGCAGCTCGTGCCGCTGGAGGGGCAGACGCCGCCGCCGTTCGAGCTGGAGCGGCTCGGCGACGGCAAGAAGGTCACGCTCGCGGAGCACCGCGGCCGGCCCGTCCTGCTCTACTTCTGGGCGACCTGGTGACCGTACTGCACGAGGGAGTTGCCCTCGACCATCGAGAAGCTGCACCAGGAGTTCAAGGACGCCGGGCTGGTCGTGCTGCCCATCAGCATCGAGGAGGGGCGGCGCAAGGTCGCCGGCTGGGCGCCGTCCAAGACGCTGACGATGCCGCTGCTGCTCGACCCCGACGGCGACGCCAGCGGCGCCTACCGGATCACCGCCACGCCGACCGTCTTCCTGGTCGGCCGTGACGGCAAGCTGATCGCCAAGGCCCTCGGGACCAAGCCGTGGACCTCCGAGCAGGGCCGCGCGCTGTTCCAGCACCTGCTGCGGAAGTGACCGGTCGATCGTGATCGCGGAGCTCGACACCGACGTCCTGATCCTGGGGGCCGGCGGTGCCGGACTGACGGCGGCGCTGCACGCCGCCGACGCCTCGCCCCGGCTGCGCGTGACCGTCGTCGTGAAGGGCCTGCTCGGCCGCGCCGGCTGCACGCGCATGGTGCAGGGCGGCTACAACGCCGTCCTCACCGAGCCCGACTCGCTCGACGCCCACCTGCTCGACACCCTCGCCGGCGGCGGCTGGATCAACGACCAGGAGCTGGTGTGGACGCTCGTCACCGAGGCGCCGCGGCGCGTGCTCGAGCTCGAGTCGCGCTACGGCTGCCTGTTCGACCGCACGCCGGCCGGGCGCATCCACCAGAAGCCGTTCGCGGGACAGAGCCACGACCGCACGATCCACAAGGGCGACCTCACCGGCATCGAGATCATGAACCGGCTCACCGAGCAGGTGCTGGCGCGGCCGTCGATCGCCGCGCTCGAGGAGTGCCGCGCGGTGGAGCTGCTGCTCGACGACGACGGCCGGGCGGCCGGCGCGCTGCTGCTCGACATGCGCACCGGCGACTTCGTCGCGGCGCGGGCGCGGGCCACGCTGCTGGCCATGGGCGGCGGGCCCACGATGTACCGGGTCATCGCCTGCTCGGCCGACAAGTCGGCCGACGGCATCGCGCTCGCGTACGGGGCGGGGCTGCCGCTGCGGGACATGGAGATGGTGCAGTTCCACCCCACCGGGCTCGTGATCCCCGGCTCGCTCATGACCGGCGCGCTGCTCGAGGAGGGGCTGCGCGGCGCCGGCGGCCACCTGCGCAACGGTCTCGGCGAGCGGTTCATGGCGCGCTACGACGCCGCGCGGATGGAGCGGTCGACGCGCGACCTCGTCTCCCGGGCGTCGTTCCTCGAGGTCGAGGAGGGACGCGGCACGCCCAACGGCGGCGTGTGGATCGACGTCTCGCACCTCGGCGCCGACGTGGTGGAGCGCAACTTCCGTGGCATGGTGAAGCGCTGCCGCGACTTCGGCCGTGACCTCGCCCGCGGGGCGGTCGAGGTCGGGCCCACCGCGCACTTCCTCATGGGCGGCGTCGTCATCGACCCGGCGTGCCGCACGGCCGTCGAGGGGCTGTTCGCCGCCGGCGAGGACACCGGCGGCGTGCACGGGGCCAACCGGCTCGGCGGCAACGGCGTGGCCGAGTCCACGGTGTTCGGGGGCCTCGCCGGCGACGCGATGGCCGCCTTCGTCGCCGACCGTCCGGCCCCGCGTGCCTCGGCGGCGGCGTGGCGGGCGACCGCAGAGGCGCTGAACGCGCCGCTGGCGCGACCGGCCGGGCCCGCGCTCTACGATCTGTTGGGCGAGCTACGCGACGTGATGTGGGAGGGCGCGGGGCTCGTGCGCGACGCGGCGAGCCTGAGCCGGGCGCTGACGACCATCGAGCGCATCGAGGGCGGCCTGGATGGCGTCGGGGTGGGCGGGGGCCGGGCGCTGAACACCGCGTGGCAGGACTGGCTGAGCGTTCGCAACCAGGTGGTCGCCGCGCGCCTGATCGCGCGCTCGGCCGAGGCGCGCCGCGAGAGCCGTGGCGCCCACTTCCGGCGCGACTTCCCTCAGCCGGCGCCAGGCGCGCCCGTGACCGTGCGCGTCCGCCGCGGCGCCGACGGTCCCGTGGTCACCACGGAGCCGGTCGCCTTCACGCGGGCGACGCCGGCCCGGGCGTCGGCGCCGGCGACGATCGAGGTGGGCGACTGAGCGCGGCGGCCGGGGTATCATCGCTCGCCATGGGACGCGTCATCCTGAGCGGCGTGATGCTCATCGACGGCAGCGGCACGCCGCCGGTGGCGGGCCGCGCGGTCGTCGTCGAGCAGGGCCGCATCAGCGCCGTGATCGCCGAGCGCGACGCGCCGTCGGGCACGACCGTGCGGCTGGACGGGCTGACGCTGCTCCCCGGGCTCGTCAACTGCCACGTCCATCTGTGCTTCGGCGCCGAGGCCGACCCCGCCGCCGCGATGCTGAAGGACACGTACGCCGCCACCGTCATCAAGGCGGTCCTGCGCGCGCGGGCGACGGTCGAGGCCGGCGTCACGACCGTGCGCGACCTGGGCGGACGCGACTACGCCGAGCTGGGCGTGCGCGACGCGGTCCGCACCGGGACGATTCCCGGCCCGCGGATGCTCTGCGCGGGCAAGGGCATCTGCATCACCGGCGGCCACGGCTGGCACCTGATCGGCCGGGAGTCGGACGGGCCCGACGAGGTCCGCAAGGGCGTGCGCGAGCAGATCAAGGCGGGCGCCGACGTCATCAAGCTCTTCGCCACCGGCGGCGTGATGACCCCCGGCGTCGATCCGAACTCCGCCCAGCTCACGCTGGACGAGGTGCAGGCGGCCATCGAGGAGGCGCGCAAGGCCGGCCGCCGCACCGCCGCCCACGCGCAGGGCGCCGACGGCATCACCAATTGTCTCGAGGGCGGCATCACGACCATCGAGCACGGCATCTACCTGACCGAGGCGCACTGCGCGCGGATGGCGCGAGAGGGCATCGGGCTCGTGCCGACGCTCATCGCGCCCGAGGCCATCGCCAACGGCGGTATTGCCGCGGGGATCCCCGAGTTCGCCGTCCGCAAGTCGGAGGTCGTGCGGGACCGGCACGTCGAGAGCTTCCGCATGGCCATGCGCCTCGGCGTGCCGATCGCCGCCGGCACCGACGCCGGCACGCCGCTGAACACCCACGGCTCGATGGTCCCGGAGCTGGAGCTGATGGTGAAGGCGGGGATGGCACCGCTGGCCGCGATCGAGGCGGCCACCGCCACCGCCGCCCGGGTGCTGGGACTCGAGCACGAGACCGGGCGTGTGGCGCCGGGCCTGGCGGCCGACCTGCTGGCCGTGGCCGGCAGCCCGGCCGAGCGCATCCAGGCGCTCGACGAAGTGCGGTTCGTGATGGCGCAGGGACGCATGATCGTCAACCGGACGTGAGGAGGAGCTCTATGGCATTCGACGGCGAGCGATTCGTCGAGCAGTTCAACACGGTGTGGAACGGGCACGACATCGACGGGATCCTGGCGATGATGACCGACGACGTGATCTTCGAGGCGTCGTTCGGCAAGGACCCGTGGGGCTCGCGCGTCGTCGGCAAGGCCGCGGTGCGGGACTTCCTCGGCGACATGTTCGAGCGCATTCCCGACATCCGGTGGGACGAGACGCGCCACTTCGCCGCCCCCGAGCTGGCCGTCGTGGAGTGGGTGACCAGCGGGACGCCGCGCGGCGCCGGCCGCTTCGAGACCCACGGCTGCGACCTCCTCACCCTGCGCGACGGCAAGATCGCCGCCAAGCGCTCGTACCGCAAGGGCACGCTCTGATCGCCTCGAGGTGATGGCCGTGGCGCGACGGCGCACGTGGCTCGCGCTCGTGATCGGGGCCCTCATCGTGGCCGCGGCGGTGCTGGCGCCGATCGTCTTCGACCTCTCGCCCTGATGCCCGAGGCGCCGCGCGTGCTGCGTCGGGAGTGGACCTCGCCCGAGGGCTGGCGGGGAACGCGGGCCGGGATGTGGGCGTGGCTGATCCAGCGCGCCGCGGCGGTGGCGCTGCTCGGCATCGTGGCGCTGCACCTGATGAACCCCTTCCGCCGGGGCGTGCAGGCCGCGCTGCTCGCCCTCGTCCTGCTCCACGCGCTCCTCGGCGTGCGCGCGCTCCTGCTCGACTTCGGCCTGCCCCTCCGATGGCACCGCGCGCTGTTCGCCCTGGCCCTCGTCCTGGCCGGGGCCTTGTTCGTCGCGATCTGGCTCTGGCGCTGGTACTGAGGGGCGCGCCCGGTCAGGCCGGGCGCGAGGCGACGACGTCCGTGTAGAGCGCGATCTGCTGGAAGAAGTGGCGCAGCACGAAGTGCTCGTTGACGTCGTGCTGCTGGTTGTCGCTGTTGGCGGCGGGGATCCACAGCGCCGGAATGCCGAGGCTCTCGGTGAAGACCCACAGCGGCAGCGTGCCGCCCAGGGTCGGCAGCGCCACTGGCTCGGCGTCGCCGTGCTGCTCGAGCAGGCGCAGCAGCCAGCCGAACTCCGGCCGCGTGGGCGATGTGTAGCTGGCCGGTTGGGCGGCCGTGCGCACGGTGAACGTGACGCCGGGTGTGCGGTCGCGGTGCTCGGCCACCACGCGCTCGACGATCTCGAGCATGGCCGCCGGCGGCGTGTCGGGTGTGACGCGGATGTCCAGGCGCGCGTGCGCGGTGCGCGGGATGATCGTGCGCCGGGCCGTGAGCGAGGCGCCGTCGCTCATGAAGGAGTTGACGTTCACCGTGGGGTGCAGGAACGGCTTCCAGACCGCGCGGTCCTCCCACTTCGCGAACAGCTCGCTCGCCTCGCGCCGGAAGTCGCCGTGGCGCTCGCCGAAGTCCCGCACGCGCGCCTCGATGTCCTCGATGAGTCGGGCCAGCGGCAGCACCGGGTTGGGCACGATGTTGCCGTAGTTGCCCGAGTGCAGCGAGGCTTGGCGCCCGTTGTCGGCGACGATCTCCACGCCGACCAGGCCGCGCACGCCCATCACCAGGGTCGGCGCGTTCTTCTGCTTCGGCCCGTCGGAGCCGATCAACACGTCGGCCGCCAGCCGCTCGCGGTGGGCGCGGGCGATGGCGTCGAGGTTGGGGCTGCCGTGCTCCTCCTCGCCGTCGAGGATGATCCGCACGCGCCACTGGGCGCGCCCGGCCCGGGCGGCGTCGAGGGCGCCCAGCACGTTGGCGAGGTGCTGGCCCTTGTTGTCGGCGCCGCCCCGCGCCACCACCGTGACGTCGCCGAGCGCACGCTCGTCGAGCGTCGCGGGGTCGACCGGGCGGCCGCCGTGGAAGTACGTCGGCTCGAACGGCTTGCAGGCGACGTTCTCCCACCGCCAGCGCTCGAGGTCGCCGGTCGGCTGGACGTCGTAGTGACCGTAGAGCAGCAGCGTCGGCGCGCCGGCCGGACCGGGGATCTCGCCCCACAGCGCCGGCGTGCCGGTGCCGTCCGGCACGGGCAGGGGCGTGAGGTCGAGGCCGAGGTCGCGCCAGAACGCGCGGACGTCCTCGACCATGGCGGGCGTGACCTGCCGGCTGATGGTGGGAATGCGCAGGTAGCGGTCGAGCAGGGCGAGACGCTGCTGGCGTGACGACACGGTGGGCTCCTCCGTCGCGCCACGGTACCATAGCGCGCCATGGCGACGACCCTCGCGGTCTACCGCTGGACCCCGGGCGCGCGCGAGCGCTGGCAGACCTTCGCGATCGAGGCCGGGGCCGACACGACCGTGCTCGACGCGCTGGTCGAGATCCAGCGCCGCCAGGAACCGACGCTAGCCTTCCGCTACGCGTGTCGAGTCGGCATGTGCGGCTCGTGCGCGATGGTCGTCAACGGCCGCGAGCGCTGGGCCTGCCGCACACGGCTGGCCACGCTCGGCGCCGGGCCCGTGCAGGTGAGGCCGCTCTACCACTTCCCGCTGCTGCGCGACCTCGTCGTCGACATGGCGCCCTTCGCGGCGAAGCTGCTCGACGTGGGCGCCGCCCTGGTGCCGGCCGCCGAGGCCGAGCCCTACGCGCTCATCCCGGCGGGCTCGGCGGAGCGTCGCGACATCGACCCGGCCATCGAGTGCATCGGCTGCGGGATGTGCGTGTCGGCGTGCACGATGGTCGCCCACAACGAGCGCTTCCCGGGCCCGGCTGCCCTCAACCGCGCGTGGACGGTGACGCGTGACTCCCGCGACGCCAGCGGCGACGCCCGCTGGGCCGTGCTCCTCTCCGACGACGCCCTCGTCCGCTGCCACGGCCAGGGCAACTGCACGGAGGTGTGCCCGATGGGCCTCGCGCCGACTACCTCGATCATCCGCCTGCGCCAACTCGCCACGCGGAAGCTGCTGGGGATGGAGTAAGGACGCGCGTGTCCTTCCTCCAGTCACGCACCCAGTCGGCTCGCGAAGGCATCGGCAAGCCGGTGCTGCGCAAGGACGACCCGCGCCTGCTCGTCGGGGGTGGCTCCTACAGCGACGATGTCAACCTGCCGGGCCAGGCCTACGCGTGCTTCGTGCGGTCGCCGCACGCCCACGCGCGCATCGGTCGCATCGAGACCGCCGCCGCCCTCGCCACGCCGGGTGTCGTCGCGGCGCTGACCGGTCGGGATGCGGTCGCCGATGGCCTCGGGCCGGTCAAGCACAGCCCGATGCCGGGGAACCCCTATGAGGACATCGTGCGGGCGGAGCACGTGAGCTTCGTCGCGCCCCATCCGCCGATGCCGGCCGATCGGGCACGGTTCGCCGGCGAGGTCGTGGCGATGGTGATCGCCGACACGCCCGCCGCTGCGCGTGACGGCGCCGAGCGCGTCGAGGTCGAGTGGATCCCGCTGCCTTCGGTGATCGGGAGCCTGACGGCGGCGGAGCCCGGCGCGCCGCTCGTCTGGGACGAGACCACGTCGAACGTGTGCGTCGACACCCAGGTCGGTGACGCGGCGGCGGTCGAGTCCGCGTTCGCCCGCGCCGCCCACGTCGTCCGGTTCGACACGTGGATCCACCGAGTCACCGGCGTGCCCATGGAGCCGCGCGCCGCCGTCGGAAGCTGGGACCCGGCGAGCGGACGCTATACCGTCTGCGCGGGAGCGGGAGGGCTCGGGCGCACGCGGACCGGCGTGGCCGCAGCGCTCGGCGTTCCGGAGAGCGCCGTCCGTGTGACGGCGCGCGACGTGGGGGGTAACTTCGGCACCCGCAACAGCTGCTATCCGGAGTTCGCGCTGGTGGCCTGGGCGGCGCGGCGACTCGGCCGGCCGGTGAAGTGGACCGCCGAGCGTCGGGAGGCGTTCCTGGCCGACTACCACGGCCGGGATCTGGCGGCGCACGCCGAGCTGGCGCTCGCGGCGGACGGCACCTTCCTGGCGTTTCGCGGCACCAACACCAGCAATGTCGGCGCCCACGCCGTCTCGTTTCACCCGCTGAACAAAGGCATGGCGCTGACCGCGACCGTCTACCAGACGCCGGCGGTGTCGATGCGCGGCCGAGCGGTCATCACGAACACGTCGCCGACCACGCCGTATCGGAGCGCGGGCCGCCCCGAGATCATGTTCATCATGGAGCGCTTGATCGACCTCGCCGCGCGTCGCCACGGCTTTGATCGGCTCGAGCTCCGGCGAAGGAACCTCGTGCGCGCCGACGCGATGCCGTACCGGAACGGCCTCGGCACGGTCTACGACAGCGGCGACTACCAGGCCGCACTGGATCGGGCGGTCGCCCTGGCCGACTGGTCGGGATTCGAATCGCGCCGCGCCGAGGCCCGCGAGCGCGGTCGCCATCGCGGCATCGGCGTGGCGAACTATATCGAGCTCAACACCGGCTTTCCGCGCGAGCGGGCGCACATCACCGTGCGACCCGAGGGCCGCGTCGACCTGGTGCTGGGCACGCTCTCGTCGGGCCAGGGGCACGCCACCAGCTTCGCGCAGCTCCTGGTCGAGTGGCTGGGCGTCGAGCTCGCGCAGGTGGCGCTCGTCACCGGCGACACCGACATCACGGTGGTCGGCGGCGGCGCGCACTCGGCACGCGCGCTGCGCCTGGCTGCGATCGTGATGGCCAAGGCATCCGACCAGATCGTCGAGAAGGGGCGACAGATCGCCGCGCGCCTGCTCGAGGCGGCCCCCGCCGACATCGAGTTCGTGGGGCCGCGGTTCCGGGTGAAGGGCACCGAGCGCTCGGTCGACCTGTTCGAGGCGGCGCGCGTCGAGACGCTCGACGGGCTGAGCGACGAGACGATGCCGCAGCCGTCGTTTCCGTACGGCAGCGCGGTGTGCGAGGTCGAGGTGGACCCCGACACGGGCCTGGTCGAGCTCGTGCGCTACACCACCGTCGACGACTGCGGACGGGCCGTCAACCCGATGATCCTGCACGGCCAGACGCACGGGGGTATCGCACAGGGCGTCGGCCAGGCGCTGTGGGAATCGTGCACCTACGATCGCGAGAGCGGCCAGCTCCTGTCGGCCACGATGATGGACTACGCGCTGCCGCGCGCCGACATGCTGCCGGCGTTCACCACCGAGATCAGCGAGGTGCCGTCCACGGCCCACCCGCTCGGCCTGCGCGGCGGCGGCGAGGGCGGGACGACGCCCGCGCTGGGAGCGGTGGTGAACGCCGTGGTCGACGCCCTGGCCGAGCTCGGTGTCGAGCACATCGAGATGCCGCTCACTTCCGAGCGCGTCTGGGAGGCGATCCGCCGCGCGCGGGGTGATATCCTCGGGCCACCTTGAGCGTGGAGCTCGCGGTGCGCATGCCCACGGATGAGGCCGCGCCTCAGTTCACCGCGACCCGGCTGTCGCGGGCTGAGCTGGGGCCACTCCTGGCGCGCGCGAACGGGCCGGGCCTGGTCCGGGCCGCCTGGCATCTGGGCTTCCTCGCCGTCACTGGCGCCCTCATCCTCGAGCTCGCCGCCACCCTCTGGGTTTTCCCCCTGATCGTGCTCCATGGCTACGCTCTCGCGTTCCTCTTCTGCCCGTTTCACGAGGCGGCGCACCGCACCGCGTTCCGCAGCCGTCCGCTCAACTTCGCCCTCGGCACGATCACCGGGCTCCTGACCTGCTGGCCGCTCGAGAACTATCGCGTCTTCCACTGGGAGCACCACCGCCACACCCAGCAGCCGGGCCGCGATCCCGAGCTGCACTTCCCGAAGCCCCGGTCGCTCGGCGCCTATCTCGTCGTGCTCACCGGGATCCCGAACCTCCAGCGGCGGCTCGGCGACCTGCTGCGGCTGGCTGGCGGCCGCGCCGATCGGCCCTGGATGACGCCGGCCGCGGGCCGTTATCTGATCTGGGAGGCGCGCGCCTACCTCGCCGTCTACCTGGTGATCGCGGCCGCGTCGGTCGCCGCCGGCTCGCCCGCGGCGCTCCTCGTCTGGATCGCGCCGTGGATGATCGGTCAGACGTTCCTTCGACCGTATCTCCTCGCCGAGCACACGGGATGCGACGAGGGTCCGGACTGCCTGTCGAACACGCGGACGACCCGCACCCTCGCCTGGGTGCGGCTCTTCGCGTGGAACATGCCCTACCACGCCGAGCACCACGCCTACCCCGGGGTGCCCTTCCACGCGCTCCCCCGCCTCCATGCGCGGGTACGGGACAAGCTCGCGAACGTCGAGCCCGGCTATCTCGCCGCTACCGCGACGGTGAACCGGCACCTCTTCGGAGGCGCGAGGCGGGCCTGATCCTCGTCGGTCACACCCGTCGGCCGAGGATCACCAGATCCCGCTCGACATCGTCCAGTCTCGCCACGCGCGGCAGGTGGCCCCAGCGGTCGAAGCCGTGGCGCTCGAAGAGCGTCAGGCTCGGCGCATTGTGGCCAAAAACGAACGCGACGAGCGTGGCCACGCCGAGGCCCGGCGCGCGTTCGACCGCGCGGGCGAGGAGCCGGCCGCCCACGCCGCCGCGCTGGGCGGTGGTGCTCACGTAGACGCTCACCTCGGCGGTCGCCGCGTAGGCGGGGCGGCCGTAGAACGACTGGAACGAGAGCCAGCCGGCGGTGACGCCCTCGCGCTCCGCCACCCACAGCGGGCGACGGGCGGGGGAGTGCTCGGCGAACCACGCCAGCCGGCTCGCGACCGACACCGGCTCGGTGTCGGCGGTGGCGAGCCGGCCCGGGATGGCCTCGTTGTAGATCGCCACGACGCGCGCGAGGTCGGCCTCGCGCGCGTCGCGGATCGTCAGCACGCTCGTGCTCGTCGCCTCAGGCATGACGGGTGCGTCGGACGGGCTCGCTCGCCAGCGCCCGCCCGAGCCGGATGAGGGCGTGGCCGAGCGTGGCGCGCCAGCCACGGGCGCCGCGAGGGCGTCGGGTCGCCGCGACCATCGCCGCGCGCTCCGCCGCCGCGCGACGCGTCTCGAGCTGGTCCCGCACCAGGTAGCCGAGCAGGTACTCGTTGGCGTCCATCGCACCGTCCTCCTCTGGGGAGGATGATCGCGCGCGGCGCCGCGACGGGGAAATCAATTGTCCTGATCCGCGTCATCAGAGAAACTTTGCGCTCGCATGGAGATGCAGCTCGATCACCTGCGCGCGCTGCAGGCGGTGGCGCGCTTCGGCAGCTTCTCGCGCGCCGCCGTGCATCTGCGCCTGAGCCAGCCGGCGGTCAGCATGCAGATCCGACAGCTCGAGGACGGCCTCGGCGCCCGACTCCTCGAGCGCGCGGGGCCCCGCGTGCGGCCCACGGCGGCCGGCGGGTTGTTGCTCGAGCACGCCGAGCGCGCGCTGGGCGAGCTGGCGCGCGGCGTGGAGCGCGTGCACGGGCTGCGGAGCGTGGTGGCGGGCCCCGTACGGCTCGGCACGGGGACCGCGATCAGCATGTACCTGCTCCCGCCCTTGCTGCGCACGCTGCGCGCGCGGCACCCCGCGGTCGACCTCGTCGTGACGACGGGCACCTCGCCCGACGTGGTCCGAGCCGTGGCCGAGGCCGACCTCGACGTCGGTGTCGTCAGTCTCCCGGTGCGCCGGCGCGAGCTAGTCGTCGCGCCGTTCATCACCGACGAGTTCGTGGCGATCGCGGCGCCGCGCCACTGGCGGACCCGGGCGCCCCTCGACGCGGCGGCGCTGCAGGACGAGCGCCTCCTCCTCGACCAGCCCGGCGCGACCTCGCGTCGGCTCGCGGATGCGTGGCTGCGCCGGCAGGGCGTGGCTCCCACGATCGCGGCGGCCCTCAGCAACACCGAGGCGACGAAGGAGTTGGTGCGCGCCGGGCTCGGCGTGTCGATCGCCTCGTGGTTCTCGGTGCGGCGCGAGGTCGCGGCGCGCCGGCTGGCGTGCCGGCGGCTGCGACCGGCCCTGCCGTACCCGATCGGCGTCGTGCGCCGGCGTGCTCCGACGCCGGCGCCCCCGCTTCAGGCGGTGCTGAGCGCGCTGGACGCAGTGCGGCGCGCACTGGACAGTCCGCGCCGTCCTTGACGCTAACCGCGCGCCGCGTTAGGATAATTTGTCGTTTACGACGCCTCCCTCCCGTGTGGAAGGGGGGCGCTCTTTTGCCTGCGAAAAGGGAGGCACCGATGTCCGTCTCGCACGTGAGCCAGCTCTACGCCTCCATGCCCCAGCGCATCGTCAAGGCACGCCAGAGCTTCGGACGGCCATTGACCCTCACCGAGAAGATCCTGGCGTCGCACTGCTGGGACTTCGACACCCAGGTCTGGGAGCGCGGCAAGGCCATCCTGAGGCTGCGCGTCGACCGCGTGGCGTTGCAGGACGTCACCGGCCAGATGGCGCTCTTCCAGTTCATGATGTCGGGGCGCAAGCGGGTCGTGGTGCCGTCGTCGCTGCACTGTGACCACCTCATCCGGGCCGAGTCGGGGGCCACCGACGACCTGCGGCGCGCCATCAGCGAGAACGAGGAGGTCTACAATTTCCTCCGCTCGACGGCGCTCAAGTACGGCATCGACTTCTGGCGGCCGGGCGCGGGCATCGTCCACCAGGTGGTGCTGGAGAACTACGCGTTCCCCGGCGGCCTCATGATCGGCGCCGACTCGCACACGCCGAACGGTGGCGGGCTCGGCATGGTGGCGATCGGGGTCGGCGGCGCCGACTGCGGCGAGGCGATGGCGGGGCTGGCCTGGGAGGTGCTGCACCCCAAGCTGATCGGCGTGCACCTCACCGGCAAGCTCGCCGGGTGGACGGCGCCGAAGGACGTCATTACCTACCTCTGCACCCTGCTCACCGTGAAGGGCGGCACCAACAAGGTCCTCGAGTACTTCGGGCCGGGGGCCGAGTCGATCAGCGCGACGGGCAAAGGCACGATCTGCAACATGGGCGCCGAGCTGGGCGCGACCACGTCGCTGTTCCCGTTCGACGACCGCATCGCCGCCTACCTGCGCGCCACCGAGCGGGCCGACATCGCCGGAGCCGCCGAGGCGAACCGCGAGCACCTGGTGCCGGACCGCGAGGTGCTGGCCTCGCCCGAGAAGTTCTACGACGAGATCGTCGAGATCAACCTCGACACGCTCGAGCCGCACATCGTGGGCCCGCACTCGCCCGACCGCGGGCGACCGATCTCGAGGCTGGCCGCCGAGGCGCGCGAGAACAAGTGGCCGGCGACGATCACCAACGCGCTCATCGGCTCCTGCACGAACTCGTCCTACGAGGACATGCGGCGAGCGGCCCACGTGGCGATGCAGGGCATGAAGGCGGGGCTCAAGGCCAAGGCCAAGTTCCTCGTCACGCCGGGGTCCGAGCGCGTCTTCCAGACCATCAAGCGCGACGGGCTGGTCGACACCTTCACCAGCATGGGTGCGACCGTGCTGGCCAACGCGTGTGGTCCGTGCATCGGGCAGTGGAAGCGCACGGACATCGGGCCCGACCAGACGAACACCATCGTCAGCTCCTTCAACCGGAACTTCCCGGGCCGGAACGACGGCAGCGCCTCCACCCTGTCGTTCATCACCAGTCCCGACCTCGTCACCGCGCTGGCGCTGGCCGGCACGCTCGAGTTCAACCCGCTCACCGACACGCTGACGGCGCCCGACGGCAGCAAGGTGCGGCTGACCCCGCCCGAGGCGGAGGAGCTGCCGCGCGAGGGGTTCGTGCGCGGGACCTCGGGGCTGGAGCCGCCGGCGGCCGACCCGGACAAGGTCCGCATCGAGGTCCCCGAGAACAGCGAGCGGCTGCAGCTGCTGGGGCCGTTCGTGGCGTGGGACGGCAAGGACTTCATCGACCTGCCGGTCCTGGTCAAGACCAAGGGCAAGACCACGACCGATCACATCTCGCCGGCCGGGCCGTGGCTGCGCTACCGCGGCCACCTCGACAAGATCAGCGACAACATGTTCATGGGGGCGGTGAACGCCTACACGGGGCAGGCCGGCAAGGGCGTGAACCCGCTCACCGGCGAGGGTGACCAGCCCTTCTCGAAGATCGCTCGGGCGCTCAAGGCGGCCGGCCAGCAGTGGATCGCGATCGGCGACGAGAACTACGGCGAGGGCTCGAGCCGTGAGCACGCCGCGATGTCGCCACGCTACCTCGGCGCCGCCGCGGTGCTCGTGCGCAGCTTTGCCCGCATCCACGAGACGAACCTCAAGAAGCAGGGCGTCCTGCCGCTGACGTTCCAGGACCCCGCCGACTACGAGCGCCTCGGCCAGAACGATCGCGTCTCGATCACCGGTCTCTACACGCTCGAACCCGGCAAGCCGGTGAAGCTCATCATCAAGAAGCCCGACGGTCGCACGGAGGAGCTCCAGGTCCGGCACAGCATGACGCGCGAGCAGATCGCGTGGTTCCGGGCCGGCTCGGCGCTCAACGCCGGCCAGCCCATCGATCCCAAGACCGGCGAGACGCCGCCGATGACCTCGGCCGCGCTGGAGCCCGGCGACACCAAGGCGAAGCCCGGAAAGGACGTCTAATGGCAGGCGCGCGTCCCAAGATCACCGTCGTGGGGGCTGGTAACGTCGGCGCCACGGCCGCGCAGTACATCGTCGAGAAGGAGCTCGGTGACGTCGTGCTGGTCGACGTCATCGACGGCATCCCGCAGGGCAAGGCGCTGGACCTGGCCCAGGCGGGCCCGGTGCACGGCTACGACAGCGCGCTGACCGGCGCCAATGGCTACGACGACACGGCCAACTCGGACATCGTCGTCATCACGGCCGGGATGGCCCGCAAGCCGGGCATGACGCGCGACGACCTGCTGTTCAAGAACGCCGAGATCGTCGGCTCGGTGGTCGAGCAGGTGGCCAGCCGCTCGAGGAACGCCATCCTCATCCTGGTCACCAACCCGCTCGACGCGATGGTGCAGCTGGCGTGGAAGAAGTCGGGCTTCCCGCCGGAGCGGGTCATCGGCATGGCGGGCGTGCTCGACTCCGCGCGCTTCCGGACGTTCATCGCCCGTGAGCTCAACGTCTCGGTCGAGAACGTGACCGCCTTCGTGCTCGGCGGCCACGGCGACACCATGGTGCCGCTGCCACGCTACTCCACGGTGGCTGGCATCCCGATCACGGACCTGCTGCCGAAGGAGAAGATCGACGCGCTGGTCACCCGCACCGCCAACGGCGGGGCCGAGATCGTGAACTATCTCAAGTCGGGCAGCGCCTACTACGCGCCCGGCGCCTCGGCCGTCGAGATGGTCGAGGCCATCCTCAAGGACAAGAAGAAGATCCTGCCCTGCGCGGCTTACCTGAACGGCCAGTACGGAGCGCGGGGCCTCTACGTCGGCGTCCCGGTGAAGCTCGGCCGGGCCGGTGTCGAGCAGATCATCGAGATCAAGCTCACGGCCGACGAGCAGGCCGCCTTCGACAAGTCGGCCGCCGCCGTGCGGGAGCTGGTGGATAAGCTCAAGCTGTAGGAGGACGCAGTCATGGCGAAGCCGATTCCGGACGGATACCACGCGATCACCCCGGCCCTCACGGTCAAGAACGGGGGCGAGGCGATCGAGTTCTACAAGCGGGCGCTCGGCGCCGAGGAGCTCATGCAGATCCCCGGCCCCGACGGCCGGCTGATGCACGCCGAGATGAAGATCGGCGACTCGCGGTTCATGCTGGCGGAGGAGATGCCCGAGCAAGGCTGCCGGGCGCCCGCCTCGGTCGGCTCGACCACGAGCTCGCTGTATGTGTACGTGCAGGACGTCGACAAGTCCTTCCGCCGCGCGGTCGAGGGGGGCGCCAAGGCGCTGATGCAGCCCACCGACATGTTCTGGGGCGATCGCTTCGGTCAGGTCGAGGACCCGTCGGGCCACCGCTGGGGCCTGGCCACCCACAAGGAAGACCCGTCGCCGGAGGAGATGGCCCGGCGCCAGAAGGAGTTCTTCGCCCAGATGGGGAATCAGAAGAAGTAGCCATGCGCGACATCCACGTCAGCGCCATCACCGATGCCGTCAAGAAGCTCTGCATGGAAGCCAACGTCAGCCTCGAGCCCGACGTGCTGCGCGCCTTCGACCGCGCCCTCGGCACGGAGCGCTCGCCGGCCGGCAAGCAGGTGCTGCAGATCCTGAAGGACAACGCGGAGCTGGCGCGGACGCGGCGCATCCCCTACTGCCAGGACACCGGCATGGTCGTGTGCTTCGTCGAGCTGGGACAGGACGTCCACGTCACCGGCGGAGGCCTGGAGGACGCCATCAACGAGGGCGTCCGCCAGGGCTACACGGAGGGCTTCCTCCGAGCCTCCATCGTGAAGTCGCCGTTCGACCGCGTGAACACCGGGGACAACACCCCGGCGGTCATCCACGTCGACGTCCACCCCGGCGCCACGCTCAAGATCATGATCATGGCCAAGGGGGGCGGCTGCGAGAACCGCTCGAAGTACGTGATGTTCACGCCCGCCGCGGGTCTGCCCGCGGTGAAGGACTTCGTCATCGAGTGCGTGAAGACCGCGGGCCCCGACGCCTGCCCCCCGCTCATCCTCGGCGTGGGCATCGGCGGCACGTTCGAAAAATCCGCGATCCTGTCCAAGAAGGCCCTCTTCAGGGAGCTCGGAAGTCCGAACCCGGATCCCATGCTCGACACGCTCGAGCACGAGCTGCTCGACCGGGCCAACCGCCTCGGCATCGGGCCGCAGGGCTACGGCGGCGACACGACCTCGCTCGGCATCCACATCCTGACCTACCCCTGCCACATCACGTCACTTCCGGTGGCAGTGACCATCGAATGCCACGCGCATCGCCACAAGGAGGCGACCCTGTGACCAGCGCTCCCGCGAAGATCATCTGGACGGAGATCGACGAAGCACCCGCGCTGGCCACCTACTCGCTGCTGCCGATCATCCGGAAGTTCACCGAGGGCACCGGCATCGCAATCGAGACGGCGGACATCTCCCTGGCCGGGCGTATCCTCGCCAACTTCCCCGAGAACCTGACCCCGGCGCAGCGCGTGCCGGACTGGCTGACCCAGCTCGGTGAGCTGGCGAAGCGGCCCGAGGCCAACATCGTCAAGCTGCCGAACATCAGCGCCTCGATCCCGCAGCTCAAGGCCGCGATCAAGGAGCTGCAGGGCCAGGGCTACCAGGTGCCCGAGTACCCGGAGAACCCGACGAGCCCGGCCGAGCAGGCGATCAAGACGCGCTACGCCAAGGTGCTGGGCAGCGCGGTAAACCCGGTGCTGCGGGAGGGGAACTCCGACCGGCGGGCCGCGGCCGCGGTGAAGGCGTATGCGAAGAAGCACCCGCACAAGATGGGGCGGTGGGCGCCCGACTCGAAGGCGCACGTCGCCACCATGGGCCGCGGCGACTTCGCGTCCAACGAGAAGTCGGTGACCGTTCCCGAGGCGACCACGGCCCGGATCGAGTTCGTGGACAAGTCGGGCGCCGTCACGATCCTGAAGGACAAGCTCGCGCTCAGGGCCGGCGAGGTGCTCGACGGCACGTTCATGAGCCGGGCCGCGCTGGTGAGCTTCCTCGAGGCCCAGATGGAGGACGCCAAGAAGCAGGGGGTGCTGTTCTCCATCCACCTCAAGGCCACGATGATGAAGGTCTCCGACCCGATCATCTTCGGCGTGGCCGTGCGGACGTTCTTCCGGGACGTCTTCGACAAGCACGCGGCTGCGTTCAAGGAAGTCGGCGTGGATCCGAACAACGGCCTGGGCGACCTGTACGCGGCGATCAAGCGCCTGCCGAAGGAGAAGCAGGCCGAGATCGAGGCGGACATCAAGGCGTCCTACGCGAAGCGGCCGCCGCTGGCGATGGTGAACTCCGACAAGGGGATCACCAACCTGCACGTGCCGAGCGACGTGATCATCGACGCGTCGATCCCGCCGATGATCCGCGACTCCGGACAGATGTGGGGTCCGGACGGCAAGCTGCACGACGCCAAGGTCGTGATCCCCGACCACAGCTACGCCCCGCTCTATCGCGAGGCCATCGAGCACTGCAAGCAGCACGGCGCGTTCGACCCCAAGACGATGGGCACGGTGCCGAACGTCGGACTGATGGCCCAGCAGGCCGAGGAGTACGGCTCCCACGACAAGACCTTCCAGCTGTCGGCTGCCGGCACGGTTCGGGTCGTCGACGCCAGCGGGAAGACGCTGCTCGAGCACGCCGTGGAAGCCGGCGACATCTGGCGCGCGTGCCAGGTGAAGGACGCACCGATCCGCGACTGGGTGAAGCTCGCGGTCACCCGGGCCCGCATCACGGGCGCACCGGCCGTGTTCTGGCTCGACAAGAACCGCGCGCACGACGCCCAGCTCATCGAGAAGGTGACGCGGTATCTCAAGGACCACGACACGAACGGGCTCGATATCCGCATCATGTCCGTTGCCGAGGCCGCGCGCTTCTCGCTGGAGCGGATGCGTGAGGGCAAGGACACGATCTCGGTGACCGGCAACGTCCTGCGCGACTACAACACGGACCTGTTCCCGATCCTCGAGCTCGGCACCAGCGCCAAGATGCTGTCGATCGTGCCGCTCATGGACGGCGGCGCCCTCTTCGAGACCGGCGCCGGCGGCTCGGCCCCCAAGCACGTCCAGCAGTTCGAGGAGGAGGGGCACCTGCGGTGGGACTCGCTGGGCGAGTTCCTGGCCCTGGCGGAGGCGTTCGACCACATGGCCCGCGCCACCGGCAACGCCAAGGCGAAGGTGTTCGCCGAGGCGCTGCACGCGGCCAACACGAAGTTCCTCGACAGCGACAAGTCGCCGTCCCGCAAGGTGGGCGAGCTGGACACGCGCGGCAGCCACTTCTATCTCGCCCTGTACTGGGCCCAGGCGCTGGCGGCCCAGACCCAGGACACGCAGATTCAGGCGCGCTTCGCCAAGGTGGCGAAGCAGCTCGCGGACAACGAGGCGAAGATCGTCGCCGAGCTGAACGCCGCGCAGGGACGGGCGGTCGACCTCGGCGGGTACTTCCGGCCGAACCCCGGCCTGGCGTCGAAGGCGATGCGCCCGAGTCCCACGTTCAACGCCATCGTGGACGCCATCGGCACATGAGCGTCACGACCGCCGCCGACGGCATCAAGGACGTCACGACGCCGCTCAGCGACGCCGACGTCGAATCCCTGCGGGCGGGGGACCGCGTCCGGCTCACGGGCGTGATCTACACGGCGCGCGACGCCGCCCACGGCCGGCTGCTGCCGCTGATCGAGCAGGGCGCGCAACTGCCGATCGACGTCAAGGGCGCCATCATCTACTACACGGGGCCGACGCCCGCCCAGCCGGGCGACGTGGTCGGCGCCATCGGCCCGACGACGGCCAGCCGCATGGACAAGTTCACCCCGGCCCTGCTCAAGCTCGGCGTCAAGGGGACGATGGGCAAGGGCTACCGCGGCCAGGCCGTCAAGGACGCGCTCAAGGAGCACCGCGGCGTGTACCTCGGCGCCATCGGCGGCGCCGGGGCCGTGCTGTCGCGGCACATCAAGAAGCTCGAGATCGTCGCCTACGAGGATCTCGGCACCGAAGCGATCCGGCGGCTGGAGGTCGACGGCTTCCCGGCCATCGTCCTCAACGACTGCCACGGCGGTGACCTGTACCAGGATGGGCAGAAGCAGTACGCCCGGGAGGGCGCATGAGTCGAGTCATGACCGGAGCGCGGCCGCCGATTCCGGCGGGACACTTGCGCAAGGACGCGTGGTGGGCGCTGCCGCTCACCGTGGTGATCGTGCTGGGCAGCTTCATCGTCTACTCGACGTGGGCGGCCCTCCAGAACGCCTACTACTGGGCGCCGCCGTACCTGTCGCCGTTCTACTCGCCGTGCCTGTCGGCCTCGTGCCTGCATCTGACGTTCGGCTGGGGGCTGCCCGACATCTCCCTGCCGATCATCGGCATCGTGTCGCCGGCGTTCCTGATCCTGGGGGGGCCCGGCCTGTTCCGACTGTCCTGCTACTACTACCGCAAGGCGTACTACCGGTCGTTCTGGCTGGCGCCGGTGGCGTGCGCGGTGCCGGACGCCAAGCGCGGGTACACCGGCGAGACGCGCTTCCCGCTGATCCTCCAGAACTTCCACCGTTACGCGTGGTACATCGCGGTCGGCTTCATCGTGCTGCTCACGTGGGACGCGCTGCTGGCGTTCCGGTTCCCGATGCCCGACGGCACGCATCGCTTCGGGATCGGCGTCGGCACGCTGGTGATGTGGGCCAACGTCATCTTGCTGGCCGGCTACACGTTCTCGTGCCACTCGTGCCGCCACGTGTGCGGGGGGTACGTCGACGTGTTCTCGCGCGCCCCGACGCAGTACCGATTGTGGAGCATCATCACCCGGCTCAACGAGCGCCACCCGGCCTTCGCGTGGCTCTCGCTGTTCAGCGTGGGGCTCACGGACCTCTACATCCGGCTCGTCGCGATGGGGAAGATCACCGACTTGAGGATCATCTTCTGATGGCTAAGCCAGCGTACGAGACGCACGAGCACGACGTCATCGTCATCGGGGCGGGCGGCGCCGGCCTCCGCGCGGCCATCGAGGCCGCGGCTCAGGGGGTGTCGGTCGGCCTCGTCTGCAAGTCGCTCCTCGGCAAGGCCCACACCGTCATGGCCGAGGGCGGCATCGCCGCCGCCATGGGCAACGTGTGGCCCGAGGACAACTGGCAGGTCCACTTCCGCGACACCATGCGCGGCGGCAAGATGCTCAACAACTGGCGCATGGCCCAGCTGCACGCTCAGGAAGCACCCGAGCGCGTGCTGGAGCTGGAGCGGTGGGGGGCGCTGTTCGACCGTACGAAGGACGGGCTGATCTCCCAGCGCGACTTCGGCGGCCACCGCTACGCGCGCCTGGCCCACGTCGGCGACCGGACCGGCCTGGAGATGATCCGCACGCTCCAGTACCACGGCATCCACCAGGGCATCGACGTCTACATGGAGTGCAACATCCAGCGCCTGATCAAGGACGGCGATCGGGTGGTGGGCGCCGTCGGCTACTGGCGCAAGAACGGCGAGATGGTGGTCTTCAAGTCGAAGGCCGTGGTCCTCGCCACCGGCGGCATCGGCCGGGCCTGGAAGGTCACCTCGAACTCCTGGGAGTACACGGGCGACGGGCACTCGCTGGCCCTGTGGGCGGGCGCCGACCTCATCGACATGGAGTTCGTCCAGTTCCACCCGACCGGGATGGTGTGGCCCCCCTCGGTGCGCGGCATCCTCGTGACCGAGAGCGTGCGGGGCGACGGTGGGACGCTCAAGAACAGCACGGGCGAGCAGTTCATGTTCAATTACATCCCCGACTTCTTCAAGGGCGAGACCGCCGACAACATCGAGGAAGCCGAGCGCTGGTACGCCGACAAGAAGAACAACCGGCGCACGCCCAACTTGCTCCCGCGGGACGAGGTGGCCCGCGCCATCAACTCCGAGATCAAGGCGGGCCGGGGCTCGCCGCACGGCGGCGTCTTCCTCGACATCGCCACGCGGCGGTCGGCCGACTACATCCGCAAGCGGCTGCCGTCCATGTACCACCAGTTCAAGGAGCTGGCGGGCGTGGACATCACCACGGAGGCGATGGAGGTAGGGCCGACGCAGCACTACGTGATGGGCGGCGTGCGCGTGAACGCCGACTCCACCGAGGGCACCGTGCCCGGGCTGTTCGCGGCCGGCGAGGTCGCCGGCGGCATGCACGGCAGCAACCGCCTCGGTGGCAACTCACTCTCCGACCTGCTCGTGTTCGGACGGCGGGCCGGGCTGCACGCCGCGCTGTACGCCAAGAACTTCGGCGGCCAGCTCACGGTCGACTCCAGCTTCGTGGAGTCGGTCGTGCGCGAGGCGCTGGAGCCGTTCGAGCGGGCGGGGGGCGAGAACCCCTACGCCATCCAGGCCGAGCTGCAGGACACGATGCAGAACCTGGTCGGCCTCATCCGCACCGAGTCGGAGCTGAAGGACGCGATCAAGAAGATCGAGATCCTCAAGCAGCGGGCGGCCAAGGTGCGCGTGGAGGGCGGGCTGATCTACAACGCCGGCTGGCACACCGCGCTCGACCTCCGCTCGCTCCTCACCGTGGCCGAGTGCTCGGCGCTCGCCGCGCTGGAGCGCACGGAGAGCCGTGGCGGCCACACCCGCGACGATCATCCCTACACCGACGACACGTGGGGCAAGGTCAACGTCGTCCTGCGACTGCGCGACGGGCGCGTCCAGGTCTCCCGTGAGCCGCTGCCGGAGATGCCGGCCGAGCTCAAGGCGCTGTTCCAGGAGAGAAAGTAGATGCCGGCGTTCACGATGCGGGTCTTCCGGGGCAACGCCAGCGGCGGCGCCCTCCGCGATTACAAGGTCGAGGCCGACGAGGGCATGGTGGTCCTGGACGTCATCCATCGCCTGCAGGCCACCCAGGCGCCCGACCTGGCCTGTCGGTGGAACTGCAAGGCCGGCAAGTGCGGCTCGTGCAGCGCCGAGATCGACGGCAAACCGAAGCTCATGTGCATGACGCGCATGGACACCTTCGAGCCGGGCGCGACGGTGACGGTGACGCCGATCCGGACGTTCCCGATCATCCGCGACCTCGTCACCGACGTCTCCTACAACTACGTCAAGGCCAAGCAGATCCCGCCGCTGCGCCTGAAGCCCCCGGACGCCGACGGCAAGTACCGGATGATGCAGGAGGACGTCGACCGGCCTCAGGAATTCCACAAGTGTATCGAGTGCTTCCTGTGCCAGGACGTCTGCCACGTCATCCGCGACCACGACGACAAGAAGCCGGCCTTCTCGGGGCCCCGCTTCTTCATCAAGGCGGCCGGGCTCGACATGCACCCGCTGGACACGCTCGACCGGTCCGAGTGGGTGAACAGCCAGGCGGGCATCGGCCTCTGCAACATCACTAAGTGCTGCACCGAGGTCTGTCCCGAGCACATCCACATCACCGACAACGGCATCATCCCGATGAAGGAGCGGATGGCCGACAACTTCGACCCCGTCGTGTGGCTGCTCCGGAAGTTCCGCGGCGGCCGCAAGGAACCCGCCTAGCGTGAAGATTCACGAGTATCAAGCCAAGGTGCTGCTGCGCGAGTTCGGCGTGCCGGTGCCCGACGGGGACGTGGCGGACACGCCGGCCAAGGCCAGGGCCATCGCGCAGCGGCTCGGCGGGCGGGTCGTGGTGAAGGCGCAGGTGCACGCGGGCGGGCGCGGCAAGGGGGGCGGCATCAAGGTGGCCGACGACGCCGCCGGCGCCGAGGCTGCCGCGACGCAGATCCTCGGGATGCACCTCAAGACCCCGCAGACGCCCCCGGAGGGCATCCTGGTCCGCGCGGTCTGGATCGAGCAGGCCTCGGCGATCGACCGCGAGCTCTACCTCTCGATGACCCTCGACCGGGCCCGCTCCACCCACGTGGTCATGGCCTCCGAGGCGGGTGGGATGGACATCGAGGAGGTTGCCGCGCGGACGCCGGAGAAGATCCTCCGCGAGTGGACGCATCCCGCGCTCGGCCTGGCGGACTTCCAGGCGCGACGGCTGGCCTTCGGCCTCGGCCTCGCCGGCGAGAGCTTCAAGCAGGGCGTGACGCTGATCCGCAACCTGTTCCGGCTCTATCTCGCGAAGGACTGCTCCCTGGTCGAGGTCAACCCGCTGGTCGTGACGAAGGACGGCCGGGTCCTCGCCCTGGACGCGAAGCTGAACTTCGACGACAACGCGCTGTACCGGCACCAGGACGTCGTCGCGCTGCGGGACATCCACGAGGAAGATCCGCTCGACGTCGAGGCCTCGAAGTACGGGCTGAACTACATCAAGCTCGACGGCAACGTGGCGTGCATGGTCAACGGCGCCGGTCTGGCCATGGCCACAATGGACATCGTGAAGCTCTCGGGCGGCGAGCCCGCCAACTTCCTGGACGTCGGCGGCAGCGCCTCGCCCGAGCAGATCGAGAACGCCTTCCGCATCCTGTCGTCCGACCCCGCCGTGAAGGCGATCTTCATCAACGTGTTCGGCGGCATCCTGCGCGTCGACCGCCTGGCCGAGGGCGTGATCAACGCGGTCCGCAAGCTCGGCCTGACGCTGCCGGTCGTCCTGCGCGCCGAGGGTACCAACGTCGAGCAGGGAAAGAAGATGCTCGCCGACTCCGGTCTCCCTCTCGTCATGGCCGACGACATGGGGGATGGAGCGCGCAAGGCGGTGGAGCTGGCCGGGAGGGCGTCGTGAGCATTTTGGTCGACCGGACGACGCGCGTCGTCGTGCAGGGGATCACGGGCCGCGAGGGCGCCTTCCACGCCGCCCGCTGCCGGGAGTACGGCACCACCGTCGTCGGCGGCGTCACGCCGGGCAAGGGCGGGACCACCCACGAGGGGTTTACGGTGTGGAACACGGTCGAGGAGGCCGTGCGCCAGGAGGGCGCCAACTGCGCGCTCATCTTCGTGCCGCCTCCGGCCGCCGCCGACGCCGTCATGGAGTCGGCCGCGGCTGGTGTGCCGCTCGTGATCTGCATCACCGAGGGCATCCCGGTCACCGACATGGTGCGCGCCAAGCACTACCTCGGCTCCACTGGGAGCCGGCTCATCGGACCCAACTGCCCGGGGGTCATCACGCCCGGCCAGGCCAAGATCGGCATCATGCCGGGGCACATCCACAAGGTCGGGCCGGTGGGCGTGGTCTCCCGGAGTGGGACGCTGACCTACGAGGTCGTGGGACAGCTCAGCGCGCGCGGCATCGGCCAGTCGAGCTGCGTGGGGATCGGCGGCGATCCCGTCAACGGCACCTCCTTCGTGGACGTCCTACGGCTGTTCAACGCGGATCCGGAGACGCGCGCCATCATGATGATCGGAGAGATCGGCGGGACCGCCGAGGAGGACGCGGCGGCGTTCATCAAGTCGAACGTGAAGAAGCCGGTCATCGGCTTCATCTGCGGACAGACGGCGCCGCCCGGCCGGCGCATGGGCCACGCCGGCGCCATCATCGCCGGCGGCAAGGGCACAGCGGCCGAGAAAATGAAGGCGCTGGAGTCGGCCGGCGCCACGCTCGTGCGCAGCCCGGCCGACATGGGGGCCACCGTGGCCAAGGTGATCGGGAAATGAGCGAGCGGACGTTGGCCATCATCAAGCCGGACGCCGTCGCCAGCGGCGCGGCGGGGCAGATCCTCGCCCGGATCGAGCAGGCGGGCTTCAAGGTCCTCGCGATGAAGATGATTCAGATGAGCGAGGCGGACGCGGCCGGCTTCTACGCCGTCCACCGCGAGCGGCCGTTCTTCAAGAGCCTCTGCGAGTTCATGACGCAGGGGCCGAGCATCCCGATGGTGCTGGAGCGCGACAACGCCATCCAGCGCTGGCGCGAGCTCATGGGCGCGACGGATCCGGCCAAGGCGGCGGCGGGGACGATCCGCAAGGACTTCGCCTCCTCGATCGAGGCCAACGCCGTCCACGGCTCCGACGCCACCGTCACCGCCGCATTCGAGATCCCCTACTTCTTCAGCAGCCTCGAGATCACCGCGCGCTAGCTCGACCGGGCGGGGGCCAGCCTCGCCCGGTGATGGTCGAGGCTCTCCTTCAGCGGCCGAACAACTCGATCTGGCCGGGGTACGTCACGCGGCCGGATTCGATGCGCGCGCCGGGACTCATGGTGTGGGGAGCCGGGGGGTTGGCGTCGATGATGTGGCGGACGTCGAGCCCCTGGGCGGTGAGAGCGTCGGAGAGCAGCGAGCGGTGGCAGTGGTCGGGGAGGGCTTCAGCGCACATGATCGCGATGTGCGTGGTGACCGCGGTGGCGATCAGGGCGGCGAGGTGACGGGCGAAGTCGGCGGTCTGCATGTAGTCGGCGTAGCCCTGGAAGGCGGGGGTGCTCAGACCGGTATTGACCGATCTCGGGGCGGGGCGTCGAAAGCCACCGAGGCCCACCGCATGCTCATAGCCGAGTCCGGCGGCGGGGAGCTCGCGGGCGAGAACGGCGGCGTCGAAGTGCGGGTGACGACGGGAGCGTGGGAACCGGCGGACGTCGACCACGTGCGCGACCTCGTGGCTCCGCAGGACCCACACGAGCGCGTCCAGGCTCCTGTTCGAGTGCCCGATGGTGAACACGGGCCCAGCATAGGGCGCCACGCGCCGTGGCGGTTGTGGAGGCGTCAGCTCGCTAAAACAGTCCGTAAAATCATATAGTTACAGGCTGTTTCTGACCGTCGGAAATCATGCCTGTGGGCTTCTCGCCTGCCGCTATAACAGGTGGAAGCACTTCGGTCCCCTCGGGCGAGCAGGTCCTTGCGGCTCTGAGGGCCTTCACGGATGCACGGCGGCGGTCCGGTCAACCGCTCTGACGTAGCCCCAAAGGAAGGCTCCGATGACGAAGCTCATGGCCATTCCCCTTCTCCTGGCGCTCGCCCTGGTCGGGTGCGCCAAGCAGCCGGGCACCACGGGCGCCTCGGCGCCGGCGCCCAGTGGCGCCGTCGGCGTGACGCTCGTGCCCGGCGGCATGCATCACGCGAGCGCCAGCGGCGGTGGGCGCTCGATGACCGGCGCCGACGCGATGCGGCCGGCCCTCGACGGCTTCCGCCACGCGACCGATCTGGCGGACGTCCACTTCGAGTTCGATCGCGCGGACGTCCGCGAGGCCGACATGCCGAAGCTCGACGCCAACGCCGCCTGGCTGAAGGCGAACGCCGATCAGCTCGTCGTGATCGAGGGACACTGCGACGAGCGCGGCACGACCGAGTACAACACCGCGCTCGGTGACCGCCGGGCCAAGGCGACGAAGAACTACCTCGTCTCCCGTGGTGTCGCCGCAGCGCGCATCGCCGTCATCAGCTACGGCGAGGAGCGGCCCGCCTGCTCGCAGCACGTGGACGAGTGCTGGGCCAAGAATCGCCGCGCGCACTTCCTGGTCAAGTCGCGCTGAGGTTACTCGGAGGGGGCCTCGACGGCCCCCTCCGACGGTCGTCGCGCGCCTGACGGCGCGCTCCTCCCTGCCTCCCCCGAGAGATTCGATTGCGGCGGCAAAGCCGCCGCTCGAACGTCCGCCCATCACAACGTCGTGGCGATCAGCGGCCTTTTCTGAATCAGCGGCGTTTCTTGAGGTCTCGTAGATCGAGGGCGCCTTGGTGGTGGCGGGGGTCGTCGCCGCGGGGGAAGATCTGGGTCTTCTGCACCTTCTGGGTGCCCGTGGTCGGCAGTGAGGGGACGAAGAGGACCCAGCCGGGCGCCTTGAAGTAGGCCAGGCGCTCCAGGCACCACGCCACCAGCGTCTCGGCCAGCTCCCGGTCGGCGACGGTGCCCGGCATCGGGACCACGCAGGCCATCACTTCCTCCTCGCGGATCTCGTCGGGCACGGCGAGGACGGCCACCTGGGCGACGGCCGCGTGTGCCTGCAGTGTCGCTTCGACCTCGGCGGCGGCGATGTTCTCGCCCGAGCGGCGGATGATGTTCTTCCGGCGGTCGACGAAGTAGAGCATGCCGTCGGCGCTCTGCCGGACGACGTCGCCGGTGTGGAACCAGTCCCCGCGCCACGCCTCGGCCGTCGCCTCCGGGTTCTTCAGGTAGCCGGCGTAGAAGCCGTGGCGCGGCCCCTCGGGCCCGCCCCAGCGCACCAGGAGCTCACCCTCGGTGCCGGCGGCGACGTCCTGATCGCGATCGTCCACGACGCGGGCCTCGAGGCCGCCGAAGGGGCGCCCGAACGCGCGCGTCGTGACCTGGCGCGGCTCGAGCCGGTCGGCGTAGATGCGGCCGGTCTCGGTCATGCCCCACACCTCGATCAGCGGAAAACCGAAGCGCTTCTCGAACGCCTCGTGCAGCTGGGGCTCCACCCCGGCGCCCAGGCCGAAGCGCACTCGGTGGGTGCGCTCGTCGTCGGTGGGCGGCTGGTTGAGCAGCAGCGGCGGCACCACGCCGAGGTAGTGGACGACCGTCGCGCCCGTGGCGGCGATGTCGCGCCACCAGCGGGTGGGGCTGAAGCGCTCGGGCAGGACGAGGCAGTTGGCGGTCAGCATCGCCGCCGTCGCGCTCACCGCCTGGCAGTTCATGTGGAACAGCGGCAGCGGATTGTAGATGCGATCGCGCCCATGCTCGAAGCGCACGTGGCCGCCGAGATCGCGGTACCAGGCGCCGCAGTTCAGGTAGTAGAAGTTCGTCAGGATGCAGCCCTTGGGGCGTCCCGTCGTTCCCGACGTGTAGAGGAGGCTGCACTCGCTGTCGAGGCCGGGGGCGCCCGGCCTCGGCGCTCGCGCGGGTGAGGGGAGCGACGTCGGCATCGCCTCGGCGCTCACCACCGGCAGCGGCGTCGCGCGCGCCCGCGCGACGGCCTCGAGGTCGGCGACGCGGGCGTCGATGCTCACCACGAGGTCGGCCTCGGAGTGATCCATCTGGTAGAGCATCTCATCGTGACGGTAGTCGGGATTGATCGGCACGATGCCGCAGCCGAGCGCGTTCAGGGCCAGATAGTGGAAGAAGAACTCCGGGCGGTTCTCGAGCAGCAACGCCACCCGGTGCCCGTGACCGTAGCCCGCGTCCGCGTACACCCCGCGCAGACGCAGCACCTCGGCGCGCGTCTGCCCGTACGTGAGCTCGATGCCGTCGGGGTGATAGGCGCGACCGGGCGCGGGGGGCGCGGCCAGGAACGCGTGATCCGGTGCCGCCTGCGCGGTCGCCATGAACGTCTCGAACACCGTGCGCATCGTCGGGCACACCCTCCGGGATCGTCAGATCCGGCTGACAGGGTAGCGCAAGTCGAGTGGATGGGAACGCGCCCGCCCGTGACGAGGCGGACGTTCAGCGGGCCGGCGGGAGCTCGGCGGCGGGGTCGGGTGCGGTCGGCGTGGCGCTCAGCACGCGACGCATCACCGGGGCGTCGATGCTCGTCAACCCGTCGAGCCGCGCCAGCAGCAGGGCGCTGTCGCACACGTCGTTGATCGCCCGCGGCACGCCACGGCTCGCTCCGTGGACGAGGGTCAGCGCGTCGCGCGTGAAGATCGACTCCTCGGCGCCCGCCACGGTGAGCCGGTAGCGGATGTACTGAGCGGTCTGCTCGGCGGTCAGCGGGTTGACGGTGCATCGGATCGAGACGCGCCGGTCCAGGTGGGGAACGCGCTGGATGGCCGCCGTCAGCTCCGGCGTGCCGGCCAGCAGCAGCGTGACGAGCGTGCGCTCGTTCGTCTGGATGTTCAGCAGCGCGCTCAGCTCCTCGAGCCAGGTGGGGTCGTCGGCCTGCTGGGCGTCATCCACGATGATCAGCGTCTCGCGGCCGCGCTGCGAATTGCGCACGACGAGCTCGTTCAGCATGCGCAGGAGCTCGGTGCGCCCGGTGTCGGCGGTCTCCACGCCGAGCTCGTAGAGCACCTGGCGGAGCAGATCGATGCGCCCGCCGTGGGGATTGGTCAGCAGGCCGATCTCGTAGCGGTTCGCGTCCAGGCGCTGGACGACCGCGCGGCTCAGCAGCGTCTTGCCGCAGCCGGATTCGCCAGTGAGCACCGCGCAGCCGCGTCGCTGCCGCAGCGCGTAGGTCAGCCGGACCAGCGCGTCGGAGTGCGTGGGCGAGAGCCACAGGAAGCGCGGGTTCGGCGCGTTCTCGAAGGGCGACTCGCGCAATCCCCAGCCGTACTCCTCGGGACCCTCGACCGGCGCGACCGCGACGTCGACCGCCGCGGCCTCGAAGGCGGGCGCGGACGACGCCGGCGACTCGGGCCGCGCCTCGTCGGCGACCGTGCGAGGTTCCGCGCCCCCCTCGATCGGCACCACCGGGGTCGCGAGCAGGCGCGCCGCCCGCTCGGTCCTCAGCTGCTCCTCCAGGTGCCGCGCGGTCTGCTGGTGCTCCTCGAGGCGGCGGCCGAGCGCGTTGACGCTACGGGCGAGCCGGCCCACGAGCCCGCCGCGCTCGTCGCTGCGCCGCATGCGCGCGCGCACGTCGCCCGAGCTCAGGCTGCGGATCACCCGCAGCAACCCCTGGGCGGGCCGGGAGACGAGTCGGTCGACCAGCAGGGCCCCGCACACGAGCCCGCCCAGGGCGAGGAGTCCGAGCCCGGCCAGCTCGAGCGCGAACAGTCGGTCGGCGTCGCGGAACACGGTACGGCGGGGCAGCGCGATCACGATCGTCGCGTCGGCGGCCGGCGCCGCCTCGCGCGACATCGGCTCGAACAGCACGAGGCTCGGCACTCCGTCGAGCCACGGCGTGTCCACGAGGCCCGGGCCGGCGGTCGCCAGGACGTCCTTGAGCGGATCGTCGAGGATCTCGCCGGTCCAGCGGTCGGGCTGGGGATGGTGGCTGAGGATCACGCCGCTGCGGTCCACGAGCATCATCGCGGAGCCGGCCGGCAGCGGGCTCTCGACGACGCCGCGCTCGAGCTGGCCGAGGTCGAGCGCGCCCACGAGCACCGCGCGCACGGTACCGGCGTCGTCGATCACCGCCCGGGCCAGGCTCACCGTCGGCCGTCGCGCCGCGGGATCGATCGCGTAGCGGCCCAGCGTCGGGTGACCGGACTCGGCAGCACGGCGCACGTCGCTCGCGTCGACGCCCGCGGGGAGCCGCAGGGCGCCGCGCGCGCCGCAGAACACGTCGCCGCCCGGCCGGGCGGCGACGACGTCGAGATAGCCGGGCACCGATTTCAGGACTCCGGCCAGCAGCCCGCCGCAGATCCCGGGATGGCCGCCCGCGAGCTCCGGGCGCTGCGAGAGCGCCAGCAGCAGCTGGCGCGCGCCGTCGACGAGGCGCTCGTGCTCACGGGCGACCGACTGGGCCACGACGGCCGCGCCCCGCGCCGCCTCGCGCTCGGCTTGGCGGCGGGCCTCGCCGTGCAGCGCGACCGCCCAGAGACCGAGGGCGATGAGGCCGACGACGCCCGTGAGGATGACCGCTCGCCAGGTCCGCAACCCCTCGGGGCGGAGCGAGCGGGGCAGGATGCGGTAACGCATGCGCTTCTTGCAGGATTGCACACCCGGCACCGGGGCCGGAAGTTCTTGATGGACGCGGAGTTCCCGCCCGCGGGCGTGGTGTAGTATTTCCGGCGGTGGATGCGCGACCCGGGACGTTCAACGCCGCGGCCTTCTTCGTCGATCGCCACGTGGCGGAGGGGCGCGGCGGGCGGACGGCGTTCCGGGCCGAGGGGCGCGCCGTCAGCTACGCAGAGGTCGCCGATCGCGTGGCCCGGGCCGCGGGGGTGCTCGCGTCCGCCGGGCTCGAGCCGGAGCAGCGGGCGCTCCTGGCGCTGAACGACTCGCCGGCGTTCGCGGCGGCCTTCTGGGGGGCCGCCAGGCTCGGGGCCGTGGCGGTCCCGGTCAACACGCTCATGAGCGCCGCCGAGTACGAGTTCCTCCTCTCCGACAGCCGGGCCCGGGTGGCCGTGGTGGACGCGGCGGTGGCCCCCCGGGTGCTGGCGGCGCGGGCGCGCTGCCCCTGGCTGCGCACGGTGCTCGTGGCGGGCGGCCGCGCCGCGGGCGGGACGGACTTCGACGCGGCGCTGGCCGAGACCAAGCCGGTCGCCGAGGCCGCGCCCACCTCGCCCGAGGACGTCGTCTACTGGGGCTACACGTCCGGCTCGACCGGCGAGCCGAAGGCCGCGGTGCACGCGCACCAGGACTTCCTCGTCGCCGCCGACCGGGTGGGCGTCGGCGTGTTCGGGATCGGTGCCGACGATCTGATCTTCTCCGCGTCGAAGCTGTCCTTCGCGTTCGGGCTCGGCAACGCGCTCTACTTCCCGGCGCGCGTCGGCGCGGCGTCGGTCCTGGTCGCCGAGCGGATCACGGCCGAGCGAGCGCTGGAGGTCGTCGCCACCGAGCGGCCCACGATCTTCTTCGCGGTCCCCACGCTCTACGCGCGGATGCTCGAGGTCCCCGACGCCGAGCGGCGCTTCGATCTCTCCTCGCTCCGCTACGGCGTCTCGTCGGGCGAGGCGCTGCCGCCGGCCGTCTTCGATGCCTGGGCCGATCGCTTCGGTCTCGAGCTGGTCGAGGTGGTGGGCTCGACGGAGGCGCTGCACGACTTCATCGCCAACCGGCCGGGCGAGGCCCGACGGGGCTCGGCGGGCCGGGTGATTCCTGGGTTTGAGGCGCGTCTGGTCGACGAGGACGACGCGCCGGTGCCGGACGGTGTCGCGGGCCACCTGCTCATCAAGGGCGAGACCACCGCGCTCCACTACTGGAACCGGCGCGAGCGCACGCGCCGCACGATGCTCGGCGAGTGGCTGCGCACGGGCGACGTCTTCCGCCGGGACGCCGAGGGCTGGTTCTACTTCGAGGGCCGCGGCGACGACATGCTGAAGGTGGCCGGGCAGTGGGTGTCGCCGGCCGAGGTCGAGGCGCACCTGGTCGCGCACCCCGCCGTGCTGGAGGCCGGCGTCGTCGGCGACGTCGACGCCCGCGGCCTGTCGACGCCGCGCGCCTGCGTCGTGCTCAAAACGGGCGTGGCGGGCACGACCGCGCTGGCCGAGGAGCTGCGCGCCTTCGTGCGCGGCCGCGCGGCCGGCTACAAGGTCCCGGGCGTGGTCGAGTTCGTGGCCGACCTGCCCCGGACGGCGACGGGGAAGGTACAGCGCTTCCGCCTGCGACGGTCATGAGACTCGTCGTCGAGGACGTCTCGAAGACCTATCGCGATCGCGCGGGCCAGAGCGTCGAGGCGCTCGCCGGCGTGACGTTCACCGCGGAGCCCGAGGAGGTGCTCGCCGTCGTCGGCCCCTCGGGCTGCGGCAAGTCCACGCTGCTCAACATGATGGCCGGGCTGCTGGCGCCGAGCGGTGGGCGCGTGGGCTTCGAGGGCGAGTTGCCGACCGGCCGGCCGCTGACGGCGATGGTCTTCCAGGAGTTCGCGCTCTTCCCGTGGCGGACCGTGCAGGCCAACGTGGAGTTCGGGCTCGAGGAGGCCGGCGTCCCGCCGGCGGAGCGCCGCGCCGTGGCCCGCCACTACGTGGAGCTCACCGGGCTCGGCGGCTTCGAACGGAAGTACCCCCACCAGCTCTCGGGCGGCATGCGGCAGCGCGTGGGCATCGCCCGCGCGCTGGCCGTGGACCCGGCGGTGCTGCTGATGGACGAGCCCTTCTCCGCGCTCGACGCCCAGACGCGGCAGCTCATGCAGGAGGAGCTGCTCGCGATCTGGGAGCGCACGCGCAAGACCATCCTCTACGTGACCCACAACATCCACGAGGCCGTGTGGATGGCCGACCGCGTGGTGGTCCTCTCCCGTCGGCCGGGTCGGGTGCTCGAGATCGTCCCCGTCGAGCTCAAGCGACCGCGGACGGAGTCGATGCTGGGCGAGCCGGGCTTCGTCGCCGCCGTCGAGCGCATCTGGGCGCTCATCAAGTCGCAGGCGCGCGAGGCGCTGCGCGAGGGCACGGCGTGATCGCGGTTCCCGACCGGGCCCGCACTCTGGAGCGGCGCGCGCACCCCCTGGCGCGCGGACTGGGGCTGGTTGGGCTGCTCGTGCTGTGGGAGGCGCTGACGCGCACCGGATGGGTCCCGGCACTCTTCCTGCCGTCGCCGCTGGGCGTGCTGACGGCGGGGTTCGAGATGCTGCGCAGCGGTGAGCTCCTGGTGCACTTGGGTGCGAGCCTTCGGCGGATCCTCCTGGGCTTCGGGCTCGGCGCGCTCGGCGGCGTCTCGGTCGGCCTGGCGGTGGGCGTGTTCAGCCTGGCCGAGGCGGTGGGCACCCCGCTCATCGCCGCCACGTTCCCGATCCCCAAGATCGCCCTGCTGCCGCTCCTGATCCTGTGGCTGGGCATCGGCGAGGCGTCCAAGGTGGCGGTCATCATGCTCGGCGTGTTCTTCCCGATGGCCATCAACACCTACGCGGGCGTCCGCCACGCCGACCGCCAGCTGCTGCGCGCCGCGGTGAGCTTCGGGGCGGGGCGGTGGAGCGTGATCCGCAAGGTCATGCTCCCGTCGGCCCTGCCGATGATCTTCGCGGGGCTCAAGCTGGGCGCGGGCACCTCGCTGCTCTTGCTCGTCGCAGCGGAGATGATCGCCGCGAGCTCCGGCATCGGCTACCTCATCCTGAACGCGCAAAATCTGATGGAGACGACGACGCTGATGGTCGGCATCGTGCTGCTCTCGCTGCTCGGCCTCGCCTCCCACTGGCTGCTCACCCGCCTCGAGCGCGCCGTCCTGCCGTGGCGCGCGGACGCGTGAGGGCCCGCGTGGTGCGACGCCCGCTGGCCCGGGTTGCTTCGCGGAGCCGCGGCTTGGCTGTACCATGTTCGGCGCGGCGCCGCGCCCCGAGCGGCTGGCGCCAGCGCGCGGAGGCCGAGAGGAGAGCTCGATGAGGCGTCTCGGGGCGGTGGTGCTGGTCGCGATCCTGCTTGCCGCCGTTCCCGCCGGCGCCCAGGGGCCGCAGAAGGTCAAGCTGGGGGTCCTCAAGCTCACGTCCTCGGCGGTGCTCTTCCTGGGCGCCGAGAAGGGCTACTTCAAGGAGTTCGGGATCGAGCCGGAGTTCGTGTACTTCCAGGCGGCCCAGCCGATCGCGGTGGCGCTGGCGTCGGGCGACATCGAGACCGGCGCCACCGGCCTCACCGCCGGGCTCTACAACATCGTGGCCGGCGGCGTGAAGATCTGGATCGTCGCCGACAAGGGCCGCGAATGGCCCGACTACAACCTCACCGCGCTGCTCGTGCGCAAGGACCTCTACGACAACGGCGTCCGCACGATGCGCGAGCTCAAGGGGCGCAAGATCGGCGTGACGCAGATCGGCTCGACGTTCCACTACAACGTCGGGCGCTACCTCGAGAAGGAGGGCATGGCGCCCGGCGACGTCGAGCTCGTACCGCTGCAGGCACTGCCGGCGCTGAACGACGCGCTGGCCGCTCGGCGGGTCGACGCCGTGGCGACCGCCGAGCCGTTCGTGTCGCGGCTGGAGGCCGCCGGCGCGGGCGTGACCATCGTGCAGACCGGCGACACCTTTCCGTGGCAGATCGCCACGCTGATGTACTCCGACGCGTTCGCCAAGGACCGCAACCGCGCCATCGCGTTCATGAAGGGCTACGTGAAGTCCTCGCGCCACTACTTCGACGCGGTGCTGGCCCGCAAGAGCGGGCCGGCGTTCGACGAGGTGGTCGCGATCACGGCCCGGTACACCGGGGCCAGTCCCGACCTCATCCGCAAGGGGTTTCCGTACCAGGACCGCGACGGACGCCTGATGCCGGGCGACGTCGGGCGACAGACCGCCTGGTGGAACGCGCAGAAGCTCATCAAGACGCCCGTGTCCGAGAAGGACATCGTCGACGAGAGCTTCCTGCGCGACGCGCTGAAGGAGCTCCGGTGACATCGTCCGAGGCGCGCCCCTGAGCCTCTCCCGGCCATGAAGATCAAGAAGCTCCTCGTCGCCAACCGCGGCGAGATCGCCGTCCGCGTCATCCGCGCCTGCCGCGAGCAGGGGATCGACACCGTGGCCGTGTTCTCGGAGGCCGACCGCGAGGCCCTGCACGTGCTGATGGCCGACGAGGCCTATCCGATCGGGCCGCCGCCGGCCAGCGAGAGCTACCTGGCCATCGACACGCTCGTCGCTGTCGCCCGCCGGGCCGGCGCCGACGCCGTGCATCCCGGGTATGGGTTCCTCGCCGAGAACGCGCGCTTCGCCGAGGCGTGCGCCCAGGCGGGACTGACGTTCGTCGGGCCGCCGCCGGCGGCGATCCGCGCCATGGGCGACAAGACGGCGGCGCGCAAGATCGCCCGCGAGATGAAGGTGCCGATGGTGCCGGGCACGCTCGAGCCCGTGCGCTCCGACGACGAGGCACGCACGAGCGCGGCCGAGATCGGCTATCCCGTGATGCTCAAGGCCGCCATGGGTGGCGGTGGCAAGGGGATGCGCCTGGTGCGCCGCGAGGCCGAGCTCGGCGACGCCCTGCGCGCGGCGCGCTCGGAGGCCGGCGCCGCCTTCGGCGACACCGCGGTCTACCTCGAGCGGGCCGTGCTCGAGCCGCGCCACGTCGAGATCCAGGTGCTGGCCGACGCCCACGGCGCCGTGGTGCACCTGGGCGAGCGCGAGTGCTCGATCCAGCGGCGCCACCAGAAGCTGATCGAGGAGAGCCCCTCGCCGATCGTCGACGCGGAGCTCCGCGCGCGCATGGGCGTGGCGGCGTGCCGGGTGGCGCGCGCGGCCGGGTACGTGAACGCCGGGACCGTCGAGTTCCTCCTCGACGGCGACCGGAACTTCTACTTCCTCGAGATGAACACGCGGCTGCAGGTCGAGCACCCGGTGACCGAGCTCGTCACCGGCATCGACCTCGTACGCGAGCAGCTCCGGATCGCGGCGGGCGAGCCGCTCGGCTACGGGCAGCGCGACGTGACGTGGCGCGGCTGGGCGATCGAGTGCCGCATCAACGCCGAGGATCCCTTCGGGGGCTGGCTGCCCTCGCCGGGGACGATCACGGGGCTGCGGCCGGCGACCGGCCCCTGGGTGCGCGACGACTCGGGTGCCTACGAGGGGTACACGGTGCCGCGCTTCTACGACACGCTGCTGGCCAAGCTGATCGTGTGGGACCGCGACCGCGCCGGCGCCGTCGAGCGCATGGCGCGAGCGCTCGCCGAGTACAAGGTGGTGGGCGTACGCACGACCATCCCGGCCCTCGAGCGGATCATCGCCCATCCCGACTTCCGCGCCGGCCGTCTCTCGACGGCGTTCCTGGAGCGCGTGTTGCCCGATCTCCACCCCAACGACTCCCACGCCGCCACCATCGCCACGATCGCCGCCGTCCTCACCGAACACGAACGCTCCCGCCAATCCCACCCAACCGAGAACCACGACGAGCCCCCAAGCCGCTGGCGCTCATCGACTCGCCCAGGATGGACGTCGTGAGCCCGAACCAGTTGCTCCCCGCGGCTCGACTCCACGTGTCGGATCCACCCCCGGTGAGGTCAGCCCACCCACGCCCCTACGCGAGCAAGCGGACCCCGCTACACCAATCCGGTGGTCACACCGCCACTCCCCGAAACGCCCGCTGCGGCCTCGCGCCATGAAATACGTCGCGACCATTGCCGGCAAACCCACGGTCGTCGACATCACCGGCGGTGCCGACGGGCACTATCGCCTGACGATTGGGGACGAGGTCTGGGAGGTCGACGCGCGGCTCACCGCCCAGGGGTTCTGCTCGCTGCTGGTCGGGGGCGTCTCCTACGTGGCCGATGTCGTCGACCGCGACGGGACGTGCGTGGTGGACGTGGCCGGGGAGTCCTACGACATCCTGGTCGAGGAGCAGACGCGCTGGATCATCCGGACCCGGGGTGGCGCCGCCGCCGGCGGGCAGGGACAGACGCTGACCGCGCCGCTTCCGGGTAAGATCACTCACGTCGCGGTGCGGGTAGGCGACCAGGTCGGCGCCGGCGACACCCTGGTCGTGATCGAGGCGATGAAGATGGAGAACGAGTTCAAGGCGTCGGCGGCCGGCACCGTGACCGAGGTGCGGGTGCAGCCCGGCCAGGCCGTGAACCCGGGGGACGTGCTCGTGGTTGTAGGAGCGACGGGCGCCGGCGAGGGGAGCGCGTGAGCGGGCCCGGCACGCCGACGGCGCCGGCCATCCGGTTCAGCGGCGTCAACAAATGGTTCGGCAAGCTCCACGTGCTGCGCCAGATCGATCTCGCGATCGACGCCGGTGAGGTCGTGGTGGTGTGCGGGCCGTCGGGCTCCGGCAAGTCCACGCTCATCCGCACGGTGAACGGTCTCGAGCGGGTCCAGGAGGGGGACATCGTCGTGCTGGGCGACTCGATCACGCGGCGGGGCGTGAACCTGCCGGCGCTCCGCACGCAGGTCGGCATGGTGTTCCAGTCCTTCAACCTGTTCCCCCACATGACGGCCCTCGAGAACATCATGCTGGCGCCGATCAAGGTGCGCGGCCTGTCGCGGGCCGAGGCCGACCGGTCCGCCCGGGCCCTGCTCGAGCGCGTCGGGCTTCGCGAGAAGGCCGACAACTACCCGGCCAACCTGTCGGGCGGCCAGCAGCAGCGCGTGGCCATCGCCCGGGCGCTGGCCATGCAGCCCAAGATCATGCTCTTCGACGAGCCGACGTCCGCGCTGGACCCCGAGATGATCAACGAGGTGCTCGACGTCATGACCGTGCTCGCCCGCGACGGCATGACGATGATGTGTGTGACCCACGAGATGGGCTTCGCCCGCCGGGTCGCCCATCGCGTCGTCTTCATGGACGAGGGGCAGGTGGTCGAGCAGGCCACGCCCGAGGCGTTCTTCACCGCTCCCAAATCGGAGCGGGGACGGCAGTTCCTGTCCAAGATCCTCACCCACTAGGAGGCTTCGATGAAGCGTTTGCTGGCTCTCGTGCTCACCCTGGCCGTCGCGCTGACGGCCGCTCCGGCGTTCGCGCAGGACACGCTGGAGAAGATCAAGTCGACCGGCGTCCTGACCATCGGGACCCGCACCGGCTCGCCGCCCTTCGCCTACGTCAACAAGGACAACCAGTGGGTCGGCTTCTCCATCGACCTGGTCGAGATGCTGGTCAAGCCGGAGGTCGAGAAGGCCGTCGGCAAGCCGATCAAGGTCGAGAAGAAGGAGTCCACGCCGCCGACCCGCATCCCGCTGCTCTCGTCGAACGCGGTCGACCTCATCGCGGGCACCATGACCGACACGCCGCAGCGCCGCGAGACCGTGGACTTCAGCCTGACGTTCTTCTACACGGGCGCCCAGTTCATGGTGAAGAAGGGCAGCCCCATCAAGAGCGTCAACGACATCTCCGGCAAGCGCATCGCCACCCAGCAGGGCTCGACCAACGAGAAGATCCTGCGCGAGAAGTATCCGCAGGCCCAGCTGCGGGCCTTCCCCGACCAGCCGGCCGCCTTCCAGGCCCTGCTGCAGGGACAGGTCGACGCCTACACGAACGACGGCATCCAGCTCTACGGCCTCAAGGCCAAGGCGCCCAAGCCCGAGGAGTGGGACGTGGTCGGCGACTTCTACTCGGAGGAGCCCTACGGCATGGCCATGCGCAAGGGCGACGCCAAGTTCAAGGCGGCCGTGGACGCCGGGCTCAAGAACGGGCTCGAGTCGGGCAAGTACTTCGAGATCTACGAGAAGTGGTTCGGCCCGAAGGGCGAGCTGCCGTACCCGATGACGCCCCAGGTGAAGGCCTATCTGATGAAGCAGGTCGGCAAGTAGCCCGCCCGGAGGAGCCGGGCGCGCGCGGGTGAACTACACCTTCAAGTGGTCGGTGCTGTGGAGCGGCCAGTCGGGACAGTGGCTGCTCCAGGGGCTCATCACCACGCTGGAGCTGTCCGCGCTCGCCTGGCTCCTCGCCGTCGCTCTCGGCATCTTCGCCGGCGCTCTCCGCACGGTGCCCTTCCTGCCGCTGCGGTGGGGGGCCACGTTCTACGTCGAGTTCTTCCGGAACGTCCCGCTGCTGGTGTGGATGTTCTTCTGGTACTTCGCGGTGCCACCGCTGCTGCCCCGTGGCGTCCAGGACTGGCTGTTCAACCACGGCGCCGAGTTCTGGGCGGGGACGATCGCGCTCGGCGTGTACCACGGCGCACGCATGTCGGAGGTCATCCGCTCCGGTATCGGCGCCATTCCCCGGACGCAGTTCGAGGCGTCGCTGGCCATGGGGCTCACGACGTTCCAGGCGTACCGGCTGGTGATCCTGCCGGTCGCCCTGCGCCTGATCGTGCCGCCCGGCACCAACGAGTCGCTGAACCTCCTGAAGAACTCGTCGGTCGCGCTCACGATCAGCGTGGCCGAGCTGACGTTCCAGACCCGCCAGATCGAGACCTACACCGCCAAGGCCATCGAGGCGCTGACGGCCGGCACGCTGATCTATCTGGTGCTGTGCCTGTCGATCGCCACGATCATGGCGCGGGTCGAGCGCCGCTACGCGATCCCGGGCCTCATCTCCCGGACCCAGGCCGGCTGAGCCGTGGACTTCACGGTCATCGTCAACAACTTCAAGTTCCTGATGGTCCAGGGGCTCGTCGGCTTCGGCCCATTCGTCGGCGGCACGCTGCGCCTGGCCATTCCGGCCATCGTGCTCGGCTTCGTGCTGGGCGTCTTCGTGGGGCTGGCCCGGCTTGCCAACGCGCCGTGGATCCGGATGCCGGCCACGGTCTACGTCGAGTTCTTCCGGGGCGTGCCGCTCGTGATGGTGATCTTCTGGATCTGGTTCATCATCCCGCAGCTGCTGCGGCTGCCGATCCCGGAGTACGGCGTGGCGCTCACGGCCTTCGTGATCTTCGAGGCCGCCTACTTCGGCGAGATCGTGCGGGCCGGAGTGCAGTCGGTGCCGCGGGGCCAGGTCGAGGCCGCCACCGCGCTGGGCATGACCGCGACGAAGACGATGGCCTACGTGGTACTGCCCCAGGCCCTCAAGAACATGGTGCCGTCGCTGGTCACCCAGACGATCGTGCTCTTCAAGGACACCTCGCTGGCGTCGATCATCGGGTACGTCGACCTCACCAAGGCCGCCCAGATCGTGAACAACCGCGAGATCCGGCCGTTCGAGCTCTACCTCTTCATCGCGGTCGTCTACTGGATCTGCACCTACTCGATGTCGGTGATGGCGCGGCGCCTCGAGCGACGGACCGCGTGAGGACGCTCAGGGCCACAGCGCGTCGGCGACGAGCCCCAGCCCGGTGAACGGCGGCAGATCGACCGCGTGGGGGCCCGTAGCGCTCCCGACGAGGACGTAGCGATCGCCCACCAGACCCAGCGCCTCGACGGCCCGCGCGTCGGGGTCGACCAGCCAGAGATACGGGACCCCGTGGCGAGCGTAGAGCTGGCGCTTGGTCACCCGGTCGATGAGGCGGGTGGACGGCGACAGGATCTCGATCGCCAGGGTCGGGGGCCCTTCGATGCCGCGTCGACTGATCCGGTCCCGCCGATCCGGCGCCAGGTACACGACGTCGGGCTGGACGATCGCGGTGTCGGCGAGGATGACGTCAAGGGGCGCGTAGAGCACGAGGCCGGGGGCGACGGCCGGAACGTGTGTCATCAGCGCGCGCACGAGGCTGGCGCTGATCATCTGGTGCTGCGGAGTCGGCGCCCGGGTCACCGAGAGCGCGCCATCGTGGATCTCGTACCGGCGGCCGTCGTTCGGCAGCACCTCGTAGTCCCGGTACGTCAGCGTCGTCCGCGTCATCGCCAGGCTCCCGCACCCACTATTTGGCCGAGCGCGGGGCGTGTCAATGCCGCGGATCGGAGACGGTGGGCCGCGCGTGCCTGAGCGTCGGCTTCCCAACGGCGTGCGCCTGCACTGGCGCGAGGCCGGTGATCCCGCGAAGCCCGTGATCGTGTGGATCCACGGAGGTTCGGTCGAGGACTCCTCGTTCATGGTGCCGGACCTCGAGCCCTTCGGTCGGCGCCTGCGCGCGCTCTTCCCGGACACGCGCGGTCATGGGCTGTCGTCCAAATTCGAGCGCGTGGAGGACTACGGCTATCCGCAGAAGGCCGAGGACGTCGGGCTCTGGCTCGACACCCTCGGCGTCGAGCAGGCCGTGTGGGGCGGGGCCTCGATGGGCGGGGCGCTGTCGCTGTGGATGGCGATCCACGCCCCCGCGCGGGTCCGCGCGGTGATCTCGATCAGCGGGCCGCCCTACGCGCCGCTGCCGGAGGACACCGCGTGGTGGCGCGTGCACCGGCCGCTCGTCGAGGCGGGGCGGGTCGCCGAGTACTTCGACGCCAACGTGCGGCTGCGTATGGGCGAGGCGGCGCTGGCCCGGTTCAAGGCGCGTGGGGAGCGCTACGCGGAGACGATCGAGCGGCTGCGTGACCACTCGACGGCCTCGCTCCTGGCGTTGCTCGACGAGACCTACGGCCGCACCGAGTGGCTCGCCGATTGTGCGCGCATCCGGTGTCCGGTGCTCGTCGTCGCGGGCGGCGAGGACCACTTTCCGACGGTCGCGATGTCCCGGCGCCTCGCCGACACCATCCCGGACGCGCGGCTGCACGTCGTCGAGGGCGGCGGACACTTTCCCAATCGCACGCACCGCGCCGAGGTGCAGGCGGTCATCGCCCGCTTCCTCGACGACGTGGGCGTATGACCGACGTGCGGTCGCACGACGCGCCGGCCTCGCGCGAGCGGACCCGACGCGAATGTCGTGGGCGGGTCGCGTCTCGGCGTAGACTGGCCTCCATGCCCGCGCTTCTGTCCCGGCCGGTCGGATGCCGGGCTGTCGCCACCGCGCTGAGCCTGCTGCTGATCGTCGCGCTCCTCGCCGTCGTCGTCTACGACCCGTACGTGGCCGGCGCCCTCGTGGAGGAGGGAGGCTTCGTCGAGACGCTCCAGGTCGTGCTGGCGGCGGCGGCCGGCGTCCTCGGCTATCGGCAAGGTCGCGCCGCGCGCCGCGAGGGGCGGCCGGCGACGTTCGAGGTTGCGATCGTCGCCTCGATGGTTGCGCTGTGCATCGGCGAGGTCGATGTCGATCGCATGATCTTCGGCACGAAGGTCATCTCGACGCGGTTCTTCGTGAACCCAAATTATCCGCTCGGCCTGCGCGCGCTCGCGGTGGCGCTCGTGGTCGGGCCGCCGCTCGCCGTCCTGGTCTGGCTCCTGACCCACTTCAGGAACCTATGGACGGCCTCGATGGCAGCGCTGCGGGAGCCCTGGGGCCAGGCGACGGCGTTCGGCGCGGTGCTCTCGCTGGCGGTGGAGGTCGTCGAGAAGCCGCTCGGCCACATCGAGTGGCTGCCGCGCAACTTCGCCGAGGAGGTGCTCGAGTGCGTCGCCGCGCTCTGCATCTTCGTCGGACTCGCCGCTCGCCAACGGGCTATTATGAGGCGGATGTCCGGTCGACCCCTGATCGTCGTGCTCCTGGCCGCTCTCGGGATCTGGGGCTGCCGGGGCGAGCTTCCGGCCGCGGCGCAGGACAAGCCCAAGGCGCAGGCCCCCCCGGCCCGCGAGGTCCGCGTCGTGCCCGCCAGCGAGCGGGCCCTGCCGAGGACCGTGATGACGACCGGGACCCTGGCCGCCGAAGACCAGGTCACCCTGAGTGCCAAGGTGGCCGGACGGATCGAGCGGATCGACATCGACCTCGGTAGCCGGGTCCGTCGCGGCCAGCCGGTCGCCCAGCTCGATCAGACCGACTTCAAGCTGCGCGTCGATCAGGCCGAGGCGGCCCTGCAGCAGGCGCGGGCCCGGCTGGGCCTGTCCCCAACGGGTAAGGACGAGCAGGTCGAGCCCGAGAAGACCGCCATCGTGCGCCAGGCTCGGGCCGTCCTCGACGAGGCCCGGCTCACCCGCGACCGAAGCGTCAAGCTCCTCGAGCAGCAGCTGATCGCCCGCGCCCAGCTCGACACCGCCGAGGCCAACCTGCTTGTGGCCGAGGGCCGCTACCAGGACGCGCTCGAGGAGGTCCGCAACCGGCAGGCCGTGCTCCAGCAGCGCCGGTCGGAGCTCGAGCTCGCCCGGCAGCAGCTCGTCGACACCGTGGTGACGGCCCCGGTGGAGGGGGCGGTGAGCCAGCGCCAGGCCTCGCCGGGCGAGTACCTCGCGGCCGGCGCGCCGATGGCCACGGTGGTCCGCATCCACCCGTTGCGGCTGCGCGTGGCGGTCCCCGAGCGCGAGGCGATCGGCGTGCGGGCGGGGCAGCTCGTCCGCCTCACGATCGACGGCGATCCCACGGTGTACACCGGCCGCGTGGTGCGCCTGGCGCCGCTCGTCCAGGAGCTGAACCGCACGCTGGCCGTGGAGGCCGAGGTGCCGAACGAGCGCGGCCTGCTGCGGGCGGGCGCGTTCGCGCGGGCCGAGATCGTGACCGAGGCGGCCCAGCCGGTCGTCACGGTGCCGACGAGCGCGCTCGTGGTCTTCGCCGGGGTCGAGAAGGTGCTGGTCGTGCGCGGTGGCAAGACGGCCGAGGTGCGGGTGCAGAGCGGCCGCCGGCTCGGCGACGACATCGAGATCTTGGAGGGGCTCAAGCGCGGCGAAGCCGTCGTGGACCGGCCCGGCAACCTCACGGGCGGCCAGGCGGTGAGCGTCAAGCCCTAGGCCATGCAGAAGCTCGCCGAAGTCTGCATCAAGCGCCCCGTCTTCGCGACGATGATCGTCATGGCGCTGGTCGTCGTCGGCGGCGCCTCCTGGTTCCGCCTGGGCGTCGACCGCTTCCCCTCCGTCGATCTGCCGACCGTCACCGTCCGCACCGAGTTGCCCGGCGCTTCCACCGAGGAGATGGAGACGCAGGTCTCCCAGAAGCTCGAGGAGCAGATCAACACGATCCAGGGCATCCAGGAGCTGCGGTCGATCACCAGCCCCGGCAACTCGATCGTGATCGTCACCTTCGCGCTGAGCCGCCAGATCGACGTCGCGGCTCAGGACGTCCGGGACAAGGTCGCGATCGCCATCCGCAACCTGCCGCGCGACATCCGACCGCCCACGATCTCCAAGACCGACAACGACCAGGCCCCGGTCCTGACGATCGCCATGTCGGGCGATCGGTCGATGCGCGAGCTGACCGAGCTCGCCGACAAGACGGTCAAGGTGGCGCTCGAGCGCTCGACCGGTGTCGGCGAGGTGCGGATCGTCGGCGGACTGCTGCGCTCGGTGAACGTCTGGGTCGACGCCGATCGCCTGGCCGCCTACCAGATGCCAATCACCGCCGTCCGCGACGGCCTGACGCGGCAGAACGCCGACCTGCCGGGTGGCAACGTGACGTCGGGGCTCAACGAGGCCTCGCTCCGCACGATGGGGCGGGTGGCCGATCCCAAGGGCTTCAACGAGCTCGTCGTGGCCACCGTCAACGGCACGCCGATCCGCGTGCGCGACATCGGCTTCGCGGAGGACGGCACGAAGGAGCAGCGGTCGTCGGCCCGCCTCAACGGCGTGCCCACGGTCATCCTGGAGATCCGCCGGCAGTCGGGCGAGAACACCGTCGCCGTCATCGAGGGCGTCCGCGCCAAGCTGGCCCCGCTGAGCGCGCAGCTGCCGCCCGACGTCAAGCTCGAGGTCATCCGCGACCAGTCGAAGTACATCTACGCCGCGCTCCACGAGATCAACCTGCACCTGATCTTGGGCTCCATCCTGGCCTCGCTGGTCGTGCTGGCGTTCATGCGGTCGTGGCGCTCGACCTTCATCGCCGCGGTCGCCATCCCGACCTCGGTCATCTCGGCCTTCGGGATGATGTGGGCGCTCAACTTCACACTGAACAGCGTCACGATGCTGGCCCTGGTGCTGATGGTCGGCATCGTCATCGACGACGCCATCGTCGTGCTGGAGAACGTCTTCCGCTTCGTCGAAGAGAAGCGGATGCGGCCCTTCGAGGCCGCCCGGGAGGCCACGGCGGACATCGGCCTGGCCGTCATGGCCACGACCCTGTCGCTCGTCGTCATCTTCGTGCCGGTGTCGTTCATGTCCTCGATCTCCGGCCGCTTCCTCTACCAGTTCGGGCTCACGGCTGCCGTCTCCGTCATGGTGTCGCTGCTGGTGTCGTTCACGCTCACGCCGATGATGTGCGCGCGGCTGCTCCGGACCGAGGACGCCGCCGCCGGCGGCGAGCACGCCGCCTCTTCGCGCGGCGGTTTCTACGCCTGGATCGACGGCGGGTACACCTGGATGCTGCAACTGGCGATGCGCCACCGGTGGGTGGTCGTGCTGGTCAGCGTGATCGTGCTGGCGTCGACGGTGCCGATCTACCGCCAGGTCAAGCAGGAGTACATCCCCACCGACGTGGACGAGTCCGAATTCGAAGTGCTCGTCTTTGGTCCCGAGGGCATGAGCCTGGCCGCGATGGACGAGGCCATGCAGGCGCTCGCCACCGAGGCCCGGGAGACCAAGGGCGTCGCTCTCACGCTGGCCTCGGCGGGCGGCAGCTTCCTGGCCCGGGTCAACCAGGGCTACATGTACGTCCGCACCGTGCCCCACACCGAGCGCACGGTGAGCCTGGAGCGCATCTGGGCCGGGGTGAAGCGGGGCGACCCGTTGGCCGCCTTCCGCGACAACTACAGTCAGCGCGACGTGATGCAGGCGCTGCGGGGGCGCTTCCGCAAGTTCCGCGACCTGCGGACCCAGGTCCGCAACATCGCCGGCTTCAACATCGGCGGCGGCACCTTCGACATCGACCTCGCCCTGCGCGGACCCGAGCTCGAGAAGCTCGGGGAGTACGGCGCGATCATGAAGGAGCGGGCCCGGGCGATGGGCGGCCTCCTGGACGTGGACACCACCCTGCAGCTCGACCGGCCCGAGCTGCGCGTCGTCATCGACCGCGACCGCGCTGCCGACCTCCGCGTGGACACCAACCAGATCGCCACCGCGCTCCGGCTCATGGTCGGCGGCGACGATCAGGTCTCCCGCTTCCGCGATCCTACCGTCAACGACGACTACGACGTGCAGATCCGGCTGATGGACGCCTACCGCGGCGACCTCGGGACGATCTCGCGGCTGTACGTCTCGCGCGACTCGGCCTCGAACGCGGTGGCCACGGGCGCGGCGCCCCAGGTGGGCCTGGCCCCGGCCGGAGGCCTGGTGCGGCTCGACAACGTCGTCCGCATCGAGCGGATGCCCACCGCCTCTCGCATCGACCGCACCGACCGGCAGCGCGAGGTGCGGTTGCGGGCCCAGATCGCGCCGGGGTTCGGGCAGGCCGACCGCATCGAGGCGCTGAAGGGGGTCGTCGCCGGGATGAACCTGCCCGTGACCTACACGACGGCCGTCACCGGCAAGGCCAAGGAGATGGAGAAGACCTTCACGGAGTTCCTGTGGGTCTTCCTGCTGTCGTTCGTCTTCATGTACATGATCCTGGCCTCGCAGTTCGAGAGCCTCATCCACCCGCTCACGATTCTCCTCTCGCTGCCGCTCTCGGTGCCGTTCGCGATGCTGTCGCTCTGGTACACGGGCAACACGCTGAACCTCTACTCCGCGCTCGGCATCCTCGTGCTGTTCGGCGTCGTGAAGAAGAACGCCATCCTGCAGATCGACCACATGAACAACTTACGGGCGCACGGGCTCGACCGCATGGCGGCGATCATGCAGGGCAACCGCGACCGGCTCCGCCCGATCCTCATGACGACGCTGGCGCTGGTGGCCGGCATGCTCCCGCTGTGGGTCGGCACCGGGCCCGGTGCCGAGGAGCGCCGCGCGATCGCCGTCGTCGTCATCGGCGGCCAGACGCTCTGCTTGCTCCTCACGCTGCTGGTGACGCCCGTCGCCTACTCGCTCTTCGAGGACGCCGCCCAGGCGCTCCGTCTCTCCGCGCCGTCACTGGCCCCCTGGCGTCGCGCCGCCACCGGCGAGGAGCGCCGCGCCTGGCGCCGCCGCCTCCGCCGCCCCTGGCGCAAAGCCACCCCCGCCCGCGAAATCTCCGGCGGCAAAAACGGCGACCACTAGCCTCACGTAGCCCCCGCGTCGCGGGGCGGGCGGTGGGGCGTTGCGTTGCTCTCGTCGCGACTTCGATGGCGTGCCTGTCGCCGGGCCCCCGCTCGCTCGGGGCGTGGCTCCCGCGGCCCCCCATCCCCCAAAGGGGGTTGGCATGCGGACAGCCGAACCGTCGGCGGTGCGCCGGAGCCACGCCCCGAGCGAGCGCGGCTCCGCCGGCACGCCATCGAAAATGTCGCGACGAGAGCAACGCAACGCCCCGCCGCCCACCCCGCGACACTCGCGCGTGCATGAGACCCGATGCCCTACGCCCGCAAGGATCATCAGGCCTGTGCGGGCTCGATGCTCAATGCGTCGACGACGACGTAGAGGGTAGGGCGCGGGGTGGGATCGCGGGCGGTGGTCGGTGGGCGCGCCACTTGATGGCGAGCCGTTGTCGCCGTTGCGAGCGGAGGGCTCGACGAGCGCGCCGCCGACGAATCGAATGGCCACGGCCTAGCCCCCTCTGGGGGATGGGGGGCCCGCGCTCGTCGAGCCCGGAGCGAGCTTACGGCGACAGGCGAGCCATCGTGGCGCGGCCACCGACCACCGCCCGCGATCCCGCCCCGCGCCCGAGTCCGCTACGCCGCGTGAGGCGCGTTGCGGGCGATCCAATCGCGAGCCTGGTGTAGGCCCGCGTCTTCGGCTTCGGCCTGGGTGGGGTAACGAGCGTCCCGCACCGGGAGATCGGTGGTCTGCTCGCCGTTCGGGGAGCGATGCTTGACAGAGGCGACGACCGCGAAACTACCGTCGGTCATCCGCTCGGTCACGACAGCAATACTGGTCTCGTCGTCCACGGGGACGGTCTTGCGCTCGATCATGAGGGCACCTCGCTTGAGGG